>Ga0209810_1000390_pt1 | contig 101380 bp, 91 predicted proteins | sample Coa_R1_7_FD_187159 | JGI IMG/M metagenome (GOLD analysis project Ga0209810, IMG submission 187159) | Surface soil microbial communities from Centralia Pennsylvania, which are recovering from an underground coalmine fire - Coalmine... | ecosystem: Environmental > Terrestrial > Soil >... | reverse complement strand
CGGCCTGAGAGCGGGCCCATTTACGTGGCCCCATGAGCCTTCGAACGCGTCCGGTGGCATCGGAGTGCCGGCTCATGGCAGGCTCACTGTCCAACCACCAAGCCTCCACGGTTTGGGGGGAAGCCCATCATACACCACTCGCGCGGACTCGACCGTCCTGGCCGAGCAGCTGTCCGCACCGGGCGTCTCGGGTGATGCCCAAGAGCAGCCCCGGCGCACTCAAGGAGGCCCGCGCCCAGCTGGCCCGTCGTTGTAGCGAGAAGGACAGAGCCCGATTCGAAGCGGCGCTGGCCTACGCCCAGCGGGCCTATGGGCAGCGAGAGGACAACATCTCCTGGCTGGACAACCAGCCCTCGGGTCTCCTGCGCTACTGCGCCGTCGAGTTCGGGCGGCGTCTCGCCGAGCGCGGCGTCCTGGCTCACGCCGGCGACGCCGTGTTCCTTGAAGAACCCGAGCTGCGAGACGCCCTCGAACACTGCGGGGCAGCCGACCTCCGCCACCTCGTCGCCCGCCGGCGGTCGGAGAGAGCCTGGGTGATCGCCCACCCCGGACCCGCCTCCTACGGAAAGGACCCGGGTCCGCCCCCCGATATGGGCCCGCTGCCTCCCGCCTTGCGCAAGGCCAACGCCGCCATCATCAACCTGATGGAGCTGATGATGACCCCGAGCACGCCCCAGGACGGGGGAAGCGAGCTCCGCGGGGTCCCGGCATCCCCGGGGCGCTACTCCGGGCCGGCGCGGATCATCCGCGACGAGACCGAGTTCGCCAAGCTGCGGCCGGGAGATGTGCTGGTGGCTCCGGCCACCTCCCCGCCCTGGTCGGTGCTGTTCCTGCGCTCCGGAGCCGTGGTGACGGACGGGGGCGGGGTGCTTTCCCATACCGCGGTCATCGCCCGCGAGTACGGCATACCGGCAGTTCTCGCTACCGGGGAGGCCACCCGCCGTCTGTCGGACGGTGACCAGGTCACCGTCGATGGGTCCACCGGAGTTGTGTCGATGACTGGCGGCATCGCCATCTGACCTGCGTAGCGATCGGAGGGGACAACCTGGACGGCGTGAGCCTTGCTCACCGGCCTGGTCAGCAACGGCCGGAGCCAGAACCGCTTCATCGCTCGCGACTCGGTGGCCGCCGGCTCGGGCCGGCCGGAGTCGCCTCTCACCCAGCTACGGGCGACCATCGGCGAGCACCGGGTCCCTCCGGAATATGCGTCGATAGAGCGTTTGCGGGCAGCGGCTCTGTTTTAATACCTGACCGCGTGCTTCCACGTGCTGGAAAAGGGCGGCATGGGCAGCCCGCATGCCCGTCGGATCAACGACTGGATGGCCGCCGCCCGTCGCCGCGCGAGCTCCTAACCGGAAAGCTCGCGGCTGACGATGACGACTGACCAGCCGGAAGCCGCTCTCGGAGCGGTCCTGCTCGGCACCGGCAACCCGCTGCCCGATCCGGCCCGCGCCGGCGCCGCCACCCTCGTCCGGGCCGGGGCCCGCCGGTTCCTGGTCGACGCCGGCCGCGGGGTCTGCATGCGCCTTGCCTCCACCGGAACGCTCCCCCGTGATGCTCGACGCCGTCTTGCTGACCCACCTGCACAGCGACCACATCTGCGACCTGAACGACGTCATCACCACCCACTGGGTGATGACCACCCGGCCCACTGCGTTGGCGGTCTACGGGCCGCCGGGCACCCGCCGGGTGGTCGACGGTGCCCTGGCCATGCTGGAGCCCGACATCTCCTACCGGCTGGCCCACCACGCCGACCTCGAGTGGGAGCCCTCCGTCGACGTGCGCGAGGTCGAGCCCGGCACCGTCATTGACGACGGGACGCTGCGGGTGGTCGCGGGGGCGACCGACCACCGACCCGTCCAACCCTCGCTCGCATACCGGTTCGAACTCGAGGGTCGTGCGATGGTCGTCGCCGGCGACACCGTTCCCTGCGCCGGTCTCGACCGCCTCTGCTCAGGTGCCGACGTCTACATCCAGACGGTGCTGAGGGAGGACCTGGTGCGCATGGTGCCGATGCAACGGTTCGTCGACACCATCGACTACCACTCGACCGTGGTGCAGGCGGCCCAGACGGCGGCGCGGGCCGGGGTGGGCACCCTCGTGCTCACCCACCAGGTTCCGACGCCGGCACCCGGTTCGGAGCAGGAGTGGGTCGACATCGCCCGCCAGCACTTCGACGGGGTGATCGTGTTCGGGTCGGATCTCGACGAGATCAGCGCCTCGCCGGCCGGCTCGTGGGAGGCGTCCTAGGGCCGGCCCGCGCTCGTGGGGCTGCCGACGTAGTCGATCGAGTACTCGCCCGCCCGCTTGCCGTAGGTGAGGGCCTCGATCACCTCGCCGTTTCCGATGTAGATGGCCACGTGGCTGGGCCCGCGGTAGTAGAAGACGAGGTCTCCGGGCTGAAGCTGGGACAGGGGCACGTGGGCCACGTCGTCGTACTGGCCGTAGGTGGAGTGCGGCAGGTCCACACCCGCCGCCCGCCACGCCATCATGGTCAGCCCCGAGCAGTCGATGCCCGAGTGGGAGGTACCGCCGTTCTGGTACGGGGTGCCGATGTAGGTGCGGGCCTCGTCCACTGCCTTCTGGCCGGCACTGGAGCTGCCCGACGGATCGGTGGTGGACGTGGTCGAGGTGGTCGACGTCGACGTGGTGGTCGTGTCGGGGAACACCGCCGGCACCACCGGTCGGGGCGGGCCCGCCTGGATGTCGGCCAACACCATCACCGGTTGGTGGGTGCGAACGGCCGAGGTGGTGGATCCCATGGCCGGCAGGGCGAACCCGGTCAGACCGAGGAGCACACCTCCGATGAGGGTCAGCGGGTCACGCAGTGACCGCAGTATCCAGGTGGTGCTGAGCCGGCGGACCGGCGGAACGTGTTGCAGACGCATCTCGCGCCTCCTTGAAGGTCAGGCGACCCCGTCGGGCCTTCAGGTGTGGTGGAGTGCGGGCAACCGTCGCGATGAGCTCTCTGACGTCACGCCGGCCGATCAGGCGGCGCGGTAAGGCGGATCTCGCCATTACGAACGCAGACGGAAACCCTGCTTGGGGTGGGACTATCGGCGCCTCCAGCGCCCGGCTGCTCCGCTGGCGCGCGGCCGCGGAAGCCTGGGCGGTCCGATGGAAGCGGGTTTTGTAGCAATCCCCAGTCCCCGGCGTCCAATCCGGGCGCGGCCGGCGACACCCTTCCTACGATGCGGGGCGGACCGTTTTCGGAGGTGGACATGAAGAGCCCCGGCGGCGACGCCACCGCGTCCGACCTGATCGACCAGCGCATCGCCGAGCTCGGGGACTGGCGCGGGGAGACCTTGAGCAGGATGCGCCAACTCATCAAGGAGGCCGACCCCGACGTCGTCGAGGAGTGGAAGTGGCGAGGCACGCCGGTGTGGTCCCACGACGGGATGGTCTGCACCGGCGAGTCCTACAAGTCTGTGGTGAAGCTGACCTTCGCCAAGGGGGCGTCCCTGCCCGATCCGGCCAAGCTCTTCAACTCGAGCCTCGACGGCAACACCAGGCGTGCGATCGACATCCGTGAAGGAGAGAAAATCGACGCCCGGGCCTTCAAGGCGCTGGTCCGGGCCGCCGTCGAATTGAACTCATCGGCCAAGCCCAAGCGGGCGAAGTAGGCGAAAGCGTTACACCCCGAAGCGGGTGAGGAGCACGGCGTACTCACACCCGGCTGCCATCCCGCCGTAGCCGGCCATGTCGCGCAGGAACCGGTCGGGGTCGAAGTCGGTTCCGAGGCCGTCGATGTAGGCCCGGTGCTCGGAGAGGGATACGACGCCGTCGGCGATGGTGTCGGTCACGTCGACGAAGTGGGTGGGCTCGGCCAGGCCGGCGAGGTAGGCGCCGGTTATCCCGCTCCAGGGCGGGCCGGCGTCGGCGAACATCCACCGGTTGGCCGCGTCGCGACAGGCGTCGAGGGTGGCCAGTCCCACCGCCCGGTGGTCGGCGTGGTTGACGACGCGTTGGTCGCCCCAGGTGAGCTCGAAGTTCATCCCGAACACCACCTGAGGCCGCAGTCGGCGCAGGGCGGCGGCGATGTCGCGCCGGAGGGCGAGGCCGTATTCGACGGACCCGTCCGGGTGGCCCAGGAACTCGACGTGGTCGACGCCGACCACCGCGGCGCTGGCCCGCTGCTCCTCCTCGCGCAGCGGGCGGCACTGGGCGGGGTCGAGCGAGTCGATGCCGGCCTCGCCGCTGGTGGCCAGCACGTAGTTGACCTGCTTGCCCGCCCGGGTGAAGCGGGCCACGGCGCTGGCCATGCCGTACTCGAGGTCGTCGGGGTGGGCGACCACCGCCACGGCCCGGTCCCAGTCCTCGGGCATCGGCTGCATGTGACCCCCTCGCTCAGCTGGTGGTGGTGGTGAAGGTGACCTTCATATCCGGGGTCGCAACTGCGACCGTGCCGTACAGCGGTCAGCGACTCTTGAACGCCTCGACCAGGGCGGCGGCCTGATCGTCGCCCACCCCCCGCAGGGTGAAGCGCAGCGCCGCCGTGCTGAACACGGTGACGTCGGACCGCACCTTGTGGTCGCGGTCGATGGCGGCGGTGAGCTCGGCCTCGACGCCGGAGAGGGGAACCCCGTCCTGACGGGCCAGGACCTCGACCAGCTCCACCGCGCAGGCCGCCACGCCGCCGAGGAAGGCCTCGGCCGGGCCCAGGGCCTCGCCTGGGCAGCCGTTGCGGGCCGGACCGTCGATGACGAGATGCTGGTCGCGGGCGCTGAGCAGCACCCTCCCGAACGTGGCGGTGGAAGCGGCCCGGACCCGGTAGTCGTCGTTGGCAGGCGTAGCCACCGGCCGGCTACTGCAGCACCTTGACGCAGGAAGGCAGCTCCTGGTCGGCGTCGGCCAGGCGGTGCAGCACGGCGCCGACCGGCTCGATGGCCAGCGCTTCGTCGCCGGCGGCCTGCGCCTTGCCGTCGACGATCAGGCAGTACGGGCCCTGTGGCGGCGCGGCCCACAGCAGGGTCACGTCCGGCCGGGCCGCCACGTTCTCGGCCGTGCGCCGTCCGGCGCCGACGACGAGCGCATCGCCGTTCCACGACACCGTCACCGACACGGTGTGGGGGCAGCCGTCGGCGCCGACCGTCACGAGGAAGGCCACCGGGCCGAACTCCTGGCTCCGCTCCTTCAGCTCGGTCAACCCCACCGCGACGCTCATGGCAGCGATGCTAGGCCCGGTCGCCGTCGATGGCGGCCAGCAGCGCCTCTCCCCGGGGCGACAGCCGGTAGCCGACGGCGAGGCTCTCGGTGAGGCCCAGCGCCTTCAACCGGCGGACCCGCTGCTTGAACGGCAGCCGCTCGAGGCCGAGGGCCGGCGCCAGCTCGGTGCTGACCACGCCGGGCTGTTCGCCGATGAGGTGCAGGGCGGGCACGGCCCACGGCAGCCGGCGCACGGCGGCCACCAGCTGGGACAGCTCGTCGTCGGCGAACTCCGTGCGCTGGCGCAGGGCGAGGCGGGGGTCGTCGCCCACCCGGTGGAGCCGCACCCGGTACAGCTGCCCTTCGGCCGGCAGCCACCCCAGCGCCTCCTCCACGCTGGAGTAGCCGGCGGCGCGGGCGTCCGCATCGCCCACGTCGGCCGGCCCGATAGCCGCCACCTCGTCGATGGCGAGCAGGCCGGCCGGGCTCAGCAGGGTGCCGCCGGTCCTGACCGTCGGGCGCTTCCACCGTCGGAAGGCGACGGTGATGGTCCCGTCGGCCAGGCCGGGCCACTGCGGGCGGGGGAACAGCACGTCTCAGCGGCGCCGGCCGGCCCCGGGCACCGTCACTTCTTCGGGGGCAGCGACCGGGCGTAGGTGACCCCTTCGGCCACCCAGCGCTCCAGCTGCCGCTTGGTCCTGACCCCTTCGGTTTCGACCCGCAGCCACCCGTCCATCTGACGGCCGCGCATCTCGAAGCGATCGGCGTGGGGCCGGGCCACCAGGGCGTCGGTCTGGGCCGGGTCGCACCGCACCAGCAGGCCGCCCTGACCGCTGGCGGCGACGGCCATGTTCCCGTGGATGAGAAAGGCCAGCCCGCCGAACATCTTCTTCTCGCTGAGCCCCTTCTCGGCCGAGACCAGCTCGCGCAGCCGGTCGGCCAGGTCCTCGTCGTAGGCCATGGCCCATTCTCCCTCTGCTCAGCGGCCGGCCGCCGGAAGGGCGGCCAGCTCGGGAGCCACCGGCTCGGGACGGGGCTGGGCCACGATGACCCGCTCCAGCAGGGCGAACACGAGGGTCCCGCCGACGGCGAGCACCACCGCCCCGACCCGGAAGGCCAGGGTGTAGCCGTGGACGGCGGCCACCGCCGGGGCCACGCCGGCGTGGATCTGGCCGGAGGCGTGGCGCAGGGCAAGGGTGACCAGAGCCGACAGGCCGACGGCCCCGCCCACCTGCTGCATGGCGCTCTGCACGCCGGACGCCAATGACGAGTCCTGCCCGGTGACCTGGTGCAGGGCGGCGTTGCCGATGGCCGGGAAGCTGATGCCGGAGAAGAACCCCAGGATGACCATGCCGGGCAGGATGCCGCCCAGGTAGGAGGACTCCGGCCCGAGGCCGGCGGTCAGGACGAGCCCGACGGCGCAGCCGAAGAACCCGGTGCCGAGCAGCGTCCTGACCCCGACGCGGGGCATGAGGGCGGTGCCCAGCCCGATGCCGGCGCCGATGGTGATGCCGAACGGCAGGTAGGACAGGCCGCCGTGCAGCGGCGAGTAGTCCCGGATCTGCTGCTCGAAGAGGGTGAGCAGGAAGAAGTAGCTGAAGAACGCCGAGGAGAAGCACAGCGTCACCACGTTGGTCACCACCCGGGTGCGGTTGGCGAAGAACTCGAGGGGGATGAGCGGGTTGTCCGAGCGGCCCTCGATGGCGATCATGGCCACCAGCAGCCCCACGCCGGCGATCAGCGGCACCAGCACCGACCGGCTCCCCCACGGGTGGGTGGCCGCGTCCAGCAGCCCCCCGACCAGGCTGACCAGCCCGGCGGTGCCGGTGAGGGCCCCGGCCACCCGGGGGCGGGCGCCGTGGCGGACCATCCGGCTCTCGGAGACGAGGCGGGGAACGGCGACGAGGGCGACGGCGGCCACCGGGAGGTTGATGAGGAAGATCCACCGCCACGAGGCCAGGTCGGTGAGGGCGCCGGAGATGACCGTGCCGGTCGTGCCTCCGAGCCCGGCGATGCCGCCCCAGATGCCGAGGGCCTTGACCCGCTCGACGGGGTCGGGGAACACGAGGGCGATGAGCCCGAGCGAGGCCGGGGCGGCCAGGGCCTCGCCGGCGCCCTGGACGAAGCGGGCGGCGACCAGCATGCCGGGGTCGACGGCGGCGCCGCACACCGCCGAGGCGGCGGCGAACAGGCCGACGCCCATGAGGAAGAGCCGGCGCCGCCCGACCACGTCGGCCATCCGCCCGCCGAGGAGCAGCAGTCCGCCGGCGGCGAGGACGTAGCCGTTGACCACCCAGGCCAGCCCGGCGTGGGAGAAGCCGAGGTCGTGCTGGATGCGGGGGAGGGCGACGTTAACGACCGTCACGTCGAGCACCAGCATGAACTGGATCAGGCCCAGGACGGTGAGGGCCCTCCAGCGGCGAGGGTCGGCGGCGGAGGTCGGGTTCTCGTTCATGGCGTTCCTTTCGTCTCGTCGCGTCAGACGGCGGCGAGGGGCCCGGCTCATCGGTCCGGGTGAGGATGCGCCCGTAAACTGGCCATCTCCTGACCGCTTTTGATGGGAAGATGACCGCGTGCGAGCCGACCGCCTCGTCTCCCTGCTGCTCCTCCTGCAGCAGCGCCAGCGGGTCACCGCCGCCGAGGTGGCCGAGGAGCTGGAGGTGTCCGAGCGCACGGCCCGGCGCGACCTCGAGGCGCTGTCCGTCGCCGGTCTGCCCGTCTACGCCGAGCGGGGACGGGGCGGGGGGTGGCGGCTGTTGGGCGGGGGGCGCACCGACCTGTCCGGCCTCAGCGCCGACGAGGCCCGGGCCCTGTTCCTGGTAGCGGGGCCGGCGCCGGCCACCCCGGAGCTGAAGGCGGCGCTGCGCAAACTGGTCCGGGCCCTGCCCGAGCCGCTCCGGCAGCGGGCCGAGGCCAGCGCCTCGTCGGTCATCGTCGACCCCGGCGGCTGGGGCCAGGTGCGCCGCCACACCCGGCCGGTGCACCTCGACGCCCTGCAGGCGGCGGCGGCCGACGGCGTGCAGGTCAGGCTGGGCTACACCGACCGCGGGGGCAAGCCGAGCGTCCGGGTGGTCCATCCCCTCGGCGTGGCCATGAAGGGGACGGTCTGGTACCTGGTAGCCGGCACCGACGACGGCCTGCGCACCTTCCGGGTCAACCGGGTCAGGTCGGTGGAGCCGACGGGAGATCCGGTGGTCCGCCCCGACGGGTTCGACCTGGCCGACACCTGGCGGCACGTGGTCGACACGGTGGACCGGCTGCGGTCCCCGGCGGCGGTGTCCGGCCTCGCCGAACCGGAGCTGGTGGAGGCGCTGCGGTGGATGTTCGAGCGCCAGGTGGACGTGGGCGCCCCCGGGGCCGACGGGCGGGTGCCGGTGACGGTGAGGGGCCAGCGGGTCGAGCGCCTGGCCGCCCAGCTGGCCGGTTTCGGGCGCCGGCTGGAGATCACCGACCCGCCCGAGGCACGCCACCATCTCCTGCGGCTGGGGGAGGAGCTCACCGCCGTCTACGGCGGGCCGGGCGATAGGTTGCCGCCGTCGAGGTCGACCCAGGGGAGGTCCCGTGCCCACCGTTCAGACCGCCAGAGGACCGGTTGACTCCTCGGGGCTGGGCCAGACGCTCATGCACGAGCACGTGTTCATCCTCACCCCGGAGCTGCAGCAGAACTACCAGACGGCGTGGGGTGACGAGGAGGCGCGCGTCGCCGACGCGGTGACACGAATGAACGAGCTGAAGGCGGCCGGCATCGACTCGATCGTCGACCTGACGGTGATGGGGCTGGGGCGCTACATCCCGAGGATCAAGCGGATCGCCGAGCAGACCGAGCTCAACATCATCGTGGCCACCGGCTACTACACCTACGACGTGCTGCCCTTCGTCTTCCGCTACCGGGGCCCGGGCACCCCGTTCGGCGGCGACGACCCGCTCATCGACATGTTCGTCACCGACATCGAGCAGGGGATCGTCGGCACCGGTGTGCGGGCGGGCATCCTCAAGTGCGCCACCGACGAGCAGGGGCTGACCCCCCACGTGGAGCGGGTGCTACGGGCGGTCGCCCAGGCCCACCGGCGCACCGGCGTGCCCATCTCCACCCACACCCACGCCCACACCCGCCGCGGCCTCGAGCAGCAGAAGGTGTTCGCCGAGGAGGGGGTGGACCTGTCGCGGGTGATCATCGGCCACAGCGGCGACACCACCGACCTCGGCTACCTCGAGGAGGTCATGGCCGCCGGCTCCTACATCGGCATGGACCGCTTCGGCATCAACGCCATCCTCAGCTTCGAAGAGAGGGTGGACACCGTGGCCCGGCTGTGCGAGCGGGGCCACGCCGACAAGATGGTCCTGTCCCACGACGCCGCCTGCCACAGCGACTGGTTCGAGGACGAGATCGTGGCCGCCGTCATGCCCCAGTGGAACTACCTGCACATCACCAAGGACGTGATCCCGGCCCTCAAGGAGAAGGGCGTCACCGACGACCAGATCCGCACCATGATGGTCGACAACCCCCGCCGCATCTTCGAGACGCAGGGCGGCTACTAGACGCCGCCGGCCCGCTAGGCGCCGAGGTTGAAGGTCTCGGGGTCGGGGCCCAGCCGCCGGCCCTGATCGAGAGTGCGCAGCTGGGCCATGTGGTCGTCGGTCAGCTCGAAGTCGAACACGGCCAGGTTCTGGCGGATGCGCTCGGCGTGCACCGACTTCGGGATGGCCACGTCGCCCCGCTGCACGTGCCAGCGCAGCACCACCTGGGCCGGGCTGCGGCCGACCTCGGCCGCCACCTTCTGCACCTCGGCGTCGTCGAGCAGCCCCTTGCCCTGACCGATCGGGCCCCACGCCTCGGTGACGATGCCGTGCTCGGCGTGGAAGGCCCTCAGCTCGTCCTGGGGGAACAGCGGGTGCATCTCCACCTGGTTGACGGCGGGCACCATGTCGGTCTCGTCCAGCAGCCGGCGCAGGTGGGGAACGGCGAAGTTCGACACGCCGATGGCGCGGGCCCGTCCGTCGCCCTGCACCGTCTCGAGGGCGCGCCACGTGTCGACGTAGGCGTCCTTGGCCGGCACCGGCCAGTGGATGAGGTAGAGGTCCACGTAGTCGAGGCCCAAGCGGCCCAGGCTTCCTTCGAACGCCCGCAGGGCGCTGTCGTAACCCTGGTCGGAGTTCCACAGCTTGGTGGTGACGAACAGCTCCTCGCGGGGGACGCCGCACTCGGCGATGGCTCGGCCCACGCCCTTCTCGTTGCGGTAGGCGGCGGCGGTGTCGATGAGGCGGTAGCCGGCGTCGATGGCGGTGCGGACCGGTTCCACCACCTCGTCGGGTGGGATCTGGAAGACGCCGAAGCCGATCTGGGGCATCGCCGCCCCGGTGTTGAGGGTGACTGTTCGCACTGATTTCACTGGGCTTCGACCCTATCGACCAGGATGGACGGGTGGCGAACCGCCCACCGTTGCCCACGTTGGTGGAAGGGGATGGAAGGCCGCTCCTCCTGCTGCACGGCTTCGCCATGCAGCCGACGACCTACCTGCCTCTGGTCCGGCTGTTGGCGCCCCGGGTCCGGGTGGTGGTGCCGGCGATCTTCGCCCTGCCCGGCCGGTGGACGTTCGACGCCGCCTTGGACCTGCTGGCCGAGACCCTCGACCACTTCGGCGTCGACCGGGTGAGCCTGCTGGGCCACTCCTTCGGCGGCGGGCTGGAGCTCGGCTTCGCCGCCCGCCACCCGCACCGGGTGGTCGAGTGTGTCTTCGCCGACACCCTGGCCGTGCGCGAGCGGTTCCACCTGGCGGCCGAAGCGCTCAGCAGCCCCCTCGGCCTGGTCACCATGGCCACCCCTCCGGCCGTCACCGCCTTCGCCCGCTCCGTGCTCACCCATCCGGTGCAGCTGGCCCGGGCCGGGCTGTGGGCGTTCGCCACCGACCGCCAGGGGGACATGGCCCGGGTGGTGGAGGCCCGCATCCCCTGCCATGTGCTGTGGGCCAACCGCGACACGCTGCTGCACCGCGCCGACGGCGAGGAGTTCGCCCGCTGCCTGCGGGCCACCTTCACCGTGGCCGAGGATCCCACCGTCGACCACGACTGGATGTTCGACGACCCCGAGCTGTTCGCCGCCCACCTCGACGCCCTCGGCCTGAAGGCGTTCCGGCCGGGCAACGGCTCGGCCGGGCGCAGCCCCCGGCGGACGGCGGCGACGTAGGCGGGCCATCCAACCCGGCGTCACACCCCCGGTTCATGATTGGCCCATGACGTCCGCAACCGGAGCAATCTCCTTCGACCAGGTGAAGGCCGGCCTGGCCGACAAGGTGCGCAAGCTCCTCGCCCAGGCCGAGGATCCGGGGGCCACCCCCGAGGAGGCCCAGAGCTTCACGGCCAAGGCCCAGCAGCTGATGACCAAGTACGCCATCGACTGGGCGCTGATCACCGACGCCGACCGGATGGAGAAGGTGACCCAGGGGGGCTGGAGGATCGAAGGCCCCTACGCCGCCCACAAGGTGACCCTCGTCAACGCCATCGCCCGGGCCAACGACTGCCGGGCCGTGTACACCGACCTGGCCGGCGGGGCCAAGTTCATGGACGTCGTCGGCTACCCCGACGACGTCGACTGGGTGGAGACCCTGTTCCGCTCGCTGGAGCTGCAGCTGACGCTGGCCCTGGCCGCCGCCATGCGGGTCAAGCCCGACCGGGTCCACGGCCGCACCTACGCCGTCGGGTTCATCCAGGGCTACGTGCACGAGGTGGCCGAGCGGCTGCGGCGGGCCCGGCGCGACGCGGTAGCCGCCGCCGACGCCGAGCGGGCCCGGCAGGCCGCGGCCAGCGAGAGGCTGAACGGGGCGGGCGACGGAGGGTCGGCACCGTCGTCGGTGGCCCTGGTCCTGGTGGCCAAAGCGGCGCAGGTGGACGACGAGTACCGGGTCCGCTTCCCGGGGGCCCGGGCCGTCCACCGCTACACGCGGCTGTCGAACTGGTCGGGGTGGGACCCGGGCCGGGCCGCCGGCGCCCGGGCCAACCTGGCTCGGGGGAGCGTGGGGTCGCGCCGCTCCCTCAGCGCGTGAGATGAGCCCGGCGCTGGGCCGGTGCCAGTCGGAGCTGTACGCGGCCGAGGCCGAGTCGATCGGCCGGCGCGGCATCCGCTGGACCAAGGTGGCCGCCGCCCAGGCCCACGTCGACCGGCTGGTGGGCTCGCCCTGGTTCGCCGGGCGCTGGCCCCACTTCGTGCACTGCGCCATCGAGCGGCGGGGGCGAGGGTCGGTGTGGTCGGTGTCCCATCCCCTCGACAGCGACGGCCCCGGCGGGCTGCCGACCGAGGGGGTGATCCTCGTGGCCGACGGCGCTCTGGCCCAACCGGTGCTGCTCCACGAGCTGGCCCACCTCCTTGTACCCGAGTCGGCCGGGCACGGGCCGGCGTTCGCCGCCGTCCACCTTTCCCTGGTCCGCCACGACATGGGGTTCGACGCCTACGCCGAGTACCTGGGCTGCCTCCGGCGCCGACCGCCGTTCGCCGGGCTGGCCGCCGGCTGACCGGGGCGGCCCGACCGAGGGGAGAGGGCTAGGGGCGGAAGTGCCGGCCCAGCTCCACCATGGCGGGGGCCAGCTGGCGCCACTGCTCGGCCGGCACGCCCCGGCGCTCGGCGGGCAGGGGCTGGATGCACACGTGGTCGGCGCCCGCATCCAGGTGGGCCCGCACCCGTGCCGTCACCTGGTCCACGTCGCCCCACGCCACCAGGGCGTCGACGAAGGCGTCGGTGCCGCCGTCCTTGAGGTCGTCCTCGGAGAAGCCGAGGCGGACCATGTTGCGGACGTAGTTGGGCTGGGACAGGTAGAGCGAGGTGTAGGCCCGGCCGATCTCGCGGGCCCGGGCCGGGTCGGTCTCCAGCACCACGGCCTGCTCGGGGCACAAGAGCGGCCCCGGTCCGAGGGTCTGGCGGGCGGCGGCGGTGTGCTCCGGCACCACGAAGTAGGGGTGGGCCCCGTCGGTCTTCTCCGCCGCCAGCTTCAGCATCTTGGGGCCGAGGGCGGCCAGCACCGTGCGCACCGGCGTGCTGGGCCGCTGCGCCGTGTAGGGGGAGGCCTGGATGGCGTCGAGGTAGCGGGCCATGGCCGCCAGGGGCTGCTCGTAGCGGTGGCCGCGCAGGTCCTCGACCAGGTTCTTGTGGCTGACGCCCAGCCCGAATACCACCCGGTCGGGGAAGGCCTCGGTCAGCCCCCTCATGGCCCCGGCCATGGTCACCGCGTCGCGAGCCCAGATGTTGGCAATACCGGTCGCCCCCACCAGCCGGGTGGTCGCCGACAGGAGGAGGGCCAGGTGGACGAAGATGTCGCGCCCGGCCACCTCGCCCAGCCAGATGGCGGCGTAGCCCAACTCCTCCAGCTCGGCGGCCAGCTCGCGGGCCTGGGAGGCGGGCACGAAGTCCAGGGTGGGGGTCCAGATGCCGATCGGTCCCAGGGCCCCACGGGCGTCGTCGCTCATGACCGAGACCATAGGCGGATCCCCGGCATTGACTGGCCGGGCCGCCGGGCGCCCTATAAGGTCGGTAGGGCCCCGTCGGCCTCCCGAATTGGCCGGAAGCTCATTGGGCACAATCAGCGCACGATCGCTGTTGCATTGGATTGCGGCCGTCTATGCCGCCCCCCGTCGAGGCGGCGTGCCTGCCAGCGCCACCACACGACCTCTAGGAGGACCATTGGCCCGGGACACCACAGCAAGGCAGCGCATAGTCAGCTACCTGGCCAACCACGGCCCCCTGGAGGACAGCTCCGGCCGGGCGGCCTCGGCCCTGAAGGACGCCGTCGGCTATCCCGGCAGCCAGCTCGGCTTCAGCCAGCTGCTGGCCGCCATGGAGCGCGACGGCCAGATCGGTCGCGAGATCAAGGGCAAGCGCACCTACCGGGTGTGGACCGACACCGACGCCTCGGCGGTCGTCCCCTTCTCGGCCATCCCGGTGGCCCCCGCCCTCCACGGCGCCGGCCGCCGCGACGACGACGATTCCGACGACGGCATCGACTACGACGAGCTGGCCCAGACCCTCCTCCGCCAGGCCGCCCGGGCCGTGCTGCTCGAGCGCGACGGGGCCGCCTCCGCCTCGGCTGCCTCCCAGCGCCGCATCCGCCGGCTCGAGGTGCAGGTCACCGAGCTCGAGCGCGACCTGGCCCGCACCCGGGCCGAGCGCGACAAGGTGGCCGAGGAGCGCGACGAGCTGCGCCGCCAGCTCGACGCGGCGGTGAACAACGTCGAGGTGCTGACCGAGCGGCTGGGTTCGGCCGGCGACCGCCGGCGCGACCGCACCCGCGACCGCCTCGACGCCGAGGAGCGGGCCATCCTCGACGAGCTGACCCGCCGGCCACCTGCGTTCGGGCAGAGCGCCTGATCCTTCGGGCGGGCCACAATGGCCCATGCCCCGCAACGACCGTCTGGTGGTCGACGGCCTGGGCCGGCTGCCGCAGTTCTCCCACCTCGGGCTGACCGACGACCTCATCTTCGTATCCGGCACCCTCGGGGTCGAAGAGGGCCTCGCCCTGGCCCCGGGCGGCGTCGGCCCGGAGACGGCTCAGACCCTGCGCAACATCGAGCGCATCCTCGCCGCCGCCGGCGCCAGCTGGGACGACGTGGTGAAGGTGAGCGTGTTCCTGGCCGACATGGCCGAGTTCGCCGCCATGAACGACGCCTACAGCGGGTTCTTCCCCGGTGACCCGCCCGCCCGCATCACCGTCGGCAACGTCGGGCTGGCCCTCGGGGCCCGGGTGGAGATCGAATGCGTCGCCCGCCGGCGGCCGCCCGCTGCGGGCGGGGCCGACATCCCCCGCCGCACCGGGTTCGTGGAGCGCGACGGCGAGCGCATCTACTACGAGGTGGTGGGCGACGGCGGCGTGCCGCTGGTGCTGAGCCACGGCGCCGGCGGCAACCACGCCGTCTGGTACCAGCAGGTGGCCCCCTTCGCCGCCGATCGGGCCGTCGTCACCTGGGACCACCGCGGCTTCGGCCGCTCGACCGACACGGCCGGGCGGTCGGGGCCCGACGTGGCCGTCGGCGACCTGCTGGCCGTGCTCGACACCCTCGGCATCGAGCGGGCCGACCTGGTCGGCCAGTCGATGGGGGGCTGGACGACGGTGGGGGCGGCGCTGGCCCGCCCCGGGCTGGCCCGCAGCGTGGTGCTGGCCGACACCCTCGGCGGCTTCGTCTCCGAAGCCATAACCGCCGCCCTGGACCGGCGGTCCGGCGACGTGTTCGGCCCGTCCGACGTGCTCGGCATGCACCCGGCCCTCGGCGTGGAGTTCTCGCGCCGCCACCCCGAACGGGCCCACCTGTACCAGTCGCTCGGCCAGATGGGCAGGCCCGACCTGCCGGCCATCCTGGGCCGGTTGACGGCCACCACCCACGACGCCGCCGACGCCGCCCGCCTCACCATGCCGGTGCTGTGCGTGGTCGGCGACCGCGACCCGATCTTCCCGCCCGGCGCGGTGCGGGCCCTGGCCGACCTCCTGCCCGACGCCCGGGTGGTGGAGATCTCCGGCTGCGGGCACTCGCCGTACTTCGAGGACCCCGGGGCGTGGAACGCGGCGGTGCGCCAGTTCCTCGCCGTGGTGGAGCGGGCCGGCTCCTAGTCCGTTCCTGTCGCCGCCGGCCGGCCCGGCGGGCCGGCGATCAGACCAGCCCGGGCGGGGCGGAGTCGAGGGCGGCCACGATGGCCGCCGCCAGCCGCCGGGCCGACTCGGCGGTCAGCTCCACCGCCACCCGGGCGCCGGGGCCGGCGGCCGGGTTGAGGAAGTCGATGTTCAGGGTGTGGCCGGCGGGGGCGTGGACCGGGTGGTCGAGGTAGACCGAGGCGTCGGTGAGGCCGAACCAGCCCTCGGCCCCCTTGCCCGAGCCGTCAACCGAGAGCCGGGTGGTGGCGTAGGTGCACATCGGCTACCCCGCCAGGTGGCGGCCGAAGAAGTCCCAGATCCGGCCCCAGGCGTCCTTGGCCGCCTCCGGGCGGTAGGCGGGGCGGTCCACGGAGAAGAAGGCGTGACCGGCCCCCGGATAGGAGTGGAACTCGTGGTCCTTGCCCAGCCGGGTCAGCTCCTCGTCGAGGCGCTTCACCTCGTCGGGGGACGGGTAGGCGTCGTCCTCGCCGAACAAGCCGAGCACCGGGCACGACAGGTTGGCGGCCTGGCCGACCACCGGGGTCATCTTCACCGGCGCCCCCTCCGGGGGGGCGTCCATGACGAAGGCGCCGTAGCAGTCGACGGCGGCGTCGAGGTCCAGCCGGCAGGCGGCGAGGAACGACTGGCGGCCCCCCGAGCAGTAGCCGATGGTGGCGATCTTGCCGTTGGCGGTGGTGAGGGCCCGCAGCCACGCCGCCGCCCCGGCCACGTCGCCCACCAGGCGGTCGTCGGGGACCCCGCCGGCCGCCCGCACGGCGGCGGCGGCGTCGTCGGGGGCGGCACCGGGCGCCTCGCGGCTGTAGAGGTTGGGGCAGATGGCGTTGTACCCGTTGACGGCGAAGGTGCGGGTGATCTCCTTGGTCGACGCGTCGTAGCCGGGCATGTGGTGGATCACCACCACGCCGCCCCGGGGGCCGGGGTCGAGGGGGCGGGCGGCGTACGCCTCGATCACGTCGCCGCCGTCACCGTGGATGTTCACCGTCTCGGCCAGAACCGCGTCGTACATGGGGACCTCCCGCTCGGCTGGCCCCCTGTCTAGCGTGATGCGTGTCCGGCCGTCCGGGCGCCGGCCCGCCCGTTCAGCTGCGGCCGGAGTCGGTGGCGAACACGTGGCCGCTGAGGATGCCGGCCACCCCCCGGAAGGGGCCGATGATGCGCATGCCGTCCTCGCCGATGGTGAACTCGTGGATCCGCTTGTCGTGGGCCGAGCCGCGCATCTTGAGCACGGTGAGGCCCCGGCGGACCTCGCCGTCGACCTCGGCGTAGCGCAGCAGGATGATGCTGTCGGTGAGGGCCGATACGTGGCCCTCGGTGACCGACGAGCCGCCGATGAGCGACGGGCTGGTGGCGGTGAACAGTGTGCTCAGCTGCTCGGCCTTGATGTAGGCGCTGAGCACGATGAGGAACTCGCGGAAGCCCTTGTTCGTGCCGCTGCGCTCGAGGGCCGACAGGCTGTCGATGGCGAGCCGGGCCGGGCGGAACGCCTCGATGGCCCTGGTGATCTCCACCAGGTGGTCCTCGAGGGCCGCCACCTCCGGGTAGGTGGAGATGACCTTGAGCAGCCCCTTCTCCTCCATGGCCGCGAAGTCCTTGCCCCAGCCCCGGGCGTTGCGGAAGATCTGCTCGCGGCTCTCCTCGAAGGCGAACAGCAGCGCCCGCTCGCCGTTTTCGGCGGCGCCGGCGAGGAACTCGGTGACCATCAGGGTCTTGCCGCTGCCGGTGGCGCCCGACACCAGCACGATGGAGTCGCGGAACAGCCCACCGTGGCACAGCTCGTCGAGGGCCTTGTTGCCGGAGCTGATCCGGGTGTCGGTCGAGCGGGTGGACAGGTCGAGCACCGACAGCGGGATGACGACGAGGCCCTGCCCGGGCAGCACGGTGAAGGGGTACTCGCCCTTGCGGTGCATGGCGCCGCGCATCTTCAGCACCTCGATGGTGCGCCGCCGCTTCTCGTCCTCGAGGCTGTTGCGCAGCAGGACGACGTTGTCGGCCACGAACTGCTCGAAGCCGGCGTTGAGCCGGGCGGTGGTGGCGTCGCTCTCCAATGTCATGATCGACGTCAGGCCGACCCGGCGCAGCTCCATGGCCAGCCGGCGCAGGTGGTAGCGGACCAGGGCCGGGGACTCGAGCTGCCCGAGCATCACGTTGAGCGAGTCGAGGGATATGCGCTGGGGGGCGGTGTGGTCGACGGCGTGGCCGATCTGGGCCAGCAGGGCGTCGAAGTTGTAGGGCTCCGACGACCCTTCGACGGTCACGGGCGAGCCGTCGACGAAGCGCCACAGTTCCTGGGCCTCCCACTCGGCGATGGGCCAGCCGAGGGTCTGCAGGTTGCGGCGCAGGTCGTCGGCCGACTCCTCGAAGGTGACGAACACGCCCGGCTCGCCCCGGCGGGCCCCTTCGGCGAGGAACTGGCCGGCCATGACGGTCTTGCCGCTGCCGGCCGGGCCGGTCACGAGGGTCGAGCGGCCGGCGGGGACGCCCCCCAGGGTGACCTGGTCGAAGCCCCGGATGCCGGTGAGCAGCCGGGGCATGGTGTCGGGCGCCGGCACGAACGGGTTGGCGCCGTCGGCCGTGCCGAGATCGTCGGCCAGCGTGCCCCGGGGGAAGTCGTCGACGGCGTCGGTCATCCCTGCCCCGCTCCGCTGGGCGCGGCGGCCAGCATGGTGAACCACACCGACTTGCCGGTCTCGTAGCTGTGGACCCCCCAACGGTGGGAGAGGCCCCGCAGCAGGGTCAGGCCCCGCCCGCCCAGTCCGTCCTCGGCCTGGCTGTCGGGCTGGGGGTGGGTCTCGACGAGGTCGCCCACCGACACCAGCACCTCGTCGGCCGAGCGGCTGACGCCGACCTCGAGGGCGGTGCGGGCGTGCAGGACGGCGTTGGTGACGAGCTCGCTCACCAGCAGGGCGATGGTGTCGGCCGTGTCCTCGTCGATGTCGGGCAGGTGGTCGGCCACGAACGCCCGGGCTTGCTTGGGGGCTTTGGGGTCGGGCTTCAGCTCGAGGTGCGAGCAGGCGTCAGCCGCGGGCGGCTCGAGGGCGACGCCGGCCCTGATGACTACTTCACAGCACATGGACGCCCGCGCCGTCGCGCGCCAATACGGGCGCAGCCGGCCCGCGAGCCCCTCCCACCGACCGGTGTTCTTCGATGGCGACGACCGTAGCACCGGCGCCGCTGGCCACAACTTGGCAGCTCGAGTGGGAGAGCCGGTGTCTGGACAGTGGCTCAGGCGGCGGCGGCGCAAACCCCGGGGAACGCCGGCGTGGCGGACAGCCGGCGGTCGGGCAGCACCAGCAGAGCCTGGTAGCCGGCGGCCACCACCGCGTCCACGCCGGCCTCACCGGCGGCGAGCAGGCCGGTGGCGAGGGCGTCGGCCAGGGCCAGGTCCGCCCCGACGACGGTGGCCGAGGCGACCGCGGCCGACGGTTCACCGGTGCGGGGGTCGAGCACGTGCTGGCCCCGCTCGTAGCACCCGGACGTGGCCACCGCCGCCGGCCCCTCGACCACGGCCACGATGCGGTGGGCGTCCCACGGGTCGCGTACGCCGACCCGCCAGGGCCGGCCCGGCTCGGGCGAGCCGAAGGTGACGACGTCGCCGCCGGCGTTGACCATGCCGGCGTCGACCCCGGCGTGGCGCAACCCTGCGGCGGCCTGGGCCGCCGCCCATCCCTTCACCAGGCCGGTGGGGTCCACTCCTCCGGGCATGGCCCAGGGGTCGAACCAGCCTCCGGACAGCGCCCGGGCGGTGTGGCACAGCCCGAGGACGGCCGCCACTTCGGCCGGGGCCTCGCCGAGGGTGATCTCGCCCCGGCGCAGGCGGCTCATGGGGCTGTCGGGCTTCCAGGTGCTGAACACGGCGTCGGCCCGGCGCAGCCCGGCGCCGGCCCGGGTGAGGGCCACGTGGATCTGGTCGGCGGCCATCCCTTCGACCCGCACGTCGAACGAGAACACCGTCCCCATCACTTGCTCGACCCGGCGCACGGACCTCATTGGATTCCCAGCTTGTCGAGGGCCGCCTGGAGCGACTGGGCGTAGGCCTCGCTGGTGTAGGTGGCGCCCGACACGCCGTCGATGTTGGCCGACTGGGCGCTCATGGCCTGGCTCTGCAGCATGGGGATGGCCTGCGAGTTGATCTCCTCCGAACGCGGGTCGGTGGCGTCCTCCTGGACGACGGTGATCTTGTCGATCTTCGAGCCCTGGGCCGTCACCCGCAGCTGGATGTCGCCGTAGCGGTACTGGACGAAGGTGCCGGTGGCGGTGCGGGTGGCGTTGGACGCCGACGTGGTCGGAGGGGCGGTGGTGGCGGTCGAGGCGGTGTTCGACCCGGCCGTGGTCGTCGTCGGGCCGGTGGTCGATGTGGTGCCGGTCGTCCCGGTGACGCCGAGGGCGATGCCGTGCGGGGCGTGGGTGTGGAAACCGAGGACGAGGGCGAGGCCGGCGGCGGTGGAGGTGAGGACGATGGGGGCGCGACGCATGCGGGCTCCGGATCAAAAAGCGAACTGTTCGTGGTGGATGCGGTCCTCGGGCACGCCGAGGCGGCGGGCGGCGGAGAGAATCGACGCGGTGAGGCCTTCGGGGCCGCACACGTACACGTCGCGCTCGGCCACGTCGGGCACCAGCCGGCGCAGTGCCCGGGCGTCGATGCGGGCCGTGTGACGGTCGCCGAGGATCTCGTGCAGGGCGCCGCCCCGCCGTTCGAGCAGGCCTTGCATCTCGTGGCGGAAGAGGATGTCCTCGGTGGCCGACGCCCGCACCACCACGGCTACGTCCACCGCCGGCGGCAGGTCCTCGAGGAGGGCCCGGATCGGGGTGATGCCGACGCCGGCCCCGACCAGCAGGACGCGATCGGCCCGGCGGGAGTGGTGGGTGAAGGTGCCGTAGGGGCCTTCGACCATCACCCGGGTGCCGAGAGTCAGGCCCCGCAGGGTGTCGGAGTGGTCCCCCAGGGCCTTCACCGTCACCCGCAGGTAAGGGGGGCGGGGCAGGGCGGACAGCGAGTAGGGATGGGCCTGCCACCACAACCCCTTGGTCAGGAACCGCCATTGGAAGAACTGCCCGCCGGACACGGCCAGCTTCTCGACCTTGCGCCCGGCGACGACGATCGACACCACTCCCGGCGCCTCGGGGGTGACCGACACCACCCGCAGCCCGTGGCGCAGGCTGCGGGCCACCGGCACGAGGAACCGGTAGACCACGACCAGGCCGGCGGTGGCCGCCCACATGGCCGACCACACCGCCCGGGTCAGCGGGTGGCCGACGAACGATGCGCCCGTCGCCAGCTGGTGGGAGAAGGACAAGGCGAGGGCGAGGTACACGTAGAGGTGCACCGTCCACCACGTCTCGTACCGCATGCGTCGGCGGGCGGCCCGGATCGAGGTGACCGCCGCCATCACCAGCAGCCCGAAGCCGACGGTGGTGGCGAGCACGTCGGGATAGGACGTGAGCAGGACGCCGAACTGATGCCAGGCGCCGGTCCTGGCCTGCTCGGCGTAGCCGACGGTGATGAGGACGCCGTGGGCGGTGAGCAGGTAGATGGGCCACTGGCCCAGCCGGCGGTGCCACCGCAGCAGACGGTCCTGGCCCACCGCCCGCTCCATGAACGGGATGCGGGCCACCAGCAGGACCATGATCAACAGCAGGTAGGTGCCGGTGAGACCGGCCAGCCGTCCGCCGAAGGTGGCCAGGCCGCCGGGGGCGGTCAGTGACCCGCGGGTCTCGGCCGTGATGGCGAGGCCGACCGTGGCGCCCATGCCCAGCCCGACCCCGGCGCTGGCCCAGTCCACGATCCGGTGGCTGCGGGCGACGGGATCGGGCCGGCCGTCCGGTCGCCGCTGGGGCGGGGTGTAGACGAGGGTGGCGTCCTCGGTCATGACGCTCATCGCGTCACGCGGGAGGCCCGGCGACGAAGGTGACCGAGGCGGTGTGATGGGCGCCCGACTGGTCGACCCATTCCACCCGCACGGTGTCGCCGACCTTGTGGTGCAGGATGGCGCCGCTCAACGAGGCGGCGTCGGAGATGGTCTCGCCGCCGAGGGCGACGATCACGTCGCCCGCCACCATGCCGGCGTCGGCTGCCGGGGTGCCGTCGTTGACCCCGACCACCAGGGCGCCCGAGCTGACCGGGGCGGCGCCGGCCGAGCCGTTGCCGAAGCCACCGAACCCCCCGCCGGAGTCGGAGTTGACGTCGCCCACCTCCACGCCGAGCAGGGGCCGGGGCCCGATGTGGATGTTGCCTGCGGCCTTGCCGCCGGTGATCTGGTGGGCGATGGAGACGGCCGTGTTGACCGGGATGGCATAGCCCGCATCGGACGGGGCCAGCCGGCTGCGGAACCCGCCCCCGAAGGCGGCGGCGGTGTCCATGCCTTCCACCCGCCCGTTGGCGTCGACCAGCGGCCCGCCCGAGTCACCCGACTGGATGGGGGCGTCGAACTGGATGAGGCCATGGAGCGTCTCGCCCGCCGAGATGTCGCCCCGCACGGTGATGGTCTGGTTGAGGGCGGTGATGGTGCCGGTGCTCTCCTGCGGTGTTCCGCCCTGGCCCAGGGCGTTTCCGATGGCGACCACCGGCGTGCCCACCGACAGGGAGGAGGAGTTGCCGAGCGTCGCCGTCTTCAGCCCTGACGCACCCTGGAGCTGCACCACGGCCACGTCGTCCACCACGTCGTATCCCACCACCCGCCCGGTGTAGGTGCGCCCGGCGCCCTCGACCTGAGCCGTGATGCTGTCGGCGTCCTCGATGACGTGGTTGTTGGTGAGTACCAGCCCGTTCGAAGTCAGCACGATGCCGGTGCCGGCCGCCCGCCCCCCGCCGGCGAGGGTGGTGTTGATGTCGACCACCACCGGGTCGACCTTGGCGGCCACGGCGGCGCCGTCGATGCCGGCGGTGGGCGCCACCGTCGTCGGCGTCGACCCCTGGTCGGGCGGCAGGGTCGGGAAGAACCCGCCGGCGGAGTTGCTGGTGCTGCGGTCGTGCACGGCCACGCCGATGGCGGCGCCCAGGCTGCCCGAGCCGATCACCAGCGCCACCAGGACGGCGATCACCGCGGCCTTCCGCCAGGGCGACACCGGGGCGCGGGGTTCCCCGGCCGGGGGGATCGGCGCCACGGGCGGGAAGGCCCATCCGCCGGGCGGAGGAGGTATCGGAGGCGAGGCCGGGGGCTCGTCGGGGGTGAACCACACCGGCTCGGTGGGGTCCTGCCGGCCGATCTCGACGGTCGGGGGCTCCTCGGCCCCCCCGGGGGCGTGCTCGCTGGTGGGTTCCTGTCGGGGCTCGGTTTCGTCGGGCACCGCTTCCTCCTCTTCCCGCCTCGTGGGGGTTTCGATCTCGTCGCCCGCGCCGGCGGGCCGCTCGGTAAGGACTATCGACCCCCAAGTTGTGAGCCCACTGTGCGCTTGCTGAGCCGTCTCTCAGGGCGGGGCCCCGGTCGCCGGGCGTCCATCCCCAGGGCTGGCGCCGGTACGTAACGTCCGCCGACCACGGCTTCCGGCCGGCCCTCGCCGGCCCCGGGGACCCGGCCCGGATTCACAGCCGGTCCACAGGCAGCGTTCAGCAGCCGGGGTAGGGGCTGGTCGACAATGGTGACTGGGAGGTCGCATGCCAGCCGCCACGGAGAAGCGAAGGGTCCTGGTCGTCGACGACGAGCCGTCCATCGTCGACGCCGTGGCCACGTCCCTGCGCTACGAGGGCTTTGACGTCTCCGAGGCGTCCACCGGCCGCAAGGCGCTGGCCGCGGCCCAGGAGAACCCGCCCGACCTCATCGTGCTCGACGTGATGCTCCCCGACCTCGACGGGCTGGAGGTGACCCGCCGGCTGCGTTCCGACGGCATCCGGGTGCCGGTCCTGTTCCTCACCGCCCGCGACGCGGTGGAGGACAAGGTCGCCGGCCTCACCGTCGGGGGCGACGACTACGTGACCAAGCCGTTCTCGCTGGCCGAGCTGGTGGCCCGGGTCCACGCCATCCTGCGCCGCACCGGGGCCGAGCCCGAGGACGGTTCGCTGCTGCGCTTCGCCGACGTCGAGATGGACGAGGAGGCCCACGAGGTGCGCCGGGCGGGTAACGCCATCCAGCTGACGGCCACCGAGTTCGCCCTGTTGCGCTTCTTCCTGCTGAACCCGCGCCGGGTCCTGTCGAAGTCGCAGATCCTCGACCACGTGTGGCACTACGACTTCGGCGGCGACGCCAACGTGGTCGAGACCTACGTCAGCTATCTGCGTAAGAAGCTCGACGCCCACGGGCCGTCCCTGATCCACACCATCCGCCTGGTGGGCTACGCCCTCCGGGAGCCGGCCTAGCCCGTGTCGTTGCGGGCCCGACTGCTGCTGGCCCTGGGGGCGGTGGCCCTCTTGGCACTGCTCGCCGCCGACGTGGCGACTTACTCGTCGCTGCGGTCCTTCCTCCTCTCGCGGATCGACGACAGCCTGCAGGCCACCCACATCCCCATCGAGCAGGCGCTGACCGGACGCGGCTTCGGCCCCGGCTTCGGGGGTGGCCGCATCCAGCAGGTGGCGCCGGAGACATTCGTCGACCTGCTCGGACCGGACGGGTCGAGCGTCGTCGTGCTGCCGGCCTACATGCGGGGTGGGCAGAGCTTCTCGCCCCGGCTGCCGAATCAGATCTCCGGGTTCAGCACCGCCCAGGATCCTGCTGGTGAGCCGACCGTGTACTTCGACGCCCCGTCGTCCCAGGCGGGCGGGCCCTCGTTCCGGGTGCGGGCGTCCCAGATCGCCGCCGGCTACGTGCTGGTCCTCGCCGAGCCCCTGTCGGAGACCGAGGGCACGCTGCACCGGCTGCTGGGCATCGAGCTGGCCGTCACCGCCGGCGCCCTGCTCCTCGCCGGCGTCGCCGGTTGGTGGCTCGTGCGCGTCGGCCTCCACCCGCTGGCCGACATCGAAGCGACCGCCGGGGCCATCGCCGAGGGCAAGCTCGACGAGCGGGTGCCGGGGGAGTCTGACCGCACCGAGGTGGGCCGCCTGGCCCAGTCGCTGAACGTGATGCTGGCCCGGATCCAGGACGCCTTCGCGGCGCGGGACACGACCGAAGCCGAGCTGCGCCGCTCCGAAGGACGGTTGCGCCGTTTCGTCGCCGACGCCTCCCACGAGCTGCGCACGCCGGTGGCGGCCGTGTCCGCCTACGCCGAGTTGTTCGACCGGGGCGCCGACCGCCGACCCGACGACCTGGCCCGGGTGATGACGGGCATCCGGGCCGAGACCACCCGCATGGGCCAGCTGGTCGACGATCTTCTGCTCCTGGCCCGGATGGACGAGGGCCGCCCCCTCGAACAGGCCCCCGTCGAGCTGGTCGGCGTGGCCGCCGAGGCGGTCGAGGCCGCCACCGCCGTCGGTCCCGACTGGCCGGTCCGCCTGGTGGCCGACGGGCCGGTGGAGGTGCTCGGCGACGCCGCCCGTCTGCGCCAGGTGCTCGACAACCTGCTCAGCAACGTCAGGGCCCACACCCCCCCGGGCACGCGCGCCACCGTCGCGATAACCCGCCAGGAGGAACAAGCGGTGTGCCAGGTGGAGGACGACGGCCCCGGCCTCCCTCCGGACCAGGCGGAGAAGGTGTTCGAGCGGTTCTTCCGCGCCGATCCCTCGCGGTCGCGCTCCAGCGGCGGCGCCGGCCTCGGGCTGTCGATCGTGGCCGCCATCGTGTCGGCCCACGGGGGCACGGTCGACGCCGCCCCCCGCCCCGAGGGAGGCAGCGTCTTCACCGTCCGGCTTCCGGTGAACGCCAGCGCCTGGTCCGCCGGGCCGGTGCAGCGACCCGCTTGACGGGCCGGCGGCGGGGCCGCACAGTGGGTTTGCAGCTCGTGAGGACTGGGGGGACAGCGTGAGCCTGATCGGACGTCTCAGGACGAACGACGACGCCCTGCGCAAGCGGGCGACGGCGGTGATACCCGGGGGGATGTACGGGCACCAGCACACCGCCCTTCTTCCTCCGGGATTCCCCCAGTTCTTCGAGCGGGCCGATGGCTGCCGGATCTGGGATGTCGACGGCAACGAGTACGTCGACCTGCTGTGCAGCTTCGGTCCGATCGTCGCCGGCCACCGTCATCCCAAGGTGGAGGAGGCGGCCGCCGCCCAGCTGGCCCGCGGAGACTGTCAGAACGGACCGTCGCCGGTGATGGTCGAGCTGGCCGAGCTGCTGGTCGAGCGGATCGCCCACGCCGACTGGGCCATGTTCGCCAAGAACGGCACCGACGCCACCACCATGTGCGTGACGATCGCCCGGGCGGCGACCGGACGGCGCAAGGTGCTGGTGGCGCGGGGCGCCTATCACGGGGCCGCGCCCTGGTGCAGCCCGCGCCGCGACGGCACCACGCTGGAGGACCGGGCCCACCTCATCAAGTACCGCTACAACGACCTGGCCAGCGTGGAGGAGGCCGCCGACCGGGCCGGCGACGACCTCGCTGCCGTGCTCGTCTCGCCGTTCCGCCACGACGCCGGGTTCGACCAGGAGCTGCCGGATCCCGGCTTCGCCCGTGGGGTCCGTCAGCTGTGCGACCGGACCGGCGCCGCCCTGATCCTCGACGAGGTCCGCACCGGCTTCCGGCTCAACCACGGCGGCAGCTGGGAATGGCTGGGAGTCGAGCCGGACCTGGCGGCGTGGAGCAAGGCGCTGGCCAACGGCTACCCCATCGCCGCCGTAACCGGCACCGACTCCCTGCGGGAGGCCGCCACCCGCCCCTTCGTCACCGGATCGTTCTGGTTCTCGGCCGTGCCGATGGCCGCGGCCGTGGCCAACCTGGACGTGCTGCGCGACGAGGATGGAGTGGCCCGCATGGAGCGGGCCGGCGCCCGGCTACGCCAGGGCCTGGCCGACCAGGCCTCCACCTACGGCCTCAGCATCAACCAGACCGGGCCGGTGCAGATGCCGTACCTGAGCTTCGCGGCCGACGAGGACCACGAGCGGGGATCGGTCTTCTCCGTCACCGCCCTCGAGCACGGCGCCTACCTGCACCCTGGTCACAACTGGTTCCTGTGCACCGCCCACGGGGACGAGGACATCGACCGGGTGCTTACGGCCACCGACGCCGCCTTCGCCCAGGTGCGCCGGCAGTTCGGCGACGGTTAGGGCCGGGTCGGTCCTCCCGCGGAAAAAGGCGTCACCCCACATCACCAAACGGGAGGCGATGACGCGCCCGTTGGGCAACGTCTGATTACGCCAAAACCACTGACATCACCGGGGTCTCCTGGGTTGTCACAGCCTCGGCGTACCCTCCGAGACGGAGGGACCGTTGCTGCACGTACACCGTTCGGAGAGAGCTGATCAGCTGGTCGCCGCGCTCGGGGACCTGCTCGCCCAGCCCCTCGAGGACCCGATGGCCAGCGAGGTGGTGGCCGTCCCCACCAGGGGAGTGGAGCGGTGGGTCACCCAGCGGCTGTCGCACCGGTTGGGCACCTCCGCCGATCGGGCCGACGGGGTGTGCGCCAATATCGACTTCCCCTTCCCCGGCAGCCTGGTGGGGGCGGCGACGTCACTGGCGTGCGGATTCGATCCCAAGGCGGACCCCTGGCCTCCCGAGCGTTCGGTGTGGCCCCTGCTCGAGCTGGTCGATGCCCACCTCGACGAGGCGTTCCTCGCTCCGCTGGCCGCCCACCTGCGGTCGGCCTCAGCACCGAGCGCGGAGGGTGAGGCCCGCCTGCGCCGCTTCTCGACCGTCCGCCACCTCGCCGACCTGTACGACCGCTACGGGGTCCACCGCCCCGACCTGATCCGGGCGTGGGCGAAGGGAGACCGGCAGGGGCCGCCCGACCCCCAGCAGCACTGGCAGGCGGAGCTGTGGCTACGGCTGCGCCACCGGATCGGCGAGCCCAGCCCGGCCGAGCGGTTCGAGGAGGCGTCGGTCCGGCTGGCCGAGCATCCCGAGCTGTTGGAGCTGCCGTCGCGGCTGTCCCTGTTCGGGCTGACCCGGCTGCCGTCGAGTCACCTGCGGGTCCTGGAGGCGGTGGCCGTGGCCCGCGACGTCCACCTGTTCCTCCTCCACCCGTCCGGGGCGCTGTGGGAGAAGGTCGCCGCCGCCGCCCCCCGTCCGCCCTGGGACCTGGCGCGCGACGACGATCCGACCGCCGGCCTGCCCTCCCACCCTCTGCTGCGCTCGTGGGGACGAGACGCCCGCGAGATGCAGCTGGTGCTGGCGTCCCACGGCGTCGGAGGGGGGGAGCACCGGGCGGTGACCGACGAGCCGGAGTCGCCGACGACCCTGCTCGGGTTGATCCAGGCCGACGTCCGGGCTGATCGCAGCCCGCGCGGCAAGGGGGCTCCCGATGCCGCCGGGGACGGCCGGCCCGTTCTCGACCAAACAGACAGCAGCATCCGGATCCACTCGTGCCACGGCCGGTCGCGCCAGGTCGAGGTGGTGCGCGACGCCATCCTCCACCTGCTGGCCGCCGACCCCACCCTCGAGCCCCGCGACGTCATCGTCATGTGCCCGGACATCGAGTCGTTCGCCCCGCTGGTCCAGGCGGTGTTCGGGGCGGGCGAGACCGAGGAGGAGACGACCGCCGGCGGGCTGCCCCGCCTCCGGGTGCGGCTCGCCGACCGTTCGTTGCGCCAGACCAACCCGCTGCTCGGCGTGGCCGCCCTCCTCCTCGAGCTGGCCGGCGGCCGGGTCACCGCCTCGCAGGTCCTCGACCTGGCGACCCGCGAGCCGGTGAGCCGGCGCTTCCGCTTCGACGAGGAGGACCTGTCCCAGATCGAGCGGTGGCTGGCGGGCACGGGGGTGCGCTGGGGTCTCGACGCCCAGCACCGGGCCGGATGGGGCCTGGCCCACGTCGAGGCCAACACCTGGAGCTCCGGGCTCGACCGTCTCCTCCTCGGGGTGACGATGGCCGAGGACGACCAACGGCTGTTCGGCGGGGCGCTGCCCTACGACGACGTCTCCAGCGGGTCGGTCGACCTGGCCGGACGGCTGGCGGAGCTGGTCGAGCGGCTGGCGCTCACCCTGGCCGAGCTGCAGGGACCCCTGCCGGTGGAGGGATGGGCCACCGCCCTGGCGGCGGGCGCCGAACGGCTGGCGGTCGCCGACACCGGAGACGCCTGGCAGCACGAGCAGCTGCACCGGGTGTTGGGCGAGGTGGTGGAGGAATCGGCCCGGGGGGCTGTGGACGAGTCACCACGTGGGGACGGCCCGCTCATCGACCGGGCCGAGGCGTCAGCCCTGTTGGCCGAGCGGCTGCGGGGCCGTCCCACCCGGGCCAACTTCCGCACCGGCGACCTGACCATCTGCACGCTGGTGCCGATGAGATCCGTGCCCCACCGGGTGGTGTGCCTGCTCGGGCTGGATGACGGAGTGTTCCCCCGCCACAACGAACAGGACGGCGACGACCTGCTGCTCGCCCATCCCCGCGTCGGTGACCGCGACACCCGCAGCGAGGACCGACAGCTGCTCCTCGACGCCCTGCTCGCCGCCACCGAGCATCTGGTCATCACCTACGAGGGGCGCGACCAGCGCACCAACCAGGAGCGGCCGCCGGCGGTGCCGGTCGCCGAGTTGCTCGACGTCATCGACCGCACGGTGCGCTCCGAGCGGGGCCGGCCCCGCGACGTGGTGGTGGTCCGTCACCCCCTCCAGCCGTTCGACCCCCGCAACTTCTCCGCCGGCGGGCCCGGCGGCGCCGGCCCGTGGAGCTTCGACGCGGTGAACCTCGAAGGGGCGCGGGCGCTCACCGAGGCCCGCCATCCCGCCCGGGTGTTCCTGTCGGACCCGTTGCCGCCGCTCGAGGCGCCGGTCGTTGCCCTCGAGTCGCTGGTCCGCTTCGTCGAGCATCCGGTGCGGGCCTTTCTGCGCGAGCGGCTGGGCGTCTACGCCAGCGACGTACCCGATCAACTGTGTGACTCGCTGCCGGTCGAGCTCGACGGCCTCGAGAAATGGGCCGTCGGCGACCGCCTGCTCGAGGCCCGGCTGGCCGGGGTCGACCCGGAGCGGGCCATGGCCGCCGAGCGGGGACGGGGCCTCCTGCCTCCCGGGCCGCTCGGTGACGCCGTCCTCGAGGACGTGGCGCCGGTGGTGGAGGCTCTCCTCGCCGCGGTGGAGTCGCTTCCCTGCTCCAAGGCCGACGCCGAGTCGGTGGAGGTGAACCTCGACCTGCCCGACGGGCGGTCGTTGGTCGGCACCGTGGCCGGGGTGCGCGACGGGACGATCCTGCGCTGCATCTACTCGCGCCTGGCGGCCAAGCATCAGCTGGCGGCGTGGGTCCGCTTCCTGGCCCTGGCCGCGTCGCACCCCGAGCTGGCGGCGGCGGCGGCGACGGTCGGGCGGGCGGCGAGCAACCGCAACGGGCCGCCGAAGGTGGCGGTCGCCGAGCTGGCGCCGTTCGGGGGAGGGCCGGCGCAGCGCCGGGCCGCGGCCATCGACGCCCTGGCCGCGGTCGTCGACCTCTACGACCGGGGCATGCGCCAGCCCCTGCCGTTGTACTGCGAAGCGTCGGCGGCCTGGGCCCGAGCGGTCACGGCCGGCGACGAGCCGGTGCGGCCGGCCCGGGATGCGTGGGCGTCGCGCTACAACTACGACGGCGAGGACGCCGACGCCGAGCACGTGATGGTGCTGGGCCGGGGCTTCGATTTCGACGTGGTGCTGGCCGAGCGGCCGGGGGCGGACGAGTGCGGCCCCGGCTGGGCCGAGGCGGAGAAGACCCGTTTCGGTCGGCTGGCCCGCCGGCTGTGGGACCCGCTGCTGGCCCGGCAGGACCTCCGGTGAAGACGGCCGAGCCGATGGTCCCGTTCGACGTGTGCGGCCCGTTGCCCGGCCCCGGCGTCACCGTGCTCGAAGCCAGCGCCGGCACGGGCAAGACCTTCACCATCGCCGCCCTCACCGCCCGCCTGGTCGCCGACGGAACACCCCTCGAGCACATCCTGGCTGTCACCTTCACCCGCATGGCTACGGGCGAGCTGCGCGACAGGGTGCGGGGGCGGTTGCTGAGCGCCGAGGAGGGTCTGGCCCGCTTCCTTCTCACCGGCGAGGAGCCGGCCGACGACGACGTCCTCCGCCTGCTCGCTCAAGGCTCAATCGACGTGGTGGAGACCCGCCGACGCCGGTTGGCCGACGCCCTCGCCGTGTTCGACGCCGCCACCATCACCACGACCCACGGCTTCTGCCAGCTGGTCCTGGCCGGCCTCGGCGTGTGCGGCGAGGTGGCGGCCGGGGCCACCCTGCTCGAGGACCCCCGCGACCTGGTCGACGAGGTTGTCGACGACCTCTTCGTGCGGGGGGTGCTGCAGTGGGGAGGCCTGCCGTTCGGTCGCAAGGACGCCCAGCGCATCGGGCGCCAGGCGTTCGCCAACCCCGACACGCCGCTCGACCCCGACCCGGAGCTGGATCGTTCGGACCTGCGGGGGCGGCTGGCCCGGCGCACCCGAGAGGAGGTGGCCCGCCGCCTGCTCGACGCCAACCTGCTCACCTACGACGACCTGCTGGGGCGGCTGGCCCGCACCCTCAGCGACGCCGAACGGGGCGAGGCGGCCTGCGCCCGGCTGCGCCAGCGCTACCGGGTCGTGCTCGTCGACGAGTTCCAGGACACCGACCCGATCCAGTGGCAGGTGGTGCGCCAGGCGTTCGGCACCGGGGACACGACCCTGGTTCTCATCGGCGACCCGAAGCAGGCGGTCTACGCCTTCCGCGGCGCCGACGTGTACGCCTACCTCGAAGCGGCCCGCCAGGCCGACCGGCGCTTCACGTTGAGCGACAACTGGCGCAGCGACGAGTCGCTGCTGGCCGCCTACGACGTGCTGCTCAACCCGCTGCGTCTCGGCCACCCCGACATCCCCTACCGCAAGGTGACCGCCACCGCCACCCACCACAAGCCCGGTCTGCGCAAGGCCCCGGTGAACACCGCCCTGCGGGCCCGGGTGCTGCACAGCGCCGAGCACGACCTGCCCATCACCGACGCCCAGCGGCTGGTGCAGAAGGACGCCGCCCTCGATTTCGTGGCGGCCGACCTGGCCGCCGACGTGGTGCGCCTGCTCGGGTCCGATGCCCAGCTGGTGCGGTGGAACGGCGACGGCAGCGAAGGAGGGTGCCGGACCATCGCTCCCGGCGACGTCGCCGTGCTGGTCCGGACCAACCGGCAGGCGGCCATCGTGCAGGGCGCCCTGCGGGCCCTCGACGTGCCCGCCGTCGTCGCCGGCACCGCCAGCGTGTTCGAGACGGCGGCGGCCCGGCACTGGCTGCGTCTGTTGGAGGCGCTCGAACAGCCGGCGTCGCGGCCTCGGGCGGCGGCGGTGGCCCTCACCCCGTTCATCGGCATGGTCGCCGAGGAGGTGGCGGCGGCGGGGGAGGAGGTGTGGGAGGACGTCCACTCGCGGCTGCACCGCTGGGCCGACACTCTGCGCCGGCGGGGGGTGTCCACCCTCTTCCGGTCGGTGACGCACGAGGGGTCGCTGCCGGGGCGGGTGCTGGCGGCCGAGGAAGGCGAACGCGAGCTCACCGACCTCTCCCACGTGGCCCAGCTGCTGCACGCCGAAGGAGCGGCCGGCCAGCTGGGCCCTCCGGCCCTGCGGGCGTGGCTGGCCCGGCGGATCGAGGAGGCGGGTGACGAGAGCACCGAGGCCGAGCAGCGCAGCCGGCGCCTCGACTCCGACGCCGCCGCCGTGCAGGTGCTGACCGTGCACCGGGCCAAGGGCCTCGAGTTCCCCGTCGTCTACTGCCCCTATCTGTGGGACGTCGGTCGGGGCGGCGGCGACGGCCCCGTCGTCTTCCACGACCCGGACGACGAGAACCTCCGCAAGCTCGACGTGTCCGGGCGCGACGGGCCCTCCTACCGCCAGCACGCCCAGACCCACCTCGAAGAGGAGCGGGGCGAGGACCTCCGCCACCTGTACGTCGCCCTCACCCGGGCCCGACACCAGGCGGTCATCTGGTGGGCGCGGGTGAGCGACTGCCACCGATCCCCGCTGGCCCGCATCCTGCTCACCCGCGACGGCGAGGGCAACGTCTCCCTCGGCGCCCCGCGGGTGCCCAAGGACCAGGAGATCCACGACCGCTTCGTCGACCTGGCCGGACGGGCGCCGGGGAGCATCAGCGTCGAGCGCTGCTCCGGCCCCACCGGCGAGCGGTGGCGGCCCGAGACGTCGGAGGCCAGCGCCAACCTCACCCTGGCCGAGTTCGAGCGCAGCCTCGACGCCCGCTGGCGGCGCACCTCCTACAGCGGAATCACCGCCGCCGCCCACGACGAGCTGGTCGGAAGCGAGCCGGAGGAACCGGCGATCACCGACGAGCCCGGCTCGGAAGCGGCGGCGCCCGTCGCCGGCGCCGCCGCCGACCGCTCGTCGGCCGCCGACGAGCAACGGCTGCGGGCGGTGCTGTCGCCTCTCGGGGACATGGCCGGCGGCGCCGAGGTCGGCACCTTCGTCCACCGGCTGTTCGAGCGGATCGACTTCGCTGCCGCTGACCTGGCCGCCGACATCGGCTCGGCCCTGTCTGCTGAGCACCACCGTCGCCCGGCCGGCCTGCAGGAGACCGACATCCTGGTGGCCGGGCTGGAAGCCGCCATCACCACCCCGCTGGGCCCGCTGGCCGGCGGCGCCCGCCTGGCCGACGTGGCCCGGGGCGACCGTCTCGACGAGCTCAGCTTCGAGTTCCCCCTCGCCGGCGGCGACCGCCCGGAGGGGGAGGTGCTCACTTCCGACCTGGCCCGGCTCTTCGCCGACCACGTCCCGGCCGGCGCCCCGGGCGCCGAGAGCCCCCTGGCCGGCTACGCCGAGCGACTGGCCGACCCGGTGCTGGCCAGCCACCTGCGCGGCTATCTGACCGGCAGCCTCGACCTGGTCTTCCGCCGGCGCCACCCGGGTGGCGTCCAGCGCTTCTTCGTCGCCGACTACAAGACCAACCGGCTCACGGTCGACGGCGAAGCGCTGTCGGCGTGGCACTACCGGCCGGCGGCCCTCGACGCCGAGATGCAGCGGCTGCACTACCCGCTGCAGGCCCTCCTGTACTCGGTGGCCCTCCACCGTTACCTGCGCTGGCGGCTGCCTGGCTACGACCCCGACGAGAACATCGGGGGAGTGCTGTATCTATTCGTGCGCGGCATGGTGGGGCCGACCACCCCGCTGGTCGACGGACAGCCGTGCGGCGTCTTCGCCTGGCGGCCGCCGATCGGGCTGTTGACCGCCGTCTCCGACCTGCTGGACGGGATTTCGTGACCCTCACCGACCCGTTCGACTCGGCCCTGGTGCTCGCCCTCGCCGATGACGGCGTCCTCGGGGAGTTCAACCGGGCCGGGGTGCTGGCCCCGGCCGACGTGCACGTCGCCCGCCGCCTGGGCCGCCTCGCCGCCGAGGGGGACGAGCAGGTGGCCCTGGCCGCCGCCCTCGCCGTGCGGGCCCCGCGGGTCGGCCACGTCCATGTCGACCTGGCCACCGTGCGGCGCACGGCCGACACCGACGCTGATTCCGACGTCGACGTGGACGCCCTGGCCTGGCCGGAGCCGGAGACCTGGGTCGAGCGCCTGGCCGCCAGCCCGCTGGTGTCGGTGGGGGAGGACGGGCCCGACGACCGGCCCCTGCGCCTGGTGGGCACGACCCTCTACCTCGACCGCTACTGGCGCGACGAGGGCGCCGTCGCCGCCGACCTGCTGGCCCGCTCCGCCGCCGCCCCGCCCGCGGTCGACGAGGTGGTGCTCGGCGCCGGGCTCGACCGGCTCTTCCCCGGGGAGGGGGCGGCCGACCAGCGCCAGGCGGCGGCCACCGCCGTGCGCCGGAGGTTGGCGGTCGTCGCCGGCGGCCCCGGCACCGGCAAGACGACGACCGTGGCCCGGGTGATCGCCCTGCTCGAGGAGCAGGCGGCCGCCGCCGGGGCCCGGCCCCCCCTGGTGGCCTTGGCTGCCCCCACCGGCAAGGCGGCGGCCCGCATGGCCGAGGCGGTGCGGGCCGAGGCGGAACGGATGGACGTGGCCGCCCCCATCCGGGCCCGCCTCACTGGCGTGGACGCGTCGACGCTGCACCGCCTGCTGGTCCGCCACCCCGGCAACACCAGCCGCTTCCGCCACGACCGGCGCAACCGCCTGCCCCACGACGTGGTGGTGGTGGACGAGACCTCGATGGTGTCGCTGGGGATGATGGCGTGCCTCACCCAGGCCGTCCGTCCCGACGCCCGCCTGGTGCTGGTCGGCGACCCCGAGCAGCTGGCCTCGGTCGAGGCCGGGGCGGTCCTCGGCGACATCGTCGGGCCGGCCGCGGCGACGGCCGGCGAGGCGGCGGCCGACGAGGCGCCCTCGCCCTTCCGGGCGAGCGTCGCCCTGCTGCGGGCCAACTACCGGTTCGGCGGCGTCCTGGCCGACCTGGCCGGCGCCATCCGGGCCGGCGACGGGGACGGCACCGTCGCCCTCCTCCGCTCCGGCGCGCCGGAGGTGCGGTGGTTGCCGGTCGACGTGGCCTCGTGCGGCGACGGCGAGCTGGCGGCGGTGAAGGCGGAAGCCGTCGCCACCGGAGCGGAGGTCCTGGAGGCGGCCCGGGCCGGCGACGGTTCGGGCGCCCTGCAGGCGCTCGGACGGTTCCGCCTGCTGTGCGCCCACAGACGGGGCCCGGCGGGGGTGGCCACGTGGAACCCGCGGGTGGAGGAGTGGCTGGGGGCGGAGGTCGACGGGTTCGGCTCCGACGGAGCCTGGTATGCCGGGCGACCGGTGATCGTCACCGCCAACGACTACAGCCTGCGCCTCTACAACGGCGACACCGGCGTGGTGGTGGCCCGCCCGGGCGGGTGGGCCGGCGTGGCGTTCGACCGGGGCGGCGCCGTCGGGTTGGTCAGCCCGTCGCGCCTCGCCGCGGTGGACACCGTGTTCGCCATGACCGTGCACAAGGCGCAGGGCTCGGAGTTCGACGAGGTCGCCATCCTCCTCCCCGAGCCCGGCTCGCGGGTCCTCACCCGCGAGCTGCTGTACACGGGGGTCACCCGGGCCCGCCAGCGGGTGCTGGTGGCCGGCACCGAGGAGTCGGTGCGGGCCGCGGTCGAGCGGCCCATCGCCCGGGCCTCGGGTCTCACCGCCCGGCTGTGGGGCGCCGGCGCCTAGGATCGGCACCGGCGGACGCGGGGGGTACGACATGTCGAACGCGGACGAGCATCCGGTCCTCATCGAACGCCGCGGCTCGGCCTTCAGGGCCAGCTGCCCGTGCGGTTGGCGGGGCCACCCCTGGAACGAGCTGCGCCCGGCCGAGGCCGACGCCTGGCACCACGTCTACGGCGACGAGCGCGTCGTCGACGTCGAAGCGGCCCGGGCCCAGGTCGCATCCCACGTCTCGGCCGCCGCCACCTCGGTGTCGGTGGAGCGCCTGGTGCACGCCGCCCGCGACCAGGCCCGGGGCTCGTCGCCTCACAGCCCGGCGGCGGTGGAGGAGCTGGCCCGCACGGCCGAGCGCTCCCCCCAGGTGATCGCCGAGGCCCGCGACAAGATCCTCGATCTCCTCCAGCGCCACAGCCGCCAGAACGCCGGCGCCGCCGACGGCGAGTGGCTCGAGCTGCACACCGCCCGCCGGCTGCTCGACGCCGCCCTGGCCCGGGTCGAGGACCGCGTAGCCCCCTGAGGCAGGCGCCGGCCGCCCCGCCGGCGAACTACCGCTCATGAGAGGGAGGTGGGCGGCGGCGGCCGCCATCCTGTCGCTGGCCGGGCTGGCGGCCGGCGCGGCCGGCGCCGGCGTGGGGGCGACCCCCAGCGCGGTAACCGTGCAGGTCGACGCCGCCCATCCCGGCCCGGCGGTGAACGAAGGTCTGATCGGCACCAACCAGCCGGTGGCGGGGGCGGGGCCGGTGATCTCGGCTCTGGGCCCGGCATGGGGGCGCGCCGACCTCTCCCTCGACGCCGGCTACAACTGCGCCACCGGAACGTGGGACCCGACGGTCGCCGACCAGCGGGTCCAGCAGGACCTGGCCATGGGCACCGAGCCCGAGATGATCATCGACTACAGCCCGCCGTGCATGACGAGCAACCCGCTGCACGAGACCCTCGACCCGCCCGACGCCAACGGCTATGCCCCGTGGGCCAACCTGGTCGAGCAGGCCGCCTTCCACGAGATCACCACCTACGGCGTGCGGGTCTTCGAGGTGTGGAACGAACCCGACGGCACCTTCTGGCACGGGACCATCGCCGACTACCTCGCCATGTACCAGGCGACGGCGGCGGCGGTGGAGAAAGCGGCGGCCCGAGCCGGTGTCACCGGCGTGGCCGTGGGCGGACCGGCCCTCCTCTTCGCCGACCCGGCGTGGCTGGAGCCGTTCCTCGCCTACGTGTCGGCCAACCACCTGCCGCTCGACTTCGTGTCGTGGCACTACTACGGCAACTATCCGGCCCTCGGCCCCTTCTTCACCAGCGGGGGGACGTTGCCGCCGTCGGCGCCGGCGCCGTACTGGTACAACCCGGGGACGCGGGCCCAGTTCTACGGCGTGCAGGTCGCCCAGGTGCGGGCCGAGCTCTCGCGTTACCCGGACCTGCACCCGCTGACGGTCATCGACGAGTGGAACATCGACGCCGGCTACGACGCCCGCTCCGACGGTCCCTACGACGCCGCCTTCGCCGCCGCCGTGCTCGACTCGGTTCAGTCGGCCGGGCTCGACCGGATGGCGTTCTTCCGGGTGGCCGACGACTCTCCCCACACCCTCGGCAACTGGGGGCTGCTCTTCTCCAACCTGTCGCCCAAGCCGGTGTACTGGACGTTCTGGCTGTGGCACCAGCTGGCCGGGGCCGGGCTGCCGGTCAGCCTCACCCCCGACCAGACGACCGCCGACCCCTCCGGACGGGTGGGGGCGGTGGCCAGCCGGTCGGGCGCCGGCGCCTACAACGTGCTGCTCTACGACTTCGCCCCCTACGACCCGAGCGGGGGCTACGGCGCCACCGACCCGAACGGCTTCGACCACCGGGTGACGGTCCGGTGGACGGCGCTGCCCAAGGGCCCCTGGACGTGGAGCCTGCGCATCGTCGACGCCAGCGCCTCGGCGGACGCCGTGGCCGCCACCGGCAAGGTGGGATTGGGCCATGCCGCCGTCGACGTCGACCTGCCGGGGGAATCGGTCGCCCTGCTCACCCTGACCCCGGCGTCCTGACGCCGGCCTACTGACCGGTGTGACACCCGTCGCTCGCCTTCGTATCATGCGAACCCCTTCGGGACGGCGGGCCTTCCCGTCGTCCAGCGAGGGCAACCACAGCAGGGGGACACAAAAGTGGCAATGACACCCGCCGCGCTGGGGCGCCGGTATGCCCCGCTGATCGTGCTCGCCGCCGTCCAGGTGCTCCTGGTGGCCGTGGCTCCGTCGAGTCCCAACTCGGGGACGTCGGCCTACGGCTCGGGCGGGGGCTCCTTCGCCGCCGGAGGTGGCAGCGGATCCGGAGGTAGCGGCTTTTCCGGCGGAGCGAGCGGCGCCGGCGGGGTCAATGGCAGCGGCGGGAACCTGAGCGCGTCGGGCGGTGCCGGCGGCGGGGGCGGGGGCGGGGGCGGGGTCGGTGGCGGCGGGTCGGTGGGCGCCTCCGGCGGCTTCTCCGGCGGCCAGGCGGCGGGCGTGCCGTTCAACTGCGGGCCCGACGGCAAGACCATCGGCCCCACCTTCGGCATGCCGCCGTGCACGCCGACCGTGCCCCAGAGCCAGAACGGCGGCTCGCCGATGCCGGGCACCAACAGCTCGTCGATCAACTACGTCTACTACCTGGCCCAGGGCAACGCCCAGGTCAACGCCATCCTCAACGCCGAGAACCTGGCGGCCACCAGCGAGCAGACCTGCGAGGCGCTCCAGGCCTTCACCAACGAGGTCAACAAGCGCTGGAACCTGTACGGACGCAAGTTCGTGTCGATGGACGGGCCCGGCAACCACTCGGGCAAGGCCTACGAGCAGTCCCAGAGCGACACCTGCAGCTTCCCCTACTTCCAGGGTCAGTGCAGCCTCACCCCGCCCGATCCGCCCTGCGAACGGGCCGAGGCCGACCTCATCGCGTCCATGCATCCGGCCTACGTGATCGCGCCCACGGCCGACCCGGCGCTCTACAACCAGCTGGCTAAGGACCAGATCGTCGTCTCCGGCGGGGAGACCGAGCCGGACAGCTACCACACCCAGGTGGCGCCGTTCTACTGGGACGTCTTCGAGAGCGGCGACCTGGCCGCCCAGATGGAGGCGGAGTACTGGTGCAAGAAGCTCAACGGCAAGCGGGTCCAGTTCGCCGGCACCGGGCCGGGCGACGTGATGCACTTCGGCGGCCCGACCGCCCCGCCGCCGATCCGCAAGGTGGCGATCGTCTACCCGTCGACCAACGGTGATCCCACCAGCACCCTGTCGGCCAACCTGTTCCTCAGCCTGGTCAACGGCAAGGAGTGCCAGCCGGTCGGGGGCCAGGCCAAGGGCTACCCCTACCAGTCCGACATCAACACCGCCGAGCAGCAGTCGACGACCATCGTCGGGGAGCTGAAGGCCGACCACGTCACCGACGTGATGTGCTTCTGCGACCCGATCGCCCCGGTGTTCGCCACCAACACCATGGACAGCCAGGGCTACCACCCCGAGCTGCCCATGTCCGGCATCGGCCTCATCGACTACGACGTGCTCGGCCAGCTCTACAACAAGAACGTGCAACGGTTCGCCTTCGGAGTGTCCTTCCTGTCCGACCAGGTGAGCTTCGATCAGTCCGACGCGGTGAAGGCCTTCCAGGACTCGGGGGCGTCGGGCGCGCCCGACAAGACCGAGAACCTCAACTGGGCCTACTACTCGCTCATGGGGACCACCTTCCAGATGGCCGGACCTCGGGTGAACCCCGGCACCATGCGCAACGGCCTGTTCGGGCTGGCGCCCATCGGTGGCGGCAACGACCGGCTCCACCCGATGCTGAAGTTCGGCAACGTCGGCTACACCAGCCAGGCCTACACGGGCATCCAGGACGCCCGCGAGGTGTGGTGGTGCGGCACCCAGGCCTCGCCGATCAACGGCCAGCCCGGCACCTACATCGACGTCCAGGACCCGTCCTGGCGCCACCAGCTGGGCAGTTGGCCGGCCGACCTCAAGGTGTTCCCCAATGGCCCCTGCGCTCCTTGACGCCCTGAGCGACCGGCTGTCCGCCGTCGGGCGGTCGCCGGCCGGCTCACGGGTGAGGACGGCCTGGCGGGGGCGGCTCAGCGGGCCGCCCCTGCGCCTCATCGCCACCTTCGTGGTGCTCATCGGCGTGCTGCGCCTGGCCCTGCACAGCAACGCGCCCCCCGCCGGGGTGATCGTGTTCGGAGCCATCGTCGGCCTGCTCTACGCCATGGTGGCCTTCGGGCTCATCCTGATCTACCGGGCCAACCGCATCATCAACTTCGCCCAGGCCGAGATGGGCGCGGTGCCGGCGGTGATGTCGGTCCTTCTGATCAAGGTCCACCACATCAACTACCTGGTGGCCCTGGTCATCGCCATCGGTTCCGGCATCGTCGCCGGGGCGGTGGTCGAGTTCCTGGTCATCCGCCGGTTCTTCCGGGCGCCCCGGCTGGTCCTGTCGGTGGCGACCATCGGCCTGGCCGAGATCTTCGGGCTGCTCCAGTTCTACCTGCCCAAATGGCTGGGCGGCCGGTTCATCGTCGACCCCAAGCCACCGAAGACGCCGTTCTCCGGCCTCCACCTCAACGTCTATCCCATCCGTTTCGACGGCAACTCGCTGGTGGTCATCTTCGCCGCCGTGCTGGTCGTGGTCGGCCTCACCCTGTTCTTCCGCTTCACCGACATCGGCATCGCGGTGCGGGCCTCGGCCGAGAACGCCGACCGGGCCTCCCTGCTCGGCATCTCGGTGAAGCGGCTGTCGACCTACGTGTGGATCATCGCCTCGGTGCTGTCCACCCTGGGCGTGTTCCTGCGCATACCGGTCATCGGGCTGCCGATCGGGGCCGACATCGGCCCCTTCGTGCTGCTGTACGCCCTCTCCGCCGCGGTGATCGCCCGCATGGAGAGCTTCTCCGTCGCCCTCGTCGCCGGCGTGTGCATCGGCATCATCGAGCAGTCGCTCTACTACTTCTCCCGCGACCCGTCGATCGCCAGCGCCGTCATGCTGCCGATCCTGCTGGTGGCCATGCTGCTGCAGCGGCGCCGCCAGTCGCGGGGCCAGGACACCGGCCTGGCCACCTGGTCGATGGGCCGCGAGTTCCGGCCCATCCCGCCCGAGCTGCGCAACGTGCTCGAGGTGGCGTGGCTGCGGGCCGGGCTGGCCGTGGTGGTGCTGGGGCTGGCCGTCGGCCTGCCCTACCTGGTGGGGCTGGAGCAGCAGATCCTGCTGTCGACCATCGTCGTGTACGGCATGGTCGCCGTTTCGCTGGTGATCCTCATGGGCTGGGCCGGCCAGATCAGCCTGGGCCAGTGGGGCTTCGCCGGCATCGGGGCGCTGGTGGCCGGCGGTCTGGCCGCCCACCTGCACACCGACTTCTTCATCACCCTGGCCGCCGCCGGTGTGACGGGGGCGGTGGTGGCGGTCGTCATCGGCCTGCCCGCCCTGCGCATCCAGGGGCTGTACCTGGCGGTGACGACGATCGCCTTCGCCATCGCCGTGCAGGTCTACCTGCTGTCGCCCAACTACTTCGCCGGGATCCTGCCCAACAACTCGCAGAGCATCTACCGGCCCCTGCTGTACAGCCGCTACAGCCTGAACGGGCCCCGGGCCTTCTACTACTTCTGCCTGGTCATGCTGGCCCTCGCCCTGCTGTCGGCCCGGGCGCTGCGCCGGAGCCGGGCCGGGCGGGTGATGATCGCGGCGCGCGACAACGAGCGGGGCGCCCAGAGCTACGGGGTCACCATCTCGGCCGCCCGGCTGGCCGCCTTCGCCATCTCCGGGTTCTGGGCGGCCATGGCCGGCGCCCTGTTCGCCTACGGCCAGAAGGTGGTCGAGACCCAGGCCTTCGACTTCGGCATCAGCGAGCTACTCCTCGTCATCGTGGTGATCGGGGGGACCACCTCCCTGCCGGGCGCCATGCTGGGCACCGCCTACATCGGCGTCCTCATGTACGGGGGGTTCAGCCCCCAGATCCAGGCCCTGGCCAGCGGGGTGGGGGTGCTGTTCCTGCTGTGGCTGTTCCCCGGAGGCCTGGCCCAGATCGCCTACGACTGGGTGCGCGACCCGCTGCTGCGGGCCATCGCCGCCCGCCGCAAGATCGTGGTGCCCAGCCTGGTGGCCGACCCCCGGGTGGAGAAGGAGCAGGAGGCGGCCCAGGCCAAGGCCCTCACCACCGCCATGGCCACCTCCCTGTCGCTCGGGGGCGCGCCGGCGGGCAACGGCGCCGGTAACGGCCACCCGAAGGCGCCGGCCCGGCCCGGCGAGATCCCCGAGGCCATCCGCTGCCCGGTCTGTAGCCGGGTCATCCCCATCGAAGCGGTCGCCTTCCACGAGCACTTCGAGACGGCGGAGGCGCCCACCCAGTGACCAGCATCGTCAAAGACGTGCAGCCCACGGGGATCCGCCGCCGGCTGACCGGCATCACCGGCGGGGCCGCCCTGTTCCCCCTCGGGGTCCTGTTCGCCCTCTACTTCTTCGACCAGTTCGACACTGCCGCCTTCAACGTCCTCGCCCCCACCATCGAGCGGGTCTTCCACCTGACCGACCACAAGTTCGGCCTCATCGTGGTGGGCAACCTCACCCTCGTCCTCGGGCTGGCCATCCCCATCAGCTACCTGGGGGAGCGGGTGCCCCGGACGTGGCTGGTCGTGATCGGAGGCGTGCTGGCCGGCGTCTTCTCGCTCATGACCGGCATCGTCGGCACCGTCGCCCTGCTGGTGGCGGTGCGCTTCGGCAACGGGGTCGGCCAGCTGGTGAACGACCCGGTGCACAACTCGCTGCTGGCCGACTACTACGACCCCAACCAACGCCCCCGGGTGTACAGCGCCCACCAGAACGCCGTGCAGCTGGGCGCCATCGTCGGCTCGGCGGTGGCCGGCATCACCTCGGCGCTGGCCGGCTGGCGGGCGGCGTTCGTCGTCCTCATCTTCCCGATCCTCATCACCGCCTTCATCGCCCTGCGGCTGCGCGAGCCCCGCCGGGGCGGCACCGACGACCCCGAGGCGGCGGCCGAGGTGGAGAAGGAGCCGCCCGTCCCGTTCCAGGAGGCGGCCCGCACCCTGTGGGCGGTGAAGACGCTGCGCCGCCAGTACATCGCCTGGTTCTTCATCGGCGCCGGGGTCATACCGCTGGCCTTCATCCTGCCCCTCTACCTGAAGCGGGCCTACGGCCTGGGCGACCTGCCCCGGGGACTGGTCACCGCGGCCAACGCCGCTTTCATCTTCGCCGGCATCATCGCCGGCGGCCGCTGGACGGGGCGTTGGCTGGCCCAGGGGCTCGGTGAGCCGCTGCGGCGGGCCGGGCTGTCCCTCGTCGGGGTGGGGGTGGGCCTGGCCCTGGTGGCGGCGGCCCCGGTGCTGCCGCTGGCGTTGATCCTCGGGTTCGCCACCAGCTTCGTGGCCGGCATCTTCTACTCGCCGTTCTACACGGTGCAGGCCCTGGTGTCGCCGGCCCGGGTGAGGACGCTGTCGTTCGGCTTCGGGCTGCTGTTCCTGGTGGCCGGGGTGTGGGTCCTGTGGGGGTTCACCCCGGCGGGCACGGTGTCGGACAAGGACGGCATCCGCTGGGGCGTGGCGGTGCTGCTGCCCTACTGGGTGATCGGCGGGCTGGTGCTGGCCTCGGCGGCCAAGTACGTCACCGACGACGCCACCAAATCCCTGCGGGTGCTCAACACCCAGGTGGAGCTGCGCCGCCAGCGACTGTCGGCCGGGGAGCGGGCCCTCCTCAAGGTCGTCTCCCTCGACGTGGCCTACGACGCCGTGCAGGTCCTGTTCGGCGTGGACCTCGAGGTGACCGAAGGGGAGATCATCGCCCTCCTCGGCACCAACGGCGCCGGCAAGTCCACCCTGCTTAAGGCCATATCCGGGCTGGTCGACCCGTCGGGCGGGGCGGTGTTCTTCGACGGCCAGGACGTCACCCACGCCGACGCCAAGGCGTCGGTGTCGGCCGGCATCGTGCAGATGCCCGGCGGGCGCAGCGTCTTCCCGACCCTGACGGTGAACGAGTGCCTGCGCCTCGCCGGCTGGATGTACCGCAACGACCCCGACCACGTGAAGCGGGCCACCGCCCAGATGCTCGAATACTTCCCCGTACTGCGGCGGCGGGGCGACACCCTCGCCGGCAACATGTCCGGTGGCGAGCAGCAGATGCTCGGCCTGGCCATGGCCTTCATCGCCAAGCCCAAGCTGCTCATGATCGACGAGCTCAGCCTGGGGCTGGCGCCGACCATCGTGTCCCAGCTGGTCGACATCGTGCGGGCCATCCACGCCCAGGGGACCACGGTCATCCTGGTGGAGCAGTCAGTCAACGTGGCCCTGACCCTCGCCCAGCGGGCGGTGTTCATGGAGAAGGGCGAGGTCCGCTTCACCGGGCCCACCGCCGAGCTGCTCGAGCGGGGCGACATCCTCCGCTCGGTGTTCCTCGAGGGGGCCGCCTCGGCGACCGGCGTCGACACCGGAGGCAACGGCGCCCGCCAAACCGCGGCCGAGGAGCGGCGCCGCAAGGCCGAGCGCGAGGAGCGCCACCAGCGGGTTCTCGCCGCCGCCCCCGCCCTGCGGGTGGAGGGGCTGGTCGTCCAGTTCGGCGGCATCCGCGCCGTCGACGACGCCTCGTTCGTCCTCCACGAAGGCGAGATCCTCGGCCTCATCGGCCCCAACGGCGCCGGCAAGACCACCATCTTCGACGCCATCTCCGGCTTCGTCCCCGCCCGCGCCGGGCGGGTGTGGCTGGGGGACCTGGACATCACCGGCTGGGCGCCCGACGCCCGGGCCCGGGCCGGGCTGGGCCGGTCCTTCCAGGACGCCCGCCTGTTCCCCTCGCTGACGGTCGCCGAGAACATCGCCGTCGGGCTCGAGCGCCACCTGAAGGTGCGCGACCCGGTGGCGGCGGCCATGGCCCTGCCCGCCGTCCTCGACGCCGAGGCCGACGCCGCCTGGCAGGTGCACGACCTCATCGAGCTGCTCGGCCTCGGCGCCTTCCGCAACAAGTTCGTGTCGGAGCTGTCGACCGGCAGCCGGCGCATCGTCGACCTGGCCATGTCGATCGCCCACCGCCCCAAGGTGCTCATCCTCGACGAGCCCAGCTCCGGCATCGCCCAGCGCGAGACGGAGGCCCTCGGTCCCCTGCTGCGCCGCATCCAGCAGGAGGTCGGCTGCAGCCTGCTCGTCATCGAGCACGACATGCCGCTGGTGACCGCCATCGCCGACACCATGGTCGCCCTCGAGCTGGGGTCGGTCGTGGCCGAGGGCACCCCGGACGAGGTGGTCAACCACCCGCAGGTGGTCGCCTCCTACCTCGGAACGGACGAGGACATCATCGCCCGCTCCGGGGAGCGCCGGGCGACCCAGCCCCGGCGGAGGGCCAGCGCGTCGACCCGGGCCAAGAAGAAGGAGTGAGCCGGCGGGGGCCAGCCCGGCGGCTCGCCTGCCTGGCCGGGGCGACGGTGATCGGCGCCTACCTGGTGGTGGCGGGCAGCGCCCGGGCGGCCACCGGGCTGGCCACGGGCTGGTGGTGGTCGGGGCAGTCCAACGGCCTCACCCCGAAACAGGACGTGCCCGACGGCGGTCTCTGGGTGGCCGGGGACCCGAGCGGCACCCAGGCCGAGTCGGCCGTCCAGTTCCAGCTGCAGCCGGGCGAGTCGTCCCCGGTCCTCACCCTCACCATCCACCAGACCCAATCCGCCAACCCGGCGGTGATCGCCTGCCCGGCCGGATCCCCGTGGCAGCCGGCCGCCGGCGGCCCGTGGGCCCAGCGCCCCCAGCCCAACTGCTCGGGGGCCCAGGCGGCCGGCAAGCCCAGCCCCGACGGCAAGAAGCTCAGCTTCGACCTCGGGCCGCTGGCCTCCCAGTCGGGGCTGGTGAGCGTGGTGCTCATCCCCCAGAGCCTGGGCGGCGGGTCCGGGGTCGCCCTGCCGTCGTCGGTCAACGCCCCGTCCTCCACCGTGGACGTGACCTTCGAACGGATCGACCCGAGCGCCCTGGCCGTCACCACCCCGCCTCCAGCGCCGGCACCGGCACCGGAGTCCGCCCCGGTCGCCACCCCCACCACCGCCTTCGAGAACGCCCTGCAGCAGCAGTCGAGCCCGTTCTCGTTGAGCGCGCCGGCGGAGTCGGCCCCGGCCCTGCCGGCCCCGTCGACCCCGAGCCTGTCGGCGCCGTCGGCGGCGCCCGCCCCCCGGGGGACAGCGTCGTTCCCGAGCGGCGGCAACTTCGCCCCCCAGAACACCAGCGTGATCCACCACCTCAGCCGGGCCGAGCGGGCCATCCTCGACGTCGCCCTTCTCGTCCTGCTCTACGAGACCTTCGTGCCCGGCAGCGCCCTGTTCCCGGTGACCCTGTCCGCCACCCGGCGGCGTCGGCTCACCCTCTACGACGATCCTTCCTTCGTCGACCCCGAGCAGGCGGTCGCTCCGGCCCGGCCGGGCGAGCCGCCGCCGCTGCGCTGACCCCTTAGGGGACGACGGTCACCTTCACCGACCCCGTCCCCTTGTCGGCCGCGGCGGAGAAGGCCGACTCGACGTCGTCGAGGGCGAACCGGTGGGTCTGCAGGCCGTCGAGCTCGGCGGCGTAGCGGGGCAGCAGGTTGGCGGCGGCGGCGAACTCCTGGCCCCGGCGGCCGGTGCCGTAGCAGAACGAGCCGATCAGCTCGAGCTCTTTGAACATCACCTGGCCCATGTCGACCGGCACGGTGCCGAACACCCCGAGCACCACGATGCGCCCGCCCCGGGCGCAGGCCCGCACCGCCACCCCCACGGTGTCGGCCTGGCCGCCGACCGTCTCGATGACCACGTCGGGCCGGTGCTCGCGTCCCCACGCCACCGCCTCGTCCGGATCGATGGGGGTCGCCCCGATCGACGAGGCCAGCTGGCGCTGGTGGGCGTGGCGGGTGGTGACGGCGACGGTCGACGCCCGGTCGCGGGCGAGGAGGGCGGCCAAGAGGCCGATGGTGCCCCCGCCGAGGACGAGGACGGCGCTGTCCTGGGCCAGCCGGGCCAGGCTCACCCCCCGCAGGGCCACGGCGAGCGGCTCGGTCAGCGAGGCGGCCACCGGGCTGACGGTGTCGGCCACCGGGAACAGGTTGGCCACCGGGGCGTCCACGTACTCGGCCAGCCCGCCGGGGCGGCCGAGGCCGATGCCGAACCCGCCCCGCCGGCACAGGTTGGGCCGTCCGGTCACGCAGTAGTCGCAGCGGCCGCAGGTGACGTTGGGGTTCACCGCGAACACCGCCTCGGGCAGGCCGGCCTGGGTCGCCTCGACGACAGTGCCGGCCACCTCGTGGCCCGGCGTGGTCCCCACCGGCCGGGTGGCCAGGGGCTGGTCGACCCCGCCGTGCCAGATGTGCAGGTCCGACCCGCAGATGCCGCAGGCCGCCACCTGGACCCGCACCCACCCCTCGGGCAGCGGGGGCGGCTCGCCCTCGGCCACCTCCAGCCCGCCTTCGGTCCAGACCGCCCGCTTCATCCGCGTCCTCCGAGTCGTCGGCCGGCGACCCTAGACCGGCGGGGTCGGCCGGGCTCAGACGGCGGGGCTCAGACGGCCGGGCTCAGACGGCGGGGCGCAGCCGGGGCCGGCCCCGGGGCCGCTTGACGGCCAGGACCCGGCCGGCGACGACCAGCTCTCCGCCCCACACCCCCCACGGCTCCTGGCGGTCGAGCGCCCCCTCGAGGCAGGGTCGGGCCAGGGGGCAGCCCCGGCACATCGCCTTGGCCCGGGCGATGTCGGCGGGCTGGTCGGAGAAGAACAGATCCACCAGGGACCCGTCGCCGTGGCGGCAGCGGGCGAGCTTCCACGCATCCCTCTGCATGACGGCGAACCTAGGGAGGGGGTGTGACATCGATGGCACAAAGGGCCGGAATGCCCTGAGCCGCGCCCCATCCCCCACCTACCTTGGATGCCGGCCGGCGGGTTGCCGGTGCCGAGGAGGCTGGCGATGAGCAGGTGGAGGCGGTTCCTGGTCCTGAGCACCGTGGCCGTGACCGGCCTCGGGCTGGCCGGGTGCAGCAGCGCCTCGCGTGACGCGCAGCGCACGACCACCACCTCGGCTGCCACCTCGACCTCGACCTCGGCCGGTTCGACCACGTCCTCGACCGGCTCCGCCACCTCGTCGACCACGACGGGAGCTTCGGGCCCGACCCAGGTCAGCGTCTACTTCATCAGCGCCGAGAAGCTCACCGCCGCCCACCGGACGGTGGGGCCCACGCCGCAGGTGGGCTCGGCGGCGGTGACGGCGCTGCTGTCGGGGCCGACCCAGGCCGAGGCCCAGGCCGGGCTGGCGACCAGCATCCCCGCCGGCACCAAGCTGCTGGGGCTCGACGTCAGTGCCGGCCTGGCCACCGTCGACCTGTCCTCCGACTACCAGAGCGGGGGCGGCTCGACCTCGATGCGAGACCGGCTGGCCCAGGTGGTGTTCACCCTCACCCAGTTCCCGACCGTGCAGCAGGTCCGCTTCGAGCTGGACGGCAAGCCGGTCACGGTCTTCGGCGGGGAGGGCATCGTCATGAACCACCCGGTCGGCCGGGCCGACTACGAGGACGTCGAGCCGGCGATCATGGTCGAGTCACCGGCCGTCTTCGACAGCGTCTCCAGCCCGGCCCGGGTGCAGGGCACGGCCAACGTCTACGAGGGCCGCTTCCACGTGCAGATCGTCGACTACCAGGGCCGGGTGGTGGCCGACCAGGCGGTGACGGCCAGCTCGGGGACCGGCACGCGGGGGACCTTCTCGGTGTCGGTGCCCTTCGCCACCGATCGCGACGGCCAGGGCGCCATCGTGGTCTACTCGCTGTCGGCCAAGGACGGGTCGCGGATCAACGTGGTGCGCACGCCGGTGAACCTGTCGGCGGCCTGAGCCCCGCCTCAGCGCAGGACAGTGGGCTCGTCGTGTCCGGTGGCGTCGCGCAACCCCACCTCGATCAGCTCGGCCCGGCCCCCAGCCGTCTCGGGCACCACCGTGAGCCCGCCTTTGGTCTCGTAGAGGACGTAGCGCAGACCCTCGAGGGTGAAGTAGCCCTTCTCGCGCAGCTGGGCCAGCACGTCGTTCTCGGTCAGGCCGCAGATCCGCATCTGGTCGCGCCGGAGCCGTCCGTCCACCACCAGCAGGCGCACCCGGTGGTCGACCAGCTTGGCGAAGCCGGAACTGAAGCGGGCGGTGCTCATCACCCAGTGGGCGGCCACGATGGTGGCCAGGGCGACCACGCCCATCAGCACCGACTGGTCGTGGGCCAGGGCGGTGCGGCCCATGATCGACCCGATGGCCACGGCGGCGGCGAAGTCGATGGCCGTCCACTGGGCCAGCGTCCGACGCTGGGCGAAGCGCAGCCCCAGGAGGGCGGTGGCGTAGATCAGCCCGGCCCTGGCCGCCACCTGACCCAGCTCGCCGACATGACCATCCAGCCAGCTCATCGGCCACCTCGCTCGTCGCTCGTTCCGCTCATTCGGTTGTGTCCTCCTCCCGCCGGGGTTCCTCCGGTGGCCGGCGCCGCTCCTCGGCCAGCACGTCACTACCCACCTGCACCATGCGCAGCACGGTCACCAGCCCGAGGCCGCCGAGCATGTTCCCGAGCACGGACCAGCCCAGAAAGCCGAGCCAATGCGAGTAGCCGAACGGGGCGCCGGCGTGGAGGGCGGCGAACATCTCGATCGAGACCACGATGGCGTGGTCCATGGGCCCGGCCGCCAGCAGGAAGGCGGCGATGGCCGCCGCCGTCAGCTTGGCCATCACCGACTCGGTGCTGCGCTCCATCCACGTCATGAGGGTGATGACGGCCCCGGCGATGACCATGTTGGCCAGGGTGTGCAGGTCGAGCGGCTGGGTCGCCGCCTTGGTCGCCACCTTCACCGCCACCGGGCCCAGGGCCCGGAAGCCGGTGACCACCAGCCCCATGACCACCCAGGCCCCGACCAGGTTGGCGGCCAGGGTGCCGGCCCACAGGCGCAGCAACCGGGGGAAGGAGTCGTTGCCGGCCGCCACCGCCGCCACCGGCACCAGGAAGTTCTCGGTGAACAGCTCGCTGTTGGCCAGGGTGAGGGCGATGAACCCGATGGGGAAGGCCAGGGCGCCGAGGAGGGGGCTGTGGGTGTCGCGCTCCACGACCAGCAGGGCCAGCACCCCGAGGCTGACGTCCACCCCGCCGACCACGCCGGTGGCGAACAGCGAGGGCCACGTCCGGGTCAGGCGGCTGTGGCCCTGGTCGACGGTCCGCTGGAAGGCGGAGGTCACCTCCGAGCTCACGGGAGATGCTTGTAACCCCCCGTCCCGCCGGCCAACCTCCCGACCGCGCTCCCACCCGTCGGCGGCCCGCCGCCGGAGCAAACCGGGCGAAGGGGAGATAATTGACCAACCCTTTAGAGGTGGCTAACTTCCGGACGAAGAAGTACACCGGCGGAAGCGCACCGGGCCGGTACCGCCCGACCAGCGCAGGATTGAGGGAGAGCAGAGAGTGCAGCACCGCAACGCCGCCGCCGGGGGCGCATCCCGCCAGTCGGACCTGGCGACCGCCCTGCTGGAGCGGATGCAGGTCCTCTCGTCGATGGCGGCCCAGCTGGGGGACGCCTGGGGCCACGACGAGGCCCGCCGGGCCCTGCTCGGCGACATCGTCGCCTGCTCGCGGATGCTGTCGGAGGCCCTCGGGGAGCTGGCCCGCGGGCTTCCTCCGGTGGCCCTCGAGTTCCTCGACGAGCTGCTGGCCCAGGCCGTGGTGCGCCACTCCGAGCTGCTCGAGCTCGACGCCGCCGTGGCCTGAGCCCGGTCAGGGCAGCTGGGCCCGGAGGACCTCGGCCTCGGCCCGCAACCGGGCGGCCGCCTCCGGCTGGCCCAGACCTTCGTACTCGGCGGCGGCCTCCAATCGCTCGGCGACCTCCCGGCCCACCACCGCCTCCATCTCGGCTTCCGTGAGCTGGCGGCGCTCGACCTCCCCGGCCCCCAGCCCGCTGACGGCCCCGGCGATGACCCCGGCCGGGCGCCCGGAGAGGGACGCCGAGCCACTCTCGACCGCCTCGGCGTTGTCGATGGCCCCGAGGGACGACCGCAGGGCGGCCACGCTGGTGGCGTCGCGGGCCCGCATGGCCGCCGAAAGAGCGGCCCGGAGCCTGGTCCGGAGCATCCCTCCCTCCACCGGCGCCACCGTAGGCGGCGGCCATCGGATGGCTAAAGATCGGCGGCCGGCGACCGATCAGTTCAACCATCGTTGACGGCGGTGCCCTGTCGCGGGACCAGAGATCCCATCGGACGCCACCGGCCGCGTCCGGACGCCGGCGCGGCGCGCCCATGGTGGCCGTGCTGGCCGGCCTGGTCGGCCTGGCCCCGATGGTCACGGCGGCCCCCGCCTCGGCTGCGGCCACCAGCGCCTACGCCCAGGCCGTGCTGGCCGGCGGCCCGTCGGCCTACTACCGGCTGGACGAGGCCCCCGGGGCCACCAGCGCGGCGGACTCGAGCGGCAAGACCGGCCCGGGCACCTACCACGGCGGCGTCACCCTCGGCGTGCCCGGGGCGCTACGCACCGACTCGGACCCGGCGGCTGGCTTCGACGGCAAGACGGGCTACGTGTCCATCCCGCCGCCGGTGTCCTCCGGGGCGGCCAGCGTCAGCGTCGAGGCCTGGTTCAAGACGACCGGCTCGGGGGTGATCGTCGGCGCCCAGGACTGCGCCGTCGGCTGCTCGCCGTCGAGCTACCAGCCCGTCCTGTGGGTGGGGACCGACGGCCACCTCAGGGGATCGCTGGCCCAGAACGGCGACTACACCGCCACCTCGGCCGCCGCCGTCAACGACGGCGGCTGGCACCAGGCCGTGCTGTCGGCCGGGTCGTCGAACACGACCCTGTACCTCGACGGTCAGGTCGCCGCCTCGGTGTCGAAAGGGCCGTCGCTGGGGGGGCTGACCTCCTGGCAGATCGGCGTGTCGGGGGAGACGACCAGCGGGCTGTGGCCCGGGCTCACCTCGGCGTGGCCGTTCTTCTCCGGAAGCATCGACGAGGTGGCCGCCTTCCCCTCCGCCCTGACCCAGAGCCAGGTCGACGACCAGTGGTCGGCCGCCGGGGAGCCGCCGCCGGGGTCGCTGACGCCGGGCTACTGGATGGTCACCACCCGGGGCGCGGTGCTGGCCTACGGCGGGGTGTCGCTGTACGGGTCGGCCGCCGCCTCCAGCATCCCCGCCCCGATCGTGGCGGTGGCCTCCACCCCCGACGGCGGCGGCTACTGGATGGCCGGCTCGGACGGGTCGGTCTACGCCTACGGCGACGCCCACAACTACGGCTCGATGCGGGGCGTGCACCTCACCGCCCCCGTCGTCGGCATCACCGCCACGCCCGACGGAAAGGGCTACCTGATGGCCGCCTCGGACGGGGGCATCTTCGCCTTCGGTGACGCCGTCTTCCACGGGTCGATGGGCGGCGTGAGACTGAACAAGCCGGTGGTCGGCCTGGCCTCCGACCCCGCCACCGGCGGCTACTGGGAGGTGGCCACCGACGGCGGCATCTTCTCGTTCGACGCCCCCTTCTTCGGCTCGACCGGCGCCATCCGCCTCAACCAGCCCATCGTGGGGATGGCGGCCATGCCCAAAGGCGGCGGCTACCGGTTCGTGGCCTCCGACGGCGGCATCTTCGACTTCGGCGACGCCGTGTTCTACGGGTCGACCGGCGCCATCAAGCTCAACCGGCCCATCGCCGGCATGGCCGACAGCGCCGACGGGCGCGGCTACTGGCTGGTCGCCGACGACGGCGGCATCTTCACCTTCGGCGACGCCCCCTTCCGGGGCTCGGCCGGCGCCACCTCATTGCCCGACCCGGTACGGGCCATGGCCTACGGCCCCGGCACCGGCAGCGGCGTCACCATCGACCCGGCCGCCGGCCTCGAGCCCTACCCGTCGGGCTCGACCGGCTACGACATCTCCTGGCCCCAGTGCCCGCAGCCCTATCCGGGCTCGCCGTACACCGTCGCCGTCGTCGGGGTCAACGACGGCCACGCCTTCTCCACCAACCCCTGCCTGTCGTCCGAGGCAGGGTGGGCCGGCCCTGATCTCACCGTCTACATCAACCTCAACTCCCCGAACGGGGCCAGCGCCTCGGCCGGCCTGAGCGGACCCGCCGGCAACTGCGCCTCCTCCGACACCGTGTGCCAGAGCTACAACTACGGGTGGGCGTCGGCCGTCCAGTCGATGGACGCCCTGGCCTCCTCCCGCCTCAGCTCGGGCACGTGGTGGCTGGACGTGGAGACGGGCAACTACTGGTCGGGCGACACCACCGCCAACGCCGCCGTCATCGGGGGCGCCATCGCCGCCCTGGCCGGCCAGGGGATGACCGTCGGCATCTACTCCACCAGCTACCAGTGGGGGGTCATCGCCGGCAGCTACCAGCCCAAGGTGCCGGTCTGGTATCCCACCGGCACATCGACCAACAACCCCGCCGCCTGGTGCACGAGCACCTACGGCTTCAGCGGCGGGCCGGTCTGGATGGTCCAGACCGGCGCCGGCAACTACGACGGCGACTACGCCTGCTGAGAGCGGGCCCCTAGTGCTGCCCGTCGGAGGGCAGCGTCCTCGGGTAGTCGGTCCCCGGCGCGCCGCACCACGCGTTGAACGGCGGGTCGGCGGGTGACCACCCGGGCGAGAACTGGTTGGGCCACAGGACGTAATGGCGCTGGCAGTCCGGGTACTCGACCCACCCCGCCTTGGCTTCGGGTGCGGGGGACTTGAACTCCGGCCTCCAGCGCCACTCCACCGAGTCCACGATGAACCCGTACTTGCCCGGACCGGCGCCCACCAGGGCCGGTCGAGGGTCGTCGGTCGGCCCGTTGCCGCCGTAGCGGGTCTCGGGGAAGCGCTGCAGGCCGGTGCTGACGTTCTGGGGTGTCAGGTCGGGCCCGGCGAACAGCAGGCCGCCGACCGAGGGGAGCATGGCGTAGTACCACGTCTGCAGGAGGGTGGGCGCCTTGCAGTAGTTGGCGATGGCCCCGTTGGTGCCCTGTCCGTGGTCCATGCCGGCCTCGCTGGTCGGGTCGCACGGCTTACCGTCGGGGGCGGTCTGGTGGTAGGCGTGGTACATCCAGAACGGGTCGCCGGCGCTGAACCCGAAGCCGCCGGGCACGCCGAGGCTGCTGATGCCGAAGTCACCCTTGGCCTCGGTCTGGTCCCAGAGCCGCTGCACGGTGCTGGAGTCCTCGTAGCCGTAGCTGCCGAAGATCCACTCGGGCCAGTAGCGCTGGGCGCTGGCGTCGTCCACCTGGAACAGCGACTGCACCGGGTCGCCGAGCTGGATGATCGAGGTGATCGGCGGGGTGGCGGTGTGCATCTGGACGATCAGGTTGGTGTCGTCGCGCTGGGCGTTGGTGAAGTCGGTCCCGTCGTAGGAGACCTCCTTGGCGATGATGCCGGCCCCGCCCTTGCCGGCGCAGCTGCGGTTGAGGGCGGCCTTGAAGTCGCTGATCATCACCGCGTCCTGGGGCTGGTTGCTGTGGATCAGCCCGAACCGGCGGGTGCTGCCGGGGTAGCTCTGCGAACGGGTCGCCTTGCCGCCGACCAGCTTGGAGCAGATGTAGGAGGCCAGCTGGTTCACCACCGTCGTGCCGGTGGCGAACTGGGTCCAGGCGTAGGGGGCGAACTGGTTGTAGATGCTGTCCGACATCCACAGGGTGCCGAAATGCATGGGCCGGGTGTTGGGGGCCACCGTGTTCAGGTCGGCCGCCATGTTGTAGGCGGTGGTGCTGCTGTCGCCGTCGGAGCTGAAGTTGTTGTAGACGGCGAAGGCGTGGTCCTCCTCGGCGGCCTGGATGGCGGCGGCCTTGGTGGTGTCCGGGCACTGGTTGGAGCCGCCGTCGATGATCTTGTAGGTGAGGTGGCGGCCGAAGAACTGGTTGGCCGGGTCGTTGCCCATCAGGGGCCGGATGTGGGGGAGGTAGGCGGCGGTGTCGAAGGCATGGTCGTTCCAGTACCGGACCATGAGGGCGATCGACTCGTTGCTGTCGGAGTCGAACTGCTGCTGGTTGGTGGGCGCCGCCCGGTAGAACTGGGTCGGTGAGGGCAGCACCCCGCCGGCCGCGGTGATGGCGTCGATCACGTTCACGCCGCAGGCGTTGATGTCGTAGGCGAAGTCCAGCTGAATGGTGTTGTCCCCCACCCCCGGGTAGTAGGGCTTGGGCCCCCGACTGGTGCTGACCGGGTAGATCTTCTGTCCCACGGACAGGGCGTAGGAGCTGTTCAGACCGGGCTCGGTCGGTAGGGGAGAGGAGCCGTTGGCGCCGGTGCCGCTACCCGACGTCGTGTAGTTGCCCGAGGCCGGCTGCCCGTTGGGCAGCGTCGCCCCCGGCGCGGTGGCACCGGGGGTGGCGAGCCCCGGGGTGCCGGGTAGGTGGTTGCTCGAGCCGTTGACCGTGCCGTTGGCGCCCCGGCTGGCGGGCTTCGAGCACGCCGCGGCGGCGATGGCCAGGACAGCGAGAACCGCGACGGCCCGTAACGACTTCCCCCACATGGCTTTCCCCCCAGAGTGGGCCAGGTTTCAGGACCGCCCGCCACCGGCCCTCTTGTCTTGACCCATTCTTCACCAGACGGTCGACTCCTGCCCAACCGGTGGGATTGGGGCGGACGGCCCGTCGAGGAACGTGGCGCGCCCAGGCAGGAGCAAGGCCGTCCGCCGCCTAACTCTCTGGGAGCCAATCGGCGTCGCGATGGGGGGCCACGGGTGTTGAAGCGTGCAGCGCTGGGGGCCGGTGTCTTCCTGACCGGTTTCGTGGCGATCGTGCTGGTGGGCAAGGGGGTGGGCGGCTACCTGCCCAACTTCATGAGCTCGGTGGTGCCCAACGGCATCTTCCTCCAGGGCCTGGTGCTCGGCGCCCTGAACGGCCTGTTGGCCATCGGCCTGGTTCTCATCTACCGCACCAACCGCATCATCAACTTCGCCCAGGGCGAGCTGGGCGCCTTCGCCGCCACCCTGGCCGCCGAGCTCGTCCAGCGCTACCGGGTGCCGTTCTACGCCGCCGTCGCCGTCGGGCTGGTGGCGGCCGTGCTGTCCAGCGCCCTCATCGAATTCGCCATCATCCGCCGCTTCACCAAGGCGCCCCGCCTCATCCTCACCGTCGTGACCATCGGCGTCGCCCAGATCCTCGGGGCGGTGGAGCTGGCCATCCCCGCCCTGCTCAACAAGAACGCCAAGATGCAGACCGGGTTCCAGACCCCGCTGTCGTTCGGCTTCAACTACGGCGGCGTGCAGTTCCGCGGCGACCACATCGTGGTCATGATCATCACGCCGGTGGTCATCGCCGGGCTGGTGTGGTTCATGCGGCGAACCGGCTACGGCCTGGCCGCCCGGGCCGCCGCCGACGACCGCGACCGGGCCCGGCTCCTCGGCGTGCCCGTCAAGCGGGTCTCGCTCATCGTCTGGTCGATCGCCGGCGGCCTGTCGGCCCTCACCGCCGTGCTGTCGGCCCCGATCACCGGCTTCCAGTTCGGTGCGCTGGGCGGCTACACCCTTCTGGCCTACGCCCTCGGCGCCGCCGTCATCGGTCGCTTCGAGAGCCTGCCGATCACCTTCGGCGCCGCCTTGTTGATCAGCCTGGCCCAGCAGGTTCTGTTCTTCGGCACCGGCCACTCCGGCCCCGACTTCGGGCTGGTCTTCGCCGTCATCCTCGTCGCCCTGCTGATCCAGCGGCGCCGCACCGGCCGTCTCGAGACGGGGGCGTCCACCTGGCAGGCGGTCGAGGAGGTCCGCCCCGTACCCCGCGAGCTGCGGCGGTTGCCCGAGGTGCGCTACGGCCGCTGGGGTCTGGCCGGCCTCGCCCTGGCCCTCGGCGTCGTCGTGCCGTTCGTGCTGACGCCCAGCCGGACCAGCCTGGCCACCGACATCCTCATCTACGCCATGGTCGGCATCTCCCTGGTGATCCTCACCGGGTGGGGCGGCCACCTGTCGTTCGGCCAGTGGGCGCTCGCCGGCGTCGGCGGTCTGGTCGCCGGCCACATCGCGGCGTCGTCCAACCCCCAGGACTTCTTCGTGACCCTCCTCATCGCCGGGGCGGCGGGGGCGGCGGCGGCCCTGCTCATCGGCATCCCGGCCCTGCGCATCCAAGGGCTGTTCCTCGGGGTCACGACCCTCGCCTTCGCCGTGGCCGCCGGCAACTGGATCTTCTCCTTCGGCCTGTTCAACGTGCCCGGCGCCATCCAGCGGCCGCTCATGTTCGGGGTGTGGGACGTCTCCAACGAGCGCAGCTTCTACCTTCTCATCCTCGCCTTCCTCGTCGTCACCCTCGTGGTCGCCCGCAACCTGCGCAACGCCCGGATGGGCCGGGTGCTGGTGGCCATGCGCGACAACGAGAAGGCGGCCCAGTCCCTCGGCGTGCCCCGGGTCCGGACCAAGCTGGCCGCCTTCGCCGCCTCCGGTTTCATCGCCGCCGTGGCCGGCGCCCTGTACGCCTACCACCAGCAGCAGCTGACCCCCGAGCGCTTTCCGGCCGACCTGTCGGTGTTCCTGTTCTCGATGATCGTCATCGGCGGGATGGGATCCACGACCGGGGCGGTCCTCGGGGCCATCGTCATCCGCGGCATCCAGTACTTCCTGCCCTACGAGTTCAGCCTGCTGGGGACCGGCTTCGGCGTCGTGCTCCTCCTGCTGTTCTTCCCCGGCGGCCTGGGCCAGCTCTTCTACATGGCCCGCGACGCCCTGCTGCGCACCGTGGCCGAGCGGAGGGGCGTGCTGGTGCCCAGCCTGGTCGCCGACCGCAAGGCCGACACCGTCGAGCTCGACGACACGGCCGTGGCCCGGGCCGCCGCCGACCTCACCGAGCACGCGCCCGAACCCGAGCTCGTCACGACCGGAGGCCAGTCATGATCGACCTCACCGCCACCCCCGCCGCGGTGACCGAGCCCGACCCGCCCCGGCCCTGGGCCGATCCGGTGGGCTGGCTGCGGGGTCGCTTCACCGCCGCCACCCTCGGCGCCCTTGCGTTCCCGCTGGTGGTGCTGTTCTTCATCTACTTCTTCGACGAGTTCGACACCGCCGCCTTCGGTGTGCTCGCCCCCGAGATCAAGAACGCCTTCCACCTCACCGACCGGGCTTTCGTCAACCTCATCGCCCTCAACCTGGTGATCGTCCTCGGTGCGGCCGTGCCCCTCGGGTACTACGGAGATCGCCTGCCCAGAAAGCGGCTGGTCGTCGCCGGGGCGGTCATCGCCGGGGTCTTCTCGTTCGCCACCGGCCTGGCACCGAGCCTCCTAGCTCTGGTGCTGTTCCGCATGGGCAACGGCTTCGGGGTCCTGGTCAACGGCACCATTCACCCGTCGCTGCTCTCCGATTACTACCGGCCCCAGGCCCGGCCCACGACCTTCGCCATGCACAACAACTCCCAGCGGTGGGGTTCGATCGCTGGTCCGGTCATCGCCGGTGTCGTCGCCTGGCTGTCCAGCTGGCGGGTGGCGTTCCTGATCCTGATCGTGCCCATACTGGCCATGGCGATTGTGGCGACCCGCCTGCCGAAGGTCGTGCGGGGCCAGAGCGACAACGAGGACGCCGCGGTGATCGCCGCCGATGAGCGACCCGTCCCACTGGGCCGGGGGGTGCGCATGCTGCTGGCGGTGAAGACGCTGCGCTGGCAGTTCGCCGCCTATGTGGCCATCGGGGCCGCCTTCCTCCCCCTGTCGGCCTACGTACCCCTCTACTTCCAGCGGGTGTTCCACATCAACAGCGCCGACCGGGGCTTCCTGCTCGGGGCGGGCGCGGTCGCCGCCCTCGTCGGGGTCCAGATGTCGGGCCGAGTGACCCGCACGTGGATCGCCAAGGGCCTGGGCGAGCCGCTCAAGCTCGCCGGCTACTCGCTGCTGGCCGTCGGGCCCTGCCTGCTGGTGATGGCCTTCGCCCCCAACCTGGTGATCGCCGTGGTGGGGCTGCTGGCCGCCTACTTCGTGGGCGGCTTCTACTACCCGCCGTTCCTCACCGTCCAGGCGCTGGTGTCCCCGGCCCGGGTGCGGACACTGTCGCTGTCGTTCGGGCTGCTGTTCCTGGTGGCCGGGCTGATCACCTTCCAGATCGTGTTCGGGGCCATCGCCGACCACAACATCCGCAACGGCCTGGGGGCCACCATCCCCTTCTGGTTCATCGGCGGCTTCATCCTGCGAGCCGGGCACCGCTTCGTCACATCTGACACCGAGCACGCCTTCTCCGTTCTGGCCACCACGGCCGAGATGCGCAAGGCCCGCCTGGAGATGGCCCAGCGCTCCATCCTGTCGGTGCGCGGCGTCGATGTGAGCTACGGCCCGGTGCAGGTGCTGTTCGGGGTCGATCTCGAGGTGGCCGAAGGCGAGATCCTCGCCCTCTTGGGCACGAACGGCGCCGGCAAGAGCACCCTGCTGCGGGCCATCTCCGGCCTGGTGCCCATCCACGGCGGCGCCATCTTCTTCGACGGGGAGGACATCACCGGCCTCGAGCCGGAGGAGAGCTTCGCCCTCGGTCTGGTCCAGGTTCCCGGGGGCAAGGGCATCTTCCCGAGCCTCACCGTGGCCGAGAACCTCGAGGTGGCGGTGTGGGCCAGCCGGCGACCGCCCGACGAGGTGGCGGCGGCCAGGGAGGAGGTCCTCGACCTGTTCCCCGCCCTGCGCCGCCGCTACGACCAGCCGGCGGCCGTTCTCTCCGGCGGCGAGCAGCAGATGCTCACCCTCGGCCAGGCCTTCATCAGCAAGCCCAAGCTGCTCATGATCGACGAGCTGTCCCTGGGGCTGGCGCCGGTGGTCGTGGAGGAGCTGCTCGGGGTGGTCCGCCGCCTCCACGCCTCGGGCACCTCGGTGGTGCTCGTCGAGCAGTCGGTCAACGTGGCCCTCACCCTCTCGACCCGGGCCGTGTTCATGGAGAAGGGCGAGGTCCGCTTCACCGGGCCCACCGCCGAGCTGCTCGACCGCGACGACATCCTGCGGGCGGTGTTCCTCACCGGCGCCACGACCCTGGAGGGGGCCAAGTGACGGGGGAACCGCTGTTCCAGGTAAGCGGACTGTCGGTCAGCTTCGGCGGCGTCCGCGCCGTCGACGACGTGAGCTTCGATCTCGAGCGGGGCGCCATCCTCGGCATCATCGGCCCCAACGGCGCCGGCAAGACGACGGTGTTCGACGCCATCTGCGGCTTCGTTCCGTCGGGGGGCCGGGTGGTCCTCGACGGTCGCGACATCAGCGGCAAGTCACCGGAGGCCCGCTCCCGGGCCCGGCTGGGCCGGTCCTTTCAGGACGCCCGCCTGTTTCCGTCCCTGACCGTGGCCGACGCCCTGGCCGTCGGCTTCGAGCGCCACATCCGCACCGAGGGGGTGGTGTCCACCGCCCTGCGCCTGCCGTGGGTCCGTCGCAGCGAACGCAAGGTCAAGGCCAAGGTCGACGAGCTCATCGAGCTGATGGGCCTCGGGGCCTTCCGCGACAAGTTCGTGTCCGAGCTGTCCACCGGCAGCCGCCGCATCGTCGACCTGGCCCTCACCATGGCCCACGAGCCGCTGGTCCTGCTCCTCGACGAGCCGTCGTCGGGCATCGCCCAGCGTGAGACGGAGGCGCTCGGGCCGCTGCTGCTGCGGATCCGCCAGGAGACCGGCGCCGCCCTCCTCGTGATCGAGCACGACATGCCCCTCATCACCACCATCTCCGACGAGATCCTCGCTCTGGAGACCGGCACGGTGCTGATGCGGGGTGAGCCCGACGTGGTGATGAACGACCCCCGTCTGGTGGCCGCCTACCTCGGCACCGACCCCGCCGCCATCCGCCGGTCGGGTGCCCGGACCGAACCGGAGGCCAAGAAGGCGCCGGCCCGCAAGGCGCCCGCCCGGAAGTCGGCGGCCGGCAAGGCGCCGGCGAAGAAGAAGGTCGCCGCCGTCGAGGCCGCCGTCGAGGCCGCCGTCGAGGCGGTCGACGCTGCCGTCACCAAGGCGGCAGCCAAGAAGGCGGCGGCAAAGAAGGCCGCGCCCAAGAAGACGGTGGCCAAGGAACCGGCAGCCAGGAAGACGGTGGCCAAGAAGACGGCCGCCAAGAAGACGGCCAAGACGGTCCCCACCGAGGCGATCGACCTCACCGAGCCGGCGGGGACGGCCGAGCCGGCCGAGCCGGCCGAGAAGGAACCCGTCGCGGCCGCCACCAGATCGTCGCGGCGTCGAGCGCCGGCCTCCACCGACTGAGCTACCCGCCCGGCCTGGCGCCTCAGCCGGCCGGGGCCAGCTCGACCGCCAGCACGGTGGCCAGCTCGCCGACCACGTCGCCGGGGACCTCGATGGTGACCGTGCCCGGCGGGTCGGCCATCAGCCCCTCGAGGATGCCGGTGTGGGTCCGGTAGGCGAGCGGGCGGCCCGACGCCAGCTCGCGTACCGACCGGACCCGGCGCACCGGCAGGTGGCGGACGTCCACCGTGTCATAGGGCCGCATCAGCAGATGCAGGTAGAGCGTGTCTCCGGCCCGGGTGCTGGGCCCGTAGAACTGGGCCGCGTCGACGCCGGGGCCGGTGCCGCCAATGGACTCGGCGTTGTGCTCCATCCACCCGCCGATCTCCTCCAGGCGGGCCACCTGCTCCTCGGGGAGGCTTCCGTCGCCCCGGGGGCTGACGTTCAGCAGCAGGTTGCCGCCCTTGCCGGCCACCTCGCACAAGGTGTGCACGAGCGACCGCGACGACTTGTAGGCGTGGTCGTCGGGGTTCCACCCCCAGCTCCGGTTCATGGTGAGGCACGTCTCCCAGGGGCGCGACGGGGGAGCGTGGGGCACGGCCTGCTCGGGAGTCGAGTAGTCGCCCACGCCGGGCAGCCGGTCGTTCAGGATGATCGAGGGCTGCAGCCGGCGGATCTCCGCCTCCAGCTCGGCTGCACGCCAGTCGGGCCGCTCCCACCCGCCGTCGAACCACAGGAGGTCGATGTCGCCGTAGCCGGTGAGCAGCTCGGTCACCTGGCCGAACATGAACTCGAGGTAGCGCTCCCAGGTGGCCGGGTCGGGCATCGGCGGTGAGGCCCCGAAGCGGTAGGGCTTGTGCTCCTCGGTGAACGCCGGGTAGTCGGGATGGTGCCAGTCGGACAGGGAGAAATAGAGCCCGACCCGCAGCCCCTCGGCCCGCATGGCCTCCACGAAGCCGGCGACGATGTCCTTCCCGTAGGGGGACCGGGCGACCGACCAGTCCGACAGCTTGGTCGGCCACATGGCGTAGCCGGAGTGGTGCTTGGCGGTGAGGACGGCGTAGCCCATACCGGCCCGGCGGGCCAGACGGGCCAGGGCGACCGGATCCCACTCCTGCGGGTCGAACGTGGCCGCTGACGAGTGGTACTGCTCCACCGTCACCGACTGGGACTGGGGCAGGGCGAAGACCCCGCCCACCAGCGGCCAGGACACCTCGAGGCCCTGCTGGCTGGCGTGGTCCCAGTGGACGAACATGCCGAAGCGGGCCTGGTCGAACCAGCGACCCGCCCCGGTCACCGGCCGGCCCGGACGAGGCGCCCGGGCCGCTCTCCTGTGGGCTCGCCGTTCTCGTAGGTGACCGTGCCGGCGACGATCGTCAGGTCGTAGCCGTCGACGTCCTGCACCAGCCGCCGCCCTCCGGCCGGCAGGTCGAACACCATGCGGGGGGCGTGGATGCGCAGCGCCTCGTGGTCGATCAGGTTCAGGTCGGCCCGCTTGCCCGGCTCGAGGGTGCCCCGGTCGCCCAGGCCGTAGACCCGGGCGGTGCTGCCGGTCTGGAGGTGCACCGCCGTCTCGAGGGGCAGCTTCTCGCCCCGGGAGCGGTCGCGGGCCCAGTGGGTCAGCAGGTACGTCGGCATCGACGCGTCGCAGATCAGGCCGCAGTGGGCGCCGCCGTCGGACAGGCCGAGGGTGGTGGCCGGATGGGTGATCATCTCGTGGATGGCCCCGAAGTCGCCTTCGGCGTAGCTGGCCAGCGGGGCGAAGAGGAGGGCTTCGCCGTCGCGCTCCAGCAGCCAGTCGAGGGCGACCTCCTGGGGGGTGCGGCCCTGGCCCCGGGCGACCGCCGCCACCGACGCCGACGGCGGCGGCTCGTAGTCGGGAGGGTCGCCCAGCGGGAAGATCTGGTCCCAGCGCGACATGAGGAACACGGCGATCGGGTTGGCCGTGTCCGGGGTCTCCGACAGCAGGGCGGCCCGGGCCTCGGGCTGACGCAGTCGGGCCACCCGCTCCGCCAGGGTCAGGTCGGCCACGGCCCGGTAGGTCGCGTGGGTGATGAACGGGTGCAGCGAGGACTGCAGCCCGAACAGCATGCCGGTGGGCCGGCAGGACACCTGGGGCACCACCGCGGCGCCCTCGGACTGCAGGCGGGCCGCTCCCTCCAGCTGGCGCCGGTAACCCTTCGGGTCGCCGGGGACCTGGGCCAGGGCGTAGGTGACGGTGATGCCGGGCTGGCGGGCCACCCGCTCCATCCACTCCTGCTCGGCCGGGGTGCCGGTGGTGTCGGAGACGGTCTCGAACACCCCGTGGCCGGCCCGGCCCATGGCCTCGCCGATGGCCAGCAGCTCGTCGGCCGGGGCCGTGGTGCCTGGCACCAGCCCGTGGCGCGAGCTGTGCAGGATCGTGCGGGAGGTGGTGAAGCCGGCGGCCCCGGCGGCCAGCGCCTCCTCGACCAGGGCGGCCATGCGGGCGACCTCGTCGGGGGTGGCGTCCTCGTGGGCCCGCTCGCCCATCACGTAGGCCCGCAGGGCGGCGTGGGGCACCTGGGCCACCACGTCGAGGACCCGCGGGGTGGCCTCGAGGGCGTCGAGGTACTGGGGGAAGCTCTCCCACTGCCAGTCGATCCCCTCGTGCAGCGCCGTCCCCGGGATGTCCTCGACCCCCTCCATCAGCTCGATGAGGAAGTCCTGGCCGCCGGGGCGCACCGGGGCGAAGCCCACCCCGCAGTTGCCCATGACGACGGTCGTGACCCCGTGCCAGCTCGACGGCGTCATCTCCGGATCCCACGTGGCCTGGCCGTCGTAGTGGGTGTGGATGTCGACCCACCCGGGGGTCAGCAGCCGGCCGTCGGCCGCTATCTCGCGCCGTCCCCGCCCGTCGACTTCCCCGACGGCGGTGATCCGCCCGGCGTCGAGGGCCACGTCCCCCTGCCGGGGCGGTGCTCCGGTCCCGTCGACGATGACGGCGTCGCGGACAACGAGATCGTGCATGGCTTCCCCCTGGCTCGACTCCCAGCAAAACCCATGGGACGCCTTCCGCGCCACTGCGCCGGGGGCCTCCCTAGGATGCGCGGCGGTGGACGGCATCCACGACGTCGGCGGCATGGAGGGCTTCGGCCCCGTCGTAGTCGAGGACGACGAGCCGGTCTTCCACCACCGCTGGGAGCAGCGGGTGTTCGGCATGAACTTCTCGGCGGTGGGCGTCGACGCTGACCGGTTCCGTCACGCCATCGAGCGCATGGACCCGGCCGCCTACCTCGCCACCTCCTATTACGAGCACTGGTTGCACGCCATCGAGACGCTGGTGGTCGAGGCGGCCGGCGTGCCGCCGGAGCAGCTGGCCGAGGCCCGCCGCCAGCTGGCCGCGGTGCCCGACCCGTCGGCGGCCGTGCCCCACCACGTCGAGCCGGCCTGGGCGGTGGCCCTGGTGGCGGCGGTGACGACTCCGCCGCCGCCGCCCGCCGCCGCCACCGACGCCCGTTGGCCCCCCGGCGCCCGGGTACGGGTGCGCCGCCACATCGTCTCGGCCCACACCCGCTGTCCCCGTTACGTGCGGGGCGCCGTCGGGGTGGTGGAGGCGGTCCGGGGCGTCTTCCGGCTGCCGGACGCCAGCGTCGCCGGCGACCCCGACCGTCGTGAGGCGGTGTACTCGGTGCGCTTCGAGGCGGAGGAGCTGTGGGGGGCGCCGGGCCACCGTGTCGGCCTTGATTTGTGGGAGAGCTACCTGGAGGACGCCGGGTGACCGCCGAAGGACATGACTCGGCCCCGGCCGACATCGAGCTGCGGGTCGCCGCCCTCGAGAAGGTGATGATCGAGGCCGGGCTGGTCGCCAGCGACACCATCGACGCCATCGTCGACACCTACGAGAATCAGGTCGGCCCCCACCTGGGGGCGGCGGCGGTGGCCCGGGCGTGGGTCGACGAGGACTTCCGCCGGCGGCTGCTCGACGACGCCACCACCGCCCTGGCCGAACTGGGAATCGGAGGGGTCCAGGGCGAGGTCGTCGTCGCCGTGGAGAACACCGAACGGGTGCACAACGCCGTGGTGTGCACGCTGTGCTCCTGCTACCCGTGGCCGGTCCTCGGACTTCCCCCTGCCTGGTACAAGAGTCCGCCGTACCGGGCCCGCATGGTGCGCGAGCCCCGGGCGGTGCTGGCCGAGATGGGACTGCAACTCGACCCCGACGTCGAGATCCGGGTGTGGGACTCCACCGCCGAGATCCGCTACCTCGTCGTCCCCCGTCGACCGGCCGGAAGCGAGGGGATGGAGGAGGAGGACCTGGCCGCCCTGGTCACCCGTGACTCGATGATCGGCACCGGCGAGCCCCGGCTCCCCTCATGACCGACGACGCCCCGTTCGACGCCCCCTGGCAGCTGCGGGGGTTCGCCCTGGCCCGTTCCCTGGTGGAGCGGGGTGTGCTGCGCTGGGCCGACGTCCGGGTGCCGTTGGCCGCCGAGCTGCAGGCCCACCCCGAGCGGCCCTACTGGGAGTCCTTCGTCGCTGCCCTCGAGTCGGCCGTCGGCCGCCTCGGCTTTCGGTGAGCACGACCGGGCCCCCTGAGCGGCTCGACGCCGGCGACGGCATCGTGCTGCGCCGGGAGCAGGAGGCCGACGCCGAGGCCATCGCCGCCGCCGTGGGGGAGAGCCTCGACCACCTGCGGCCGTGGATGCCGTGGGCCCAGCCGTCCGAAGCCCGGGCGGAGGCCCAGCGCGAGCGGATAGCCGCCAGCCGCCAGGCCTGGGACGAAGGATCGATCTTCACCTACGCCGTCACCCGCCAGGGTGTCGCCGGGGTGGTGGGGGTGTTCGGCCTGCACCGCCGCCTCGGCCCCGGCGCCATCGAGATGGGCTACTGGGTCCACCCCCGCCACGTGAACCAGGGGGTCGCCACCGCCGCCGCCCGGGTGTTGACCGAAGCGGCGCTGGGGCTGGCGGACGTGGACCGGGTGGAGATCCACTGCGACGAGGCCAACCTGGCCAGCCAGGCGGTCCCGCGCAAGCTCGGCTACCGCCTCGACCGCATCGAGGACGACGAGGTGACGGCGCCGGCGGAGACGGGCAGGAGCATGATCTGGGTGCGCCAGGCCGGCCGGGCGGACCAGGCCGGCGAAGCTGGGCGGCCCGGCTGGTAGGCGGATCTGCCTACCAGTCCACGCCGAGGTGGTCGGGCGCTCTAGCCGGCGGCCAGGCGGGGGTTGTCCCGCTCCGAGGCCCGTAAGTCGATCTCGGATGAGCCGTCGCCGGCGGCGCCGGAGTCGCCCTCCGAGCCGGCCCATGACGAGTAGAGGGCGGCGTAGCGGCCGCCCCGGGTCATGAGCTCGTCGTGGGTGCCGACCTCGAGCACCTGCCCGGCGTCGACCACCGCCACCCGGTCGGCCCGCTCGGCGGTGGACAGGCGGTGGGCGATGACGATCACCGTGCGCCCCTCCATCAGGGCGGACATGGCCGCCTCCACCTCGGACTCGGTCCCCGGGTCGAGGTTGGAGGTGGCCTCGTCGAGGATCAGCACGTCCGGGTTGGCCAGGGCGGCCCGGGCCAGCGACACCAGCTGGCGCTCGCCGGCGGACAGGCGCGACCCCCGCTCTCGCACCTCGGTGCTCAGCCCCTCGGCGAAGGCGTCGAAGCGGGCCTCGGCGCCGATCAGCCGCAGGGCGGCCCGCACCTCGTCGTCGGTGGCCCCCTCGCGGCCGAGGCGCACGTTGTCGAGGATCGTCCCGTGGAAGAGGAAGCCCTCCTGGGGAACGACGGCGATGCGGTCGCGTAGGGACGCCACGGTGGCGTGGCGCAGGTCCACGCCGCCGTAGGAGACGGAGCCGGCCACCGGGTCGTAGAAGCGGGCGATCAGCTTGGCCACCGTCGACTTGCCGGCGCCGGTGGGACCGACGAGGGCCACCCGCTCCCCGGCTCCCACCACCAGGTCGACGCCATGGAGGACGGTGTCGGTCTCTCCGGGCCGGTAGGCGAAGTCGACGCCCCGCAGCTCGATGTCGCCCCGCTTGGGCAGGTCGACGGCGCCCTTGCGCTCGGCGATGGCCCGGGGCGTGTCGAGCAGGCCGTACAGCTTGTGCAGGGCGGCCCCTGACTGCTGCACCAGGTTGAACAGGGTCGAGATCTGCTGGATCGGGTCGATCAGGAAGGTGAGGTAGAGGATGAAGGCGGTGACGGTGCCGAGCGACGTCATGCGGGCGTGCACCATCAGACCGCCCACCCCCACGATGGCGGCGGTGCCGGCCACCCCGGAGAACTCGAGGATCGGGAAGTAGCGGGCGGACACGGCGATGGCGTGGACGTTGGCGTCCAGCTGCTCGTTGTTGTGCTTGATGAAGCGGCGGATGACGCTGCGCTCGCGTCCGAAGGCCTGCACGACCCGGATGCCGGCCACCGACTCCTGGAAGGTGGACAGCGTCTGGCTGATCTTGTCGCGCACGGTGAGGTAGGCCTCGTTCGACTGGCGACGGAAGGTGATGCTGGCCTTGATCACCCAGGGCAGGGTGAACAGGGCCACGGCGAACAGGATCGGTGACAGGTAGAGCATCACCGACAGCACCACGATGAATGTCAAGCCGCTCGTGACGAAGACGAGAAGTCCCTGCTGCACCAGCAGCTCGAGGGCGTCGATGTCCTGGGTCATGCGGGCCACGAGGCGGCCGGTCTGCTCGGTGTCGAAGAAGGACAGCGACAGCGACAGGATGTGGCGGAAGACCCGTACCCGCAGATCGCGCAGGAACGACTCGCCCACCTGGTTCACCAGCACGATCTGGGCCCGCTCGAAGATGGCCATGAGGAAGGCGGAGCCGACGTACACGCCGGCCGCCCACTCGATCACCCGCACGCTGTGGTGGCGGGGCGGCAGGGCATGGTCGATGGCGAAGCGGAGGATGAACGGCCCGGCCAGGCTGGTGACGGTGTAGCCGATCAGCACGAGGGTGGCCACCACGATGGCCGCCCGGTACGGCCGCATGAGCTTCATGGAGCGGCGCAGGACCCGGCGGGCCTGGGCGGCGTCGAGCTTGTCGTCCTCTTCGAGGGCTACGTCATGGCCCCACCACATCAGCGGCTCACCCCCTCGCCGGCGAGCTCGGCCTGGGCGGCGTCGATGGCGGCGGCCTGGGCCAGGACCTCGCGGTAGCGGCCGCAGGTGGCGAGCAGGTCCTCGTGGGTCCCCTCGGCGACGACCCGGCCCTCGTCGAGCAGCACGACCCGCTGGGCCAGGGCGATGGTCGCCGGCCGGTGGGCGATGACGATGGTCGAGCGGCCCTCCATCACCTGGGCCAGCGCGCCGCGGATCTCGTGCTCCTTGGTGGCGTCGACCGACGAGGTGGCGTCGTCGAGGATCAGAACCCGGGGGTTGGCCAGGATGGCCCGGGCCAGGGCGATGCGCTGGCGCTGGCCGCCGGAGAGGGAGAAGCCCCGCTCGCCGAGCAGGGTCTCGTACCCGTCGGGCAGCTCGGAGATGAACTCGGCCGCCCCGGCCAGCTCCGCCGCCCGGAGCACCTCGTCGTCGGAGGCCTCGGGATCGGCGTAGGCGATGTTGTTGCGCACCGAGTCGGAGAAGAGGAACGTGTCCTCGAAGACGATGCCCACCGCCCGGCGCAGCTCGGCCAGGCGCAGCTGGCGCACGTCGACGTCGTCGAGGACCACCCGTCCGGAGTCGGGGTCGTAGAACCGGGGGAGGAGGCGGGCCACCGTGCTCTTGCCCGAGCCGGTGGATCCGACCAGGGCGACCGACTCGCCGGCGGCGACGGTGAGGTTGAAGCGGTCGAGCACGGCCCGGCCGCCTTCGCCGTAGGAGAAGCTGACGTCCTCGAAGCGGACCTCGCCGCCCCCGGGGGGCAGCGGGCGGGCGTCGTCGGCGTCGAACACGGTCGGGTTGGCGTCGAGGACCTCCTTCACCCGCTGGGAGGAGGCCACCGCCCGCTGGGCCTGGGCAATGATCTGGCCGACCATCCGCAGCGGCACGATGAGCAGCGTCACGTACAGGTTGAACTCGACGAGCTGGCCGATGCTCAGGTGGTGGTCGAGGACCTGCACCCCGCCGTACCAGAGCACGAGGGCCAGGCTGAGGGCGGGCAGCACGTCGAGGAGGGGCATGAAGAAGGCCCGGATGCGGGCCAGGTCCATGATCCGGTCGTAGACCCGGTCGGCCTGGCCGGAGAGCTGGCGGTGCTGGGTGCCCTCGGCGCCGAAGCCCTTCACGGCCCGGATGCCGGTGACGGTCTCCTCCACCACCGTGGACAGCCCGGACAGCTCCTCCTGCAGGGTCATCGACACCGGGTGGATGCGGCTGGCGAACCGCTTGGCCGCCACGTTGATGAACGGCAGGCAGGCGATGGAGATGATGGCCAGGCGGACGTTGACGGTGAACAGGACGGCGCCGACCGACACGATGGTGAGGAAGTTGGCGATGGTGATGGGGATCATCACCACGAAGCTGTTGATCTGCTGCAGGTCGGTGGCGGCCCGGGCCATCAGCTGGCCGGTCTGAGCCCGGTCGTGGAAGCGGAAGTCCAGCCGCTGGAGGTTCACGAACATGGCCTCGCGCAGGTCGGTCTCGACCTGGTAGGAGACCTTGAAGGCGAGGTAGCGGCGCAACCCCGAGCAGCTGGCCTGCACCACCCCGCAGCCGGCGATGATCAGCGCCCACATCAGCAGGTGGCCGAGGCTGGAGCGGATGATGCCGTCGTCCACGGCCCGGCCGGTGAGGCTGGGGATGGCCACCCGGGCCGCCGTCCAGATGAGGCCCATGACCACACCGATGGCCACCACGGCCCGGTTGCGGGCGGTCATGTCCCAGAGGAGGCGCCAGCCCGTTCCTCTGGTGGTGCTCCTTGCGTCTGCGGTGATCGCCGCCATGCCCCGAGCTTTCTTCGTGTGCCGTCGATCGGAAAACCAAAGTTTAGGCAAAAGTTCGGGTCTCGAACATTCGAATAACCGTGGCGACCGTCCTCCCACGGAGGAGCGCCCTAGATTCCCGTCGAAGATGGCCCCGTGAGCAGGACCTCAGCGTTCGCCCGGCGGAGCAGCCGTCGCCGTAACAAGCGGCGTCCCCGGGGCGCGCCCGGCGGGCCCAGGCCGGCGTCATCGGCCCCCGCTGCCGCCGCACGGGCGGGCGGCCGGAGGCGGGGACCCCGCCGGCGGATCGTTGGCGCCGCCGCGGTGGTGGCCGGGCTGGGCCTGGTGGTGGGGGTCATGGCCGTGGCCTGGCCGTCGGGGCCACCAGACGTCGCTCCCGCCCCCGGCTCACGGCCGGGCGCCTACACCGTCGTCTACCGGGTGACCGACCGCACCTCCAATCCGGCCCGGGTCACGTGGGAGCGGTTGGCGGTGATCCGCCCCTTCGAGTCGCGCTACGAGACGTTCAGCGAGAGGCCGACGGACGGGAGCGTGCCCGCGTCGGGCACCCTCAGCACTTTCGATCAGGTGTATCTCATCCATCCCGACGGCCTCTACGGGCTGGCCGGCCGAGAGCCCGCTCCCGGCAGCTACGACCAGGACCTGCTGCCGCAGATGAGCGAGGCGGTGGCGCGGGGCGTGGCGTCGGTCGGGGGATGGGAGACGGTGCTGGGGCGGCGCTGCCGGATCTTCCGGACCCACGAGCCTCCGGCCGGTGAGCTGAAGCCGCTCTCCGGCGCCGCGGACCACGACGACCTGTGCATCGACGCGCAGGGCATCGAGCTTTCCGAGGACTGGACCTATCAAGGCAAGCTGGTCCAGTCGCGTCGGGCGGTGTCGGTGGTGATGTCGGCCCCGGCGTCATGGTTCTCGGTCGCCGACGTGAAGCAGCCGGCCCCCCCGGGCGGAGGAGTCGCCGTCACCGGTCCCCAGGCCCGGCTGTCCTCGGCCACCCCGCCCCCGACGCCCGCGGGCTACCGGGCCCAGCCGCTGGTCGCCTACGTCGAGCCCAACGTGGAGGCGTCGATGATGGGGGTGCCGGGAGCACCCTTGTTCACCGCCCAGATCTGGGCCTTCGCCCGCGGGGGCGACGACATCACGGTGGAGTCGGTGTCGAGCGTCGGCGGGCAGCCTCCGTGGGACACCACGCCGGCCAACTGGCGGCCGCTGCAACTGACCCGCCTCGGCCGGGCCACGTCGCTCATCAACTCGGACAGCGCCGAGATCCGCGTCGACGAGGGCGGCGGGCGGTGGCTGCGCATCCGGGGCACCGTCCCGCTCGCCACCCTGGTCGCCTACGCCGACCAGATCCCCCGCTAGCGGAGCGGCGCTACAGGGCGAGGATCGCCCGGCCCGGGCGTGACACCTCGTCGATGGCGGCCCGCACGCCGTCGTCCACCTTCACCTCGACGGCGGCCAGGTTGGCGGCCAGCTGCTGGCGGTCGCGGGGGCCGATGATGGGGGAGGTGACGCCGGGCTGGGCCATGAGCCACGCCAGGGCGAGGGGGAGGATGCCGACGCCGGCGTTGGCGGCGATCTTCTCGAGCTCCTGCACCTTGGCCAGGGTGGGGGCGAAGCGCTCGTCGGCGTCGGTGATGCCGTAGTTGGCCAGCCGCGACCCTTCGGGGATGGTGCCGCCCGAGTACTTGCCCGACAGCACGCCGCTGGCCAGCGGGGACCAGGGGATGATGCCGAGCCCGTGCTTGAGGGCGAGGGGCACCACGTCACGCTCCACCCTCCGGTCGAGCAGGTTGTACGGCGGCTGCTCGCACACCGGGCGCGACCGCAGCCGCCAACGTTCGGCGTGGCCGATGGCCTCCATGGTCTGCCACGCCGGGAAGGTGGACACGCCGACGTAGTTCACCTTCCCCTCGCGCACCAGCTCGTCGAGGGCCTCCAGCGTCTCCTCGATCGGCGTCTGGTCGTCCGGCCGGTGCAGCTGGTAGAGGTCGATCCAGTCGGTCTGCAGGCGGCGCAGGCTCGCCTCGCACTGCATCTTCACGTGCCGCCGGCTGTTGCCGTTGTCGTTGGGGCCCTCGCCCATGGCCCCGTGGACCTTGGTGGCCAGCACCACTTCGTCGCGCCGTCCCTTCAGCGCCTTGCCCACCACCGATTCGGACGCTCCGCGCGAGTACACGTTGGCGGTGTCGACGAAGTTGATGCCGGCGTCGAGGGCGGCGTGGATGGTGGCGATCGACTCCGTCTCGTCGGTCACCCCGCCGAAGTTCATCGCTCCGAGGCAGAGCGGGCTCACCCGCACCCCGGTCCTTCCCAGCTGCCGGTAATCCATGGTCGACCTCCGCGTCGGTCAGGGTTGTCGCCTGATCCTTGCAGGCGGGCCTAGCCCCGGGCGCAGGAGGAGCCGAGGCTGCGGTCGAGACCGGCCCACCCCGGCGTCTCGCCTCGGGGCCACCAGTCGCCGGTGTGGGGGTCCTGGAGGTACTCGACGGGCGGCGGTTCTCCCGAGGCGATGACTGCGACGGCGGCGAGGAGGCGGTCGATGTCCGCCGGGGAGGCGGACAGCCCGGCGCTGGCCCGCACCGCTCCGGGCACCAGCCGACGGTCGCCCCGCAGCACGGCGGCCCGGTAGTGGGCGACGTCGTCGGGCCCCAGGCCGAGCAGGCGGATGAGGTAGGGGTGGGCGCAGAAGCAGCCGTGGCGCACGCCGACGGCGAACTCGGCGGACAGCCGGGCGGCCACCAGGGCGTGGGGCACCCCTTCCACGACGAAGGTGGCGACCGGCAGGACGGCGGCGTCGGCGGACGGGCCGAGCAGCCGGACACCCCCGATGCCGGCCAGCCCGGCCCGCAGCCGGCGCGACAGGTGGGCGTCGTGCTCGCCGATGGCCTCCCAGCCGATCAGCTCGAGGCACTGGGCGGCGGCGGCCAGGGCCACCGCGCCCATCACGTTGGGGGAGCCGGCTTCCTCGCGCTCGGGCGGGTCGGTCCACACCACTTCGCCCAGGTCGACCAGGTCGACGGCGCCTCCTCCGGCGAGGAACGGGTCGCCTTCGGCGAAGGCCTGACGGGGACCGAGCAGCACGCCGGCGCCGAACGGGGCGTACATCTTGTGCCCGCTCCAGGCGAGGAAGTCGGCGCCGGTCGGCAGGGGCCGGTGGGCCGCCAGCTGGGCGGCGTCGACCAGTACCGGCACCCCCCGTTGGTGGGCGGCGTCGACGATCTCGTCCACCGGCGGCAGCCAGCCGGTGACGTTGGAGGCGCCGGTGACGGCCAGCAGGCGGGGCCGGGGTGAGCGGTCGAGCACGGCGCACACGTCGTCGACGCCGAAGGTGCCGTCGGTGCCGCATTCCACGTAGCGGCAGGTGGCGGCCCGGGCCCAGGGCAGCAGGTTGGCGTGGTGCTCCACGACCGTGGTGGCCACCACGTCGCCCGGTTCGAGGCGCAGCCGGTAGGCGAGGTGGTTGATGGCCTCGGTCGTGTTGCGGCAGATGATGGCCACGTCGTCGCCGCCCGGGTCGCGCCCGGCGAAGTGAATGGCCTGGCTCCGGGCCTCCTCGTAGGCGGCCGTGGCCAGCTGGGACTTGTAGCCCGCCCCCCGGTGGACGCTGGAGTACCAGGGCAGGAACTCGGCGACCCGGTCGGCCACGGCCGGCAGGGCCGAGGTCGACGCCGCCGCGTCGAGCGACAGGTAGGGCCGCTCGGCCCCGTCCACGCACGGCACGGCCAGGTTGTCGCCCACCAGCGCCACGGGCAGGGTGCTCATGGCGGCGACCGTACCGCCCCGGCGGGGGGGCGGCGGCAGGGTCGTTGGTCTTTAAAGCCGACGGCGGGCTCCACGTCCCAAATGCCGGACAACTCCGGCTTAGGAGGGGCAAGAAGTAGGCAGAGTGTGCCGATGCAGTAGTCGGGGGAAGGTGTCAGTGAGCGACACCTCCGCCCTCGGGGAGGATGACATGTCCGGTGCGACCCGCTGCGACGAGATCATCAGGCTGATCGACGAAGCCCTGGGGGACAGCGCACCGGTGGCCGTCCTCTCCCCCGAAGCGGCCGTGGGCCCGGGCGTCTCCACCAGTCGCCGGCAGCGGCTGCTGTGCGACCGCACCCCGGCCGACTGACCGTCGACTGACGGTCGGCTGAGAGAGGCGGGTCCCCGCCCCCCCAATCCGGGCTTGCCATGATGGCCGGCGGTGTCGGCGGGCAGGCGGTCTGGGGTCGTTGTTCCTGCCGTGCTCGGCCTGCTCCTGGCGGCGTTGGTCGCCCTTCCCGCCGGACCGGCACGGGCCGCCGGCGCCACCCAGTCCTCCTCCGTGGCCTGGACCTCACCGGGCTACTGGATGGCCACCTCCGGCGGCGGCGTGTTCACCTTCGGGTCGGCCGGGTTCTACGGCTCCGCCGGCTCCCTGCACCTGTCGGCACCGGTCGTGGGCATGGCCGCCACGCCGGACGGGCGGGGCTACTGGCTGGTGGCGTCGGACGGTGGCATCTTCAGCTTCGGCGACGCCGCCTTCCACGGGTCGACGGGGGCCATCCGTCTCAACCGGCCGATCGTCGGCATGGCCTCCACCCTGACCGGCCAGGGCTACTGGCTGGTGGCGTCGGACGGGGGGATCTTCAGCTTCGGCGACGCCGCCTTCCACGGGTCCACCGGCGCCCTCCACCTGGCCAAGCCGATCGTAGGAATGGCCTCCACCCCGTCGGGCCAGGGCTACTGGCTGGTGGCCTCGGACGGAGGGATCTTCACCTTCGGCGACGCCACCTTCCACGGCTCCACCGGCGGCATCCCTCTCGCCCGCCCCATCGTGTCGATGGTCTCCAGTCCCTCGGGTCATGGCTACTGGCTCGTCGCCTCCGACGGGGGGGTGTTCAGCTTCGGTGACGCCGCCTACCAGGGCTCGGCCGGCAGCGTGGCCCTGGCCGCCCCGGTGGTGTCGGCCGCGGCCACCAGCGACGGGCGGGGCTACTGGCTGGTCGGGGCGGACGCCGGCGTCTTCACCTACGGGGACGCGGTGTTCCGGGGAGGAGGGGGCGCGTCGGGGGTCGTCGCCGTGGTGGCGGCCAGGCCCAAGCCGGCCCCGGCGGTCGCCGCCTTCTACTACCCGTGGTACGGCAACCCGACCTTCGACGGCGAGTGGCGCCACTGGGACGAAGGGGGCCACACCCCGCCCGACGACATCGGGTCCGACTACTACCCCGCCCGGGGGGCGTACTCGAGCAGCGACGAGTCGACCGTGAACTCCCAGATGGCGGAGATCGCCGCCATCGGCGTCAACGAGGTGATCATCTCGTGGTGGGGGAGGGGCTCCTTCGAGGACCAGCGCATGGCCCTGATCGTCGGGGCGGCCCACGGCCACGGGCTGGCCATCGCCGCCCACATCGAGCCCTACCAGTCGCGCTCCGCCGCCAGCGTCGGCGCCGACGTCGCCTACCTGCAGTCGGCCTACGGGATCGACGACTTCTTCGTCTACCGGGCCCAGGACTTCACCGCCTCCGACTGGTCGCCGGTCCTCGCCTCGCTCTCCGGCGCCCGGGTGTGGGCCGAGAGCTTCTGGGACGGCCTCAAGGCCGGCTGGGTGCAGGCGTTCGCGGCCGACGCTGGCTTCGACGGCGTCTACACCTACGACCCCTACGACCTGTCGGGGACCGACTTCCCCCAGATCTGCGGGGCGGCCCGCCAGCTGCACCTGCTGTGCAGCCCGTCGGTGGCGCCGGGGTTCTCCGCCGTGCGGGCCACCGGACAGACCGCGGTGCGCGACCGGGCCAACGGCGCCACCTACGACGAGCGCTGGGCCGGGGCGCTGGCGTCGCTGCCCGACCTGGTCACGGTCACCAGCTACAACGAGTGGCACGAGGGCTCCCAGATCGAGCCGGCGGTGGCCAAGTGCGTGGCGGCGAGCGGCTTCTGCTACCAGACCTACGACGGGGCGTGGGGAACGACCGGCCCGCAGGCGTCGGTCGCCTACCTGGACCGCACGGCCACGTGGGTGTCCAGCTACCGCCAGCAGGAAACGCCGTGACCGGCCGGCCGGTGCGGGCCCTCGGCGCCGCGGCGGCGGTGGTGGCCGCGGCCACGGTCGGGATGGTGCCGGCACCGGCGGGCGCCGCCCTCGGACCTACCGGCACCATCGCCACCGTGGTGACCGGGCTGGTCCGCCCGGCCGGCATCACGGTGGACCCGGCCGGCGACCTCTTCGTCGCCGACTCGGCGGCCGAGGTGGTGAGACGGCTGGCGCCCAACGGGTCCCTGTCCACCGTCGCCGGCGACGGCGCCGCCGGTTACTCCGGTGACGGCGGCCCGGCCACCTCGGCGTCGCTGGCCGACCCGGTGGCCGTGGCCGTCGACGGCTCCGGCAACCTCTACATCGCCGACTCCGGATCCGACCGGGTGAGGAGGGTGGCGCCCACCGGGGTGATCACCACCTTCGCCGGGTCGGGCGCCTACGGCACCGGAGGCGACGGCGGCCCGGCCACGTCGGCCTCGTTCGAAGGGGTGGCCGGCCTCGCCGTCGGCGGCGGCTTCCTCTACGTCACCGACTACGGCGCCGACCGGGTGCGCAGGATCGACCTGTCCAGCGACGTGATCGGCCCGGCGGCCGGCTCCGGGGTCTACGGCTGGTCCGGTGACGGAGGGCCGGCGCCGGCGGCCACCTTGTCCGGCCCGACGGGGCTGGCCACCGACGCCAGCGGCGACCTCTTCATCGCCGAGACGGGCGACGGCCGGGTGCGCCGGGTGGACGGCACCACCGGGATCATCTCCACCGTGGCCGGCGGGGGCCAGAACGCCGAGGGGGGCGACGGCGGCCCGGCGACCTCGGCCTCGTTCGACTACCCGGTCGGCGTGGCCGTCGACGGCGCCGGCGACCTGTTCGTGGCCGAGGCGGCCGGACAGCGGGTCCGCCAGATCGCCGTCTCCGGCGTCGTGTTCACCGTGGCCGGCACCGGCGTCGCCGGTCTGGCGGGCGACGGAGGCCCGTCGCGCTCGGCCCTCCTGCGCGACCCCGAGGCGGTGGCGACCGACCCCGCCGGCGGCGTCGAGGTGGCCGACGCCGGCAACCACCGGGTCCGCCGCATGGTGCCGGTGGCGCCCGGCGGTTGCAGCGGTGTGCTGCCCGACGGGGGGGTGCGGGGCCTGGCCGCCACCCCCGACGGGGGCGGCTACTGGGTGGCGGCCACCGACGGCGAGGTGTCGGCGGCGGGCGACGCCGCCTGCCACGGGTCCCAGCTGGGCGGGCCGATCTCCGGCCCCGTGGTCGCGGTGGCCGCCACCCCCGATGGCGGCGGCTACTGGCTGGCCGACGCCGACGGCGGCGTGTTCGCCTTCGGCGACGCCGCCTTCCGGGGGTCGATGGGGGGCACGCCGCTGGCCGCCCCGGTCGTGGGCCTGGCCGCCACCCCCGACGGGGGCGGCTACTGGCTGGTGGCGTCGGACGGCGGGGTGTTCGCCTTCGGCGACGCCGGCTTCTTCGGCTCGGCCGGGGCCATCAAGCTCAACCGGCCGATCGTGGCCATGGCCGCCACCCCCGACGGGCGGGGCTACTGGCTGGTGGCCTCCGACGGCGGGGTGTTCACCTACGGGGACGCCCCGTTCCTCGGGTCGATGGGCGTCGCCCCGCTCCGGTCGCCGGTGGTGTCGCTGGCGGCCGACCCGGCCACCGGCGGCTACTGGATGGCCGCCTCCGACGGTGGCGTGTTCAGCTTCGGCGCCCCCTTCCTCGGCTCGGCCGCCGACATGGCCCTGTCGCGACCGGTGGTCGGCATGGCCGCCACCCCCGACGGGCGGGGCTACTGGCTGGTGGCGTCGGACGGCGGCGTATTCACCTACGGCGACGCCCGCTTCTCCGGCTCACCGGCGGGCTGATCGCCAAGGCCGGCCGACCCGCCGGGCCCGGCCCGGTCATCCGGCCGGAACGAAGACGACCGCTTCGGGGGACACGTCCCCCACCGTCACCGGCCGCCCGGCCCGCTCGGTGCGCAGGTCCAAGGGGGTGACGTCCCCGCTGCCCGGGTCGGTCACCCACGCCGTCGAACCGTCGGTCGTCACCGCCACCCCGATGGGCGTGTGGCCGACGGTCACCGGACGGCCCGCCCTCCCGGTCCTCAGGTCGACGACCGAAACGGTGTCGTCCGCGTCGTTTACCACGACCAGGCGGCGGCCGTCGGGGGTGAGGGCGAGGCCGATGGGGTCGGGGCCGACGTCGATGGCAGGCCGGGCCGTGCGGCTGGACAGGTCGATCGGGGTGACGGTGCCGGAGCCGGCGTTGCTGACATAGGCGGTCCGCCCGTCGGGCGAGATCACCACGCCGGCCGGGTCGAGGCCCACCGCGATCGGCGACAGGGGCTTCATGTCGTACAGCCGCACGGGGATCACCGTGCCGGTCTGGCGGTCGGCCACGTAGGCGTAGCCGCCGGCGGCGGCGAGGGCGACCGGCGTGATGCCGACCGTCACGGCCCGCCCCACCCGGCGGCGAACCAGGTCGACCGGGGTGATGGTGGCGTTGACGCTGTCGATCACCATGGCCTGGGTGCCGCCGGCCACGATGGCCAGGGCCGAGGGCCGCCCGCCCACGGCGATCGGTTGGCCGGGCCGCCGGGTGCGCAGGTCGACCGGGACGATGGTCCCCGAGACCGAGGCGGCGACCCACGCCGTGCGCCGGTCGGGGGTCACGTCGATGCCCAGAGGCCCGAACCCGACCCGCACCGCCGCCCCCACCGTGCCCCCGGGGACGGTGATCGGCAGCGCCGCCTGGGCCCCGACGCAGACGACCATGAGGGTGCCGTGGTTCGTCGGCGCCGGCCCCGAGGCCCCGCCACTGGGGGCCCCCGACGATCCGGACGAGCAGGCGGCCAGAGCGGCGCCGGCGACCACCAGCCCGGCGGCGGCGGCCACCAGCGCGGTCGCCCGCCGCCTCCACGCCACCCGTCGCACGGGCGGTGGGTCTATCACCGGCGCCCGCCGGTGATGGGGCACCATTGGCTGGTGGAGCCCAGCAATCGCCCGTCACCCGGGCTGCGGCGATGGGCGACCCGGGCCTTCCCCGAGCTGGTGCCCCCGCTCGGCGCCTTCGGCCGGTTGTGCGTCACCCACATCCTCATGATCTCGGGGGACGCGTTCGTCACCGTGGCCCTCGCCGGCTCCCTGTTCTTCTCGATCTCACCCTCGGCCGCCCGGTCGCGGGTCGCCCTCTACCTGCTTTTGACCATGGCCCCGTTCGCGGTGGTGGCGCCCATGCTCGGCCCGCTGCTCGACCGCAGCCGGGGGGTCCGGCGGGCCATGGTTGTCGGGTCCGCCGCCGCCCGGGTCGTGCTGTGCCTCCTGATGGCCCGGCACCTGCACAGCCTCCTCCTGTTCCCCGAGGCTTTCCTCATCCTGGTGGCGTCGAAGCTCTACCTGGTGGCCAAGGCGGCCCTCGTCCCGGCCACGGTCGAGAGCGGACCGTCGCTGGTGCGGGCCAACGCCCGCCTCGCCCTGCTTTCGGCCCTGGCCGGCCTGGCCGCCGCCCTGCCGGCCAGCGCCATCTGGAAGATCCCGTTCCTCGGCGCCCCCTGGGTCCTGCGGGCCGACGCCCTCATCTTCCTGGCCGCCGCCTTCTCCGCCGCCCGCCTGCCCCGGGCCCGGCCGGTCCCCGCCGGCGGGGAGCCCGGCGAGTGGGAGGAGGACGGGGAGCCGACCCTCGAGCTGGAGCCGGTTCCGGCCGGAGCGCCCCACCCGCCGCCGGCACCGCCGGTCGCCGGGTGGATGGCCCGGGTGCTGGTGTCGGCCTCGGCCATGGCCGTGCTCCGCATGGTGGTCGGGCTGGTCACCTTCCTGCTCGCCTTCGAGCTGCGCCGCCAGCACGCGGCCACGTGGTGGTTCGGGGTGGTCCTCGCCGCCAGCGTCGGCGGCTCGATGCTGGCCACGTTGGTGGCGCCGGTGGCCCGCCGGCACCTGCGCGAGGAGACCATCCTGCTCTCCGGGCTCATCGTGGTGGCGGCGGCGTCGATCGGCGCCTTCGAGGTCGGCGGCCACCGGGGCGCCGCCGTGCTCAGCGCGGCGGTGGGGCTGGGGGCCGGAGGGGCCAAGCTCGCCTTCGACGCCCTGGTCCAGCGGGACGTGCCCGAGACCCGCCGGGGGCGGGCGTTCTCGCGTTTCGAGACCCGCTTTCAGCTGGCCTGGGTGGTGGGGGCGCTGGTGCCGGTGGTGATTCCGCTGTCGGACTCGGCCGGAGAGCTGGTGGTGGCGGTGATGACGGCGACGACGGCCGGCCTCTACGCCGCCGGCCGCGGCGTCGGCGGCACCCTCACGACCACGGTGCGGGCCACCTTGTCGTGGATGCCCTGGCGGCGCCGGTCCCAGAACACCCACAGGTAGACGAGCAGCGCCAGGTAGGGGCCGACCACCGGCACCAGGCCGGCGGCCACCACCGTGGCCCAGCGGGCCAGGGAGCGCAGCCATCCGGGCACCCCGCCGTCGTGGTCGCGCACGACCCTGATGCGCACGGCCATCCGCCCCACCGTCTGGCCCCGCACCGCCACCAGCACGACCTCGTAGACCGCCTGGATCAGCAGCACGATCCACACGGTGGACGCCGGCAGGACCGGTATCTGACCCGACGTCGTCGTCACCCCGGAGCGGGCGAAGACGATGAGCATGATCGGCGACAGCACCAGGCCGTCGATCAGCTTGGCCGCCACCCGGTGCAGACCGTGGGCGAGCTCGGCGCCGAAAGCCGTCTCGTTGTCCTGCCGCGACCGCCGGGACCGGGCGGGCGGCGCCGGTCCGGAAGGGCGGATCGGGTCCATCCATCCATGATCGCGCTGACCGCTGCGACCACGGACCGGTCACTAGATTGCGCTCTCCCTATGGTCCCCCGCTTGGCCGTCATCGGCCCCCACCGTCGACGGCCGTGAACTGGATCGACCTGCTCCTGATCGTCCTCGTCGGCGTGTCGCTGGTGCGGGGGCTGCGCCTGGGGGCCGCCGTGCAGGTCATGTCGTTCGGGGGGTTCTGGCTCGGCCTCGTCCTGGGCGCCCTGCTCGCCCCTCCGATCGCCCGGCTGGCCCACACCGCCGCGGCCAAGGCGATCCTGTCGCTGGTCGTGGTGTTCGGGGTGGCGTCGCTCCTCGGCACCGTCGGCCGCCAGGTCGGGGTGCGGATCTGGCGGCTGTTCCGCCAGATCCACCTGGGTCCGGCCGACTCCGGGATCGGCGCCGTGGTCGCCGGGGTGGCCACCCTGCTGGCGGCGTGGATCGTGGCCAGCATGCTGTCCAGCGCCCCGGTGCCCCGCCTGTCCGCCCAGATCAACGGGTCGGCCATCCTCCGGGGTCTCGACGGGGTGCTGCCCTCGGCGCCGACGGTGTTCTCGCGCATCCAGCAGCTGCTGAACGCCCACGGGTTCCCGCAGGTGTTCGCCCAGCTGTCGCCCCAGTCGGCCGGGCCGGTGGCCCTGCCCAGCCAGCCGACCCTGCGGGCGGCGGCCCTGGCCGGTCGGCACTCCACCTTCAAGATCGAGGCCGAGGGGTGCGGTGAGCTGCTCGAGGGCTCCGGCTTCCTCGTCGCCCCCGACGTGGTCCTGACCAACGCCCACGTGATCGCCGGCACCGGCCGCATCACGGTGATCGACGGCGACGGCAACGACGGGACGCCCGCCCGTTACCCGGCCACGCCGATCTTCTTCGACCCCAACCTCGACATCGCCCTGCTGCGCACCTCCTCGCCGCCCCCGGAGCCGGTGCTGTCCCTCGACGGGTCCAACGTCAACCGGGGCGCCCAGGGGGCGGTGCTCGGCTACCCGGGCGGCAACCCCTTCGACGTGGAGGCGGCCGCCGTGCAGGCCCAGTTCCAGGCGGTCGGGCGCGACATCTACGGCGGCGGTCTCACCCAGCGCTCGGTGTACCAGATCCAGTCGCTGGTGCGGGCGGGCAACTCGGGCGGCCCGCTGATCGAGGCGGACGGAGCGGTGGTGGGGGTGGTGTTCTCGCGCTCGGCGTCGGACCCGAACGTCGGCTACGCCCTGGCCTCCCCGCCGGTGCTGGCCAAGGTGCGGGCCAACGAGGCGTCCACCACGCCCGTCGGCACCGGCGACTGCACCGACTGAGCGGGGTAAAGCCGGCCCTCGCCCAGCCGGCAGCCCAGGGCGGCGAGGACCCGGGCCTGCTCCTTGCCGTCGACCCCCTCGGCGACTACGTCGAGGCCGAGCTCGGCGGCGAGACGGGTGACGGCGGCGACGATGGCCCGGTCGGGGCGGTCGTGCAGCACCCCGGCGACCAGCCCCCGGTCGAGGGTCAGGCCCTCCACGCCGGGATGGCGCAGCGCCGCCAGCGACGCCTGCCCGGCGCCGAAGCCGCCCACCAGCACCCGCACCCCCAGCCGGCGCAGCCCACCCGGCGCCGACGGGTCCGGGCCGCCGGGGGCGAAGGCGGCCTCGGGCACCTCCAACCACACCCGGGTCGGGTCCACCCCGGACTCCGCCAGGGCGGAGGCGAGCTCCCCGACCCCGCCGGGGCGCAACAGCAGGCCGGCGTGGATCCGGACGACGACCGGTAGGCCGCCCGCTCCGCCGGCGGCCGCGGCGGCGAGGGCGGCCCCCAGGGCCCACCGGTCCACCGCCGGGGCCAGCCCCGCCTCCTCGGCCAGGGCGCCCAGCCGGTCGGGGCCGACCATCCCGTGGCCGGGCCGGTCCCACCGGGCCCTGGCCCGCACAGCCGCGGGCCGGCCCGACTCGAGCTCCACCACCGGGCGCAGGAGGAGCTCGAGCCGGCCGGCGTCGAGGGCGTGGCGCAGGTCGGCTTCGGTCGCCAGCCGGGCCGCCGCCCGCTGGCGCATGCGCCGGTCGTAGGGCTCGCAGCGCCCCTTGCCCCGCTGCTTGGCCCGGTACATGGCGGCGTCGGCGTCGCCGATCAGGCCGTCGGCGTCGCAGCCGGCGGCGGCCGAGGCGGCCGAGGCGAAGGCCACGCCGATGCTGGCGGACAGGAACACCTCCTGGCCGGCCACGGTGAGGGGCTCTTCGATCGTGCGCCGGATCCGGTCGGCGATCCCCATGGCCTCGATCTGGCCCCGCAGCCCCTCGCAGACCACGACGAACTCGTCGCCCCCCAGCCGAGCCACCAGGTCGGCGGGGCGGACGGCGGCCCGGATCCGGCCCGCCGCCGCCAGCAGGGCCTCGTCGCCGGCGCCATGGCCCAACCCGTCGTTGATCCGCTTGAACCCGTCCAGGTCGCAGAAGACCACGGCGACGGTCTCGTCCCTGACGGACCCGGGAGGCCGGGCCAGGGCCCGGTCCAACCGGCGGGCCAGGGCCTGCCGGTCGGGCAGGCCGGTGAGGGGGTCGTGGCCACCCATGGATTGACTAGTCACAAAGAACTGTTCGGCTGCTAGTCCGGCGGCCTTTAGGAACTAGCCCGGCCGCCGTCACCGGACAGGCGGGCGGCGCCCACGCACTCGGCGGCGGTGGCCGCCCCCTCCCACCCGCGGATCTCGGTGTCCTTGCCGGGCTCGAGCTCCTTGTAGACGGAGAAGAAGTGGGAGATCTCATTGAGCAGGTGGGGCGGGAGGTCGGCCAGATCGGCCACCCCCTCCCAGCGGGGGTCGGTCGCCGGCACGGCCAGCACCTTGTCGTCCTCGCCCTTCTCGTCGACCATCCGGAACACCCCCACCACCCGGGCCCGGATATGGCAGCCGGGAAAGGTGGGCTCCTCCAACAGCACCAGCACGTCGAGCGGGTCGCCGTCAGCGGCCAGGGTGTTCGGGATGAACCCGTAGTCGGCCGGGTACTGCGTGGCGGTGAACAGCATCCGGTCGAGCCAGATCTCGCCGGTGTCGTGGTCGGCCTCGTACTTGTTCCTCGAGCCCTTCGGGATCTCGATGACCGCCTCGATCTCCACGCCCCGATGGTAGTAAGGGTCCGGTGAGCGCCCGGATCGAGGACTACGCCATCATCGGCGACACCCACACCGCCGCCCTGGTGGGTCGCGACGGCTCCATCGACTGGCTGTGCGTCCCCCGCTTCGACTCCGGCGCCTGCTTCGCCGCCCTTCTCGGGGGACCGGAGAACGGCCGATGGCTGATCGCGCCGGCCGGGCCGGTGAAGGCGGTGCGCCGGCGCTACCTGCCCGACACCCTCGTGCTCGAGACCGAGTTCGACACCGACGGGGGCACGGTGCGGGTCCTCGACTGCATGCCTCCCCGCGAGGAGTACCCGGAGGTCATCCGGCTGGTGCAGGGGGTGCGGGGCCGGGTGGAGATGCGCATGCATCTGGTCGTCCGCTTCGACTACGGCTCGACCGTCCCCTGGGTGCGCAGCCTCGACGGCTCGTTGTGCGCCGTCGCCGGCCCCGACGCCTTGTCGCTGTGGTCCCACGTCGACACCCGCGGGGAGGACATGACGACCGTCGCCGAGTTCTCCGTGGCCGAGGGACAGGAGGTCCCTTTCGAGCTGGCGTGGTATCCCTCCCACCTCGAGTCCCCCCGGCCGCTGGCGGCCCGCTTCGTCGTGGAGGACACGGCGCGTTTCTGGCGCGACTGGTCGGCGCGCTGCACCTACGACGGGCCGTGGCGCGAGGCGGTGATGCGCTCGCTCATCACGCTGAAGGCGCTCACCTTCGCCCCCACCGGCGGCATCGTCGCCGCCGCCACCACGTCGCTGCCCGAGACGCTCGGCGGCATGCGCAACTGGGACTACCGCTACTGCTGGCTGCGCGACGCCACCTTCACCCTGATGTCGCTCATGGGCGCCGGCTACCACGACGAGGCGGTCGCCTGGCGCGACTGGCTGCTGCGGGCCGTGGCCGGCGACGCCGCCAAGATCCAGATCATGTACGGCGCCGCCGGTGAGCGCCGCCTCGACGAGCGCGAGGTGGAGTGGCTGTCCGGCTACGAGGGTTCGAGGCCGGTGCGGGTCGGCAACGCCGCCGCCGGCCAATACCAGCTCGACGTGTACGGCGAGGTGATGGACGCCCTGCACCAGACCCGCGCCGTGGGCATCGCCGGCGAGGAGGCGGCGTGGGATCTGCAGCTCGAGTTGATGGAGTTCCTCGAGTCGGGCTGGAAGGAACCCGACGAGGGCATCTGGGAGGTGCGCGGGCCCCGCCGCCACTTCACCCACTCCAAGGTGATGGCGTGGGTCGCCGTCGACCGGGCCGTGCAGGGCGTCGAACGGTTCGCGCTGACAGGACCGGTGGACCGTTGGCGGGCGCTGCGCCAGCAGATCCACGACGAGGTGTGCGAGAAGGGCTGGAACGCCGACAAGGCCACCTTCACCCAGTACTACGGGTCGGACCAGGTGGACGCCAGCCTGCTCATGATCCCCCTCGTCGGCTTCCTGCCGGCAAACGACGACCGGGTGGCGGGCACGGTGGCGGCGGTCGAGCGCGACCTGCTGCACGACGGCTTCGTCCTGCGCTACCTCACCAGCGACGACGGCGCCGTCGACGGGCTAACAGGTCGCGAGGGATCCTTCCTCGCCTGCTCGTTCTGGCTGGCCGACAACTACGTCCTGGCCGGCCGGGCCGAGGAGGCGCGGCGGTTGTTCGAGCGGCTGGTGTCGCTGTCCAACGACGTCGGCCTGCTGGCCGAGGAGTACGACCCGGTCGCCGGCCGCCAGGTCGGCAACACCCCGCAGGCCTTCTCCCACGTCTCCCTGGTCAACACGGCCCGCAACCTGTCGTCCGAGGCGGGCCCGGCCCAGCACCGCCACCAAGGCCCCCTCGCCGTCCCCGGCCGGCTGGTGGGGCGCATCCCCCGGTCCGGCCGCTTTCCGGGCGCCAGCCGCCTGGCCGGTCGCCGGCCGTGACCCACCGAGAGGAGATCAGTTGAAAGCACTGACGGTCGTTCCCGGTCAGGCCGGCTCGGCCCGGTTAGACGACGTCGACGATCCGCCGGAGGAGCACGGGCCGGTGGTGGTGGAGACGCTGGCCATCGGCGTGTGCGGCACCGACGCCGAGATCGTCTCCGGGGCCTACGGGTGGGCTCCGCCCGGCCGCGACCGCCTGACCCTCGGCCACGAGTCGCTCGGCCGGGTGCAGAGCGCCCCGCAAGGCTCGGGCCTGGCGGTGGGCGACCTGGTCGTCGGCATCGTGCGGCGGCCCGACCCGGTGCCGTGCTCGGCCTGCGCCGTGGGGCAGTGGGACATGTGCCGCAACGGTGAGTACACCGAGCGGGGGATCAAGTCGATCGACGGCTACTGCTCGGAGCGCTACCGCATCGAGGCCGAGTACGCGGTGAAGGTCGACCCGAAGCTCGGCGAGCTGGGCGTGCTCCTCGAGCCGGCCAGCGTGGTGGCCAAGGCCTGGGACCAGGTGTACTCGGTCGGCGGCCGGCAGGGCGGGTGGGAGCCGAAGACGGCGTTGGTGACCGGAGCGGGGCCCATCGGCCTGCTGGCCGCCCTCATCGGGGTCCAGCGCGGCCTCGAGGTGCACGTGCTCGACCAGGTGAAGGAGGGGGCCAAGCCCAAGCTGGTGTCCGAGCTGGGCGCCACCTACCACACCGGCGCCGTCAAGGACGCCGCCTGCCGCCCCGACGTGGTCATCGAGTGCACCGGCGTCGGGCAGCTGGTGTTCGACGTGATGGACGACGTGGCCCCGGGCGGGGTGGTCTGCCTTACCGGCGTGTCGTCCGGCGGGCGCCAGCTGGGGGTGGACGCCGGATCGCTCAACCGCACCATGGTCCTCGAGAACGAGGCGGTGGTCGGCTCGGTCAACGCCAACCGCCGGCACTACCAGCTGGGCGCCGACGCCCTGGCCGCCGCCGAGCGCGACTGGCTGTCGGGGCTCATCACCCGCAAGGTGCCCCTCGAGCGGTGGGCCGACGCCCTCACCCGCCAGCCCGACGACGTGAAGGTGGTCATCGAGGTGGGTGGGTGAGCGGTTCGCACCCGCACACCTCAGAGCCGCCGGCGTCGGCGGAGGCGCCGGAGCCGACCCCGCCCACGGTCATCGCCCCCGGGGTGCTCCAGATCGACACCCTGCTGGGGGGCTGGGAGCGGGTGACGGCCGGCTACCTGATCCAGGGGCCCCGGCCGGTGCTGGTGGAGACGGGCAGCCAGAGCTCGGTGCCCGTGCTGCTCGACGCCCTGGCCAAGCTGGGCCTGGGGGCCGACGACCTCGCCGCGGTCATCGTGACCCACATCCACCTCGACCACGCCGGGGGGGTGGGGGACGTGGCCCGGGCCTTCCCGGAGGCGACGGTGTACGCGCACGAGAAGGGGGCCCGTCATCTGGTCGACCCCACCCGGCTGGTGGCGTCGGCCGCCCAGGTCTACGGCCCGCTGCTCGACAGCCTGTACGGGCGCCTCGACCCGACGCCGGCCGAGCGGGTGCGCGTCCTGGCCGACGGCGAGGAGGTCGACGTGGGCGGGGGGCGGACCCTCACCAGCGTCGACTCGCCCGGCCACGCCAAGCATCACCTGGCCGTCCACGACTCCGCCAGCGGCATCCTCTTCGTGGGCGACGCCGTGGGCGTCCGGCTGCCCGACGCCGGCGTGCTGCGCCCCTCGACCCCGCCCCCCGACTTCGACCTCGAGCTGGCCGTCCGGTCCCTGCACCGCTTCGCCGACCGGGCGCCGGCCGGCGTCGCCCTCGCCCACTACGGGCTGGTGCCGGACCACGTGGCGGTGCTGGAGGAGGCCGAGGAGATCCTGCGCCGCTGGGCCGAGGTGGCCGAGGCCGCCTGGCGGCAGGGCCGCGACATCGCCGAGGCCCTGGAGGTTGCCTTCGGAGCCGAGCTGGGGGCGGTCGACCCCGCCCACCGCGACAAGCTCGACACCCTCAACGGGGTCCACTCCAACGCGGCGGGCTTCCGCCGGTGGCTGGAGACCCGCGACCGGCCGCCCGAGAGTTGACCGCTTTGGCGTGGGCGGCTTCCGGGTTGGAAGGATGACCGCCATGTCGCGCAAGGTCGCCCTCCTGTCGCTGCTGGGCCTCACCGCGTCGGGTTGCGCGGTGGGACTGAACCAGCCCACCAACAACTTCGGGGCGCCGTCACCGGCGCCCGGCAACGTGGTGCTGTTGAACTCGTCGTTCATCCCGCACCGCATCACCATCAAGGCCGGGCAGACCGTCACCTGGCACTGGGAGGACCACAACACCCCCCACGACGTGTCGTTCGGGGACTTCGGCAGCCCGATCCAGTCCGACGGGACCTGGTCGCACACCTTCGACACGCCCGGCACCTACAACTACGTGTGCGGCATCCACGCCCCGATCATGAGCGGCCAGGTGGTGGTCACCTCCTCCTAGTCGGCGCCTGCTGGTCGGCCGGGGTGTGGCCGATTTCACCGGTCGGGCGCCGCCGGATGCCCGATCGGGGAGGCGACCGCCGGGTAGCTTCGAAGTGCCTTGGCCCGTGAGCAACCCCCCACGACCAGGCCCCCCGGTTCCGTCCAGCTGGCCGAGCTGCGCGTCACCTCGCCGGCCGGGGCCCCCGCCGCCGTCCTCGGCGTCGCGGGTGAGATCGACGCGGCCAACGCCGGAGGCGTGCGCCAGCGGATCTCCGAGCTGATCGAGGCCGGCGTCGAGCTGGTGATCGTCGACCTGCGCTCGCTGGACCACCTGGGCGCGGCCGGGTTGGGCGTGCTGGCCGGCGGCGCCTCGCGGCTGCGCCAGCGGGGCGGCGACCTGGTCCTCGTTCGCCCCGAACGGGGGCCGATCAGCCGGGTCCTGCGCCTGACGGGGATCGACTCCGCCCTGGCCGTGTACCGCTCCCCCCGCGAGGCCCTGGCCAACTCCTGAGGCCGCCGGGCCCTGGCCGGAGGCGATCCCAGGGACTGTCAGAGACCGCCTGATTTTTTTGGGGGAGGCCCTTGAAAATGGGGACGAGGGGCCGGTAACCTTCGTGACTCGCGAAGCGCCGCGGCTGGGGACCCTGGCGGGCGGCGTCAGCTCGTAGTTCACGAACGAAACCCGCGGTTGACGGACGAAATCAGAGGTTCGCACCGCGGTTGGTGGCGGACGGGGCGAGGTGGAGATGTCGACAAGAGGGCTCGAGGTGGCGCAGGTTGACGGGCTGGCCAACGCGCCCATAGCGGAGGGCACGCGGGTCCAGGTGCGCAACCAGTTCGAGGGTTCGTGGTCGCGGGGGTTCGAGATCTACTCCCTCGAGGTGGGCGGCTACCGGGTGAGGCGGCTGTCCGACGGGGCGGTGCTGCCGACGGTCATCGCCGAGAGCGACCTGCGCATGGAGCACCCGGCCGTCATCGGCTGAACGGCGGCCCGTCAGGGATCGCCCTGGTCGTCCGAGACGGTGATGCCGAGCTCGGCCAGCAGGCTCAGGCTCAGCGGCAGGACCTGATCCGGCGTCACCGACGCCCCCTTCAGGCTGGTCGCCCCCTTCAGCCCGTCGACCTGGCAGCGCACGAGCTGGGTGCCGGCGGCCGAGGCGTTGAACCAGACCGATTGGCGCAGGTCGCATCCTTCGAAGCGGACGGAGCTGAGCTGGGCCCCGGTCAGGTCGGCGCCCCGCAGGACGCAGTCGGTGAAGGTGACCCTCTCCGCCCGGCTAAAGCGCAGGCTCACCTCGTTGAGCCGGCAGTCGACGAAACGGGCGTCGCCCAGCCGGCCGTCGGACAGGACCAGCTCGTCCAGCCGGCACCCGGTCAGCTCCACCCGCAGCAGTGACGCCTTGGGGAGCAGGGCACCGGTCAGGTCGCAGTCGTCGAGACGGACGTCGGCGGCGCTCAGTCCCGGCAGGTCCGCCGCCGCCAGCCGGACCGCCCGCCACTCGCACTGGGTCAGGCGCAGGTCCTCGGCGTGGGCCCCGGTGAGGTCGGTGCCGTCCAGGCGGGACGCCTCGATCTCATCTTCGTGGTGCAGCCCTTCGAGGGCGACGACCTCGAGCCCGGCCGGCACGACGGGTGGTTGGGGTCCGGTGCGGCGCCCCGGGCGCGAGGCCACCGACCGATCCTAGGCAGGGGTTCGGGCTACGGTCGGGGCCCGACACGGCGAGGAACCATGCCCTCTCTCTCCGCTCTGCCCCCCGAACCGGAGTCGTCGCTCGACGCGGCAGGCGAGCTCGCCGGTCGGCTGGCGGCCGCGGTGTCGAGCGTCGTGCTCGGCAAGCCCGAGGCCATCCGGCTGGCCCTGGTGGCCCTGCTGTCCGGAGGCCATCTGCTCATCGAGGACGCCCCGGGGGTGGGCAAGACCCTGTTGGCCAAGGCCATCGCCCGGGCGGTGGGGGGAACGGTGCGCCGGGTGCAGGCCACCCCCGACCTGCTGCCCGGCGAGCTGACCGGCGTGTCGGTGTTCGACTCGGGCGAGTGGCGCTTCCGGCCCGGGCCGCTGTTCGCCAACGTGGTGCTGGTCGACGAGCTGAACCGGGCGACCCCCCGCACCCAGTCGGCGCTGCTCGAGGCCATGGAGGAGCGCCAGGTGAGCGTGGACGGCACCACCCACTCGCTGCCCGAGCCGTTCTTCGTGGTGGCGACCCAGAACCCGTTCGAGTACTCGGGCACCTTCCCGCTGGTGGAGAGCCAGCGCGACCGGTTCGCCCTCACCATCGAGATGGGCTACCCGCCCCGCCAGTCCGAGCGGCAGGTGCTGCTCGGCTCGGGAGGGGTGGACGCCCTCGACCAGCTGGAGCCGGTCGCCGACCTGGCCCAGCTGAGGGCGGCGCTGGCCGCGGTACGCCGGGTGCACTGCAGCGAGGCGGTGGCGGACTACGTGATCGACCTGGCCGAGGCGACCCGCGGCGATCCCGAGGTCCGCATCGGCGCCAGCCCCCGGGCCAGCCTGGCCCTGCTGCACGCCGGGCAGGCCCACGCCCTGCTGGCGGCGAGGGACTACGTCAGCCCCGACGACGTGAAGGCGGTGGCCCTCGCCGCCCTGGCCCACCGGGTGGTCCTGCACGCCGGCGGCGACCTGCGCAGCGCGGCGTCGGTGGTGGAGTCGGTCCTCACCCGGGTGCCGGTCCCCCGGGGATGAGGCCGGCCGGCGTCCGCCCAGCGGCGGCGCTGGTCGGGCTGGCCGCCGCCCTCTTCCTCGCCGCCCGCACCAGCGGCGCCGGCTGGGTGGTGGTCCTCATGTGCGGCCTGCTCGGGCTGGTCGTGGTGGCCCTGGCCTGGTCGGCGGCCACGGTGGCCCGGGCCTCGGTCGTGGTGCTCGACGCCCCCCGCGACGCCACCGCCGGCACGCCAGGCCGCCTCGGAGTTCTAGTTCGCCGGGCCGGGGCCGGGGTGCAGCTGCGAGCCCGGATCCTCGAGGGCTCCGGGCCCTGGTGTAGCGCCACCGGCGACGGGCGGGGGCCGGTCCCCTTCACCCCCGGCCGGCGGGGGGTCGCCACCTCGGCCGACGTCGAGGTCCGGGGGTCGGCCCCGCTCGGGCTGGCGGGATGGCGCCGGCGGCTCAGTATCGACTTGCCGGCGGCCATGGAGGTCGGACCCCGGCCCGACCCGGTGGCCGCCTCGGACCTGGCGGCGGGGGAGCCGGTCGGCGTGGAGGGCGGCGGGCGGGGACGACCGGGACACGACGTGTCCCGCGGGGTGCGGACCTACCTGAGCGGTGACCCGCGGCGGCTGGTGCACTGGCCGGCGACGGCCCGCTGGGGCGAGCTGATGGTGCGCGAGACCGAGGACCCCGGCTCTCCCGCCGTCGTCATCGCCGTGGACCTGCGGGGTGGCGGCGAGGCGGCCGAGCGGGCCGCCTCCAGGGCCGCCGGGTTGGCCGAGGCGGCCCTGGCCGCCGGGCGCCCGGTGACGCTCAACACGGCCGAGGCGGCCGGCCCCCGCAGCCAGCCCGTCGGCTCGCCGGTGGAGGTGGGCCGGCGCCTGGCCCGGGCGGTGGCGACGGCGGCCCCGCCGGAGGCGGTCGGCCCCCAGGTGATCCGGGTGTCGGCCGCGGCCATGGCAGCCGAGTCGGTTGCTTCTCGTCGGGCGGCCCGGCCGGTCGGCGGCCCCGGGGAGGCGGTGGCGGGGCGGGGCTCGATCCTCGAGCGGGTGCGCAGGGTCAACGCCCGGCTGCCGGCCGAAGAGGACCTCCGGCTCCGGGTGGCCGTCCTGGTGGCGGTGATGGGGGCGGCCACCGCCGTGCTCGACCAGGACATCAGCGGCCCGACGTTGACCATGGCCGTGCTGGTGGGCATCCCGGCGGCCTTCGGCTTCGCCTACTGGTCGCGGCACCGGTCGGGCCACGGCACCAAGCTGGTGATCGCCGTGGGGGCGGTGGCCGCCCTCGGCTGGTTCCTCCACACCCTGGCCGGCATCACCGGAGGGACGGTGGCCGACGCCCAGGCCCCGCTGGCCGAGCTGCTGCTCGCCGTCCAGGCCCTCCACGCCCTCGACGCCACCGCCCGGCGCGACCTGCAGTTCTCGCTGTTCGTCAGCGTGGTGGTCATGGCGACGGCGGGCATCCTGTCGGTGTCGGTGACCCTGGCCGGGTTCCTCGCCGTGTGGGCGGTGGCCGCCGCCACCGGGCTCGTCCTCGCCCACCGCTCGGCGCTGGCCGAGGCGCCGCTGCTACCGCCGGAGGCGAAAGGCCCGTCCACCAGGATGGCGGCCCGGCGCCCGGCCCTGGTCGTGGCGGCCGCCCTGGTCGGGGCGGTGGCCGTCGGCATGGGGCTGTTGTTCGTGGTGCCGCCGGCCGGCACCGCCCGGGCCCTGACCTTCCCCGCCGCCCTGCGCCAGGTGGTGCCGGTCCCCGCCCAGGGCGGCCTGGCCAACCCCTCGCTCGGGTCAGCCGACCCCGCCCGCCAGCTGCAGTACCAGGCCGAGGCCCGGGCCGGCCGCCGGGTGCGCCGGACCGGGCGCTCGCCGTTCGGCTACTTCGGGTTCTCGACCTTCCTCGACCTCGGCAGCCGGCCCCGGCCCGACCAGACCCTCGTCATGCGGGTGCGGGCCGACCGCCCGGCCATGTGGCGGGCCCAGACCTTCGACCGCTGGGACGGCCGGACCTGGACGATGTCGTCCCAGCGCAGCGTGACGGTGAAGGGCCAGCTGCCGCTGGACATTCCGACGCCCCCCGGCGAGGAGGGCCTGGCCACCGGGCCCGAGTTCGTGCAGAGCTACTACGTGGTGCAGCCCGGGCCCAACCTGCTGTTCGCGGCGGCGCCCGTCTCGCAGGTCTACGTGCACGACCGGCAGGTCAACGAGCTGACCGACGGCACCCTGCGCTCGAGCGTCGAGCTGGGCCCGGGAGCGGTGTACACGGTGGTGAGCCGGCCCCCGGCCGTCACCGCCGCCGACCTGCGCCGGGCCGACGCCGACCCCGCCGGCATCCCCGCCTACATCGCCGCCCGCTACGGCCGGCCCCTCCCCGCCACCGCCCGGGTGCGGGCCCTGGCCCGCCGGGTGACCTACGGGGCGCCCACCACCTTCGACGCCGTGCTGGCCCTCGAGGCGTGGATGGGCGCCCACACCCGCTACACGCTCAACGCCCCGCCGCTGCCCGACGGGGTGGACGCGGTGGACCAGTTCCTGTTCGTCGACCGCCGGGGGTTCTGCGAGCAGATCGCCACCAGCCTCGTCGTCATGCTGCGCTCCCTCGGCGTCCCGTCGCGCCTGGCGGTCGGCTACGCCGCCGGCCTGCGCAACCCGTTCACCGGGCTGTTCGAGGTCCGGGCCGACGACGCCCACGCCTGGGCCGAGGTGTGGTTCCCCGGCGTGGGCTGGGAGCCGTTCGACCCGACGGCGCAGGTGCCGTTGGCCGGCGACGCGGCCGAGTCGGGAGCCGCCTCCGGCCTGGGCGCCTACCTGTCGCGGGTGATCCCGAGCGTCCCCGTGGCGGCGGTGGCGGGCGTCGGGGGGGCGGCCGGGGCCGGCGGGCTCGGCTGGTTGGTGGCCCGGGTGCTCTCCGACCGGCGTCGTCGCCGCCGGCTCCCCGGCCCCACCTGGGCGGCGTCGGTCCAGGGCCGCCTCGACCGGGTCGCCGCCCGTTGGGGCCGTCCCCGCCGCCCCGCCGACACCGTGGCCGAGCTGGCCGCCGCCCTCCGAGCGTGGGTGCCCGGGGGCCCACCACCGGCGGACCTGGAGCGGGCGGCCCGACTGATCGACCGCGGGGCTTTCGCCGCCACCGGGCTGCCGGCGGGCGACGTGGCGTGGGTGGAGGAGATCCTCGACGAGCTCGAGCGGACGGCCGCCGGAGCGGGGCCGGGTCCTAGGAGCTGAACGAGACCGCCAGCCAGGACCGGCGGTGGCACACCGGGCAGTTCAACAGCAGCGGGTGGCGGCGCCACGGGAGCCACAGCCACACCGGCAGCTGGCGGAGGAACTCGACCACGCCGAGGCGGGTGCGGGCCCCGCACGACGAGCACTCGATCCGCACCGGACCGGTGGGCGCCTGCGGGTTCGAGAACAGCGCCCGCTTGCCGGTCACCGCCCCCTCCTCGGGAGGCTTGTCCCCGTGGCCGCCGGCGCTGCCGGCGTAGAAGAGGGCCTGCTTGCCCAGGGGGTCACGGGGCGGCGGCACTGCTCTCCTCCAGGGTCGGGCGGGCGACGCCGGGACGGATCTCCGCGTCGAGCTGGGCGGCGATGGCCCGGTAGGCGTCGGCGCCCGGCGACGAAGGCGAGTGGGACAGGATCGACTGGCCCTGCCCGGCCGACTCGGCGAAGCGCACCGACTTGGGCACCGGAGGCTCGATGACCCGCAGGCTGTAGTGCTCGCCCACGCTGGTGAGGATCTCGCGCCCGTGGCGGGTGCGACCGTCGAACATGGTGGCGATGACGCCGAGCACCTCGAGCCGGTCGTTGGCGAAGGCGCGCACGTCAGCGACCGTCTCGAGCAGCTGCCCCACGCCGCGGTGGCTCAATGCCTCGCACTGCAGTGGGATCAGCACCGAGTCGGCCGCCGACAACCCGTTGATGGTGAGGACGCCGAGCGACGGTGGGCAGTCGATCAGGATGGTGTCGTAGTCGTCGCGCACCGACGCCAGGGCCCGGGCCAGCACGTGCTCCCGTCCGGTGCGGGTGAGCAGGATCACCTCCGACCCGGCCAGGTCGATGGTCGCCGGGGCGATGTCGAGGTTGTGGCGGATCGACTCGATGACGTCGGTGATGGCCGTGCGCCGCACCAGCACGTCGTGCAGCGACGCCGGAAGCTTCTCCGGGTCGAGCCCGGCCGAGAAGGTGAGGCAGGCCTGAGGGTCGAGGTCGACCAGCAGGACCCGCTGCCCCAGCTCGGCCAACGCCGAACCCAGGCTGTGCACGGTCGTCGTCTTGGCGACGCCGCCCTTCTGGTTGGCCACCGCCAGCACTCGACCCATCGAAGGAGTCTACGGACCGCTCGGGCCCCTCGGACCCCAAAGTTGGGGCTTTTTTCCGTCGATGGGCCGAGCCCCGGTTGTCAGGTTCTGGGGACCCGTCGGGCCGCCCTCAGCTCCTTGCGCCACACGAACTTGAGGCCGGACCAGTCCTGGCCGAGAGCGGCCACCTTCACGTCGACCAGGCCGAGGGGCAGCGCCGCCTGGCGCACGGACTCGTCGGTGATGTCGCTCTCGTGCCCGGCCGCCCGCCGGGGCCAGGCCAGCCACAGGGCGCCGGCGGGCGTGATGGTCCCGGCCAGCCGTTCCACGTCGTGGTGGAGGTCGGCGAGGCGCCGGAAGAAGGCCACGGCGACGTCGAGGTCCGGCGTGGGCCGGCGCAGCACCCGGGCCCCGGCCGGCAGGCCCTCCACCGTCCAGCCGGCGGGGGCGCCGATGAGGGCGAGACGGTGCCCCTCCTTCACTCCGAGCTTGGCCGCCAGCGGCGGCCCGGGGGGCTGCGGGGCCACTCTCCGACGCTAGTGAGGCGGGCGGCGGCCAGGCCGGCGATCATGTCCCCCCTGCGACGAAGGAGGCGGCATGGGCTACGGGAAGGACGTGCGTGACGGGCTTCGCGAGCCGTTTCGCGCCTTGCGCCAGGCGCTCCCCGGCGTCATGGAGGGCTACACCGGGCTGCACAACGCGGCCATGGCCCCCGGCGCCCTGGACGTGAAGACCAAGGAGCTGATCGCCCTGGCGGTGGCGGTGGCCAAGCAGTGCGACGGGTGCATCGCCGCCCACAGCCGGGGGGCCGCCCGCCAGGGCGCCACCCCCGAGGAGGTGGCCGAGGCCCTGGGGGTGGCCATCCTGCTCAACGGGGGCCCCGGCACCGTCTACGGGCCCCGGGCCTACCAGGCGTTCCTGGAGGAGGTGGCCCCGCCTCCGACGTCTTGAACCGGGCCCGGTAGGGGCCGAGACTGGGCGGTCATGGGACTCCGGCACCTCTCCGCTGACACCGACGCCGACCGGGTGGCCGGCGCCCTGGCCGAGGACGGGGCGGTGATCGTCGACGGTCTGGCCCCGCCCGACCTGCTCGACCGCATCGCCGCCGAGCTCGACCCCCATCTGGCCCTCACCCCGACCGGACCCGACGACTTCAGCGGGCGCAACACCCGACGGACCGGCGCCCTGATCGCCCGCTCCCCCTCGAGCCGCCAGCTGGTCATGGACCCGCTCATCCTGTCCACCACCGGCCGGTTCCTGTCGCAGGCCACCAACTTCCAGCTCCACCTGACCCAGGCCATCGCCATCGGTCCGGGCTCGCCGGCCCAGCCGATCCACCGCGACCAGTGGGCCTTCGACTTCTTCCCGTTCCCCGCCGGCTACGAGGTGCAGTGCAACACCATCTGGGCCATGACCGACTTCACCGAGGAGAACGGCGCCACCCGGGTCGTGCCCGGGAGCAACAAGGCCGCCGACAAGCTCCGCTTCGAGCAGTCCGACTCGGTGGCGGCGGAGATGGAGCGGGGCTCGGTCCTCGTGTATTCGGGCAGCGTCTACCACGGTGGCGGGGCCAACCAGAGCGACCAGACCCGAATCGGGCTCAACATCACCTACAACGTGGCCTGGCTGCGCCAGGAGGAGAACCGGTACCTGTCGGTCCCCCGCGAGGTGGCGGCCACCCTGCCGGTCGAGCTGCTGCGCCTCATGGGCTACGCCCGCGGCGCCTACGCCCTCGGCTACATCGACGACCTGCGCGACCCGATCGAGGCGGTGCGGCCCGGCCTCAGCCGCCCCGGCTTCGGCGACAACTGACGACAGGGGCGACCGGCGTCGCCCCGGCGGGCGTGGTCAGGCGGTAGAGAAGCGCATGAAGCGAACCCAACCCTGGCCGGCCCGCCAGAACGAGTAGCCGACGACCACGGCGGCCAGCACCAGCTGGTTGCCGCTGCGCACCGTGGCGAAGTCCAGGGCGCCCAGCAGGGCCACCACCGAGAACACGATGATCGTCAGGCGCGAGTCGGCCTTGGTGCTGTCGTCTTTCGGGTTGAGGACCCGCTGATGGCGGGGGCGCTCGAGCGCCAGGACACCTCTGCTTCTCATGCCGGCAGCATCCGGGCCCCCGGCGACTGTGTCAACGGGCAAAGAGGTTTGTTTTCACTCCCGTAATAAAAGAGCAACTGTCGGGAAACACGGCTCCGCCAATCTGCCGCCCAACCCCGGTCGGCCGGTGGCCCCCGGAGGTGACGACGAAAGGAGCCGTTTCAGGTGATCCCTTATCCGCACTGGCTGAACACCGGCGACAACGCCTGGCAGCTGGTGGCCGCCACCCTCGTGGGTCTCATGAGCCTGCCCGGACTGGCCGTGCTCTACGGGGGCCTGGTCCAGAAGAAGTGGGCGGTCAACACCATGCTCATGGCGTTCACCGGCTTCTGCCTGGTGCTCCTCGTCTGGGTTCTCTGGGGCTACAACATGGGCTTCGGGCAGCCCTGGACCACGGGCACCGGCCTGATCCACAACTTCATCGGGCATCCCCGCACCGTGCTCAGCGCCCTGGGCGAGCAGAGCCGGGCCCAGATCCCGCTGGTGACCCCGCCGCAGTCGTCGGGATCGCCGGCGCTGAACTTCCCCGCGGCCACGCTGGTCTACTTCCAGTTCGTCTTCGCCGCCATCACCCCGCTGCTGTTCCTCGGCAGCGTGCTCGGCCGGATGAGCTTCAAGGCGTGGCTGGTCTTCGTGCCCCTGTGGTCGACGTTCGTCTACTCGGTCAACGCCTTCCTCGTGTGGGGGGGCGGCTACTGGGGGGCCAAGGGGGCGCTCGACTTCTCCGGCGGCTATGTCATCCACCTGGCCGCCGGAACCAGCGGCTTCGTGGCCGCCTGGGTCATCGGGCCCCGCCTCGCCCGCGACCGGGCCCACGGCGTGCCCAACAACCTGCCCCTGGTGGCGGTCGGCGCCGGCATCCTCTGGTTGGGCTGGAACGGCTTCAACGGCGGTGACCCGTACTTCGCCGGGGCCGATGCCGCCGCCGCCGTGCTCAACACCAACCTGGCCACGGCGGCCGCCCTGATGATGTGGCTGTTCTGGGACATGTTCGCCTCGCGCCAGCGCAAGCCGACGCTGCTCGGCGCGGTCAACGGCATGATCGTCGGTCTGGTGGCCATCACCCCGGCGGCAGGCTTCGTCAACGGAGCCGGGGCCCTGCTGCTGGGGGCGATCGCCTCGTCGATCGTGTGGGTGGCGTGGAACTACCTGCCCCGGGTGAGACCGTTCAGCAAGGTCGACGACGCCATGGGTGTCGTGTACACCCACGGCATCGCCGGCCTGGCCGGAGGGCTACTGGTCGGCATCTTCGCCGACCCCACCGTCATCGAGTACATCGGCCAGGGCAAGACGGCCAGCTTCTCGGGGTCCGGACTCCTCTACGGCAGCCACAGCCTGCACCAGCTGAAGATCCAGGCCGGGGCGGCGCTGACGATCATCGTCTGGGACGCGGTGATTACCTTCGTGCTGCTCAAGCTGATCGGGCTGGTGATCCCGCTGCGGCTCACCCCCGAGGAGCTCGAGACCGGCGACCTCGCCGTCCACGACGAGGAGGCCTACCCGAGCCCGACCGGGGCCGAGCGTCTCCTGCCCCGCGAGTCGTACGCCACGGGCGTCGGCGTCCCGTCCGCCCTGGCCGCATCGGAAGGGGCGATGCCTTCCTCCCTGCTGGCCGAGACCCGTACCGAGGGAGGTGTATAGGTGCGCCTCATCACCGCGGTCATCCGACCTCACAAGCTCGACGAGGTGAAGGAAGCCATCAAGCAGATCGGTGTCGGCGGCATGACCGTCACCGAGGTGCAGGGATTCGGTCGCCAGCGCGGGCACACCGAGGTGTACCGGGGCGCCGAGTACCAGGTGGACTTCGTGCCCAAGATCCGCCTGGAGATCCTCGTCCACGAGCCGGCGGTTCCGATCGTGCTCGACACCGTCACCAAGGCGGCGAGCTCGGGCAAGATCGGAGACGGCAAGGTGTGGGTGACCCCGGTCGAGCAGGCCGTGCGCATCCGCACCGGCGAGAGCGGCGAGGAGGCCATCTGAGATGAGCGGGGCGGGGACGACGATCCTTTCGGCCGGTGGTGCCGAGGGCGTCGTCCCCGCGCCGCGCTAGACGTGGTACCGCCCTACCGGCCCCCCGAGCCGGTGCCCTCCACCCGGCTGCGCCGCACCACAGCGGCGGCCCTCATCGGCGCGGCGGTGACCGCGGTCACGGTCGGGACGGTGGCGTGGTCGCTCCAGCCGTCGCCCCCGCCCCTCCCCGCCGGTTGCGTGACCGTCACCATGGCCAGCACCACCGGGGGTATCAACGTTCGCCGGTGCGGGTCCGACGCGGTGGCCTGGTGTGCCCAGGAGAAGCGGAGCGACCCCCTCTACTGGCGGGTCGCGGAGGAGTGCCGGCGCCTGCCGGTGGCCGCCGCCCCGTCGCCGTCCCCGCCGGGCTGAGCCTCGACCTCCCGACGCCCGGCCGCCACCATCGTGCGCCGCCCGGCCTAACGCGATACTGCGGTGGTGCCCTCCCTCCGCACCGCCGTCATCGAGGCGGTGGCGGGGGCCGGGGTGTCACTCCCGGCCGACCTCGACTTCGAGGTGATCGGCACCGAGCCGGTCCTGCCCTCGCCGCACCACCTGGCCACCGGAGCGGCCGCCGCCCGGCTGCTGACCGGTGTCGGCGCATCGGAGATGTGGAGGGTGCGCACCGGCCGTCCGCAGTCACTGTCGGTCGACGCCCGTCACGCCGCCGCCGCCCTCACCTCGTTCGCCCACGTCGAGTTCCTGGAGCCCGACCGCCGCCCGGCTGAGAGCGAGCGACGCAGCTGGGCCCGCCGCATCACGGCCATCGTCGAGGCGCAAGGCAGCCGCTACGTGCAGCTGCACGGCTCGTTCAACGACGGGCCGGTGATCCTCAGCGAGCTGGGCCTGGACACCTCGGCCACCCCGGAGGACATCGCCGCCGCCGTCCGCGGACGGGAGGCCTTCGAGCTCGAAGCGGCGTTCATCCGGCACGGGGTGTGCGGCGGAGTGGTGCGCACCCGCCAGGAATGGGCCGCCCACCCTCAGGGCCAGGCCCTCCTCGGGCGCCCCGTCGTAACCGTCACCCGCATCGGTGACGGGCCGCCCCGCCCCCTGCCCGATGGTGGGCGGCCGGCCTCCGGCGTCCGGGTCCTCGACCTCACCCGGGTGCTGGCCGGGCCCACGTGCGCCAAGACCCTGGCCGAGCACGGCGCCGACGTGCTGCACGTGACGTCGCCCCGGCTGCCGACCGCCGCCCTGTTCGACGTGGAGACCGGCATCGGCAAGCGCCAGGCCCACGTCGACCTCACCGACGACTCCGGCGCCGAGCTGTTGGGCGACCTCGCCGCCTCCGCCGACGTGTTCTCCCAGGGCTACCGGCGGGGCGCCATCGACCGGCATGGCTTCGGGCCGGCCGACCTGGCCCGCCTGCGCCCCGGCATCGTCTACGTATCCGAGAACTGCTACGGCCCGGTGGGCCCGTGGGCCGACCGGCCCGGCTGGGAGCAGCTGGCCCAGGCCGCCACCGGCATGTCCCATCGCGAGGGCCAGTCCGACGGCGTGCCCCGCCTGGCCCCCGCCGCCGTCAACGACTACTCCACCGGCTACCTGGCCGCTTACGGGGCCATGGTGGCCCTGGCCCGCCGGGCGACCGAGGGCGGCTCGTGGCACGTCGAGGCGTCGCTGTGCCAAACGGCCATGTGGTACCAGGAACTGGGCGACGACAACGACCCCAGCCGGGCCGACCCGGGCGACGTCGACCCCTACCGCGAGGAGATGGACACCGCCCACTACGGGCGGATCCGCTACCTGTCCCCGGCCCTCGCCATGTCGGAGACCCCACCTCGCTGGGACCTGCCGCCGGCGCCGCCCGGCACCCACGCCGCCGCATGGAGCTGAGCCCGCCGGATCGAAGCCCTCAGGCGATCTCGTAGACCGACTGCAAGAGCTCCTCGCGGGGGCGCCCGTCGACGTACGAGACCGACTCGCGCCAGATCTTCATGACCTCAGGGTCGGTCAGGAACTTGTGGTTGGCCGACTCCCAGTCGGCGAGGGAGTTGAAGTCGCTGACGAGGATCACCGTGTTCATCTCGTCGCCGGTGGCGGGCGACCACATCTGAACCTGGGTGAGGTCCTTGCGCTTCAGCTCCTCGTTCAGGTTGGTGATTACGTCGTAAAACTCCCGGTACTTGCCGAGAACGACTTTGACGTGCAGTTGCTGCCGGTACATCGGACCTCCCGCCAAACCCTCCCGCGGCGGACCCTTGGGAGCTGTTAGGCGAGGGTACCGACGCCTCATCTCATTAGGAAGGGCTGGGCTCCCTCGGCGCGCTGGGGCGGGCGGTCGAACAGATGGGCGTGGGGTCTCGGTCGAGGAGATTGCCGAACTTAAAGAGTTTCGTGTAATACCGCGCTGCCGGGGTTCATAGTTGTAGGCCGGCGTGGCGGAGGAAGTTGAGGCAGAGCTGGTGGTCGCTGCCGATGCGGTCGAGGCCGTGGTCGGCGGCGTGTGCGGC
>Ga0209810_1000389_pt1 | contig 101552 bp, 107 predicted proteins | sample Coa_R1_7_FD_187159 | JGI IMG/M metagenome (GOLD analysis project Ga0209810, IMG submission 187159) | Surface soil microbial communities from Centralia Pennsylvania, which are recovering from an underground coalmine fire - Coalmine... | ecosystem: Environmental > Terrestrial > Soil >... | reverse complement strand
CTCGGCCCCGAACCGGGCGAACCGATCCCGGGGCTCGACCACGATGGTGGTCACGGACGGATCCCGCAGCCGGGCCAGGAACCTCCGACGCGGACCCACGAGGCAGGCCTCGTGGGGACCCCTCCGACGCCTCCCCTTCGGCGCCGCGCCGATCTCGGTCACCACCCCACCGACCGCACACCCGTGCTCGGCCGCCCCGGCGGTCGCCCGCGCCACCTGCCGATCCTGGTCGGCCGTCTGGTCGGCCGAGGACGCGCGGGCGTACACGGCGGTCCTGCCGCCAGCATCGCCACGGTCGGGTTGAGCCTCGACCCGGATCAGGGGGTGCCCCACGGGACCGGTCCCGTGGGGGCCCCTCGGTCGGCCGACCCTCCGCGCCGGTACCGGCAGCCGACGGTCTGGAACCGGCCACGGGCGCTGGGAGACGACACCCCCGGCTGCTCGGCCCACCGCTTCAGGTTCATGAGCTGTCATCGTAAATCACCAGATTTCGCTCACGATCGCTCAATGGCAGCAGTCGTCAGCCCCCGTCGCCGGTGGCGGCCGCCGCCGGCCCCAGGGCCGGCTCCCAGACCCCGCTGAGCCGCTCCCGGAGCGACCCCAGGTCGGCGTAGACGCCACGGGCACCGGGGGGGAGCTGCTCGGCGATGGCCAGCATGATCGCGTCGGCCGCCTCCTGGTTCTCCACCCGGCGGCCGTCGGGCCGTCGCTCGCGGATCCTGAGCGGGGGCCCGTACCGGATCTCGACCCGCACCCGGCGGGGGAGCAGGCTCCCCCCCGGGAAGCACTCGCGGGTGCCGACCAGGGCCACCGGGAGCACCGGGGCGCCGGTGGTCCGGGCGATGAACCCGGCTCCCGGCTCCGCTTCCCGGAGCCCCCCGGCCCTCACCCGCGTGCCCTCCGGGTAGAGGACGAGCACGCCGCCCGCGCGCAGGATCTCGGCGGCGCGGCGCAGCGCCCGTCGATCCGGGGTGTGCCGGACCACGGGGAAGGCATGGTAGTGACGCAGCACCCAGGCCCCGAAACCGGGTCTGACCAGCAGCTCGGCCTTGGCCATGCTCCAGCTGTCGGAGCGGGGGAGGAAGGCCGGCACCAGCGGGGGATCGACGGTCGAGGCGTGGTTGGCGCAGACCACCAGCGGGCCGCTCCGCGGCACCCGCTCGAGACCGGACACGTGCAGGAGCCCGCCCGCCAGGTAGACGCGGGCGAGCAGGCGCACCAGGAACCGCATCAGACCGTAGAGCTCGATCCTCGGACCCGGGTCGGGCCCCGGGGCACGCCGGGCCTCCGGGGGGACCTCGGACAGCGCCGGTTCGTCCCGGGACTCGATCCGATCGCGGCGGGCACCCTCCGTACCCACCCGCTGCAGCACCTGTCCGACCACCGCCTCCAGGTCGAGGCCGTCGGTGTTCAGGACCACCGCGTCCTCCGCGGCCCGCATCGGCGCCGCGGCCCGCCGGCTGTCCCGGCGGTCGCGCTCTTCGATCTCGACCTCGAGCGCCCCGGCGTCCGGGCGCTCCCCTCGGGCGGCGAGCTGCGCCGCCCGGCGTCGCGCTCGCTCCTCCACGCTCGCCGTGAGGTAGAACTTGTGGTCGGCGTCGGGGAACACCACCGTCCCGATGTCCCGCCCGGCCATGACCACGTTGCCCCCTCCCATCGCCCGCAGCTGGTCCACGACCGCGCGCCGGACGCCCGGGATCCGCGCCACCCGGGAGGCGGCCTCGCTCAGCTCGGGCCGGTAGATCCGGGCCGTGTAGTCGCGCCCGTCGACCCGCACCGTCCCTCCCTCCACCTCGACCCGGATGGCCCCGGCCAGCCCGGTCAGCGCGTCGGCGTCGTCGAGGTCGATGCCCGCCTCGAGGGCCCGGGCGCCGACCGCTCGGTAGAGCAGGCCGCTGTCTACGAAGGGCAGCCCGAGCGCCTCCGCCACCCGCCGCCCGACGGCCGACTTGCCGGAGCCGGCCGGTCCGTCGATGGCCACGATCATCGTCCGCCCCCTACGGCTCCCTCGCCGCCCTCCACCGGACCCCGCCCTCATCGATCAGCCCGGTGGCCGCCCGGAGGGTGGTCAGCTCGGAGGGACGCAGTCGACGCCAGCTCCCGGGCCGGAGGTGGCGGAGGCGCACGGGACCGACGGCCGTCCGCGTCAGCCCCTCCACCGGATGCCCGACCGCGGCCAGCATCCGCCGGACCTGACGGTTGCGCCCCTCCACGATCACCAGGCGCACGCGCGCCCGCCCCGTGCCACCGTCCAGCAGCTCCGCCTCGGCGGGGAGGGTGGGCCCGTCCTCGAGCTCCACGCCACGGCGCAGGACCTCCAGGTCACGGCGATCGGGAATCCCCCTCACCACCGCCACGTACTCCTTCGGCACCTTGTAGCGCGGGTGGGAGAGGCGGTAGGCCAGCTCACCGTCGTCGGTGAGCAGGAGCAGGCCCGCGGTGGCCGCGTCCAGGCGTCCGACCGCGAACAGACGGCCCGCCCCCGCCTCGCCCAGCAGGTCGAACACGGTCGGCCGCCCCCGGGGGTCGGCGGCGGTCACCAGGGTCCCGGTCGGCTTGTTCATGGCCAGATAGCGCGAGGGGGGCCGGGGGACGACACGGCGGCCGTGCACCGTGACCAGGTCGCGCTCGGGATCGATCAACGACCCCGAGGGCGGAGGCCGGTGCCCGTTGACCAGCACCGCCCCGGAGGCGATCAGGAGGTCGGCCGACCGTCGCGAGGCCACCCCGGATCGGGCCAGGTAGCGGTTCAGACGCTCGCCGATGGCTCCTCACCTCCGGCCCCCGCCGCCCCTTCGGCCACGGCGCCGTTCTCGGTCACCGCCTTCCCGCCGTCCCGGACGCCCGGCGGGGGCAGCTCGTCCAGGGAGCGCAGGCCCAGGAGCTGCAGGAAGCGCATGGTGGTCCCGTAGAGCTTGGGCTGGCCCGGCCCGGGGGCCCGTCCGACCTCGGTCACCAGGTCCCGGAGCTCGAGGTTGGCCAGGACCCGATCGCAGTTGACGCCCCGGATCTCCTCGATCCTCGACCTGGTCACCGGCTGCTGGTAGGCCACGATGGCCAGGGTCTCGTACGCGGCCGGCGAGAGCCTGCCCATCACCTCCGGCTTCAGGGCGCGTTTCACGTAGGCGGAGAACTCGGGCCGGGTGACCAGCTGGACCTCGTCGCGATGACGCTGCAGCATGAGGCCGCGATCGTCCAGCGACGCCTCCAGCTGACGCAGGGCGGCCTCCAGCGCCGACCGGTCGCCGCCGATCACCTGCTGGAGCTCCCGGAGCTTGAGCGGCCGGTTCGAGGTGAAGAGGATGGCCTCGACGGCCGCGGCCAGCTCGTTCATGCCGCCTCCACCATGATCCGACCGAAGTTGTGGGGCTGGTGCACCCGGATGCGCCCGCGACGCAGGAGCTCGAGCACGGCCACGAAGGTCACCACCGCCTCGAGCCGATCGGCGCACCCCAGGAGCATGTCGACGAGATCGAAGGCGCCCGCCTCGAGGCGGCGCTCCACCGCCTCCAGCTTGTCCTCCAGCGTCCAGCCGGTGCCGACGAAGACCAGCGGCCGGGGTGGCAGCCGGGAGAGCACGGCCTGGAACGCCGTCACCAGCGCCTCCAGCCGCAGCGGCTCCTCCTGGCCCTGGATCGGGACCGGGCGCGGCGGCGGGGAGAAGCTGAAGGGCTCGGCGGCGACCCGCTGCATCAGGCGCTCGGCCATCTCGCGGTAGACCCGGTACTCGCGGAGCCGCGCCCGCACGTCCTCCTCCCAGCCCAGCAGCTCGGTCTCCTCGTCGTCCGGCTGCTCGCCGGGCAGGAGCCGGACCGACTTCAGGAGCAGGAGACGGGCGGCGAGCCAGAGGAACTCCGCCATCTCCCGAGGGTCCCCGTGCTCCAGTCGGGCGACCTCGGTCAGGTAGGCCTCGGTCAGGGCGGCCAGCGAGACCTGGAAGATGTCGATCTCCTCCCGCTCCGCGAGCGCCAGCAGCAGCTCCAGGGGCCCCTCGAAGACCGGGGTCGTCACCTCCAGGCGCGGCCGGATCGCGCCGGGCTGCTCCATCGGCGGCAATCATAGCCGGCCCCGGGCGCGCCTCTGACCCCGGCGCGATGGCGGCGCTCGCAGAGCGAGGCGGGGTCGGGGAACGGCGCCCGGACCTCACCGGCACCGGCGGCCGAGCCCGGCCCGCTCCCGCCGGGCCACGCGGGCCGCCAGCTCGGCGGTGGCCGGGGTGGAAAGGCCGTGCTCGGCGCCTCGACGCAGGATGGGGCCCGCGATCGCGTCGAGCTCCGTCGGTCGGCCGGCGGCGAGGTCCTTCTGCATCGAGCTGCGCATCTCGCCGGGCATCTCGAGCAGCAGCCCCAGGGATCGCTCCGGGTCGAGCCCCACCCCCTCCGCGGCCGCGACCGCGCACACCTCGCGGGCGCAGCCCAGCATCAGGGCCCGGAGCTCCGGGTCCGCCCGCACCCCCTCCAGCGGCCGCTGCGCGGCGCTGGTGGCGAGGGCCAGGGGGGCGAGCATGGCCAGCTTTCCCCACAACACCTGCCCCTCGTCCTCCCCGAGCTCGCAGTCGAGACCGGCGGCCCGGACCTCGTCCGCGAGGTCGAGCGCCCGATCACGAAGCCCGGCCGGCGGGGCGAGCGTCAGGGTGACGAAGGGGCTGGACTGGACGATGCGGGCGGTGGCCACCCGCTCCGACTCGACCCTGACCGCGGCGGGGATGACCACCTCGCCGTAGACCCGACGGAGCCGGGCGACGTGGTCGATGCCGTTGAGCAAGGGCACCACCACGGCCCCGGCCGCCGACGCCGGCGGGGCGGCCTTCAGGGCCGTCTCCAGCTGGGTCGCCTTCACCGCCACCCAGAGCACGTCCACGGGTCGATCCAGGCGGGACACCGCCGCCACCTCCACCTCGAACTCGCCCAGGACCGCGCTCTCGACCCGGAGCCGGCCCGGGTACCGGGCCAGGGTGGGAGGGCGCAGGATGATCACCACCTCGGCCCCGGCCCGGGCCAGCGCCCCGGCCACCAGGCCGCCCACGCCCCCGGCCCCGAGCACCGCGTGTCGTCCTGGCCGCCGGGCCGGGAACGGCGCCCTCATCCGGCCCGGGAGGCGCGCCCGGCCTCCTCCAGCAGCTCGTGGGCACGGGCCAGCGCCTTCTCGGTCACCCCGCCGCTCATCATCCGGGCCAGCTCCCGGGCGCGGTCCCGAACCTCGTCCAGCTCCTGCACCCGGACCACGTTGCGGCCTCCGGGGCCGGGTACCTTCTCCACCACCAGGTGGTGGTCGGCGAAGCAGGCGATCTGGGCCAGGTGGGTGACCACCAGCACCTGGCGGCGCCCGCCCAGCGCCTTGAGGCGCAGGCCCACCTGGACCGCGGTCTCACCCCCGATCCCGGTGTCGACCTCGTCGAAGACCAGGGTGGGGAGCCGGTCGGCCTCCGCCCCCGTCGTCCGCACCGCCAGCATGACGCGCGACAGCTCACCCCCCGAGGCCACCCGGGCCAGCGGTCCCGGCGCCTCGCCGGGGTTGGCCGCAAACCACATCTCGGCCGCCTCGGCCCCGTCGGCGGCGACCTCGGAGCGAGGGTGCAGGCGCACCTCGAAGAGGGCTCCCTCCAGCCGGAGGCCGGCCAGCTCCATCGACACCGCCCGGCCCAGCCGGGCGGCCCCGTCCACCCGGAGCGCGGTGAGGGCGGCCGCCGCCTCGTCCAGGGCGGCGCGGGCGGCGGCCGCCTCCCGGGCCGCCCGTTCGATGGCGCCGCCCAGGTCCTCCATCGTCGCCAGCTGCGCCTGCAGCCGGTCCCGCTCCGCGATCGCCGACTCCAGGCTGCCGCCGTGACGGCGCTTCAACTGGTCCAGCAGGGCCAGTCGCGACTCGATCGCCTCCAGCCGTCCCGGATCGGCGTCGATCCCCTCCAGGTAGCGCCGCAGCTGCGCACCCAGGTCGGCGACCTCGGCCGCCACCGCCTCCAGCCGCTCCGCCGCCTCCCGCAGGCGGGGGTCCAGCTCCGCCCCCTGGCGCACGGCCACCGTGGCCGAGGGCAGGCTCTCGTCGCCCCGCAACGCCTCGATCGCCCCTCCGACCAGCTCCACCAGGCGGGCCGCGTGGCGGACGACCGCGCGCTCCGCGATCAGCTCCTCGTCCTCCCCCGGCCGCAGGTTGGCCGAGCGCAGCTCATGCAGCTGCCAGCGCAGGTACTCCTCCTCGCGCCGGCCCCGGGCCTGGAGACGCTCCAGCTCCTGGAGCCGGGCCACCGCCGCCGCCCAGTCGGCGTGAGCCGCCGCCACCGCCTCGCGGGCGGCGAGCGCCCCGGCGAAGGCGTCCAGGAGCGAGGTCTGCGCGTCCTGGTCCAGGAGCAGGCGCTGCTCGTGCTGGCCGTGGATGCCGACCAGCAGCTTGCCCAGCTCCCGGAGCTGAGCGGGGGTCCCCGGCCGCCCGTTGATCCGGGCGACGCTCCGCCGACCGATCTCCCGGGAGAGGACCAGCTCGGCGTTCGGCTCCTGGCCCAGGTCGGCCAGCGCCCGGCGGGCGGCGGGAGCGTCCTCCAGGTCGAAGAGGGCCTCGACCCGGGCCCGCTCCGCCCCGGCCCGGACCTGCTCGAGCGTCGCCCTCGCGCCCAGGACCAGCCCCAGGGCGTCGACGATCAGGGACTTACCGCTGCCGGTCTCGCCGGTCAGGAGGTTGAGGCCGGGGCCGAAGGCGACCCGCGCCCGCTCGACCAGGGCCAGGTCCTGGACCTGGAGCTCCTTAAGCATCGGCCCTCCGCTCCAGGGCCCGGGTTCGGCGGCCGGGGGCCTCGGATCTCGGCCGGGTCGGGGTTGGGACCAGGGGCAGCCCCCAGTTCAGCTTCTGCCGCAGCCGGGCGTAGAAGCGCTCGGGCGGGGAGAACCGCACCATCCGCAGGCGCCGGCCGAAGCCGGCGATCCGCACCCGATCGCCCGGGCGCAGGCGCCAGGTGAGGAGACCGTCGACCGAGGCCATGGCCGGGCTACGGGGCAGCTCGACGGTCAGCTCCTGGTGAGGGGGGAAGACCACCGGCCGCACGGTGAGCGCGAACGGGTTCATCGGCACCAGCAGGAGGTCCTCGATGGTGGGCTCCAGGATCGGCCCTCCGGCGGCCAGCGCGTAGGCGGTCGAGCCGGTCGCGGTGGCGACGATGGCCCCGTCGGCGTCGATGACGCCGACCTCCTGGCCGTCCACCGCCAGCCGCAACCGCACCATCCCCTCCTCCGCGACCCGTTGTACGACCAGCTCGTTGAGGCCCAACGCCCGTCCCAGACGCCGCTCGCCGCGCTGCACCGTGACCTCGATCAGCATCCGCTCGTCGAGCCGGTACTCACCGGCGAGAAAGCGCCTCAGCCCGTCCGCCAGCTCGTCCACCTCGAGCTCGGTCAAAAAGCCGAGCCGGCCCAGGTTCACGCCCAGCACCGGAATCCCCCGGGGCGCGGCCAGCCGGGCGGCGTGGAGCAGGGTCCCGTCGCCGCCGAGCGTCACCAGGAGTCGGGTCGCCCGGGGCACGGCGCGCCGGCGGTCGCGGGTGAGCACGGAGCACTCCAGGCCCGCCTCGAGCAGGAGGCGCCGGGCCGCGCCCACCGCGGGCAGGACGGGGTCGACGTACGGGTGGAGGAGGAAGGTGATCACGACGCCGCGTCCGGGGCACGCAGCCAGATCAGGATCTCGCGGTTGCCCTCCGGGCCGGGGAGGGGCGACGGCAACTCACCGAGCACGCGAACCCCGTGCTCCGCGCACCAGACGTGGAAGCGGTCCAGGGCCGCCGTCACCGCCGCCCGGTCCCGTACCACCCCTCTCTTCCCCACCTGATCCCTCCCCACCTGGAACTGGGGTTTGAAGAGGACCACGAGGTCCGCCCCGGGACCGGCCTGCACCAGCGCCGGGAGCACCTTCTCCAGCCCGATGAAGGAGACGTCGACCGTGATCAGCGAGACCGGCTCGGGGAAGCCGGCCAGGTGCCGGGCGTTGACGCGCTCCATGACCACCACCCTGGGATCCTGGCGCAGCCGCCAGTGGAGGAGCCCGCGTCCCACGTCCACGGCGTAGACGCGCGCCGCCCCACGCTGGAGGAGGACGTCGGTGAAGCCGCCGGTGGAGGCGCCCACGTCGGCGCACACCCGTCCCTCCACCCGGAGGCCGAAGTGGTCGAGCGCCGGCGCCAGCTTCTCGCCGCCCCGGCTCACGTATCGGGGCCGGGCCACCACCTCGAGGTGCGCGCCAGGGGCCACCTGGCGGCTCGGCTCGTGCACGGTCTCGCCCTCGAGTCGAACCCTGCCCGCCATGACCAGCGCCTGGGCCTGGGCGCGCGACTCGGCCAGGCCGGCCTCGGCCAGGGCCACGTCGAGGCGGGTCCGCCGGCCGCCGCGACGCGATCCGGGATCGCGCCGGGGACCGCCTGCCGGCTCAGCTTGCGAAGGCCGGCCCGAACTCATCGCTCGATCTCCATCGCATCCGCTCCGGGATCTGACCCGACGCCTCCACCGACAGCCATGATGCCCAACGCACCGCCTCCGCCGCCGGCCTCACGACCGCCGTCAGAGCACGAACCCCACCGCGATCCCCAGGGCGGCGCCCACCAGCACCTCGACCGGCGTGTGTCCGAGCAGTTCCCGCAGGCGCGCCTCCTGGATGCCGCGCATGGTCACCATGTCCTCCACCAGCCGGTTCAGAACCGCCGCCTGGCGGCCCACCGCCCGTCGCACCCCCTGAGCGTCGTACATGACCACGAAGGAGAAGACGAGGGCGATGGCGAAGGCGGCCGAGTCGACCCCCTGTCCCCGGCCCACCGCCGTCGTCAGCCCCATCACCAGGGCCGAGTGCGAGCTGGGCATGCCGCCCATCTCGGCCAGCACCCGCAGATCCAGGCGGTGCCGCCGCACCGAGCTGATGATCACCTTCAGGACCTGGGCGATCGCCCAGGCCACGAGGGCGGGCAGGAGGTAACGCAAACCGTCACTCTGGATCACCGGCGGCGACGGGCGGATCCGGCCGGGTGGCGAGGGCGAGCGAGCGCTCCGCCGCCCCGATCGCCGCCCGGGCCTCGGTCACCAGCCGCCGGGCCTCCTCGAAGTCGACCACCAGACGCTCCAGGGGCGCGGCGGGATCGGCGAGACGCCCCACCAGCCCCTCCAGGCGGTCGAGCAGCCCGTCCACCCCGGTCGCGTCCGGCGCCCCTCCGCTCACCGCGCGGCGAACTCCACCACCCGTCCCAGGACGCCGTTCACGAAGCGCCCGGATTCCTCCCCGGAGAAGGTCTTGGCCAGCTCGATCGACTCGTTGATGGCCGCCTTGACCGGGACGTTGCGGGCCACGGTGATCTCGTAGACGGCGAGGCGCAGGACGATCCGGTCCACCCGCCCCATCTGCTCCAGCTTCCAGTTGATGGCGGCGCTCCGGATGGCATCGTCGAGCTGGCCCCGGTGGGCGATCACGCCCCGTACCAGCTCGTCGGCGAACGCCATCTCCTGCCGACCCGCACCGGCCTCCCGGGCGTGGTAGGCCAGCACCTCCCCGGGATCGTCCTCCGGGCTGTGCTCGAGCTGGAAGAGCACTTTCAGCGCCAGCTCCCTCGCCCGACGGCGCGGCCCGGGCATCTCCGACCGTCAGCCGGCGAAGGCGATGCTGGACACGAACACGTTGACTTCGACCACCTCCAGGCCGAGCATGCGCTGGACCGCCTCGATCACGTTGTCCTGGACCCTTTCGGCCACCTCGCGCAACACCGCGTTCGAGTCCACGGTCAGGAAGACCTCCAGGTGAATCCTACGCTCGCCGTCGAGCAGCACCCGCACCCCGCGGTGGGCGGTCTCGCGCTTGATCCAGTCTCCGAAGTGACGGGCGTTCGCCTCGTCCAGGCCGGCCACCCCGTCGACCTCGCGAGCGGCCATGGCCGCGATGCTGGCGATGACCTCGTTGGCCACCCGGACGCTGCCGGCAGGGGCACCGTGATCCATCACCTGGATATTAGGGGGTGCGCCGGTGGGGACGAGCCTCACGAGAGCCGTTCCACGTAGCTCCGGGTACGGGTGTCCACCCGGATCCGGTCCCCCTGGTTGACGAACAGCGGCACCTGGATGACGGCGCCCGACTCCAGGCGAGCCGGCTTGGTCGCACCCGACACCGTGTCGCCTCGAACACCGGGTTCCGTGTCCGCCACCTCGAGGTCGACGGTGATCGGCAGCTCGACCCCGATCACGGTGTCCTCGTAGCGGAGCAGCGACACCGAGTTGCCCTCGACGAGGAAGGGCAGGACCTCCTCCACCTGCGACCGGTCGAGCGGGATCTGCTCGTACGTGACCGTGTCCATGAAGTAGAAGAGGTCGCCTTCGCTGTAGAGGTACGTGGCCTCGGATCGCTCGATCCTGACCTCCTTGTACTTCTCGCCGCTGCGAAAGCTCTGCTCGAAGATGGAGCCGTCCTGGAGATTGCGGAGCTTGGCCTTGATGACGGCGCTTCCCCGCGCCAGCTTGATGTGCTGGACGTCCAGGATGCTCAGCAGCTTGCCGTCCATCTCGAACGCCGTACCGACTCGAAAATCATTCGTTTCGATCACCGGGAAACTCCATCGCCGTGAATGATCTCGTCGCCCAGACGCCCGGGCTCCCGCCGGCGCGGAGCGAACCGGGAACGGCAGCCCAGCGAGCCACAACGGCGCTCCGGGAGCGCCGGTCCGTTCGCCCCGCACGATACCCAATCCGCCGCAGCGGAGGTCGCCCTCAGGGCGCCAGCGTCCCCACCACCTCGGCGACCACCTCGTCCGCGACCTCCACCCCGACCCGGGCACGACCCAGGTCCTCGGGCAACACCCAGCGTACCCGGCCCGCGCGGCGCTTCTTGTCGCGGGGGATGGCCGCCAGGAGGTCGGGGAGCGGGACCGGCGGCAGCGCCCCCGGGAGCCCGAAGGCGGCCAGCAGCTCGTCCTGTCGACGGACCAGGTCGGGGGCGCACCGACCGAGGCGGGCCGCGATCCGGGCCGCCGCCTGCATGCCGAAGGCCACCGCCCGCCCGTGCGCGGCCCGGTAGCCGCTCGCGCTCTCCAGCGCATGGCCGACCGTGTGGCCGTAGTTCAGGATGGCGCGCGGCCCCGCCTCGCGCTCGTCCTCGGCCACCACCCGTGCCTTGAGCTCGACGCAACGGGCGACCACCGGCTCCAGCGCTGCGGGCGACCTCCCCAGCAACCCGTCACGGGACCGCTCGAGGCGGAGCGCCAGTTCCCCATCCATGGCCACGGCGTACTTGACGACCTCGCCGAAGGCTGCCAGATAGTCCTCCTCGGGCAGGGTGGCGAGCAGGGCCAGGTCGCTGATCACGGCCGACGGCTGCCAGATGGCGCCGATGGCGTTCTTGGTCCGGGCCGTGTCCACGCCGGTCTTGCCCCCGACGCTGGAGTCGACCATGGCCAGCAGCGTGGTCGGCACCTGGACGTGGCGCACGCCCCGCAGCCAGACCGCGGCCGCGAACCCGGCCAGGTCGCCCACCGCCCCACCGCCCACGGCCACCACCACCCCCTGGCGGTCGAGGGCCACATCCTCCAGGAACTCGAGCACCCGGATGAGCCCGTCCAGGGTCTTCGCCCGCTCACCCGGCTCCACGGCCAGGAGCGAGGCGTGGATCCCGAGGCCGGTCAGGGCGTCCCGCACCGCCTCCCCCCAGATCCCGCCCACGGTCAGGTCGGTCACCACCGCCGCCGCCGAGGCACCCAGCTCGCGCATCATCCGGGGGAGCTCCTGGAGGGCACCCTGGCCGATCAGGACCGGATAGGGGCGGCCGGGGACCGCCACCGTCACCCGGGCCACGGCCCACCTCCCGGAAGGGTCACCGTCCTCACTTGCGGGCGTGCTCGGAGAGCACGTACACCTGGTCCCGGAGCAGCTCCGGCGAGCGCAGGTAGGGGAAGGTCTCGGTGCCCTGGGTCGCGGCCACGTTGATCTCGATGGTGCCGTAGTCGAGCAGCCTCCCCATCAGCGTCTGGGTGGTCTGGATGTCCTGGATGCGGTCGAGCGGGACGACCTTGCTGCGGCGCAACAGGATCCCCAACTCGAGGATCACCCGCTGGTCGGTGACGGTCAACGTGTTGGCCGCCCACTGGGCCCAGGCCACGATCCCCCAGGCACCGATCGCGGCCAGCAACACCAGCGTGACCAGCAGCCTGGCCACCGCCGGGAGCACGGTCGAGCCGGCCGTGTCCACGATCACGATCACGACCAGGAGCAGCGTCGCCATCGGCGCCACTTTGCGGGTGGGCCAGATCCAGTGTCGGTGGATCGGCGGCAGGACCATGTTCTCGTTGGACAGGAGCTGCTTCGGCATGGCGCGGGGCGATTCTACGGCTCCGGCCCCCCACCGGCACCAGGGCCCCGACCGCACCCGTCATCTGACCAGGAGCGCGGCCAGGGCGCCGGCGGCGAGGAAGGGGCCGTAGGGGATCGAGTCCCGCATGCTGCGCAGGCGCAGGAGGAGGAGGGTCAGTGCGACCGCGCCGGCCAGGATCACGCCGATCGAGACCGCGGTCACGGTGTCACGACCCAGCAGCAGGCCCAGGAGGGCGGCGAGCTTCACGTCACCGAGCCCCATGGCCTCGGTCTTGAAGAGCCACGCCCCGAGGAGGGCCAGGGCGAGGAAGGCCAGCCCGGCACCGAGGCCGCCGATCAGGGCCGGGAGCAGGCCGAGGCCGGGGGTGACGAGGCTGAGGACCAGGGCGAGGACGGCGGCGGGCACCACCACCCGGTCCAGGATCAGCCGATGCTCGGCGTCGAAGAAGATCACCTGGACCAGGACCACCACCCAGAGGCTTCGGATCAACAGCACCGGCTGCGGCCCGAACCGCCAGGCGAAGAGGGCGAAGAGCGCCGCGGTCGCCGCCACCGGCCCGCCCACCTGCCAGGGACGGCGCCCCGGGCACAACCCCTCCAGCCTCGCCAGGCGCACCGACCCGTACCGGACCAGGACCCCGGTCGCCGCACCCAGGGCCCCCCACCCGGCCACCAGCAGGGAGAAGGGGAGCGGGCTCACGCGGGCAGGGCGGCCCGCATGGCCTCGAGCGGCGCCGGCATCGACGTCCAGGTCCGAAAGGCCGCCGCCCCCTGGGCGACAAGGACGCTCCAGCCGTCGGCGCAGCGGATGCCGAGCCGGCGCGCCGTTCTGATCAGCGGGGTTCCGCCGCTCACGTAGACGAGGTCGACCACCGCTCCCCGCGGGGGCAGGGCGGCGGGGCGCACCGGCATCTCCCCCCTCCGCCCCAGGGGGGTGGCGTTGACGAGGAGGTCCCCGTGCCGGACCAGGGCCGGCCAGGCCGGGTCCGACCAGTCGACCACGTCTCCGGTCAGGCCCGCCGCCGCCTCAGGGCGCCTGGCCACGAAGGTCACCCGGGCGCCCCGGAGGGCGACCGCCGCCGCCCGGGCCGATCCACCCACGCCCAGCACCACCACCCGGGCCCCGGTCGCCTCCACCCCCACCGCCCCCAGGGCGGCCCGGATCCCCTCCACGTCGGTGTTGGAACCGATCAACCGGCCATCCTGGTTGCGGATCGTGTTCACCGCCCCGGCCTCCACCGCCTCACCCTCCACCTCGTCGAGGAGCGGCATGACCGCGACCTTGTAGGGGATGGTGACGTTGGCGCCGACGAAATCGGGCGAGCGCAGTCCGGCCACCGCCTCGCCCAGCCGGTCGGGAGGCACGTCGAGCAGCTCGTAGCGCCAGCCCAGCCCCACCGCTCGGAAGGCCGCCGTCTGCATGGCCGGGCTGGCCGAGTACGAGATGCCACGGCCCAGGAGGACCACCCGGCGCATCCCCTCGGGGTCCGGCTCAGGCGCCGAGCCCGTACTGCTGCTGCTCTCGCTGGAACTCGGTGAAGGTTCGTGCGTAATGAACGATCCCTCCCTTGTCGGTGAAGAAGAACAGGTAATCGCTCGGCTCGGGCTGGATACAGGCCTGGATGCTGGCCAGGCCGGGGTTGGAGATCGGCCCCGCCGGCAGCCCGGGATGCAGGTAGGTGTTGTAAGGGGTGTCCTTGCGGAGGTCGGCCTGGGTCAGCTGATCCTGGGTCATGCCCAGCCCGTACATCACGGTGACGTCGTCCTGCAGGGGCATGCCGGCCGCGAGGCGGTTGTAGAAAACGCCGCACACCAGCGCCCGATCCCTGGAGGTCACGACCTCGCGCTCCACGATCGAAGCCAGGACGATCACGTTGAACAGCGTCTCCGCCGGTCGTCCCGGGGCCGGCTGCGCCATGGCCGCCACCATCTGGGGGGTGACCTGCTGCTGGAAGCGCTGCAGCTGGCGCTGGATGAGATCGCGGGGCGACGCCCCCCGGTCGAGGTCGTAGGTGTCCGGATAGAGGAAGCCCTCGAGGTTGTCGGGAGCCCCCGATGGGCGCCCCTGCAGGAAGGGGAAGCGCGCGCTCCACGCGACCACGTCCTGGGCGGCGGTCAGGTACTGCTGCGCCGTCCCGATCCCGGCCCGCTGGGCCGCCTGCGCCATCTGGGCCATGGTTTCGCCCTCGGGGAGGCTCACCACCACCTGGGCGGCGCTGCCGTGTCCCAACGCCCGCAGCACCTGGAACATGGTCATGCCCCGGTTCAAGGTGAAGTGGCCGGCCTCGATGCGAACGTCCTGGCCCCGGTACCGCAGGTAGCGCAGGTAGAGGAGGAAGACCCGGGGGTCGCGGATCAGCCCCTTCCCGTACAGGGCCTGGGCCACCTGGGCCGAACTCTCCCCCGGGCTCACCTGGAAGGACACCGACTCCGAGGTCGAGCCCGGCGCCTGCAGCTGCTGATCGAGCCATGCGTAGCCACGGTCGACGCCGGCCGCGACCAGCGCCAGGAGGACCAGAAGGGCGAGCCAGCGGCGCCGGGCGCGACGTCGCCCCCGAACTGGCTCGGGGGCCGGCAGGAACTCGACCGGACCTGGCCTCGGCGCCAGGTGCTGGGCTGGAGGTCGCATCTCACCCGCCGGTGGCCGAGATCACGGCTCGCTCTCGAGCAGGGCGATGGCCAGCTCCAGCTCGTCTTCCTCCACCGTCTCGAGCCTCCCCGACCGCTCCTTCAGGATCATGACCTCGCCTCCTCCGTCCAGGGCCTCGACCAGATAGTAGGTGGTGCCCTCCCCCTCGGCGGCGTCGTGGACACGGAACCTGCGCTCGGTCCCGGACTCGTCGACCAGCTCGATCTCGAGCTCAGGCTCCATCCACCCCCCTTCCGCCGCGGTCCAGGTAGGCCTGCAGGATGAGGGTGGCCGCCACCTGGTCGGACAGATGGCGGCGCCGGGCCCGCCCGACGTCGGCCGCGACCAGCGCCCGCTCCGCGGCCACGCTGGTCAGCCGCTCATCCACGAGTTCGGTGGGCAGGCCGCTGAGCCGGCGTAGCTCACCGGCCAGCGCCATGGCCGAGCGCGCCTCCGGGCCGATGCTACCGTCCAGGCGCCGGGGCAATCCCACCACCACCCGCTCAGCCCCGAGGTCACGGGCCAGCTCCGCCAGGCGGGCGGCCAGGGTGGCCCCGGGCCGGGCGGGGACGGCGGTCAGGGGCTGGGCGATGGTTCCGGTCGGATCGCTGATCGCGATCCCGACCCGGCGGCTGCCCGGATCCACGGCCATGACCCGCACCTCAGCCCCCGGCCCCGGAGAGGGGGGCGACGGCGCGACCCCACTCCGCGGCACGCCCGGGCCGCTCCCCCGGCCGGGATCGCCGGCGCCGGACCCCGGAGCTCATGGCTGCGCGCCCTGCACGACCAGCTCCTCGTACTTCACGTCGATCCGGGAGCCGAGCAGGGGCAGCATGGGCAGCGGGAACGGGTACTGACGGATGTCCACGGAACGGACGTGCAGGGTGCTGAGGAGCTGCTGCCGGGCCGTCGACACCGGTTTGCCCGCCACCTCCCCGGCCACGGCGGTCTGGTCCAGCCGCGGGGCCACGAAGCCACTGGCGGTCCCGGTGAAGTCGAGGTGCCCCCCGCCCGAGGCGGTGACCGTGTACTGGGTGCGGACGGCGTCGCTGGTGAGCTGCTCGTTCTTCGGCACCTGCTGCCCCAGCCGGGTGGCAAATGCCCGCTGCACGTCCTGGAGCGAGTAGAAGTCGCCTTCGACCTTGAGGGTCATGGTGGCGGTGAAGCTCGGCACCGCGTCGTTGACGTTGTGGTCGGTGGTGAACTGGGCCACGGTGAAGATCGGCGGGCTGGCGAACCGCTCGCCCTGCCTGGTCTGCTGGTTGAGCTGGTTGAGCAGATCCTGCTCGAGCTGCTGGCGCAGCAGCGAGCGCGCCGTGTCCAGATCGTACTGCTGGATGACGGTCTTCTTCTGCTCGTCGACCCCTCCGCCGGTGGGCGAGGCGTTGCTCCCCTGAAGACAGGAGAACTGGTTGTCCTCGATCTGCGTGATCTGGCCGGCGCCCACGTTCCCACGCTGACCGGGCTGGGTGGCGACGATCGGGACCGTGGTCGCCGAGCCGGCGCCGACGGTGGCATCCCCCACCTGGGCGAACTCGATCCCGTCGCCGGTGCGCAGACGTTCCCCGGCCGGGATGTCGAGGGCGAAGGGGCACGAGTTCTCGTAGGTGAACTGCCCCTGGGCCAGCGCACCCTTGATCACCTGCTGACCGGTGGCCTGGGCGGTGGTGGACCGGGTCCTGTCCAGGGTCACCACCCGGACCGCGATCGGCCCCGCCCCCGGCTGGGCGTGGATCTCAACGTTGCTGGTGATGGGGCGGGCGTCGGCCACCAGCACCACATCCGCGGAGGGCATGAGGAAGACGGTGCCCAGGATCCCCAGCAACAGCAGCAGCGCCGAGCCGGCGTACAGCGCGTACGGGGGTAGCGAGAGCCGGGCCGTCACCGGGACGGGGAAGCGCTGGAGAGCGCCGATCTGGATCCGGGGGCCGACCGGAACCGGCGATCGCACCGACCTCCCCCGGCCCGCGAGCCGCCCGAACACGTCCCCGAGCCGCGGGCCAGAAAGCGCCGCCCCGTCCGTCCGCACGCCGCCGGGCGGGAAGGCCGGCACCCGCGCCGAAGGGGTTCCCGGCAAACCGGCCGCGGAGCGGGCGCCGGGGGCGGCCGCCCGGCCGGGCACCGGCGCTGTCTCGGGCCGAGCCCTCACCCGATCCACGGGCCGGGGCGAACGCTCCGGGCGGACGCCGGCCCCCGGACCGGCGGCCGGGGCGGGGGAGGGGCCACCCGAGGGCATCGCCCGCACCGTGAAGCCGCTCTCCTCCGCCATGCGCAGCACCGCCGGGTCCGCGGACCGGATGGCCACCCGTTTCCCCAGGCGGATGGCGTACTGACGGAGGAGCTGGAAGTTGAACCGGCTCTGGGCGAAGCGCGAACGCGAGGGCAGCACCAGCTCCACGTCCTCGAACGGCACCTGGCGAAGGCGCTCGACGACGTTGGGAACGTCCTCGTCCGCCTCGACGACGATCGAGTCCACCGCCATCGATCTGGCTCACCTCCCGGCCGAGGCCATGACCGCCGGGGTGGCACCGGATCCCGGAACCGGTGGAGCCCCCGGATGGGAACGCCCACCGCGGGCGCTCACCTCCGGTCGGCCTCGCGCGCTCACACCCTCATGCCCTTCAGGACGCCCCGCATCACCGAGCTGACCTGGTCCCGTTCCTCGATCTCCACCCGGAGCGCGTGACCGGCCAGGCCCATGGGGCCGACATCCTGGGCCGAGGTCAGCTGGCCCGTCGTGTCCACCACACCGCGCACGTCCGCCGGGCCGAGCAGATACGCGCGCGGCTGCTGGCCGAACGGCAGGCCCTCCGCCCAGACGGCCTTGCTCAGCTCCTCCATCAGCTCGGGGAGGAGACTCCCTCCACCGCAGACGAAGATGTCGGGCGGCAGGACCTCTCCGCGGGCAAGCTCGCGCAGGCACAGGGCGAGTCCCTGGAGCAACACCTCCACGTCGGCCATCAGCAGCTGGGCCACCACGTACTCCTCGTCCGGGGCGAGCAGACCCTCCGAGTGGCGGAGCTTTCGCGCCTCGGCCTCCTGGTAGCTGAGGCCCAGCTCGGTCGCCAACCGACGGGTGAACGTCTGGCCGCCGAGGTTGAACATGCGGACGCCCTCGACCCCACCGCCGCGCAGCAGCGCGACGTCGGTGGTGCCCCCTCCGATGTCGACGAAGATCCCACCCCGGTCCCACGACTCGTCGTCGGCCGCGGCCCTGGCCAGAGCGTAGGGCTGCGACACCACCGCCGCCAGCTCCAGGTCGAGCTCCCGGGCGACCGCCTCGATGGCGCCCACCTGCGAGGCGGGGGCGAAGGTGTTGAACACCGTCAGCTCCAGGTTCCGGCCCTGGAACCCGACCGGGCTGGTCACGGGATAGCCGTCGATCCGGACCTGAGTGATCGCCGACTGGACGAGGCGGACCTCGCCCACCTCTCCATAGGCACGCTCCATCTCCAGCAGGTGCTGCGCCTCGCGCAGTGCCCGGCGCTCCACCAGCTGGAGCATGCTCTTGAGCTCGGCCTCCCGCACCCGCTCGGCGGGATGCTCCCGCGGGTAGGTGATGGAGGAGGAGAAGCCCCTGACCAGCTCACCGGCGATGCCGACCACGGCCAGCCCCGGTACCGTGCCCGCCATGTCCTCGGCCGCCTCCAGGGCCCGGTTGCAGGACTCGATCACCAGCTCCACGTCGGCGATCGCCCCGCCCACCAGCGCCTCCGGGTGCTGTGGCTCCCGGCTCACGCCCAGGACCACCCCGTTGGTCGCCTCCCGGCGGACCACCAGGGCCTTGACCAGGTCGGTGCCGATGTCGAGGGCGGTGAAGTGGCGGTAGTAGTCGTCCCGGCTCTTGAGGAACCTGAACTTGGTCACCGCAGGGCCGCCTCCAGCTCCTGGAAGGCCTCGGCGGCCGGGCGGGTCAGCCGGCCCTGGGCGAGCTCCGGCCGGCCCCCTCCCCGACCCAGCACCTTCGCCAGCTGATGGGCGGGGTGCAGCGGAGCCAGGTCACGCGAGACCTTGACCACGAAGTTGGAATCCCCGGCGACCGCGACCACCCCGCTGCCGCCGAGCGTCTCCAGGTACCGGTCGGCCCAGCCACGCAGGTCCTCCATACCCTGTGCCGGGACCTCCTCCGCCACCAGCGGCACGCTCGCCGGACGCCGCCGCACGCCGGCACCACGGATGCGGCTCAGACGGAGCTCGTCGCGCAACCGCTCCACCTGACGCTCCGCCTCCCTCAGCTGTCGGCGGAGCTCGGCCACCCGCTCCCCGACCTGCTCCGGCGCCACCCCGAGCGAGCGGGCCAGCTCGTCCAGCACGCCGAGACGGCGCCGAACCAGACGCTCGGCCGACTCTCCGACCACCATCTCGATGCGCCGCAGGCCCTGACCCACGCCGGTCTCCGAGGTGATCACGGCCAGGCCGACATCGGCGGTGGTGGAGCAATGGGTGCCGCCGCAGAACTCGCAGCTCCAGTCCCCGAAACAGACCACGCGCACACGGTCCCCGTACTTCTCGTCGAACAGGTGGGTCGCGCCCGTCGCCACCGCCTGCTCGTAGGGCAGCACCCGGGCCTCGAGGGGGAGCGCCGCCCGCACTTGCTCGTTCACCCGGGCCGAGAGCCGTTCCAGCTCTTCCGAGCTCAGGGGACGGTCCAGCGGGAAGTCGAAGGTGGTGTGGTCGGGGCCCACCCACGAGCCTCGTTGCAGGTTGCGCCGGTCGAGCAGCTCCTCCAAGGCACGGTTGAGCAGGTGGGTGGCGGTGTGGTGGCGGGCGATTTGACGCCGGCGGGCGGCGTCGACCGCCGCCACCACCTCATCGCCCGCGCGGAGGTGGCCGACCGTCACCCGGCCCAGGTGTGCCACCACCCCCTCCAGGGGCCGCTGGGTGTCGTCCACCCGTACCTCGCCTCGAGGTCCGGTCAGCCGGCCGCTGTCACCGATCTGACCACCTGACTCGGCGTAGAACGGCGTCCGATCGAGATAGACCTCCACCTCGTCGCCCTCGACGGCCTCGTCCAGGGGCTGGCCGTCCCGCCGGAGGGCCAGGATCGTGGCCCGGGTCTCCAGCCGGTCGTAGCCCACGAACTCCGAGCCGGGCAGCGAGCGCACGTCGGTCCAGTGGAACCGGCGCCCTCGCCGGGAGCGCTCGCGCTGCTCGGCCATGGCCGCCGCGAACCCCTCCTCGTCCACGCTCAGCCCCCGCTCCGCCGCCAGTTCCCGGGTCATCTCCAGCGGGAAGCCGAAGGTGTCGTGCAGACGGAAGGCCTCGGAACCCGGGAGCTCTCCGCGGTGACGCGCCGCCAGCTGCTCGAAGAGCTCGATGCCCCGCTCCAGGGTGCGACCGAACGCCTCCTGCTCGGCCGCGATCGCCGCCCGCACGTCGGCCTTCCGCTCGGTCAGGTAGGGGTAGCGATCCCGCATGACCTCCACCACCACCGCCACCCCGTCGGCGAGCGGCCTGGTCAGCCCGATCCGCCGGGCGTGCAGGGCGGCGCGACGGATCATCCGCCGCAGCACGTAGCCGCGACCTTCGTTGGCGGGGAGCACACCGTCGGCCACGACGAAGGTGGCGGCCCGCAGGTGATCGGCGACGACCCGCTCCGAGACCGTCGAGCGCCGGGTCGACGCCTCCCGCACGAAGCCCACCAGGGGCGAGAAGAGGTCGGTCTCGAAGACGCTCTCGACCCCCTGCAGGATGGCCGCGATCCGCTCCAGCCCCATCCCGGTGTCGATGCCGGGCCGGGCCAGCGGCGTCAGGCTGCCGTCGGGCTGGCGGTCGAACTGGGGGAAGACCAGGTTCCAGAACTCGAGGAAGCGGTCGCAGTGGTCGGGCCGGCAGTCCGGCCGGCCGCAGCCGTGCTCGGGACCGCGGTCCCACCAGAGCTCCGAGTCGGGTCCGCAGGGGCCGAGATCCAGGCCCCACCAGTTGTCCTCGTTCCGGTCGATCCACTCCGGCCGCACCCCGGTCTCCCGCCGCCAGATCTCGCGCGCCTCCTCGTCGCTGGGATGGGTGGTCACCCTGATCCGGTCCGGAGGCAGACCGAGACCCCGCTGGTCGTCCACCACCAGCTCCCACGCCCAGGGGATGGCCCGCTCCTTGAAGTAGGCCCCGGTGGGGGCGAAGTTGCCCAGCATCTCGAAGAAGGTCACGTGCCGATCGGTGCGCCCGACCTGCTCCAGGTCGCCGGTGCGCAGGCAGCGCTGGCACGAGGCGAGGCGGGGATGCGGCGGCGGCCGCAGGCCCTGGTAATAGGGCTGCAGGGGCTGCATGCCGGCGGAGATGAAGAGGGTGGTCGGGTCATCCGCCGGTATCAGCGGCGCGCTCTCCAGCACGAGGTGGTCCCGGTCCTGGAAGTGGCGCAGGAAGCGTCGTCTGATCTCGTGTCCGGTCACCGGATCTGGCACAGTTTAGAGCCTGCGCGACGGGGGACGCCCGGGCGGCCTACTCCGAGCCCAACGACTCCCGCAGTTGCTCGAGGGCGGCTCGCTGGAGCCGGGAGACGTGCATCTGGCTGATGCCCAGCCGCTTCGCCACCTCCGACTGGGACATCTCGTCGAAGAAACGCATGATCATGATCCGGCGTTCGCGCTCGTTCAGGTGCTGCATGGCCCGGGCCAGGACCTCGCGCATCTCCACCCGATCCAGGTTGGGGTCTTCCCCTCCCACCGCCTCGCCCAGCTGCCGCCCGCTCTCCTCGCCGTTGCCGCCCAGGGTGGCGTCGATGGAGAGGGGGGTCAGCGCCGTGCTCATCTCCATCGCCTCCAGGACATCGTCGGACGACACCCCCAGCCGCTGCGCCACCTCGGTCACGGTGGGCTGACGGCCGAGCTCGTTCTTCATCTCCTCGTTGGTGCGGACCACCTGCTGATGCAGCTCCTGGAGACGGCGCGGGAAGCGCATCGCCCAGCCCTTGTCCCGGAAGTAGCGGCGGATCTCGCCCAGGATGGTCGGGGTGGCGAAGGTCGTGAACTCGTTGCCCAGCCCGGGCTCGAAGCGATCGATGGCCTTGATCAGGCCCAGGAACCCCACCTGGACGATGTCCTCCAGGGGCTCGCCCCGGTTCTGGAAGCGGCGGGCGAGGAAGTGGACCAGGCTCTCGTAGGCAGCGACGAGCCGCTCCCGGATGCGATCCCGCTCTTCCGGGTCCCTGGACTCGTAGTAGCGCTGGTGGAGACGGCGAAGCTCGTCCCGGGACGCCGTGCCGGTCGCGCGGACGACCTCGCCTTCCCGCGCAGGTTGGGTTCCCACTCGGCTCAGCTGATCAGGTACTTCACCATTCGATAACGGATGTGGCGGCTGCCGGCATCCACCTGGTGGCGGAAATCGTCGACGAAGAGCCGGATCATGTCCCGGGCGAGTGCCCGCGTCGCCTCCTCCAGTTCCGCGCTGGCCGCGGGGGGCAGCGCTCGGGACGACGGGGCCCTGATCTCGGGGATGGCCCGCTGCACGGGCAGCGCTTCGTGGGCGCCGGGCGCGATCGCCTCGACGTCGACCGCCAGCCCCCGGTCGGTGGGCGAGAACGTCACCTTGATGGTGGCGCCGCCGCCCCACGCCTCCTCCGCCGCCTCGATCACGTTGGTGCACGCCTGCACCACCGCGATCGCCAGCTCGTCGATCTCATCCAGGCCGAAGCCGAGCTGGCCGCCCAGAGAGGTGGCCACCCGCTTGGCGATGCCGATGTACTCGTCCCGGGCCGGGATCTTGAGCTCGGCGAGCTGGGAGTAGGCCACCTCAGGCATCGTCCCCCTCCCGACCTGGCATGGCCTCGGCGGTGGTCTCGGCCAGCTCGCCACGTCGGCGCCGGGCCGCCTCGATCCCCTCCGCCACCGCCCGCCGCAGCGGCCCTTCCGCCCCGCCGGCGACGCGACGCGCCGAGCTGGTGAGCTCGATCGTGCGCGTCCGCAGGTGCTCGACGCGATCCCGGCCGGGTCCTGAGGCGAGGTACACCCCGGCCACCATGCCCAGGGCGAAGCCGACGATCACTCCCCATCCGAATCCGCCGTCCTTCTCACTTGCCATCGGGCTGACCTCCTGTCGGTCGTTCTTCGGGGCCCGCGAGCAGCGTTCGTACCAGACTCCGGACGCCGACCTTCATGCCGTGCAGGGCAGCCCGGGTGGAGAGCGAGGCCTCGTGGTACGAGGCCGCCGCCGCCCGGCCCAGCCGGACGGCCCCTTCGCCCCCGACGCGGAGGGCCAGGTTCACCCCTCCGGCGATGTCGTTCACGTTGCCCAGGCCGTCGCGCACCTCCGGGGTCACCTCTCGAATTGCCTCGTCCGCTGCGAGCAGGGTGTCCTCCAGCACCACCAGCACCCGGTGCAGGCGCCTCAACACGAGGCACAGGGCCGCCGCCACCAGCAGCGAGCCGATCCCGAGTGCGAGCCAGAGGAAATCCAGAAAACCCATGTATGAACTACCCTCAGCGACAGCCCGGCCAAACCCATCGGGGACACGTCCGCCCTCCCAGGGGACGGGTGGACACGCCGTCAGGGCAATGGTAGGCGGATGCGCCCCGCCAGAGGCTGCAGCAAGGCGGCGAAGACCAGCGCGGGCAGCAGGTTGGTGGGGCCGAGGGCGATGCCGGGCAGCCCCAGCCAGGCCCAGCCCTGGCCGGCCAGCACCCCGGCCAGGCTCAGGATCGCCACCGCCGGGAAGCGACGCCGGCCGTCGGGCCAGAAGGTGTGGAAGAGTTGGGCGACGATCAGGGCCAGGAGCAGACCGACGACGAGCCCCGCCACCCAGCCGCCCGGCACCGTCGGCATCCTCAGGCGCCGGGGTGCCCGCGAGGGCGAGGGCGTTCGGTTGTCCTGAGATGGCTCAGGTGGGTCCCCTGCCCGGTGTTTTCCAGGTCCCGAAAGATCACCTCGCAGAGGTGCGGGCATCTGGGCCACACCGGCGACCCCGGGGTCCCGATGTCATAACTGTTGGGCAACGCGCGCATGAGCCCTCGTCCCCGGCGGGATCTCACCAATCCTACCGAGCCCGACCCCGCTCGCCGCGGGCCGGCGGCTCGACCCGGATGTGCAGCTCCCTCAGCTGCGCCTCGTCGACCTCGCCCGGCGCGTCCATCATGAGGTCGACCATGCTCTGCGTCTTGGGAAAGGCGATCACGTCCCGGATGTTGTCGGTGCCGGCGAGCAACATGACGATGCGGTCCAGCCCGGGCGCGATCCCGCCGTGCGGGGGTACCCCGTACTCGAACGCCTCCAGGAGGGGCCCGAAGCGGCTCTGGATGGTCTGGCGATCCAGCCCCAGGATCTCGAACACCCGTTCCTGCATGGCTCGGTCGTAGATCCTGAGGCTACCGCTGGCCAGCTCGTACCCGTTGCACACGACGTCGTAAGCGTGGGCCCGAACCTCGTACGGCCGCTCGTCGATGAGCGGGAGGTCCTCCTCGAACGGTCTGGTGAACGGATGGTGGCCGTAGGTCAGGTTGCCCTCGGCGTCCTCCTCGAAGAGGAACATGGGGTAGATCCAGACGAAGCGCCATTGCCCCTCGCAGACGAGGCCGCGCCGGCGCGCCACCTCCTGACGGACCAGCCCCATCACCGTCTCGGCCCGCCGGCGGCGATCGGCGGCGATCAGGACCAGGTCGTCGGGGCCGGCCCCGGTGAGGCGGCGGATCCCCGCCTGCTCGGCCTCGGAGAGGAACTTGTCCAGAGGTCCTCCGGGCAACCACGCCAGCCCCCCGCCGCCCGCTCCCCTGGCCAGGGCCACCAGGTCGTCGAGCTCGCGTCGGGCCATGGTCCGGCCCCCGGGGACGGCCAGCCCGCGCACCACGCCGCCGGCATCGAGCGCGGCCCGGAACACCTGCACCCGGGTTCCGGCCAGGGCCGGGCCCAGGTCGGCGATCTCGAGCCCGTAGCGCAGGTCGGGCTTGTCGGTCCCGTAGCGCAGCAGCGCTTCCTCCATGCTGAGTCGGGGCCAGGGCCGGGGCAGCTCGACGTCCAGGATCTCCCGCCAGAGACGGCCGATCCAGCCCTCCACCACCTCGAAGACGTCCTCTTCCTCGCAGAACGACATCTCGAGATCGAGCTGCGTGAACTCGGCCGCCCGATCGGCTCGCAGGTCCTCGTCACGCAGGCAGCGGGCGATCTGGTAGTACCTCTGGACACCGGCCACCATCAGGAGCTGCTTCATCTGCTGGGGGGATTGGGGCAGGGCGTAGAAACGTCCGGGGTGCAGGCGGCTGGGCACCAGGAAGTCCCGCGCCCCCTCCGGCGTGGCCCGGGTCAGGAGCGGGGTCTCCACCTCCCAGAACCCGTGCTCGTCGAAGTAGGCATGGGTGACCTTGTTCACCCGATGCCGGAGCTCGAGGATCCGCTGCATCCGCGGCCGCCGCAGGTCCAGGTACCGGTAGCGCAGGCGGACGGCCTCGTCCACCTCCTGCTCTCCCTCGACGGGGAAGGGCAGCGCCTTGCTGGGGCTCAGGACCTCCAGCTCCCGGGCCAGGACCTCCACCTCGCCGGTGGCGAGGCCGGGGTTCTCCGAGCCCCGGGGCCGGCGCTCCACGGCCCCGCGCACCCGCACCACGTACTCGGCGCGAAGGGACTCGGCGATCCGATGCGCCTCGGGCGCGGCGGTCGGGTTGAAGACCACCTGGACCGTCCCCCAGCGGTCGCGCAGGTCGACGAAGATGAGTCCCCCGTGGTCACGTCGCCGGCTCACCCAGCCGTAGAGCTCGACCTCGCGGCCCACGTCGGCCGTGCGCAGCGAGCCACAGGCCGGGGCCCTGAAGCCGCTCACGCCCGCGCTTCCCCCGTCGGCATGGCCGGACGGACACCCCCCGACGCGTCGCCGGAGGGCGTCGGCCCACCGGGGGTCCGGAGGGCGAGCGGCAGGTCCCGCCAGGCCACCTCTCGTTGCTCGCCGCTGGCCATGTGACGGAGCTGCACGACCTCACGGCTGGCCTCGGCCGGGTCCATGATCGCCACCCAGGGATAGCCCGCCCGGTGGGCGGCACGCATCTTGGCCCGGAGGCTGCGTCCGGAGTAGTCCACCGCCACCCGCACCGAGCCACGCGCGATCCGCGCCACCCTGGCCGCGGCCACGGCCAGACCCTCCCCGTCCGGGAGCACCGCCAGCTCGGCCGGCGAGGGCGCCGGAGGGGCCAGGCGCTGCCGTTCCAGGGCCAGGACCACGCGCTCCAGGCCGGCCGCGAAGCCGGTGGCGGGCGTGTTCGGGTACCCGAGCGCCGTCGCCAGGCCATCGTAGCGGCCTCCCCCGCCGAGCGAGTTCTGGGCCCCGCCCACGGCCTCGTGCGACACCTCGAAGACCGTCCGGCTGTAGTAGTCGAGGCCACGCACGAGGTAGGGGTTGAGCCGGTACTCGACGCCGGCCGCGTCCAGCAGCCGTCGCACCTCGGCGAAGGCTTCCCCGCAGGCCGGGCAGAGGTGGTCGGTGATGCGGGGGGCGCCCGCCTTGAAGGGCTGGCAGCGCGGGGCCTTGCAGTCCAGCAGGCGAAGCGGGTTGACCTCCAGCCGACGCTGGCACTCGGCGTCGAGTTGCTCTTTCCGGGGCCGGTAGTACGCCTTCAGCAGCTCCAGGTAGGCGGGGCGACAGGCGTCGTCGCCGATGCTGTTGAGTTCGAGCACGAAGCCCGTCAGCCCCAGCTCGGCAAGCCAGCCCACCGCCATCTCGATCACCTCGGCGTCGAGCGCAGCGGCACCGGAGCCGAAGGCTTCGACATCGAACTGGTGGAACTGCCGGTAACGCCCGGCCTGGGGTCGATCGTGCCGGAACATGGGACCGAGCGTGTACAGCCGCTGGGGCTGCGGCCCGGCGTCGAGCCGGTTCTGGAAGTAGGCCCGCACCACCCCGGCCGTGGCCTCGGGCCGCAGGACCAGCCGGGAGTCCGGTTCGGCGCGAGAGTGCACCAGGTAGATCTCCTTGCGGACGACGTCGGTGTCTCCTCCCACCCCACGCTCGACCAGCTCGAGCGGCTCGATGATCGGGGTCTCGATCTCCTGGTAGCCAAAGGCCCGTGCGACCCGACGGGCGGCACCTTCGACCAGCTCCCAGGTGGCGCGCTCGGCAGGCAACACGTCCCGGACGCCGCGGGCGGATTGGAGCGACGAGGGAGGCATCGGCACCCGCCGAGTATAGGGAGAGTCGACGAGCGCCAGCCGTCGGCGGACGGCCGGTGGGCCCTCGGGGCTACAGGAAGGGGTTGTAGCGCCGCTCCTGCCCGATCGTGGTCACGGGACCGTGTCCGCTGAACACCAGGCTCTCATCGGGCTGGGTCAGGAGCCGCTCACGGATGCTGCGCAGCAGCTCCTCGCCGTCGCCGTTCGAGAGATCGGAGCGCCCGATCGAGCCGGCGAACAGCGCGTCGCCCGTGAACAGCGCGTTGCCGATCTTGAGGGTGACCCCGCCCGGGCTGTGGCCGGGCGTGTGCAGGACCTCGAAGGCGAGGGAGCCGGCGCGGTAGATCTCCCCCGGCCGCAGGGCCTCGACGTGGTCGAAAGCGGGCAGCTCGTGCGGGAACTCCCGACGCATCGGCGTCCCCCGGGTGATCGTCTCCCGCTCGGCGTCGTGGACGGCGATGGGCACGTCCCCGAACGCCTCGCGCAGCCGGCTCAGGCCGGCCACATGGTCGATGTCGGTGTGGGTGAGGAGGATGGCCCGCACCCGTGCCCCGCGTCGCCGCACCAGGTCCACCATCAGCTCGGGCTCGAGGTTGGCGTCGACGACCACGGCATCGCCGGTCTCCTCGTCCTCCACCAGGTAGGAGTTGGCGCCGAACTGGCGGTCGGCGGTGGCCTCGATGTGGATGCGCTGCTCGTGCTGGTTCATCGTCCCTTCCCAGAACGGCGCCGCTCAGCCCGCGGCCTCGCGCGCCACCATGTGGACGTCCCTGACCTGCTCCAGCTTCTCCATCAGCCTGGAGAGCTGGGACAGGGAATCGATCTCGACCGTGGCCGAGACCACCGCCGTCCGGTCGTCGTAGACCTGCACCGAGGCGGCGGACATGTTGATCCGTTGCTCGGCGACCACGGTGGCGATGTCCCGGAGCAGCCCGGTCCGGTCCCAGGCTTCGATCTTGATCGAGACGGGGTAGAGCTGGGAGACCTCGATGTCCCAGTCCACGGGCACCACGCGCCCGGCGTCCGGGCTGTTGATGGCGTTGATGCAGTCGACCCGGTGAACGCTGACCCCCTTGCCCCGGGTCGTGTACCCGGTGATCGCGTCCCCGGGGACGGGCTGGCAGCAGGGCGCGATGCGGGTGAGGATGCCGCGCTCCCCCCGCACCAGCACGCGGGGCGTGGGCCGCGCCTGGGGGATCAAGGGGATGGAGCGAAGCTCGTCGCCGTCCTCGCCCCGGGTCAGGGCCATGCGCATCACGACCGCCCGCGGCGACAGGTCGCCGTAGCCGAGCGCGGCCAGGAAGTCCTCGGCCGACTGGTACTTGTACTGGGCCGCGATCTCCTCCAGCTTGCCCTCGGGCAGCTGGGCCAGGGTCAGCCGGTGCATGCGGTGGAGCTCCTTCTCGAGCAGGTCGCGACCCTTGGCCACGTTCTCCTCGCGGCGCTGGCTCTTGAACCACTTGCGGATCCGCTCCCGGGCGGAGGCGCTCTTGACGAAGTTGAGCCAGTCACGGCTGGGCCCGTGCGGGCCCTTCGAGGTCAGGATCTCGACGATCTCCCCGTTCTCGAGCTGGTAGTCGAGCGGCACCATGCGGCCGTTGACCTTGGCCCCGATGCAGCGGTGCCCGACCTCGGTATGGATGCGGTAGGCGAAGTCCACCGGGGTGGAGCCGGCGGGCAGGTTGATCACGTCGCCCCGGGGCGAGAAGACGAAGACCTCGTCCTGGAAGATGTCCACCTTGACCGCGTCCACGAACGACTCGGCGTCCGTCACCTCCTTCTGCCATTCCATGAGCAGGCGCAGCCAGCCGAGCTTCTGGTCGAACCGGGGATCGCTGGCGCCCTCTTTGTAGGCCCAGTGGGCGGCCACACCGAAGTCCGCCACCCGGTGCATCTCATGGGTCCGGATCTGGATCTCGATGGGCTCGCCGGTGTGGCTGATCACGGTCGTGTGGAGGGACTGGTAGCCGTTGGACTTGGGCATGGCCACGTAGTCCTTGAAGCGACCGGGCAGGGGCTTCCAGAGCGAGTGGACGACCCCCAGGACGCCGTAGCAGTCCTTGACCGTCTCGACCAGGACCCGGAGCGCGAGCAGGTCGTAGATCTGGGAGAAGTCCTTCCGGTCGCGGATCATCTTCTGCCAGATCGAGTAGATGTGCTTGGGCCGCCCCGAGATCTCGGCCGCGATCTCGATCTTCTCCAGCTCCCGGGCCAGGATCTCCCCCAGCTCCTGGACCAGCTGCTCGCGCTCCCGCCGCTTGCGGTTCACCCGGCGCACGATGTCCTGGTACGCCTCGGGTTCGAGCTGCCGGAAGGCCAGGTCCTCCAGCTCCCACTTGAGCTGACCGATGCCGAGACGATGGGCCAGGGGGGCGTAGATGTCCAGGGTCTCGCGGGCGATCCGGCGGCGCTTGAGCTCGGGCAACGCGTCCAGCGTGCGCATGTTGTGGAGACGATCCGCCAGCTTGATGAGGACGACCCGGATGTCGTCCGCCATGGCCAGCAGCATGCGGCGGATGTTCTCGGCGTGGCGCTGTTGATCGGACCGGAACTCGATCCGGCCGAGCTTGGTCACCCCCTCCACCAGCTGGGCGACCACCGGTCCGAAGGACGCCTCCACCTCCTCCAGGGTGAGATCGGTGTCCTCGATGGTGTCGTGCAGCAGGGCCGCGGCCAGGGTGGGCGCGTCCAGACGCAGCTCGGCCAGGATGGCCGCCACCTGCAGGGGGTGCTCGACGTAATCCTCGCCGGAGAGGCGCCGTTGCCCGACGTGGGCCTCCGAGGCCCGCTCGTAGGCGCGCTGGACCAGCTCCCGCTCCGGAGGAGCCAGGTGGCCGACGACCCGTAGGAGCTCCGAGATGCTCACCTCTGCGCTCTCACCTGGAGTGCCAACGAGCTCTCACCGTGTCATGTACCAACAGGGTACGAGCGGGAACCGTTCCGCCTCCGACCCCGATCAGTAGGATCGGGCCAGCACCACCCGCCGGCGCGCCGGCCGCCCGCAGACCAGGCAGCCACCGGTCGCCGGCTGGTCGGGATCGTAGTTTCGGATGGTCACGCCGCCGGTCTCCTCCTTGACCCGGATCTCGCAGGCCGGGTCCTCGCACCAGGGCGCCCAGACGAAGCCCGTGCCCCGGCGGAAGTGATCCACCACCTCGGCCAAGGTGGCCAGCTCGTACGTGTGCCGGTCGCGGAACTCGAGGGCGCGCCGGAAGAGGCGGGCCTGGAAGTCCTCCAGCTCCGCCCGGAGCCGCGGGCCGAGCCCGGCCATCGGCAGCGACCGCCGCTCACGGGTCAACCGGTCGACGATCGTGACCTGTCCCGCCTCGAGGTCGCGCGGACCCACCTCGATCCGCAGCGGCACCCCCTTCAGCTCCCAGCGGTTGTACTTCTCCCCCGGCCGGTCCTCGCTCCAGTCCACCTTCAGACGCACGCCGGCCGCCTCCACCTCGGGGCGCCAGCCCTCGATGGCCGCGCGCACCCGTTCCCGGGCCGGCCCGTCCCGGAAGATGGGGACCACGACCACCTGTACCGGCGCCACCCTGGGGGGCAAGACCAGCCCGGTGTCGTCCCCATGGGTCATGATCAGGCCCCCGATCAGGCGGGTGGAGATCCCCCACGAGGTCGAGTAGCAGTGCTCGCGCTGGTTCTCGCGGTTGGTGAAGGCGATGTCGTAGGCGCGACTGAAGTTCTGCCCGAAGTAGTGAGAGGTCCCGGCCTGAAGGGCCAGCCCGTCCAGCATCATGGCCTCGATGCTCTTGGTGTAGACGGCGCCGGCGAAGGTCTCGGCCCGGCTCTTGAGCCCCGGCAGCACCGGCATCGCCAGCCATTCCTCGGCCAGGCGCCGGTAGAGGTCCAGGATCAGGTCCACCTCCCGCCGGGCCTCCTCGGCGGTGGCGTGGAAGGTGTGCCCCTCCTGCCAGAGGAACTCGGCGGTGCGGAGAAAGAGCCGGGTCCGCATCTCCCAGCGGAGCACGTTGCACCACTGGTTGGTGAGCTGGGGAAGGTCGCGATGGGACTGGATGTAGCGACGGATCAGGGTGCCGATGATGGTCTCGCTGGTGGGCCGGATGGCGAGACGCTGGTCGAGCCGGCCGTGGCTCCCGGCCTCGGTCACCCAGGCCACCTCGGGCGTGAAGCCCTCGACGTGTTCGGCCTCCTTGACCAGGAGGTCCTCCGGGATGAGGAGTGGGAAGTACCAGTTCTCGTGGCCGGTGGCCTTGATCATGTCGTCGAAGGCACGCTGGATGTGCTCCCAGAGCGCGTAGCCGTAGGGACGGATGACCATGCAGCCGCGTACCGGGGTGTAGTCGGCCAGCTCGGCCTTGCGGACCACGTCCGTGTACCAGCGGTCGAAGTCGACGGACATCCGGGTGATGTCCTTGACGAACGCCTGCGTCTCCGCGTTCTCGACGATCTCTGCCATCGTGTGAGGCTCCCTCGGCGGTGGGGATGTCCGGTCCATCGTGCACGGAGGCCCGGCGGCCCCGCGCCAACTCCTAGAGGTGCGGCCGGAGGGGGCGACCCCATGCGCCCCCCATCACCCGCTCCCTCTCTCGCCGTCCGCACGCCCCGGCACCTGCGGGCCGGGCGCGCTCAGCGCGGCGCCTGCTGGCTCCTCCGATCCGGGCCACCTGTGCTCCTCATCGCTCAGCCGGGCCTGCGCACCCCCGGGACATGGAGCGGCGTGGGATACGGCCGTGTGCTCCACGTGACCACCGATTATGCGGGACCGCGGCCGGGGGCGGCAGCCGCTCAGCGCCGGTCGGATGTCGAGGTCAGCGTGAGGGGGCCTCGGTCGAGGCCATGCGCTCGGCCGCGATCTGGTCGATCTCCTGGAGCAGGACGGGCAGGAGCTCCTCCTGTGGGACCGTCCGGTAGAGCTTGCCCTTGCGGAAGATCACGCCCTTGCCCCGTCCCCCCGTCACTCCGATGTCGGCGTGACGGGCCTCGGCCGGCCCGTTGACCACGCAGCCCATCACGGCCACCGTGATCGGCACCCGCAGCTTCGCCAGGTGGGCCTCGACCGCCTTCACCGTCGGCACCATGTCGTACTCGAGCCGGCCGCAGGTCGGACAGGCGACCAGCGTGGCGCCCTCCCGGCGGTAGTCGAGCGACTTCAGGATCTCGTACGCCACCCGGACCTCCTCCACCGGGTCATCGGTGGCCAGCGAGACGCGAACCGTGTCGCCGATGCCCTCCGCCAGCAGGATGCCCAGGCCGACGGCGCTGCGGATGCTGCCCGCCTGGACCGGACCCGACTCGGTGACGCCCAGATGGATCGGATAGGGTCGGGCCTGGGCGAAGAGCCGATTGGCCAGGACGTTGGTCCACACGTCGGTCGCCTTGAGGCTGACCTTGATGTGGCCCGGTCCGTAGTCCAGGTCCTCCAGGATGCGGCAGTGACCGAGCGCCACCTCCACCATGCGCTGGGCGGTGCGCAGGCGATCGTCGCGGTTGACGGCCTGCTGCTCGCGCAGGTTCCGGTGCACCTCCTCGGGCAGCGAGCCGGCGTTCACCCCGATCCGGAAGGGGATGTCCCGTTCCCGGGCGGCCTTCACCACCCGGACCACCTTCTCGCGGTCGGGGATGTTGCCGGGGTTCAGGCGCAGACCGTGGACCCCGGCCTCGATCGCCATCAGGGCCAGCTCGTGGTTGTAGTGGATGTCGGCGATGATCGGCAGAGGCGATTTGCGCACGATCTCCTTCAGCGCCTCCGCCGCGTGGTGGTCGGGCACGGCCGGCCGCACGATCTCGCAGCCGGCGTCCTTCAGGGCCGCGATCTGCTCCAGGGTCGCGCGCACGTCGCGGGTGTCGGTCTTGGTCATGGTCTGGACGGCGATGGGAGCGGCTCCCCCCACCACCACGTCACCGACCCGCACCGGGATCGACTTGCGCCGGGGCGGGAGCCCGCTCCGGGAGGGATCCTGCTCTGCCACGGGAAGACCGATCTGCGTCATCTCAACCCAAACTGACCGCTGGTGATCCGCTGGACGTCCAGGACCGTGATGAACGCCATCAAGGCTAGCAGGGCGTACAGGCCCAGCCGCTGCACGGCCATCTCGCGCTCCCGGTCGAAGGGGTGACCGCGGAGCTTCTCCAGGACCACGACCAGGATCCGGGCACCGTCCAGGGCCGGGATGGGGAGCAGGTTGGTGAGCCCCAGGGCCATGGACAGGATGGCAGCGATGCCCAGGTACTGGAGCAGCCCCTGCGCCGCCGCCTCGTAGGCGATCCAGCCGAAGCCGACCGGTCCGGAGAGCCCGGCCGGCCCCAGCAGGCCACCCGGGATCTGCCCGGTCACGACCTGGTAGATCCCCTGGCCGATGGCGACCGTCGAGACCACCGGGAAGGCCAGGCCGGTGCCCAGCGCCTGGAGCGGCGTGACCACCGCCTCGGTTTCGATGCCCACCAGATAGCGACCCACGCTCGCGTCGTAGCGCGGGGTGATGGCCCGGGTGAAGGTCGACCCATCGGGGCGGCGGACGACGAACTGGATGGGCCGGCCACCGTCGGCCTGCTCCGCCCGCAGGATGTCGTTGGCGTGCACCACCGGCCGCCCGTCGACGGATCGGACGCTATCCCCCGGCCGGATCCCCTGCGCGTAGGCCGGCCCGCCCCGCTCCACCCCCACCACCTTGCCCGGGTCCGCGTTGACCTGGGCCAGGCTCACGCCGGTCATGAGGAGCGTGGCCACCAGGAAGTTCACGGCCGGGCCGGCGAACAGGATGAGCAGCCGCTGGTGGGCGGGCCTGGCGTGGAAGCTGTCCGGATGCGGATCGTCGGGCTCGAGGCCGGCCAGGCGCACGAACCCGCCCAGCGGGATCAGGCGCAGGGCATAGGTGGTCCCGTCGCGGGCCCAGGAGACGATCCTGGGTCCCATCCCGACCGAGAACTCGTAGACGGGCACCCGGAAGCGCTTGGCCAGCAGGAAGTGCCCTCCCTCGTGCGGGATCACCAGCAACAGGAAGATGCCCACGATGGCGGCCAGGTGGACGAATGTGGTCGCCGCACCCGCCAGGTCCGGCCCGCTCATGTCTCGACCTTACCGATCCTGGAGCGCACGTGTGCACGGGCGTCGGCGTCCGCGGCCAGGATCTCCTCCAGGCTCACCTCCCGGCCACCTTCCCCCGGGGCCCCGAGGCCGTCCCAGGCCCGGTCCGACGTTCCCTGGCCGCGGAAGGCGGCCAGGGCCGACTCGACCAGGGGCACGATGTCGACGAAGCGGATCCGCCCCTCCAAGAAGGCCGCCACCGCCTCCTCGTTGGCGGCGTTCAGAACCGCCGGGTGGCAACCTCCCTGCCGCGCGGCCTCCCGGGCCAGGTCCACGCTGGGGAAGCGCCGGCGGTCCAGGGGATACAGCTCCAGCGCCCCCAGGTCCTGGAAGGACGTCGAGGGCACCACGCCCGGCAGCCGCGCCGGGTACGAGAGGGCGAGGCCGATGGGCAGGCGCATGTCGGGGTTGCCCAGCTGAGCCTTGGCCGAGCCGTCCACGAGCTCGACCAGGGAGTGGATCACGCTCTGGGGGTGGACCACGACGTCGATACGGTCGAGCGGGACCCGGAACAGGTGATGGGCTTCGATGGTCTCCAGCCCCTTGTTCATCAAGGTGGCGCAATCCACCGTCACCTTGGGTCCCATCGACCAGCGGGGATGGTTCAAGGCCTGGGCCACGGTCACCTCGCGCAGGTCGAGCTCGGGGTGGCTCCAGAAGGGGCCACCGCTGGCCGTGAGGACGAGCCTGGCCACGCTCTCCGGGCTCTCCCCCCAGAGACACTGCCAGATGGCCGAGTGCTCCGAGTCGACCGGCCGGATGGCGTCGGCGGCGGCGCTGCGCACCACCAGCTCGCCGGCCATGACCAGCACCTCTTTGGTCGCGATCGCCACCTTCTTGCCCGCCCGGAGGGCGGCGAGGGTGGGGGCCAGGGCGCGCGCACCCGGGATCGCCACCAGGACCAGGTCGCAGTCGGGATGGGTGACGATCTCCTCCAACCGCGCCTCGAAGTCCGGGTCGTCCGACCGGAGCCGGTACGGCGCCGGCCGGAGAGGAGCGCGACGTCCGGAGACCAGGGCGAAGACCTGGAAGCGGTCCGGGAAACGGTCGACCACGTCCAGGGCCTGGCTCCCGATCGAGCCCGTGGCTCCCAGGATGGCGATGCGCAGGGGCCGCCCCGGCGCCTTCACCGCTCCCGTTCCCTCTTCCCCGGCGTCGCCCCGGCCGGGCGAGGGCCGCGGGCCGGGCCACGCCGTCCCGGACCGGTCGTTGGAGCTGCGTTCCATCGCTTCCCTCGACTACAGCAGGTGCAGGTAAGAGGCGTACAGGTACACGACGATGGGCGGGAAGAGCAGGGAGTCCAGGCGATCCAGGACCCCACCGTGGCCGGGGATGAGGTTGGAGGAGTCCTTGACCCCTGCCGATCGCTTCATCTGAGACTCCACCAGGTCACCCGCCTGGGCGACGATCCCGATCATCACCGCCAGCGCCACGGCGTGCCAGGCCGGCAGGCCGAGCACGAGGGCGCCGCCGAGCGACATCACCGGGAGGCAGCACACGAGCCCGGCGAGCGCCCCCTCGACGGTCTTCTTCGGGCTGACGGCGGGAAAGAAGGGACGCCGTCCGAAGCGCTGGCCCACCAGCAGCGCGGACGAATCGCTGACCACCACCGTCAGGATAACGATCAGGACCCAGATCAGCCCTCGTCCGCCGGGGGCCGACCGGTAGAGCAGCAGATAGGAGTCGAGCGGCAGCCCGATGGAGAAGGCCCCGGCCAGCGCCATCGCCCAGCGCCCCAGCCCCATGCCCCGATCGGGCAGGACCAGGAAGGCGGACAGGCCGAGGACGAGGGCGGCGGAAAGCACCAGCTCCATGGGCACCGCCTCCAGCAGCGTCCCGCTGAGGGTGACGTACACGCCCAGCGGGTAGATGAGCCAGATCGGGGGGAGCAGGCCCATGCGGCCGCAAAGCCCGCGGAATTCCCAGAGGGCGAGCAGGGCCACCACCACCACCACGATCGAGATCCCCGGCCAGCCCGCCAGGAGCAAGCCCACCAGGGCCACGAGGAGGACCGTCCCGCTGACGATCCTGACCGCGAGCGGCGGGAGGCGCCGAAAGGTCAGCCCACGGAGACGGCTTCTTCCGGCCTCCCTCCGAAGCGGCGCACCCGCCGCTGGTAGTCCGCGATCGCCCTCTTCAGGTCCTCGACGTCGAAATCGGGCCACAGGGTCTCGGTGACATGGATCTCCGCATAGGCTGACTGCCAGAGCAGGAAGTTGCTGATCCGGCACTCGCCGGCCGTCCGGATGATCAGGTCGGGATCGGGCAGCTCGGGGTGGTACAGGTGGGCGGACAGCGTCCGCTCGTCGACCTCCTCCGGCCGGACGCCGCTCGCGATCAGCGAGCGCACCGCATCCACCAGCTCAGCGCGGCCGCCGTAGTTGAGACACACGTTGAGCACCCCGTTGGCGTTGGCAGCCGTTCGCTCCTCGGCCTCGGCGATCTGGCGACGGATCCCCGCCGGGAGCTCCGAGCGTCGGCCGCTGACCACGACCCGAATGCCCCGCGCGTTGAGCTCGTCGAACTCGCGGCGAAGTGTCTCGTGGAAGAGACGCATCAGCGCCCGCACCTCGGCCCTGGGGCGCGACCAGTTCTCGGTCGAGAAGGCGTAGACGCTGAGGACCTTGATGCCCAGCTCCTCGCATCCGTACATGACCCGCTTGATCGCGTGCACCCCGGCACGATGGCCGAAGGTGTGCGGCCGCCGCCGGAGGCGAGCCCAGCGTCCGTTGCCGTCCATGATGATCGCCACGTGGTACGGCACCTTCCCGACCTGTGGACCCGGCGGCTGCGGGATCGGGAGCGGCTGAACCGTCATCACGACCGTGTCCTTCTCCCCCCGCCGGCGGACGGTGCCCGCGTCCGGGCGCCACCGCCCGGCCCCGGGGCCGTGGCCCCGAAGGACGGGGGCGGCCCGCACGCCGCCCCGGCCGGGCGCGGGCACCGAGCGGGGGGCCGGCTGGGGGTCACGAGACCTCCATCACCTCCGCCTCCTTGCGGCTGGCGATCGCGTCGATGCGGCCGATGTGGCTGTCGGTGATCCGCTGCAGCTGCTCACCGGCACGACGGGCGTGGTCCTCGGGGATCTCCCCCGCCCGCTCCTGCTGCTGGATGCGGTGCAGCTCGTCGCGGCGCACGTTGCGAACCGCCACCCGGGCCTCCTCGGCCCGCTGCCGCACCAGCTTCACGTATTCGCGACGCCGTTCCTCGGTCAGGGGCGGGATGGGCACCCTGATCACCTGACCGTCGTTGCTCGGGTTCAGCCCCATCCCGGCGTCGCGGATGGCTCTCTCCACGGCACCCATCTGTCCCCGATCGTAGACCTGGACGACCAGCAGCCGTGGCTCGGGAGCCGCGATCTGGGCCAGCTGGTTGAGGGGCGTGGGGGTGCCGTAGTAGGGCACCATCACCCGCTCGATGAGGGCGGGGTTGGCGCGACCGGTCCGGATCGTCGCCAGCTCCTGCTCCAGATGCTGGATCGACTTGCCCATCTTGGACTCGGCCTCGGCGAGGATGCTCTCGACGCTCATGCCGGGGTGGCCACCAGCGTCCCGATCTCGTCGCCGAGCACCACCCGCTCCAGGTTCCCCTCCTTGAGCAGGTCGAAGACGACGATCGGCATCCCGTTGTCCATACACAGGGTGAGCGCGGTGTTGTCCATCACGTCGATGCCCCGATTCAGCACTTCCATGTAGTCCAGCCTGCGGAACTTGGTGGCGCTGGGATCCCGAACGGGATCGGCGGTGTAGATGCCGTCCACTTTGGTGGCCTTCATCAACACATCGCACTCCAGCTCCACCGCCCGGAGCGCGGCGGTGGTGTCGGTGGTGAAGTAAGGGTCACCATTGCCGCCGGCCAGGATCACCACCCGGCCCTTCTCCAGGTGGCGCACGGCCCGGCGCCGGATGTAGGGCTCGGCCACCTGGTTCATCTGGATCGCGGTCATGGTCCGGGCCGCGACCCCGAGCTTCTCCAGCCCGTCCTGCAGGGCCAGGGCGTTGATCACCGTCCCCAGCATGCCCATGTAGTCGCCGGTGGCGCGGTCGAGGCCGCCCTTGGCCGCGTCGCGGCCGCGGAAGATGTTGCCACCGCCGATGACGAGCAGGACCTGCACGCCGAGCTCGTGGACACGCTTGATCTGGCGGACCACGTCCCGCACGACCGCGAAGTCGATGCCGTAGTCGCGCGACCCGCCCAGGGCCTCGCCGCTCAGCTTGAGCAGGATCCGCCTGTAGCGAGGCTCACCGGCCAACCCGCCGACCTACGCCTCCCTGATGCTGAACCGACTGAAGCGGCGCACGGCGATGTGCTCCTGCACCTTCGCCGCGGTCTGGGCGATGAGCTCCTTCACCCGGACCGCCGGATCGCGGACGAAGGGTTGCTCGAGCAGGCAGTGCTCCTCGTAGAAGCGGGCCACCTTGTTCTCGACGATGCGGTCGATCACCGCGGGAGGCCGCCCCTCCTGCTCCGCCTGGCGCCGGTAGAGCTCCCGCTCCTGCTCCAGCACCTCGGGGGGCACGTCCTCCGCGCTCACCCAGCGCGGGCTGGCGGCGGCGATGTGGAGGGCCAGGTCGTGGGCCAGGCGACGGAAGTCCTCGCCCTTGGCCACGAAGTCGCTCTCGCAGTTGAGCTCCACCAGCGCTCCCACCTGGGGCGGATAATCCTCGCTGGTCCGGTGCAGGTAGGCCTCGACCACCCCGTTGCCGGTCTCCCGGCCGGCGCGCTTTGCCGCCCTGGCCACCCCCCGCTCGCGCAGCAGCTGGACCGCCCGGTCCAGGTCGCCCTCCGCATCCTCCAGCGCCGTCCGGCAGTCCATCATCCCGGCACCGGTCATGTCCCGGAGCTGCTTCACCCTCTCCAGCGGGATCGCCCTCGTCTCCGCCACTAGCGCACCTCCTCTTCGCCGCCGCGGCCGAGGAACTCGTCCTCGGACACGTCCGGCAGGTAGTCCTCTTCGTCCTCCAGGTACTCCTCGATGAGGTCGTAGCGCGGCGTCTCCAGGAACTCGCGCTCCTCCATGGCCGGCAGCACCTCGCCGCGCTCGAGCGCCATCTGGCGCCCCTCCAAACAGGCGTCCGCGACCTTGCTGGTGAGCAGCTTGACGGCCCTGATGGCGTCGTCGTTGCCCGGGATCACGTACTGGATGAGATCGGGGTCGCAGTTGGAGTCCGTGATCGCCACCACCGGGATGCCCAGCCGGTTGGCCTCGGTGACCGCGATGTGCTCCTTGCGCGGGTCGACCACGTAGACCGTGCCCGGCAGACGCTTCATGTCGGCGATGCCGTCGAAGTGGTACATGAGACGGTCGAGCTCGTCCTGGAGCTTCTTGGCCTCTTTCTTGGGCAGCTGCTCGAACTGACCGGCCTGCTGCATCTTGCGTAGCTCCTGGAGTCGCTCGATGCGCTTCTTCACCGTGGCGAAGTTGGTCAGCATCCCACCCATCCAGCGGCGGTTGACGAAGTACATCCCGCAGCGGGCGGCTTCCGTCTGGATGGTCTCCTGAGCCTGCTTCTTGGTGCCGACGAAGAGCACCGGCTTGCCGCTGGCGGCGACGTTCTTCACGAACTCCAGGGCGTCATCCAGCAACTTCACCGTTTTCTGCAGGTCGATGATGTGGATACCGTTGCGTGCGGTGAAGATGTACGGGCGCATCTTGGGGTTCCAGCGACTGGTCTGATGGCCGAAATGGACGCCCGCCTCGAGCAGCTGTTTCAGCGTAACGTGCGACACGACCGTATGTTGCCTCCCTGTTGGTCACCTCCGCCCGGCGCTCGGCCCGCGTCGCGGGACAGGGTCACGTGCTCCGGGCGTGCGTACTCAGCACGGCCCCAGGCCGCGCCGGGAATGGCATTGTACCGTCCCGCGCCGCGCCCACGCCGGGCCAGAGCGGTCCCCGGCCCTCGAGGGTGGGCCGAGGAGACGTCCATCCCCGATGCGACGGCCGGCCGGGGCACGGCCGGCGCCGCTCAGCCCGCCGAGGCCCGGGCCCGCTGACGGGCACCCCCGGACTGGCGGTGGCCCCGACAGCGGGGGTAGTCGCTGCAGGACTTGAACGGTCCGTAGCGACCCACCCGCTCCACCATCGGCTTCCCGCAGGCCGGGCAGGTCTCGTCCAGGAGCTTGGGCTCGGGCCGAGCCTCGCCGCGACGGGAGCGATTGGCCCGGTAACGACAGTCCGGATAGCGGTTGCAGGCGATGAACGGGCCGTAACGCCCTTTCCGCTCCACCAGCTCCCCCTGACCGCACTCGGGGCAGACCTGACCGGTGGGGGTCTCCTCCGAGGCCGAGGGGTCGCGGCGGACGTACCGGCACTCTGGATAGCCGGAGCAGCCGACGAACTCCCCGTAGCGACCCCGGCGCACCTGCAGCTGCCGTCCGCATTCGGGGCAGGTCTCGTCCAGCAGCCTGGGCTGGTCGCCGTTGGGCAGGACGGCCTGGCGATAGCGGCAGGCGGGGTAGCGCGAGCAGCCCTTGAAGGGGCCGAAACGACTGGCCTTCAGCACCAGCTGTCCCTCGCCGCACTCCGGACAGGTCTCCCCGGTCTCGGACGGCATCGCCGCCGCGGCGGCGCTCAACATGCGCTCCAGGGGGGCGTAGAAGTCACCCACGACCGGCACCCACTGCACGCGACCCTGCTCGACCTCGTCGAGCCGCTCCTCCATCGCCGCCGTGTAGCCGTCGTCGACGATGTCCGGGAAGTGGCGAACCATGATCTGGTTCACCGCCTCGCCCAGCGGCGTGGGATGCAGGCGGCGGTCCCGCTGCTCCACGTACTGGTGGTCCTGGATCGTCCCCACGATCGTGGCGTACGTGGACGGCCGGCCGATGCCGCGTTTCTCCAGCTCCTGGATCAACGTCGCCTCGGTGTAGCGCGGCGGGGGCTGGGTGAAGTGTTGCTCGGGCTCCAGGCCGTGGAAGTCCAGGATCTCGCCCGGCGCCAGCTCGGGCAGCTCCTCCTCCCGTTCCTCCTCGCGCTCCCAGATTCGGTAGAAGCCGTCGAAGGTCAGAACCGACCCGCTGGCCCGCAGTCCGAAGGGACCGGCCTCGACCTCGACGGTCGTGCCCGCGTACTCCGCCGGGGCCATGCGGCTGGCCACGAAGCGCCGCCAGATGAGCTCGTACAGGCGATGCTGGTCCGGGGTCAGGTAGGGGCGCAGGTCCTCCGGGCGCCGCGAGGGGTCGGTCGGGCGGATGGCCTCGTGGGCATCCTGGACGCCGGGCCGCGTCCTCTCCTTCCGGGGCCCACCCAGGTAGCGGTCGCCCAGGCTGGTCCGGATCCATTCCCGCACCCGGGCGTCGGCCTCGGCCGACACGCGGGTGGAGTCGGTGCGCATGTACGTGATCAGGCCGATCGGGCCCTCGTCGCCCAGCTCGATGCCCTCGTAGAGATCCTGGGCCAGCCGCATGGTCCGCTTCGGGGAGAAACGAAGACGGCTGGACGCGTCCTGCTGGAGCGTCGAGGTGATGTAGGGCGGGGGCGGGTTCTTGGTGCGCTTCCGCTTCTCGGTCGAGGCCACCCGGTAGGTGGCGCCCTCGAGCTCGGCGATGACCGCCCGGGCGTCGGCCTCGGTCCGCAGCTCCAGTCGAGCGTCCGGCTCGGAGAGACGACGAACCAGCCGGGCCCGGAACCGCCGCTCGTCGCCGAGCCGGGAGAGGATGGCATCGACCGTCCACGACTCCTCGGGGGTGAAGCGCCGGATCTCGTCCTCGCGGTCGACGACCAGGCGCAGGGCGACCGACTGCACCCGGCCGGCGCCGATGCCCTTCTGAACCTTGCTCCACAGGAACGGGCTGAGCCGGTAGCCCACCAGGCGATCGACCACGCGCCGCGCCTGCTGGGCGTTGACCAAGCGCATATCGATCTCGCGCGGGCTCTGCAGCGCCCGGCGGACGGCGTCGTCGGTGATCTCGTGGAACTCGATCCGCTTGGGTCGTCGGAGCCGCAGCACCTCGGCCAGATGCCAGGCGATGGCCTCGCCCTCCCGGTCCGGATCGGAGGCCAGGATCACGTCCCGGTGCTCCTTGACCGCCTTCTTGAGCTCGTTGATCGTCTGCCTCCGGCCCTCGACGATCTCGTAGCGGGGCTGGAACCCGCGCTCCACGTCCACCGCGAGCTCCCTCTCCGGCAGGTCGCGGACGTGCCCCATCGAGGCGCGCACGTCGAAACGACTCCCCAGGAACCGCTTCAACGTCCTGGCCTTGGCGGGCGACTCGACGATGATCAGACCCTCTGCCACGTCAGCACTCCTACCCCGCGCCAGCCCCGTGCATTCCGCAGCCGCGCGTTCTGCGCTGCACTCTAAGGTAACCGCCGCCCCCGCGCCGGACCGCTCCCTCGAGCTCCAGCCGGGTCAGGCGGGCCAGCACCTCGGGCAGCGGCAGCCCCAGCCGGCGGGCCAGCTCGCCGGGGTCCACCGGGTGGACGTCCGACAGGTGGCGAAGGAGGCCGCCGCCGCCTGCCGGCGCAGCGGCCGCGCCCTCCGGCAACCTCATGGGGTCGTCCAGCACCGCGCTCGGGCTCTGCAACTCGGCCAGCACGTCTCGCGCATTCTGGACCAGGCCGGCCCCATCGCGCAGCAGCTGGTGACAGCCTACGCTCAAGGCCGAGAACACGCTGCCGGGCACCGCCATCACGGTCCGGTTCAAGGAGAGCGCGGCGTCGGCCGTGATCAGGGCGCCCGAGCCCTCGGCCGCTTCGACCACCACCACCAGGTCGGAAAGGGCGGCCATGGTCCAGTTCCGCCGCGGGAAGTTGCCGCGCCGCGGCGGCGTGCCATCCGGAAACTGACTGAGGAGCGTCCCACCCGCCGCCAGGATCCGGGCGGCCAGGCCGGCGTTGGCGGCCGGGTAGACGACGTCGATCCCGGTCCCCAGGACCGCGACGGTGAGGCCACCGCCGGCCAGGGCCCCCTCGTGGGCGGCGGCGTCGATCCCCAGCGCCAGCCCGCTGACCACGACCACCCCCGCCCGCACGAGGTCCATGGCCAGACGCTCGGCGACGGCCTCGCCGTACGGGGTGGGGCGGCGGGCACCCACGATCGCAACCCGAGGACCGGGAAGCGGCCATCGGCCGCGAACCCGGAGTGGGGGCAGCCGGGGGGCGTCTGCGTCGTCTCGCCGTTCGCCCATCCGGCTCAGGCCGCACGCTCCAGCAGCCGGTAGCCGAGCGCCTCGAGGACGTGCTCCTCGCCGATGGGGCCGCCTCCGTCCAGGTCGGCCAGGGTCCTGGCCACCCGCCAGGCGCGATGGAAGCCGCGCCCGGTCAGTCCCCGGGCCTCCGCCCAGCGCTCGAGGGCCGCTCGGGCGGCGGGGCGCAGCGGGGCCCACCGGCGCAGGTCGGCGGCCCGCAGCCCCGCGTTGAGCACCCCCTGGCGCTCGAGCTGCACCCGCCGGGCCCGCTCCACGCGGGCCCGCACCGTCCGCGAGGGCTCGCCGCTTGCCTCGCGACCCAGCACCTCCGGCGGGGTCCGGGGAACCGTGACCTGGAGGTCGATCCGGTCCGTGATCGGTCCCGAGAGCGCCCGCTGGTAGGCCTGGACCGCGCCCGGGGTGCAGCGACAGGGACGACGGTCGTCGCCCGTCCATCCACAGGGGCACAGGTTGGTGGCGGCCACGAGCTGGAAGTGGGCCGGGTAGGTGACCGGACCGCCGCTCCGCGTGATCACCACCCGCCCCTCCTCCAGCGGCTGACGGAGCGCCTGAAGGACCACCGGCTGGAACTCCGCCAGCTCGTCCAGGAAGAGCACGCCCCGGGTGGCGCGGCTGACCTCGCCGGGCACGGCCAGCCTCGACCCTCCGCCCACCAGGCCCGCCGTCGAGATCGAGTGGTGGGGCGCCCGGAAGGGACGGGTCCAGTCCAGGGGCCGCCCCGCCGGGAGCTCGCCGAGCACGCTCCGTACCTCGGCCAGCTCGAGCGCCTCCTCGAGCGTCATGGGGGGCAGGAGCCCGGGCAGGCAGCGGGCGAGCATCGTCTTCCCGGCGCCCGGCGGCCCGCACAGGAGCAGGTGATGGCGCCCCGCCGCCGCCACCTCCAGGGCCCGTCGCGCCGCCTCCTGTCCCCCGACCTCGGCCAGGTCGTGCTCCACCGCCCCCTCCTCCACCCGCGGCGGACCGCCGGCGTAGGGCGGGATCGGTGCCTCGCCACCCAGGTGGGCCACCACTGCCGCCAGGCTGGGAGCGGCGAAGACGCGCAACCTCTCCACCAGCGCCGCCTCGGCCGCGTCGGAGGCGGCCACGAACAGGTCCCGCACGCCATGCCGGGCGAGCGAGCGCGCGGCCACCAGCACCCCGTCCACGTGACGTACCTGCCCGTTCAGGGCCAGCTCGCCCAGGAACGCCGTCCCCGGCGGCGAGGAGCGCCCGAGCGCCGCCAGCGACACCCCCACCGCGATGGCCAGGTCCAGCCCCGACCCCTCCTTGCGCAGCTCGGCCGGGGCCAGGTTCACGGTCAACCGCCGGAGAGGGAAGGGCAGCCCGCTGTTCCGGATGGCGGCCCGCACCCGCTCGCGTGCCTCCCGGACCGAGCCGGTGGCGAGACCCACCAGGAAGAACCCCGGCACCCCCGCCGACACGTCCACCTGGACCTCCACCGGGTGCCCCTCGAGCCCGTGGACCTGGCAGCCGAGCACGCTGGCGACCACGGCCGCAGGGTAGAGGCCGAACACCGCGCCGGCAACGCCGCCGATGAAGACCGGGGACCGGCCCCGCTTGCCAGCCGGCCACCGCGTCCCTACGATGGGGCCGACGAGGCAGGCCACGCCTCCGGGGCCGATCGAGGGAGGGCATCGCATGCAGGTGGGGGAGCTTCCGACGCCGGCGCTGCTGGTCGACGCTGCCCTTCTCGAGCACAACCTGACCACCATGGCCCGGGCCCTGGGCGGCCGGTTGCGACCGCACGTCAAAGCCCACAAGTGCACCGCCCTGGCCCGCCGCCAGGCCGAGGCCGGCGCGACCACGTTCACCTGCGCCACCATCCGCGAGGTCGAGGGCATGGCCGCCCGGGGGCTGGGCGAGGACCTGCTGCTCGCCAACGAGGTCCTGGACGCGACCCGGCTCGGCCGTCTCAAGGCCCGGGTGACGGTGGCGGTCGACTCCGAGGCCACCGTCCTGGCCGCCGCCCGGGCCGGCGTCCGGGAGGTCCTGATCGACGTCGACGTCGGTCTCCCCCGCTGTGGCTGCCCGCCCGAGGAGGCATCCCGCCTGGCCCGGCTGGCCCGCACCCGGGGGCTCACGGTACGGGGCGTGATGGGCTATGAGGGCCACGCCGTGGGCATCCCCGACCGGAACCTGCGCGCCGAGCTGACCGAGCAGGCGATGTCGATCCTGGTCGCCGCCCACGCCGAGGTCGGCGGCGAGGTGATCTCGGCCGGGGGCACGGGCACCTACGACCTCAACCCCTGGGCGAGTGAGATCCAGGCCGGCTCCTATGCGCTCATGGATACCGCCTACGCCCGCCTCGACCTCCCCTTCCGCCAGGCCCTGAGCATCCTGGCCACGGTGATCTCGGTCTCGCCTCGCGGCCACGCCGTGCTCGACTGCGGGCTCAAGGCCCTGGGCATGGACCACGGCAAGCCGGAGCTGGCCGGCGATCACGAGGTGCTGCTCGTCTCCGACGAGCACCTCACCTTCCTCCCCCGGGGCAGGGTGCAGGTCGGCGACCGGCTGCGGGTCCTGCCCGCCCACGTCGATCCCACCGTGGCCTACCACGAGCGGATGCACCTGGTCGACGGGGAGCGGGTGATCGAGACCTGGGAGGTGGACCTGCGGGGATGGTAGGCACTCGGGCCGGCTGGACCAACTGGGCCGGCACCGCCGCCTGCCGGCCGGCGGCCATCGAGGTCCCGACCAGCGAGGAGGAGATCGTGGCCGCGGTCAGGGCGGCGGTCGCCGCCGGCCAGCGGGTCAAGGCGGTGGGGAGCGGACACTCCTTCACCGACATCGCCTGCACCGACGGGCGCCTGCTCCGGCTCGACGGCTACGACCGGGTGCTGGCGGTCGACCGCGAGCGCCGGCTGGTCACGGTCCAGTCCGGCATCACCATCGAGAAGCTGAGCCGGGCCCTGGTCGACCTCGGCCTGGCCCTGGAGAACCTGGGCGACGTCGGGTACCAGACCGTGAGCGGGGCCCTCGCCACCGCCACCCATGGCACCGGGGAGCGCTGGCGCAACCTCTCCAGCCAGGTCTGCGGGCTGAGGCTGGTCACGGCCGCGGGCGAGGTCCTGGAGTGCTCCCCGGAGCACGACCCCGAGACCTTCAAGGCGGCCCAGGTCAGCCTGGGCGCCCTGGGCGTGATCTCCACGCTGACCCTGAGATGCGTGCCCGCCTTCTACCTGCACTCGGTCCAGGAGCGGCGGCCGGTGGACGAGCTCCTGGAGCGCTTCGACGAGCTGTGCGCCGATCACGATCACTTCGAGTTCTTCTGGTGGCCCCACACCCCCTGGGCCCAGGCCATCACCAGCCGACGCAGCCCGGAGCCGGGGCCGGGCAAGCCCCGGCGCGGGCCCGGCTCCTACCTGACCGACGTGCTCCTCGACAACCACGCCTTCGGGCTGGTGCAGCAGCTGGCGCGGCTCAACCGGGGCTGGATCCCATCCCTGGCCGCCTTCACCGCCCGGGCCATGGGCCGCCGCGAGATCGCCGACCACAGCCATCGGGTCTTCCTCAACCAGCGCCTGGTCCGCTTCGCCGAGATGGAGTACGCCCTGCCCCGCGAGCACCTGGTGCCCGCCCTGCGGGAGGTCCGGAGCATGATCGAGCGAACCGGACTCCTGATCAGCTTCCCGGTCGAGGTACGGGCGGTGGCCGCCGACGACATCCCCCTCAGCCCGGCCTACGGGCGGGCCACCGGCTACATCGCCGTCCACGTCTTCCATCGTTTCGAGCACGAGCGCTACTTCCGGGAGGTGGAGGCGATCATGACCGCCCACCAGGGCCGGCCACACTGGGGCAAGCTGCACTTCCAGGACGCGGCCGGCCTGCGGCCGCGCTACCCGCTCTGGGACCGCTTCCTGGCCGTGCGCGACCGCCTCGACCCCGAGGGCGTGTTCAGCAACGCCTACCTGGATCGGGTGCTGGGACCACCCCGGGCGGGAGGGACGACGGCCGTGAACCGAGGCAGCGGCCGGGGGTCGCGAGCGGATGGCTGAGCCCGAGGCGCTGGCCGACGATCAGATCCTGGCCGGCTTCGGCTACCGGCAGGAGCTGCGCCGGGCGCTGAGGCTGTTCTCGCTCTTCGCCGTCGCCTTCTCGATCATCTCCATCACCACCGGCATCTTCACCAACTACGGTTTCGGGCTGGCGCACATGGGGCCGGCGTTCATCTGGACCTGGCCGGTGGCGGTGGCCGGCCAGCTGCTGGTCGGCCTCGTGGTCTCGGAGCTGGGAACCCGGATCCCGCTCGCTGGCTACTCCTACCAGTGGGGCTCGCGCCTGGTCAACCCGGCCTACGGCTGGTTCGTCGGCTTCACCGGCCTGGCCTACCTCTCCGTGGGCGCGGCCGCCATCAACTTCGTGGTCGTGGCTCCGCTCTGGGCCGTCGTCCTCGGCCTGGACCCCACCAACCCCAACTCCAACCTGATCATCACCCTGGTCCTCCTGGCCGCGCCGCTGGCCGTCAACCTGGTCTCGATCTGGCTGGCCTCGCGGATCAACAACGTCGCCGTCTTCACCGAGCTGGTGGGGACGGTGGTGGTGGCCCTGGTCCTGGTGGTCCTCGCCCTGAGCCGGCCCGCGCACCCGCTCGGCTTCCTCTTCAGCGTGGGCGGCGAGGCGGCCGGAGGCCGCTGGCCGGGGCAGCTCCCCTTCGCCTTCCTGATCGGCATCTTCACCATCGTCGGCTTCGAGCTGGCGGCCGACCTGTCCGAGGAGGCGATCAACGCCCGGGTGACGGTGCCGAAGGCGATCATCTGGTCGATCCTCTCCTCGGGGGCTCTGGGCATGATCGCGCTGATCGGGTTCACCATCGCCATCCCGGACCTGGGCCGGACCATCGCCAGCCCGGTTCCCCTGGCCTTCATCATCGAGCACTGGCTGGGACGAACCCTGACCGGGGTCTTCCTGCTCTTCGTGGTCTTCTCGATCTTCGCCCTCACGGTGGTCGGCACCGCCGCCACCGCCCGCCTCATCTTCTCCATGGCCCGGGACAACATCCTCCCCCTCTCCGGGCTGCTGAGGCAGGTCCACCCGCGCACCCGGACGCCGGTCAACGCCTTGCTGGCGACCGTGCTCCTGGCCCTGCTCTTCACCCTCTTCGGCTGGTGGAACGCCTCCCACGGGGGCAGCGCCTTCGCGGTCCTGGTCACCGCCACCGCCACCCTGCCCTTCCTCGTCTACCTGGGGACGGTGCTCGCCTACGCCCACCGGCGGCCGCAGCTGGAGGCGATGCCGGGGGCCTTCCGCCTCGGCCGCTGGGCGGGGCCGGTGATGTACCTGGCCCTGGGCTGGATCGTGTTCGCGCTCCTCCTGCTGACGGTGCCCGGGGAGTACCGGGGCGCCGACCTGGTCTGCCTCCTGGTCGAGGCGGTCGCCGCCGTCTGGTACCTGGCCGTGCTGCGACGGCGCTTCGCCGAGGGCACCGCCGGGGTGACCCCGGCCGCGGGCGCCGGTCCGGAGGGATGACGGGCCCGGAGGGACGACGGCGGCACCGACTAGGGCAGCGGCTGGCCCAGACGATGGTTGTCGATGAGACGGGTCTGACCGATCCGAACCGCCAGGACCGCCAGCCGTCCCGGAGACCGGAAGGTCCGCTCGTCCACCACCTCGGCGTAGTCCACCCGCGCCAGCGGCTCGGCCCGCAGCACCGCCAGCATCGCCTCCCGCAGCCGCTCGGGATCGCGCTCACCCTCCAGGTAGCGCCGGTTGGCGGCGCGCAGGGCCTCCACCAGGCAGCGGGCGGCGATCCGCTCCCCCTCCTCCAGGTAGGCGTTGCGCGAGCTGAGGGCCAGCCCGTCGGGCTCGCGCACGGTGGGACAGACGACGACCTCGACCCCGGTGTCCAGGTCCCGGGCCAGACGCTGCACCAGCGCCGCCTGCTGTGCGTCCTTCTGGCCGAAGTAGGCGCGGTGCGGGCGCACGGCGTTGAACAGCTTCAGCACCACCGTGGCCACGCCCTCGAAGTGACCCGGCCGGTGCTCGCCCTCGAGCACCTCGCCGATCTCTCCCACCCGCACCCGGGTGGTGGCGCCGGCGGGGTACATGGCCTCCACCGAGGGCACGAAGGCCGCGTCCACCCGCTCCGCCCGGAGCAGGGCCAGGTCGTCCTCCAGCCGCCGGGGATAGCGCTCGTAGTCCTCCCCGGGACCGAACTGGAGCGGGTTCACGAAGATGCTGACCAGGGTGCGGTCGCACTCCTGCCGGCACCGCTCGATGAGGCTCAGGTGGCCGGCGTGGAGGGCGCCCATGGTCGGCACCAGCCCGACCCGCTCCCCGGCGCAACGCCAGCCCTCGGCCGCCGACCGGACCCCGGCGACGTCCCCGATCAAGGCCGGCCGCTCAGCCGCCACCGTCCCCTCGCCCCCCGGCATCGCCACGGTAGGAGTGCTCCGGCCCCGGGAACGTGCCCTCGGCCACCTCACGGGCGAAGGCCCGCATGGCCTCCACCGCCTGATCACCGAGGTCGGCGTAGCGCTTGACGAAGCGCGGCGTGCGCCCCCGGGTCAGGCCGAGGAGGTCATGGGCGACCAGCACCTGGCCGTCGCAGTGAGGCCCGGCGCCGATCCCGATGGTGGGGATGCGGAGCGCCGCCGTGACCCGCTCCGCCACCTCGGCGGGCACCGCCTCGAGGACCAGGCTGAACGCTCCCGCCGCCTCCAGCTCACAGGCGTCCTGGAGCAAGCGCTCGGCCGCCTCCTCGGTCCGAGCCTGGACCCGAAAGCCGCCCAGCGCGTGCACCGACTGCGGTGTGAGCCCGAGGTGGGCCATCACCGGGATGCCGATCTGGGTCAGGCGCCGCACCACCTCCAGCGAGGGGCCCGCCCCTTCGAGCTTGACCGCGTGCATCCCCCCTTCCTGGACGAGCCGGCCCGCCGAGGTGATGGCACGCTCCAGCGAGGGCTGGTAGGACATGAAGGGAAGGTCGCCCACCAACAGCGCGCTGGAGGCGCCGCGGGCGACCGCGCGGGCGTGGTGGAGCACGTCCTCCAGGGTCACGAACACGGTGGTGGGATAGCCCAGCACCACGTTCCCCAGACTGTCGCCCACGAGCAGGACGGGGATGCCGGCCTCCTCGGCCATGCGGGCGGTGGGGTAGTCGTAGGCGGTCAGCATGGCGAAGCGGCGGCGCTCGGCCTTGAAGCGCTGCAGGTCCATCACCGTGGTCATGGCTCAGATCCCCGCCCGTCGGCCGGACCGGTGAGGAGCGAAGCCAGGCGCGACACCGGCGCCGCCCCGAGGCCGGCGGCCGCCGCCAGGTCGAGGGCGGCCAGGCTCAAGGTCCGGTAGACGTCGATTGGCCTCACCGCCCCCCGGCCGGGGACGGCCTCGAGCGCGGCCAGGTGCCGGGCCACGGTGTCCACCTCACCACGCCGGACCGGCCCGCTCAACCCCTCCGGCAGGCCGACCTCGGCCATCGCCTCCAGGGCACCGCGCATCAAGGAGAGCACCGCCGCCCGCGCGTCCGCCTCTTCCCACCCCACCGCCTCGAAGGCGGACTCGGACTGAGCCGCGAGCGCCACCGTCAGGTTGGCGGCCATGGCCGCTCCGGCGTGGTACAGGGCCCGCCGGCCACGACCCACGCGCAGCGGCCGGGCGCCCACCGTCCTGGCCAGCTCCCCCAGCTCCTCCAGCAGCCGGGGATGGGAGGCGTCCACCGCCACCAGGCTCCCGCGGAACGCCTCCGGCGGACGCTCCACCGGAAAGGGCTGCAGGGGATGGAACGATCCCACCGCCCAGCCGCGCTCGGCCAGCGGGGCGAGGACGTCCAGCTCCAGGGCGCCGCTGAGGTGGACGAAGGCGGCCATGGCGTCGGGCGCGTCGGCCACGATCTCCTTCACCAGCGGCGGAAGGGCCGGATCGGGGACGGCGAGAAAGACCAGGCCGCGCAACGCCGTGCCGGCCCGCCTCCGCTCCCGTTTCGCCCGCCACTCCCGCGCCGGCTCCAGGCTGACCGGCCGACCGGCGGCGTGGAGCGCGCCGGCCAGCGACCGGCCGACCCGTCCCCGCCCGAGCACGGTCACGGTGCGGGCGGCGGCGCTGAGCGATGCTGCCATCATTGCGGAAGCATAGGGCGAGCAGAGGTCGCGGATCGGTCCGGGCGCCGGATCGTCCTCACCTCCCGCCGGATCGAGGCGATGGTGGCCATCCCCTCGCCGAGCCGGCGAAGCGGTGCACCCGGCCACCCCCGCTCGGGTGAGCCGAACGCCCACCTCCCGGCCCGCCCCCACCGCGAGGCCGGCGCGGCGCCCGCATGATCGCACGGGGACCGGGCATGATTAGCTCCCATGGGGGGTGAAGACGCTCGCTCGACCCGTCGCCTGGCCCGGAGGCCGCTGCGCGCCACCTCCTGGCTGGTCCTGGCCCTGCTCCTCGGCGCGGCCCTGCAACCGGCGAGCGGCGCCCTGGCGGCGCGACCGGTGCTGCGGCCCCTCCGGGCCCCCACCCCGTCCCCGGCCACGGTGCCGGTCGAGGCCCGGGACGAAACCCCGCCCATGGGGTGGAACAGCTGGAACGCCTTCGGCCCGGACATCGACGCCGCCCTGATCGAGGCCGAGGCCCGGGCGCTGGTGACCTCCGGGCTGCGGGAGGCCGGTTACGACACCGTGGTCGTGGACGGCGGCTGGGGCCTCCCCGGACGTGACGCCCACGGCGACCTCCAGCCGGACCCGGCCAAGTTCCCGGAGGGCATCGCCGCGGTCGCCGCCTACGTCCACCGCCTGGGACTCAGGTTCGGCATCCACCAGGCGGTGGGCATGACCGACTGCCCGGGTCGGATGCCGGGCACCCAGAGCGCCCCCGGCGGGGAGCTCCAGGACGCCAGCACCTTCGCCGCCTGGGGGGTGGACTTCATCAAGTACGACCTCTGTCACTACCGGTTCCCGCCCGGCACCACGCCCGGGGCGCCCGACCTGGCCGAGATCGCGGTGGAGCGCGGCAACGCGCTCATCGGCCGCTACGAGGCCGCCTCGCCGGCCAACCTCCTCCGGGGCGGAGCCAGGATCGGGGCCTGCCCCCGCTGCCCGGGAGGTCACGACGTGACCGGCATCGGCCTCGAGGGCGGGAGCCTCCAGATCGACGGCGTGACGGCGCCCTCTCCGGGCCCGTACCGACTGGTGATCCGCTACGTCAACGTCGACCACAGCAGCGCCCCGGTCTTCCTCCCCCTGCGCCGCCGGAGGATGGCGCTGCTGAGCGTGGACGGTGGCCCCCCCATCCCCACCTGGTACCCGGTCCCGACCACGCCGGAGGGGCTGGTCACGGGGTGGGGCACGCTCGGCTCGTTGGACGTCCAGGTACGGCTCAGGGCGGGGACGAACAGCCTGACCTTCTCCGATCCCGGCTCCTTCGAGGAGGTGATCAGGGCCGCCTATCAGCGGATGGCGGACGCCATCCACCAGACCGGCCGGCCCATGCAGCTGAGCATCTCCGAGTACGGGATCGCCCGGCCCTGGCTGTGGGGGCCGGGCCTCGGCATCTCGTGGCGGACGACCGACGACGTCGGGGACTTCTGGAGCGGTCGCCCCCACGGACGAGGCCGCGACGGCATCATGACCGCGCTCGACGAGCAGGACGGGCTCGCCGCCTACGCCTTCCCGGGGGCATGGAACGACCCCGACATGCTCCAGATCGGGAACGGCGGCACCACCCCCGACGAGGACCGGGCCGTGTTCAGCCTCTGGGCCATCCTGGCCGCGCCGCTGATGCTGGGGAACGACCTGCTCCACCTGACCCCGGAGACGGAGCGGATCATCTCCAACCTGGAGGTCATCGCCGTCGACCAGGACCCGCTGGGCGACGAGGGCACCCGCATCCTCGACGCGCCCGGCGAGCAGGTGTGGGCACGCCCCCTGGCCGACGGTTCCCGGGCGGTCGTGCTGCTCGACACCGCCGATCACCCCGAGACCCTGGCCGTCACCGCCACCGAACTGGGCCTGCCCCGTTCCCCCTCCTACACGGTGCGCGACCTCTGGGCTCACACCACCGCCAGCAGCACGGGCCAGATCACCACCACCGTCCCCGGCCACGGCGCGGCCATGTTCCGGGTCTGGGCGAACCCGTCCCCGCCCCCCGGCCCCGCCGGCAGGGCGATCGCGGGCCACGGTCTCGCCGTCCCCGGCCCCGCCGGCTAGGGAGGCGGGCCGAAGCCCCGTGGCGCGGGGGACGCGCCCGGCCGCGAGCCCGGCCCGGGCGTCCTCTCACCGGGCGTCCTCGCGCCCCGTCAGCTCCTCTTCGACCTCGTCGTTGAGCGCCGGCTCCGGCGTCCACCCGCCCTGGGCGTCGACGTAGCCGGCCGGGCCGTCGACCTCGTGTCCGAGCACGAGTAGCCAGCGATGGTCGGCGGCCTCCTCCAGGAGACGTGCCTTCTCCTCGATCACCCGCAACACGTCCAGGTCGGCCGACGAGTTCCAGGCAAGGCGCAGGTGGGGCCGGAGGCCGACCAGGTCGCCGGTCACCGCGCAGGACAGATCCGGGGAGGGGCGGAACAGCACCAGCTGATGCCCGGGGGTGTGACCCCCGGTCGGCCTGACCACCAGACCGGGGAGGACCTCGACCTCGCCCTCCACCACCTCCAGGAGCCCGGCCTCGGCCACGGGCAGGAGATCCTCTTCCAGGTAGGCGGCCCGCGACCGCGGATCGGGATGGAGGGCGAAGTCCCATTCCGCCCGCTGCACCACGTGGCGGGCCCGCGGGAAGGTCAACTCCAGGCGTCCGTCCGGAGCGCGGCGCGTCAGGCCTCCGGCATGGTCCCAGTGCAGGTGGGTGGTCACCACCACGTCCACCTCCTCCGGCCGCACCCCGAGCCGACGAAGCGAGCCGAGGAGGCCCTCCGGCTCCCAGGCCCCGAGCTGCCGGGCACGCCGTTCGTCCAGCTTGGTGCCGATCCCGGTCTCGCACACGATCACGCGCCCCCGGTGCCGGACCACGACGCCCACGCAGGCGGCCCGGATCAGGTTGTGCTCGTCGGCCGGCTTCCGCCGCTGCCAGAGGACCTTGGGCACGACGCCGAAGAACGTCCCGCCGTCCGGACGCCAGCCCCCGGCCACGATCAGGTGGAGCTCGAAATCACCCAGCTGCATGGCTGGAGGGTAACGGGGCCGACCGCGGCGCCGACCGGCGATCCGACCACCATCATCACGCTCAGAACATCGACCATCGAATCGGACATAGAACACGATGAATCGGTTAACATCGAGCTTGCCATGACGCGGTCGGTGTGGCGGGGCGCGATCAGTTTCGGGATGGTGAGCATCCCGGTCCGGCTCTACGTCGCCACCGAGCCCCACACCACCTCCTTCCGGCAGCTGTGCCGCGAGCACCTGGCCCCCGTCCAGCACCGGCGCTGGTGCTCCGGCGGTGACCACGAGGTCGCCTACGCCGACATCGTGCGCGGGTACGAGGTCGGGCCGGACCGGTACGTGGTGATGGAGGAGTCGGAGCTGGAGAGCCTCCCGCTCGCCACCGCCCGCACCATCGAGATCGAGGAGTTCGTCTCCGACCGGGGCATCGAGGGTGGCCTGTACTTCAGGTCCGCCTACTACACCGAGCCCGAGCAGGCCGGCCTCAAGGCCTATCATCTGCTGCTGCAGGCGCTGAAGGAGACCGGCACCACCGCCGTGGCCAAGGTCGCGCTTCGGGACCGCGAGTACCTCTGTGCGCTCCGTCCCCTGGACGGGGTGCTGCTGCTCAACACGCTGTACTGGCCGGACGAGATCCGGCCCCTCCAGGAGATCCAGGGCCGAACCGCTCGGGTGGAGGTCAACCCCCACGAGCTGCAGATGGCCAAGAACCTGGTGCAGAGCCTGGCCGAGGAGCGCTTCGATCCGGGCCGGTACCGCGACGAGTACCACGAGGCGTTGGTGCGGGTCGTCAACGCCAGGGCCGCGGGCGAGGAGGTGGCCGCGGCGCCCGAGGTGGAGACGGCCTCCAGGGTGATGGACCTCATGGAGGCGTTGCGGGCGTCGGTGGAGGCGGCCAGGCGGCAGCGGGCGGAGCGGAGCCGGGCCGCGCGCAAGGGGGGCGGTCGCCGGCGGGCCGTCGAGGCGGGCTAGAGCCCGCGTCGGCTCCCGGGGGCGTCTCCGACCTCGACCCGGGCGAACCACCGGGCGGACTGGCTGAAGGGGGGGCCGTCCGCCTACGCTTTCGGAGACATGGTCACCGACCAGCTGGCCCTGGGGGTCGACGACCTCCCGACCGCCATCAGGCCGATGTGGGCCGTGCCGGCCGTCGCGCCCTTCAGCTCCCGCGACTACCTCTTCGAGGTCAAATGGGACGGGTTGCGGTGTCTGCTCTTCGTGGACCGTGCCGGCCGGGTTCAGCTCCAGGACCGGGCACTGCGCGACATCACCGCCATGGTGCCGGAGCTCCGGCGGGCCGGCGCCCAGGTCCCGCCCGGGACCGTCCTCGACGGGGAGCTGGTGGCCACCGACGCCCAGGGACGGCCGGATCGTCAGGCGCTCCGGCGCCGCCTGGCGGGCGGGACCGGCCTGCTCCAGGCCGTGCCCCTGACCTACCTCGCCTTCGACCTCCTCTACCTCCACGGACGCCCCTTGCTCCGTCAACCGCTGCAGCGGCGCCGGGAACGGCTGCTCCGAGCCGTGACCACGGCCGCGAGCCTCGCCGTCCCCCCGCACATCGAGGAGGACGGTGTGGAGCTGTTCGACGCCTGCCTGGAGCGCGGCCTGGAGGGCGTGGTGGCCAAGCACCGCGACTCCATCTACGTCCCCGGGCAACGAAGCCCGTTCTGGCTCAAGGTCGAGGCCGTACGCCGCGACGACTTCGTGGTCATCGGCGCCACCCCCGGGGGACCGGGCCAGCCCTTCGGCGCCCTGCTCGTGGCCTGCTACGAGGACGGCCGTCTCCAGCCCTGCGGAGCGGTGGCCGGAGGCTTCGACGAGGAGTCGGCCAACGAGGTCACGCGTCGGCTGGCCGAGCTGGAGGTCCCCGCCTCGCCGCTCCGGCCACCTCCGGTGGTGACGGCACCGGTGCGCTGGTGCCGACCGGAGCTGGTGGTGAGGGTCCGCTATTCCGAATGGTCGCCCGAGGGCATGCTCCGTTTTCCGATCTTCGACGGGCTGCGGCCCGAGGTGCACCCGGCGGAGTGCGTGCGCACCCGACCCCGGATGGTGGTCTCGGGACGCGCCCGGCGCGCCAACGCCGGTCCCGACCTGGCCCGCTTCCCTTTCTGAGCCAGCCCGACCGGGAGGTCCGGCCCGATCGACGTCAGAAGGGGTCCTCGATCAGCTCCGGCTCCGCCCCCGGACGCACGGCCACGACGGCGAAGTCGATCGGCCCCCGCCAGTCGGCCAGGACGCGATACTCGGCCGCCGCCGCCACCAGGGCCCGGCGCTTCCTGGCGTCGACCGCCTCCGCCGGGGAGCCGAAAGCCTCCGAGGTACGTGTCTTGACCTCGACCACCACCAGGCGATCGCCGCGACGGCAGATCAGGTCGAGTTCCCCGCGACGGGCCAGGAAGCCGCGGGCGATGACACGAAACCCGTGTCGCTCGAGAAAGGCCGCCGCGGCCCGCTCGCCCGCCCTCGCCAGCCGCACCCGTCCCGCTCCGCCATCCCTCATCCGCCGGCGGCGGTCGTAAGGGCACGAACCGGGGCCCAGGTCATCCGGTGGATGGGGGCCGGCCCCAGCTCGGCCAGGGCCCGGAGGTGGGCGGCGGTGCCGTAGCCCTTGTGGAGGGCGAACCCGTAGCCCGGATACCGCCGGTCGTACTCGACCATCAGCCGGTCGCGATGGACCTTGGCGATCACGCTCGCGGCCATGATCGAGGCACAGGTCGCGTCACCCTTGACGACGCACATCTGCGGTAGGGGCAGGTCGGGCACGTCCCAGGCATCCACCAGCAGATAGTCGGCCGGCACCTCCAGAGCCATCACCGCCCCGTTCATGGCCAGCTGCCGCGCCCGGGTCAGGCCCACCCGGTCGATCACCTCGGGACCGACGCCGTGGACGGAACAGGCGACGGCTCGCCTTCGGATCAGCCCGTCCAACCGTTCGCGCTCCGCCGGGGAGAGCCGTTTGGAGTCGTCGAGACCGGGGAGCCGAGCCCCGGGCGGGAGGACGACCGCGGCCGCGACCACCGGACCGGCCAGCGGCCCCAGGCCCACCTCGTCGATGCCGGCCACGTGCCGGTACCCCATCTCGAACGCGGTGCGCTCCGCCGCCCAGAGCCCGGGGCGTCGAGGACGTCGGCGGCTCCTCACGCGGGGAAGGCTAGACGCCGGATCTCAACCGGGGCAACGGTGACCGTGAGGCCCGGCCGCGGCTCACCCCTCCGGCTCAACCTCCGGCTCGGCCGCCGTCCGCGCCCGCCGGGTCCGCAGCGCCTCCGCCTTCGACCCGGCCGGCTCGTCGCGCCGTTCCCTGATCCTGGCCGCCTTGCCCACCCGCCCGCGGAGGTAGTAGAGACGGGCCTGCCGAACCCGGCCGTGCCGGACCACCTCGATCCTCTCCACGCGCGGGGAGTGGACCAGGAAGGTGCGCTCGACGCCGACCCCGTGGGTGACGCGCCGCACGGTGAAGTTACGGCGAAGACCGTTGCCGGCGACCCGGATGACCAGGCCCTCGAAGACCTGGATGCGCTCCCGCGTGCCCTCGACCACCCGGGCGTGGACCCGCACCGTGTCCCCGGGCCGGAGCTCGGGCACGGCCTCCTTCTGCTGCTCCCTCTCGATCTGGTCGATCACGTTCATGTTGGTCTCAGTCCTCGTCCAGGTTCATGGTTGACGGCGGCGTCGCCCCGGCCCCGGGCGTGCTCGCGACGCCAGCGCTCGATGGCCGCGTGATCTCCGGAGAGGAGCACGTCCGGAACCCGCAGCCCCCGCCACTCGGCGGGTCGGGTGAACTGCGGATACCCACCCTGGCCGGCGCCGAAGGCGTCCCGGGCGAGCGAGGCCTCGTCACCCAGGACGCCCGGGACGAGACGGGCCACGGCGTCGATCACCACCAGGGCCGGAATCTCGCCACCGCTCAGGATATAGTCGCCGATCGAGACCTCGCGGTCGGCGAGGGCCTGGCGGACACGATCGTCCACCCCCTCGTAGCGGCCGCAGATGAGGATCAGGCCCGGCTCCTCGGCCAGGCCCCTGACCATCTCCTGGTGCAACCGCTCCCCCCAGGGCTCGAGCAGGACCACCGGCCCCGGGTTCCGGGGCCGGATCGCCTCCACGGCGGCGAAGATGGGCTCCGGCTTCAGCACCATGCCGGGGCCGCCGCCGAAGGGTGCGTCGTCCACCTGGCGGTGACGGCCGGTGGCGAAGGCCCGGAGGTCGTGCACGTGCAACGCGACCAGCCCGCGCCGGATCGCGCGGCCGACCACGCCGTGCTCGAAGACCGGCCCGAAGAGCCCGGGGAAAATGGTGATCACGTCGAACCTCACGACCGAGCCGCTCAGGCCTCCTCCACTTCCAGGATCCAGTCGGCCACGGTCACGCGGCGGTGCTCGAGGTCGACCTCGAGCACCGCTTCGTGGACGGCCGGGATCAGGTGCTCGTGTCCCTCGCGCCGTGCCACCCACACGTCGTTGGCCGGCATCGACCACACCTCGGTCAGGGTCCCCAGCTCACGGCCGTCGGTCGTGCTCACCGACAGGCCCACCAGCTCGTGGTGGTACCAGGCGGCGTCGGGGAGGGGGCGCACCTCCTCCTCCGGCACCTCCAGGTAGCGACCCCGGGCCGCCTCCGCTGCCGCGCGATCGTCGAGCCCTTGCAGCTTCACCACGGTCCAGGCGGGACGCGGCCGGCTCCACTCGACGCGAAGCCGACGGCCGTCCAGGTGCAGCTCAGCCCCGGGCGCGAACCGTTCCGGGAAGTCGGTCAAGGAGGACACCTTGACGGCCCCCTCGATCCCGAACGCCCCCACGATCAACCCGACCCGGACCATGGACGCGGCTCACCGCCCGGTTGCCAGGTCCACGAAGACCCGTCTGCGGTCGCGCAACGAGGCCACCCGCACCAGGGTCCTCAGGGCCTCGATGTTGCGGCCCGCCTTGCCGATCAATCGGCCCAGGTCCTCGTCGGCCATGCGGACCTTGATGGCGATGGTGCCGCGGCCTCGATCCACCGAGTGCACCTCGACCTGCTCCGGCCGGTCCGCCACCGACTTGGCGACGAACTCGACCAGGGCCCGGTAGTCGATGCCGGGACGATCCGGGTAGGGCCGGCGGAAGCTGCCATCGCGACCACCCCGGAATCCGCCCCCGTAGCCGCTACGCCTGAACGGCGGCCGATCCTGACTTTCTCGACGCTGCATAGCGCTCAAGGATGCCCTCCCTCTTGAGGAGCGTGCGGGCGGCCTCCGAGGGCTGCGCCCCCCGGTTCAGCCACAGCATGACCTTCTCCTCGTCGATCTTGAGGGTGGCGGGCTCGGTCAACGGGTTGTAGTAGCCCACCTGCTCGATGAACCTGCCGTCGCGGGGCGAACGGGCGTCCGCGACCACGAGACGGTAGAAGGGCCGCCGCTTGGCCCCCATCCGCCTCAGCCTGATCTTGACCAATCCGTCACTACCTCCTTGCGTGGGAAATGGTGTACGAGGCGGCCCGCGGGCGCCTCACCGGGCTCACGCGCCGAAGAGGCGACCCAGTCGGGGACGCCGGCGGCCCGCGCCACCCCCCAGGCCGAGCTGCCGGGCCATCAGCTGCATCTGCTCGCGGGCCTTCAGCAGCCGGTTCACGTCCGTCACCCGGGTGCCGCTCCCGGCCGCGATCCGCCGGCGGCGGGAGCCGTCGATGATCTCCGGTCGGGCCCGCTCGGCCCTGGTCATGGAGAGGATGATGGCCTCCATCTTGCGGATCTCGGCCTCCGGGTCGGCGTCCTCCAGCTGACCTTTCAGCTGACCGGCTCCGGGCAGCATCTCCAGGACGTTCTGGAAGGAGCCCATGTTGCGCAGCTGCCGGAGCTGGACCAGGAAGTCGTCGAAGGTCAGGTGCCCGGCGCGCAGGTGTTTCTCCACCCGCTGCGCCTCCTGGCGGTCGACCACGCGCTCGGCCCGCTCGATCAGGGTGAGCACATCTCCCATGCCCAGGATCCGCGAGGCCATGCGGTCGGCGCGGAAGACCTCCAGGTCGCCCACCTTCTCGCCCACACCGGCAAACCGGACCGTCTGGCCGGTGGCGAACTTGAGCGAAAGCGCGGCTCCCCCCCGTGCGTCGCCGTCCAGCTTGGTGAGGATCACCCCGTCGATTCCCACCGCCTCATGGAAGGCCGCCCCCACCGTGACCGCGTCCTGGCCGGTCATGGCGTCCGCGACCAGGAACGACTCCGTCACCGGGATCGCATCGCGGATCCGGCGGATCTCCTCCATCAGCTCGGCCTCGGCCACGTGACGGCCGGCGGTGTCGAGCACGACCAGGTCGCAGTCTTCCCGAGCGGCCGCCGCCAGCGCCTCCCGCGCGATTGCCTCCGGGGACTCCCGGCCGGTGTGGAAGGCGATCCGCTCGCGCTCCGCCAGCACCCGGAGCTGCTCCACCGCCGCCGGTCGGCGCAGGTCGAGGGCGACCACCATGGGGCGGTGGCCTTCGCCGCGGGCCAGGTGGGCCAGCTTGACGGCGGTGGTCGTCTTGCCCGAGCCCTGGAGCCCGGCCAGCAGGACGACCGTCGGCGGCCGGTCGGCGTAGGTCAGGCCCCGGTCGTTGCCGCCCAGGAGCTGCACCAGCTCTTCGTGCACGACCTTGATCACCTGCTGGGTCGGGGTCAGGCTCTGACTGACCTCGGCGCCCACCATGCGGGACCGGACGCGCTCCACGAACTGCTTGACCACCCGGTAGTTGACGTCCGCCTCGAGCAAGGCCATGCGGACGTCGCGCAGGGCGGCGTCCACGTCCTCGGTCCGCAGCACGCCCCGCCCTCCCAGCTTGCGGAGGGTGGCGCTCAGGCGGTCGCTCAGGCTCTCGAACATCAGGCCCGGCTCACCTCCTGCTCGAGCCGCGCCAGCCACCGGCGGATCTCCGCCAGGTCGCGCGCCAGCGAGGCCCGGACCGTCCGCCGCCGTTCCTCGGCCGCCAGGAGGCCGAGGCGGCTCTCGTACTCCTCCAGGGCCTGGCCGGCACGACGCACCAGGTCATGGACCGCAGCCCGGGAGGTCTCCCGGCTGCGCGCGATCTCAGAGAGCGACCAGTCACGGCGAAGGTAGAGCTCCAGCACTTCCCGCTGCTGGTCGGTGAGCAGGGGGCCGTATCGCTCGAACAGCTCCACCTGCCGTTGTCGTGACGACAGAGTGTCAAGGCTCAAGCCTTAACAAGGCTACCACGACCGCGCTCCCGGCTGCCGGCCAGATGGAGGGCCAGGGTCCCCTTCCTCCCGCCTTCGCAAGCTTTCCTGATATTGAAATTTTGATTTTCTCGGTAATCAATGACAGCGTTGTCCGTCATGACCAGGTTGCATTTCCTTATAGCGTTCCCCTTCACTCTGGCCGGCGTCCTGTGGAGTGCCCGTCCTGCTCAGGCCTATACCGTGCGGCCTGGTGACACGCTGTGGAGCCTCTCCCAGCGAACCGGCGTCCCGGTCGACCAGCTCGCCCGCGAGAACGGGATCGCCGATCCCAACCACATCCTGGTGGGCCAGCGACTCACGCTCGCCCTCCCCACCCCTCCCGCCCCGACCGTGCCGGCCGCCCCGACCGCCGTCTACACCGTGCGCCCGGGCGACACCCTGTGGGGGATCGCGCGGCGGTTCGGCGTCTCCGTCGCCGACCTGGAGCGGCTCAACGACGTCTCCAACCCCCGGCGCCTGCTGCCCGGCCAGATCCTTCACCTCGGCACCCAGCGGGCTCCGGAGGCGGTGAGCGGGGCCGCCGCCAGGGAGCTGCTGGTGCGCGCGGCCAACGAGGAGCAGGTCGACCCCAACCTGGTGCTGGCCGTGTCCCTCTGGGAGAGCGGCTACAACAACTCGATGATCTCCCGGGACGGGGCGATCGGGCTGATGCAGATCCTGCCCTCCACCGCCGCCTGGGCGGGACCGGCCCTGCTGGGACACCCGGTGGACGTCTACCGCGCCTGGGACAACGCGCTGCTGGGGGCCGCCCTGCTGCGGCACTACCTCGACGACTTCAACGGCGACGTCAGGCTGGCTCTGGCCGCCTACTACCAGGGAGAGTCGGCCACCAGACGGTACGGCATCTACCCGAGCAGCCGCAACTACGTCAACGGCATCCTGGCCCTGCGCGCCCGCCTGGCGGCGAGCACGTAGGAGGTGGGCTCCCGGCCGGATCGAGGCGACCACGGTCTCCTCGCCAGCCCCGGAGAACGCCACCGGAGCCTCGGCGAGGGCGAGGCCGTCTCGCTCCAGCCGCCGGCCTGGAGCGACGACCACCCGTTCCCGCTCCACCGGCGGCGACGTGCCAACCCCGTAGACTCGCAGCGTGCTCACCGCCATCATGCTCGTCCGCGCCAGGCGCGACGCCCTGCCCACCCTCGGTCCCCGCCTGGCCGAGGTCAGGGGAGTGGCCGAGGTCTACACGGTCACCGGCGACTGGGACTTCGTGGCCATGCTCCGGGTTCGCGAGCACGAAGAGCTGGCCACGGTCGTGACCGGGGAGATCGCCCAGCTCGAGGGCATCGAGCGTACCCGGACCATGGTCGCCTTCCAGCAGTTCTCGGCCCACGACCTGGAGGCCATGTTCGGCCTCGGCGCGGAGGGCTGAGCCCTGCTCGAGGTCGCGCTCGAGGCCGCCCGGGCGGGCGCGGCGGTCCTGCGACGGGCCGGGCTGGGCCGCCGCCGGGCGCAGCGCAAGGCGCTGCCCGGCGACTACGTGACCGAGCAGGATCGGGCCAGCGAGGCCGCCATCCTCGAGGTGCTGGGGCGCCGGGCGCCCGGCATCCAGGTGCTGGCCGAGGAGGCCGGAGGCGCCACCTCGGGCACCCGGTGGGTGGTCGATCCCCTGGACGGCACCGCCAACTGGATCCACGGCCTCCCCCTGGTCGGCGTCTCGGTGGCCCTGCTCGACCGAGGCGAACCGAGACTGGGGGTGGTGGTCGCGCCCTGGCTGGACCTGGAGTTCGCGGCCGAGCGGGGGCGAGGAGCCACGCTCAACGGCGAGCCCCTCCCCGAGCTGGGGGCCGGGGACCCCGCCACCGCCATCGTGGCCACCGGGTTTCCCTTCCGGCGCAAGCATCTGCTCCCGCGCTACCTTCCGGTCTTCGAGGGCGCCCTGCGCCGCTTCGAAGACCTGCGCCGCGCGGGGGCGGCCTCGCTCGACCTGGCCTGGACCGCTTCCGGCACCTGCGACGGCTTCTTCGAGCTGGGCCTCGCCCCCTGGGACGTGGCCGCGGGCGCCGCCCTGGTCCTGGAGGTCGGAGGACGGGTGAGCGACTGGCAGGGCACGAACGGCTGGCTCGAGAGCGGAGACATCCTGGCCGCCCCGCCCGCCGTCCACGACGTGCTCCTCGAGCTGGCGCGTCGCGGCTGAGCCGGACGTCGGGCCGCCGACCTCACGCCAGCCGACGGCGCAGTCGCCGGAGCGGCAGCTCGACCAGGCTGCGCCATTGCTGACGCAGGGCCAGGCCGGCCGGGACCGCCGCTCGACCGCCCGTCCGGGGCCTCGTCCGCCGGCCCAGGACGGCGGCGCGGAAGTCCTCGGCGGTGACGCCGTCGAACTCGGTGACCGCCCCGCCCAGGTCGTGACGCCCGAAGTGGCTGTCGCTGGCGCCCACGGCGGCGCCCAGGCGGTCGCGGTTGGCCTCGTAGAAGGCCGCCAGGAGCCGGCGCCGACCGGTCGACATGGGCGCGGTGTGGAGCACCTCGATGGCGTCGATCGGGTGCCGCTCGATCAGACGGGCCAGCATCCCCGGCTGGCAGGAGGCGAAATAGGTGGGCATGAACGGGTGGGGGATGACGGCCAGCCCTCCCTGGTCGTGGATGGCGTCGACCGTGTCCGCCAGGCTCATGCCGCTCCGGATCGGACGTTCCAGGAACCAGCCCACCACGTGCGTCTGCGCCGGCCAGCGGGTCGTGATCTCCTGCCCCCGGACGACCTCCACCCCCACCTCCTGCCCCCGCTCCCACGTCTCCCCGGCCGCGGCCATGGTGTCGTGGTCGGTGACGGCGATCAGGGCCAGGCCGGCGGCCCGGGCCGCGGCCACCAGCTCGGCCGGGGAGACCATGCCGTCGGAGGCGAGGGTGTGACAGTGGGGGTCGGCCAGGGAGACCATGGGCACGTCATCCGCTCCGGGAAGGGTCGCTGAACCGATGGAACCCTCTGAGGGGCTCCGGGCATGGTACCGTTGCCGGCTCCCGGCGGGCGGTCCACGCCACCGGCGGGCCGAAGGTCGACCCCGGAGCCGGTCAGCCCCCGACCTCGCCGTTCTCGCCGAACAGCGAGGCCGCGAACCGGCGCACGTCGAACGCGGCCAGGTCGGCGGGCCCCTCCCCCACCCCGATCAGCTTGGTGGGCACCCCGAGCTCCGCCTCGATCGCGATCACCGCCCCTCCCCTGGCCGTGCCGTCCATCTTGGCCAGCACCAGGCCGGTGACGGGGAGCACAGTGCCGAAGCCACGGGCCTGGGAGAGGCTGGACTGGCCCAGATTGCCGTCCAGGACCAGGAGGGATTCGTGGGGAGCGCCCGGCAGGGCCTTGCCGGCCACGCGCGCCACCTTGGCCAGCTCGTTGAGCAGGTTCTGCTGGGTCTGGAGGCGGCCGGCGGTGTCGACCAGGACCACCCCGTGCCCACGCCGGGCGGCCATCTGGAGGGCGTCGAAGACGACGGCGGCGGGATCGCCGCCCGGGCGCCCGGCGAAGCAGGGCACGCCGGCCCGCTCCGCCCAGGCCTGCATCTGCTCGATGGCGGCGGCACGGTAGGTGTCCGCGGCCACCACCAAGGGGGCGAAGCCGTCCGCGGCCAGGAGGTAGGCCAGCTTGCCGGCGGTGGTGGTCTTGCCCGAGCCATTGACCCCGTAGAGGAGCACGCAGGAAGGGCGGGCATCGATGAAGAGTGCCCGCGGCTGCGACGACATGATCGCCGACATCTCCTCGATCAGAGCCTCGCGTGCCACCTCGAGGGTACGCGGGCGCCGCTCCCGGACGCGTCGTGCCAGGTCGGCGGCCAGGACCGGGCCGACGTCACCGGCGATCAGCAGCTCCTCGAGCTGCTCGTAGAAACCAGGGGAGAGCGGGGTGCCCGCGGCCCGCAGCCCCTCAACGAAGAGCCCTCGGGTGCGGCTCGCCACCTTCGACCAGATCGACGTCATCCGGCCTCCTATTGTGCCGGGGCCGGCGAGGTCAGGCGCTCTGGACCGCCGGCGGCGGCTTCCTCCGGACCTGGATGTCCTCGAGCCGAACCGAGACGATGTGCGAGCAGCCGCTCTCGTCGAGGTGGATGCCGTAGAGAGCGGAGGCACAGGCCATGGTCATGTGGTTGTGGGTGACGATCATGAGCTGACGCCGGCGCCCGAGGCGTTCGAGGAGGTCGCCGAAGCGGGCGACGTTGGCGTCATCCAGGGCGGCGTCGACCTCGTCCATGACCGTGAAGGGGGCGGGGTTGATCTCCTGGAGGGCCATGACCAGGGCCAGCGCGGTCAGGGCACGCTCCCCGGTGCTGAGCAGCGAGATGCTCTGCATGCGCTTGCGCGGGGGCTGGACCAGGATCTCGACCCCGCTCCGGGGCCCCTCCGCCCCGGGGGCGTGGCGAAGCGTCGCCCTGCCCCCGGCGGTGAGCTCGGCGAAGAGGTCCTGGAAGTTGACCGCCACCGCGCCGAAAACCGCCTCGTAGCGGCTCTCCTCCTCCTGGCGCAGCCGTGCGATCAACTGCTCCAGGTCCTCTCGCGCCGCCCGGATGTCCTCCAGCTGGGTGATCAGGTTGGAGTAACGCTCTTCCAGCTCGGCGCACTCCGACTCCGCCAGCGCGTTCACCGGCCCGATCTCGCGCAGCCGCCGCTCCAGGTGGCGCATCTCTCGCTCCCGGGCCTTGCCCCCCGGCACCTCCTCGGGGGTCAGGCCGGCGGGCATGCGGGCCCGCAGCTCCTCCATCCGGAGCGCCGCCCGCTCGGCCTCGCGCCGGTGCAGCTCCAGGCCGTTCTCCAGCGAACCCACCTCGAGCCGGGCCTTGACGTGGGCCTCCTCGGCCGCCACCAGGCGCCTGGCAGCCTCGGCCAGTTGCGCCTCCTCGTCCGGCGATTCCCCCTCCATCCGCTCCAGCTCGGCGCGGGCCGCCCGCACGCGGTCCCGGAGGGCGGGCAGGGCCGCCTCCGCCTCGGCCGCCGCCTGCTCGGCCCGGGCCGCGCGCTCGATCCTGGCCCTTCGCCCTCGCTCCAGGGCGGCCAGGTCGCCCTCGAGCGCCGACAGCTGACGGCGCAGGTCACCCGCCCGCTCTCGCCAGCGGGTCCGCTCCAGCTCCAGCCGCTGCACCTCCGCCCGGTGCTCGGCGACCGACCGTTCCCGTTCCGCCACCGCCCGGCGGGCTTCGGCGGCGAGGGCCTCCGCCTCGCCCAGGGACCGCTCCAGCTCGGGCAGGCGGGCCGCCTCCCGCCGCTCGACCTCGCGCGCCTCGGCCAGCTGCGCGGAGGTCTGATCGAGCTGGCGCCGTTGCCCGACGATGGAGGTGAGCTCCTGCAGGCGCGCCCGGGCCCGACCGGCCTCCTGGTTGCGCTCCCGGACCTGTGCGGCCAGGGGCTCCAGGGCCGCGATCTCCTGACGGAGGTGCTGGCGCCGCGCCGTCAACCCCACCCTGGGGTCGCTCCCGGCGCGGATCAGGCCCGGCTCGCGGTAGATCCCCTCCGGGGTGACGTCCCGCCCCAGCACGACGTGGCCCAGCAACCGCCGCGCCAGCGGCTCGAAGCCCGGCTCCCAGGTGACCTGCTCGAACAGGGACCCCGCCTCCGCCTCGACCGGCCCCACGGGATAGACGACGGTGGCCTGTCGGTCGTCAGCCCGTGCCGCCACCAGGGCGCTGGCCTCGTCGGGGGCCGCCCAAGCGTCGAGCAGCGGACCCAGCGCGGCCGAGAGCGCCGCCTCCGACCCGGGGCGGGCCACGATCACGTCGCCGACCCGCCGAAGCCCGTGCCCGCGGGGCGCCGGCCAGAGGGACTCCAGGCCCTCCAGCTCGGCCCGCAACCGGGCCAGGCGCGAGGCCGCCTCGGCCGCCTCCCGGGCACGGTCCTGTGCCGCCTCGGCCGCCTCCCGGGCCGCGGGCAGCTCGCGCTCGGCCGGCAGCACCGACGCCTCGAGGCGGGCCAGGGATTCCTCCTGGAAGCGGACCCGGCTGCGCACCTGGGCCAGTTGCGACTCGCAGGCCATCAGCCGGCGGCGCGCCTGCTCCACCGCCTCGGCCGTCTCCCGCGCTCGCCGAGCGTCGACCGGCGGCGGTGGGGGCGGCGGTGGCGGCACCTCCGACAGGCGCTGCTCGGCGTCGACCAGCGCCCGGGCGATTTCCTCCCGCCGGGCGGCGAGGGCGGCGAGCCGCTCGGCGATCTCGGCGTGCTCCGTCCGCGCCGCCTCGGCCAGCGCCGCCTGGCTTCGCGCCCGCTCCTCGGCCATGGCCAGTTCGTGTTCGGCGCGCTGCAGCTCGAGCCGTCCGGCCGACAACCGGCGCTGGCGCTGCAGTCGGCGGTCCTGCATGGCCTGCAGCTCCTGCTGACAGCGCGCGTACGCCTCCTCGGCGGCGCGGGCGGCCGTGCGCGCCTCGTCCAGGCGTCGCCCCAGCCCCTCGACCTGGGCCTGCTCACGCCGGTGCAGGTCGCGGGCCTCCCGCCACTCCTCCCAGACGATGCTGCCCCGCAGCAGGTCCAACCGCCTGGCGATCTGCTCGGCCTCGCGGGCGGCCGCGGCCTGGGCGCGGACCGTCTCCAGCCGCGGCTCGATCTCGCCGCGCAGGTCCTCCAGTCGCACCAGGTTGGCGGCCAGCTCCTCCAGCCGGGCCACCGCCTCGACCCGCTTCGCCTTCACCTGGCGGACCTGGGCCGCCTCTTCGATCAGACGGCGCCGCTGGTCGGGCGTGCAGTTGATGATGGCCTCGATGTCGCGCTGATCCACGATCGCATAGGAGTCGGTGGTCAGCCCGGTCGAGGCCAGCACGTCCAGCAGGTCGTGACGCCGGACGCGCGTCCCGTTGAGGAAATAGTCGCTCTGCCCGCTCCGGTCCAGCCGCCGCCGGATCTCGACCTCGTCGCAGTCGAGGGAGAGACGCCGATCGGTGTTGTCGATGACGATGGCGACCTCGGCCTGGGCCGCCCGCGGCCGGCGCTCGCCGCCCGAGTAGATGATCTCGTCCATCCGGCGACCGCGGAGGTCCTTCGCCTGCCGCTCGCCCAGCACCCACTTGATCGCGTCGACCGTGTTGCTCTTGCCCGATCCGTTGGGGCCCACGATGGCGGTCACGCCCGGGTCGAAGGTGATCTCGGTCTGGCGCGCGAAGGTCTTGAATCCCGCAAGCCGGAGGGAGCGCAGACGCACCAGGCGGTGAGGTTACCAGCTTCGGCCCTTCGGGTCGCGGCGGGGTCAGGCGCCGGTCCTGGCCAGCTCCCGGTCAGAGGCCGGTTCGGGCTCCTCGGCGCCCTTGCGCGACCGCCGTGCCCGCCGACGCGGCCGGCCCTCGGAAGGCGGCGCCGTCTCGGGTTCGACCTCGGCCGGCGGGCTCGCCGGAGGCGGGGACGGGGGCTCCTCCCGGGTTGCCGGCTGTCGGCGATCGCGTCGTCGCTCTCGCGGCGTACCGACCTGCTCCAGCTCGGCCAGCGCGTTCCTCGCCGCCTCCTGCTCCGCCGCCTGCTTGGTGGGCCCGTGTCCGGTCCCGAGCGGCTCCGCCCCGGCGTAGACCACGGCCGTGTACTCGCGCTGGCGGCCACCTCTGGCCCCGGCGCTGTCGTAGTAGGGCGTGAGCCCGTAGCGCTCCTGCACCACCTGCTGCAGCCGCCCTTTGTAGTTCTCGTCCTGCACCGGCTCGGGCAGGGCTCGGAATCGATCCAGGTAATAGTGGTAGGCGGCATCGTAGCCGGCGTCCAGGAAGATCGCCCCCAGCACCGCCTCGAAGGCGTTGGCGAGCAAGGACTTCAGCGTCCGCCCACCGCCCCTGGCGATCCCCTTTCCCAGATACAGGTAGTCGCCCAACCCGATCTCCTCGGCGAGCGCAGCCAGGGTGTTGGTGTTGACCATGATCGACCGCACCTGGGTCATCTCCCCCTCTCTGGCGCCGGGGTTGAGCTTGAAGAGGTACTCGGCCGTGATCAGCTGGAGGACGGCGTCACCCAGGTACTCCAGACGCTCGTTGTCACGCGGAGAGATCTCGGGGTTCTCGTTGGCGAAGGAGCTGTGGGTCAGGGCCTCGCGCAGGAGGGCTGGCTGCCGGAAGGCGACCCCGATCTTCTCCTGGAGCTCCTCCAACTGGCCCCTTGGCACCTCCGGGTCCTGAACCGGCCGCCGACCGCGGCCACCCGATCGAGCGTTCCCTATGAGGCCGACTTCTCCTGAATGTACTCCCAGGCCTGACCCACGGTCGTGATCTTCTCCGCGTCCTCGTCCGGGATCTCGAGGCCGGTGTTCTCTTCGAAAGCGTAGATCAGCTCGACCAGATCCAGCGAGTCGGCGTTCAGGTCCTCCTGGAACGAGGCATCCATCGTCACCTGCTCGGGCTCACAGCCGAGCCGCTCGACGATGATGTTCTTGAACTCTTCGAAGCTGATCTTCTGGCTGTCCAAATATCGTCCTCCAGAAGGTGGCCGCACGCGTGCGGCGTCTACTGTATCAGCCGCGTCCGATCCGCGGCCGACGGGCGGTGGTCGTAACTCATGCCAGGTGCAGGCGCAACGCCGCCTCCGGCGTGGAGACCGAGTGGGCACCGGCCTCGGGCACCAGCTCCCGCATCATGCCGGACAGGGCCCGGCGAGGACCCACCTCGACGAAGTGCCGACAGCCCATGGCAGCCAGCCGGCGCACGCAATCGGCCCAGCGCACCGGGGAGCTGAGCTGTCGCTCGAGCACGTCCGGGATCTCCTCCACCGTCCGATAGGGCTCAGCGGTCAGGTTCGCGACCACGGGGACGCAGGGCATCTGCCAGGCGACGGTCCGCAGGACGTCGCCCAGGACCTTCCCGGCCGGGGCGACGATCGGGGTGTGGAAGGCGGCGGCCACGTTCAGGGGGACGACCCGGCGCGCCCCCGCCTCCCGCATCCGCTTCCCGGCCAGCTCCAGTCCGCGGACGGTGCCGCCGATGACGGTCTGGGTGGGGGTGTTGTAGTTGGCCGGCCACGCCTCGGGCACGCCGTCCAGGGCCCGCTCCACGGCCTCGGGGCCGATGCCGAGCACGGCGCACATCGAGCTGGTGCCGGGCGGAGCCGCCTCCGCCATCGCCCGGCCGCGAGCCACCACGGCGCGGACCGCCTCCTCGGGGGTGATCGCCCCGGCCACGCAGAGGGCCGTGTACTCCCCGACCGAGTGCCCGGCCACGGCGTCGGGTCGGATGCCCGCCCGCTCCAGCAGCCGGGCCAGGGCCACGCCCACGAACAGGAGCGCCGGCTGCGCGTTGGCGGTCGCCCGCAGCTCCTCTTCGTCCGCCGAGGTCAGCAGCCGGGCCAGGTCGACGCCGGCCACGCGCGAGCACCGCCGGGCCAGCTCGGCGATCTCGTCGTCACGGAGCAGGTCGGTCCCCATGCCGGCGTGCTGCGACCCCTGGCCGGGGAAGAGAAAGGCCACGCCGCCGGGGCGCTGCCGGGCGAGGTGCGCCTGCGGATCGACGCGTACCGCCTCAGACACGGACAGACGAGCGATGGCACACGGCAGGTGAAGGGCTCAGTCGGTCTCGATGACCTCGCGACCGGCGTAGTGGCCGCAGTTCGGGCAGACGTGGTGAGGGCGGCGAGGATGACGGCAGCGCGGGCAGGGATCGAGCTGGAGCCGGCCCAGCGCCAGGTGCGAACGCCGCCGCCGCGTGCGCCCCTTCGAGAGCTTGACCTTCGGAAGTGCCATGGGCGTGCGAGAGTGTACCAGAGCGGGATCGAAGTCGGTTCTCCCGCCCGATCCGCGATCGCGCAGAGCCGAAGCGGAGGTCAGAGGCGAGCGCGCCCCAGCTCGCCCGCCTCCGAACGATCCTCGGGCTGGGCCGACTGGAGCGCCTCCACCCCGCGCTTGACCGTGGCCAGGGTGCGGGTGAGATGCGCCTCCAGCTGCTGGAGCTGCTCCAGCGCGTACGCCTCCGCCTCCCGGATGATCTCTTCGGCCCGGACCTGTGCCTCCCGGAGCGTCTGCTGCGCCTGGCGCTCGGCGCGGTGCAGGATCTCCGACTCCTGGACCGTCGCCTCGGCCCGCTGGTTGGCACGCGACAGGATGCGGGTGGCCTCGGCGTGTGCCTCGGCGATGAGGCGCTGCTGCTCCTGCACCGTCCAGTTGGCCTGCTTGATCTCTTCGGGCAGGTTGAAGCGGAGTTGATCGACCAGGTCCAGGACCTCTTCCTCGTCCACCATGACCTGATTGGAGAAGGGCACCCGCCGGGCGTGGTGGAGGAGGTACTCGATCCGATCCAGGATCTCGTCGACCTTCAGCTGAACCTCTCCTTGAGACGTCGTGCCACCACAGGAGGTACGAAGCGGCCGACGTCACGGCCATGGCCGGCGACGTCCTTGAGGATACTCGAGGAGACGAAGAGCTGAGGCAGACCCGAGATCAGGAAGACGGTATCGATCTCGGGGGCCAGCTGCCGGTTCATCAGCGCCTGCTGGAGCTCGGCCTCGAAGTCCGAAGGAAGGCGCAGACCCTTCACCACCACGCGGATCCCCCGTGATCGGGCGAACTCGACGGTCAGCCCCCGGTAGCTCGTCACCTCCACCGTGGGACGATCCGCCAGGGCCTCCCGGATCATCGCCACCCGTTCCTCGGGCGAGAACAGCGGGGTGCGCTTCTCGGGGTTGGCCGCGACCGCGACCACCAGCCCGTCGAACAGTTGCAGCGCGCGGTCGACGATGTCCAGGTGACCGTTGGTGAAGGGGTCGAAGCTCCCCGGATAGAGGGCGGGACCGCTCACCTGGCCACGGAGACGGTGACCGCCGCGTCACCGTAGCGACGCTGCCGGCGCACGTACAGCCGCTCCGTGGCCGGCCACGACCACCGCCACGGGTGCTCGATCACGATCAGGGCTCCCGGGGCGGCGAGACGGTCCAGCGAGGCCAGGGCGCGGTCCAAGACGGGGTCATTGTAGGGCGGGTCGAGGAGGATCACCGAGGCCGCCGCGACCTCGGGGGGGCTGGCCTGGAGCCAGCGCGCGACCTCCGCCCGGACCACCCGCGCCCGCCCCTCCAGCCCCACTGCGGCGAGGTTGCGACGGAGCACGCCGACCACGCTCGGGACCCGCTCCACGAAGACGGCCTCACTCGCCCCCCGTGAGAGCGCCTCGATGCCCAGCGCCCCCGAGCCCGCGAACAGGTCCAGCACCCGGGCGCCGACCACCGCCTCCCCCAACAGGTCGAAGATGGCCTCCCGCACCAGGGCCTGGGTGGGCCGGATCCCCCGCGGCATGGCCAGCCGCCGGCCGCCCGCCGATCCCCCCTGCACCCGGAGCCGGCCGCCCATCGCCGATCCGGCTCAGGCGAACCCCGGCGGCCGCCGGTGCCGCCAGGGGAGGGCCTCCTCGAGCCGGGCCGCGACCGCCAGCAGCAGGGCTTCGCCCCGGGGCGGGCCGACGAGCTGCACCCCGAGCGGCAGCCCCTCGGCGCTGGTGCCCACGGGGAGGCTGATCGCGGGCTGACCGGTGCAGTTGTAGGGGTAGGTGAAGGCAAGCCAGTCCAGGCTGCGCTGGCTCGCCCGCTCCGGCTCCGGGTCGGCGAAGTGCCCGATCGGCACCGGAGGCTGGGTCAGGGTCGGGGTGAGGAGGAGGTCATGGTCGTCCCAGAAGGCCACCACCCGCCGGCTGTGATCGCGGATGGCGTTCACCGCCCGCACGTAGTCGGCGGCGGTCAGTCGCTCCGCCCGCTCCATCATCCAGGCGTTCAGGGGATCGAGGAGGGAGCGATCGGACACCGGATAGGTGGCCGTCCCGGCGGTGACCACGACCTGGAAAGGGGCCCGGAAGGGCTCGGTCCGGGGGCCGTCCTCCTCCAGGTGGTGGCCCAGTTCCTCGAGCCGGGTGGCCACCTCCCGCACCAGCTGCCGGAGCTCGGGATGGACCTGGCCCGGGGCCCCGGTCTGGAAGCCGATGCGCAGCCCCCGGGGCGACCGCTCCAGCGCGGCCAGGTACGAACCCTCCGGCTCGGCCCAGTACGGGTCGCCGGGCAGGTGCCCCGCCAGCACGTCCAGGGCGGCCGCGGCGTCGGCCACGGTGCGGGTCAGCACCCCCTGGGTCGAGAGCCCGGCCCAGCCCTCCCCGACCAGGGGACCGGGCGAGATGCGGCCACGGGACGGCTTGAGACCCACCACGCCGCAGCACGAGGCCGGGATGCGCACCGACCCGCCGCCGTCGCTGCCGTGGCTCCAGGCGCAGAGCCCGGCCGCGAGGGCGGCGGCCGCACCGCCGCTGGAACCGCCCGCGGTGCGCTCCAGGTCCCAGGGGTTGCGGGCCGTGCCGTGGAGGCCGAACTCGGTCACCGGCCGGGAACCGAACTCGGGCGTGGTGGTCCGCCCGAGGATGGGGGTGCCGGCCGCCTTCATCCGGGTCACGACGAAGGCGTCCGTCGCGGCCACGTTCTCACGGTACGCCCGGGAGCCGAAGGTCAAGGGGTAGCCGGCCATGGCGGCCAGGTCCTTGACCGACACCGACGCTCCCGCCAGCGGTCCCTCGCCGGGGTGCTCCGCCTGCGCCCGCGCCAGCTCCGGCGTGGTCAGCCAGTAGGCGCCCAGGCGGGCGTTACAGCGCTCGATCCTGGTCAGATAGGCGTCGACCAGCTCGCGGACGCCGACCTCACCGCGACGTACCGCCGCCGCCTGCTCGAGCGCGGACGCGAATGGGTCCATCGATCACCTCTCCAATCCAGGTGGCCGGATAGGGCTCCCCGGCCATGGCCGCCTCGAACGCCGGCGCCCGCTCCGGCCGGATCGCGACCAGGAGCCCGCCGCTGGTCTGGGCGTCGCAGAGGAGGAGCTGCTCAACCTCAGGGATGCCGCCCCAGTCGACGCGGTCGCGGTAGGCGGCGTGGTTGCGATGGGTCCCGCCCGGGAAGAGCCCGGCCCGGGCCAGCTCGCGCACCCCTTCCAGGACCGGGACCGCCTCCAGGCGGACCTCGGCCCCCACGCCCAGGTTGACCAGGTGCCCGATCAACCCGAAGCCGGTGACGTCGGTCGCGGCCGAGACCCCGGCCGCCACCATCGCCTCCGAGGCCCGGCGATTGAGGTGGGTCATGACCGCCACCGCCCGTCGCTCCAGCTCGGCCGGGCAGCGGCCCTGCTTGACCGCGGTGGCGACCAGGCCGCTGCAGAGGGGCTTGGTCAGGTAGAGGCGATCGCCGGGGCGTGCCCCCCGGTGCGTCACCACCCGTCCCGGGTGCACCTGTCCGACCACCGCGTAGCCCACCTTGGGCTCGGCGTCGTCGATGCTGTGGCCGCCGACGACCGGCACGCCCGCCTCGGCCAGCTTGGCCGCGCCGCCGGCCACGATCCGCTCCAGCAAGCCCGTTCCCAGCAGGTCGCGGGGGAAGCCGACCAGGCCGAGGGCGAAAAGCGGCTGCGCCCCCATGGCGTAGACGTCGCTCAGGCTGTTGGCGGCGGCGATGGCCCCGAACGCCTCCGGGTCGTCGACGATGGGGGTGAAGAAGTCGACGGTCGAGACCAGGGCCCGATCGGGGGCGATCTCGAAGACGGCGGCGTCGTCCCCGGCACCGACCAGCACCGCCGGGTGGTCGAAGCCGGGCAGGGCCCCGAGCAGCAGGCCCAGCTCCGCTGGGCTCAGCTTGCACGCTCAACCGGCGCCGTGGCTGTATCGGGTGAGCCGAATCCGGTCGTCCATCCTCGTATGGAGAGGCTACCCCGCGTGCGCCCGGCCCGCTCGCGACGGCGGGCGCTACACTCGCCTCCGTGGACGCAGGGGAGCGGGGGCAGGCGTGATGCGGCTCATCGTCCACTGGGCGGTCAGCGCCCTCGCGCTGGCCGTGGCCGCCGCCGTGGTGCCGGGGATCAGGATCTCCGGCAACGGCGCCCTGGCGGTGGGCGGGATGGCGATCGTCTTCGGCCTCGTCAACACCTTCGTCCGACCCGTGCTGAAGCTGCTCTCCTGCGGGCTGATCGTGCTCACGCTGGGCCTCTTCCTCTTCGTCGTCAACGCCGTGGCCCTGTGGCTCTCCTCCGCCATCGCCGTCGGGTGGTTCCATCTCGGCTTCCACGTCGACGGCTTCCTGCCCGCGCTCGAGGGGGCGATCATCGTGACCCTGGTCTCCTGGATCCTCTCCACCGTCTACGAGCTGCTCGAGCGCCGCTCCCGCCGGGCCTCCAGGCGATAGGCTAGAGCGCCAGCCGGGGGCGCGGAGGCGCCCCGAGTCGACAACCAGCAGGGAGGCATGGAGATGGCCGTGAACCCCGGAGACCGGGCCCCGGACTTCGAGCTCTTCAGCCAAGAGATGCTGGCGGGCCCGCCACCCCGATTCAAGAGCTACCGGCTCAGCGCCGCCCTCGGCCAGGGGCCCGTCGTCCTCCACTTCTTCCCCATGCCGTTCACGGGCGTGTGCGAGGCGCAGATGTGCGCCGTGCGCGACAACCTGGGGTCGACCTACGCCTCACGAGGCGTCCAGGTCTGGGGCGTCACCGGTCACTATCCCTTCCCCATCCAGGCCTGGGACCGGGAGCACCGTTTCGGCGTCCCGGTGCTGGCCGACTACGAGCACACCGTCAGCGAGCAATACGTGGGCACCTACCCCGACCTCCTGGGTCTCCGGAAGGTGACCAAACGGGGTGTCGTCGCCGTGTCCCGGGACGGAGTCGTCCGTTACGTGTGGATCACCGACGACCCGCTGGTCGCGCCCGGCGAGGAGGTGGTGGGCGAGGCGGTGGCGAAGGCGCAGGGGACCTGAACGCCGTCGGGACCTCGCCACCCCGAGAGATGACGGGGGCCTCGCTCCCCGGGCCGCTCAGCCCCGGTAGCGCTGGAGCACGCGGAACAGGGCCTCGGTGCCGAAGTCCAGGGCGGCCACCGGCACCCGCTCGTCGGCCGCGTGCACCGTCTCCTGGCCGAAGCCGGCGGGCAGCCGGAGGGGCAGGTAGCCGTAGCCCTGGATGCCCAGCCGGCCGAAGTGGCGCTGATCGGTGGCGCCGGTCATGAGCAGGGGAACCGGGATGGCCCCGGGCTCCAGTTCCCGCAGGACGGCGCCGAGCAGCTCGTAGAACGGGCCCCGCTCGGAGGCCTGGAGGGGCGGCCCCAGGGAGACCACCTCGATCTCCGGCTCCGGCCCGACCAGCTCTCGGAGTTCCTCGAGGAACCACTCGCACTCGCAACCGGGCACCATCCTGCCGTCCACCTCGACCACGGCCTCGGAGGGGATGACGTTGACCTTCTCGCCCGCCCGGACGACGGTGGCGTTGACGGTGTTGCGCAGGATCGGATCGAAGCGCAGGGCCTCCGTGCCCATCTCGTCCATGACGGCGTCGCTGCGGGCGGGATCGAGGAGGGCGAGGAGGCGTGAGCGGGTGGGCTCGGCCATGGCCAGGGCGATGCCGCGCACGTAGTCGGCGGCGGGGGGCGTGATCCGAACCGGGAGTCGTCCGCGGTCCAGCGCCAGCAGCAGCCGGCCCAGCCCGGCCATGACCCCGCCGCGGTGCGTCTGCGAGGCGTGCCCGCCCGGCCCCCGGACGACCATCCGTAGCCGGCAGATGCGCTTCTCGGCCACCATGATGGGGTAGAAGCGCCGGCCTTCGAGGGTGAGCGTGGCGCCGCCGCCCTCGCCCAGGCCATGCCGGATACCACGAAAGAGGTCCGCATGGTGCTCGACCAGGAACTGGGCACCGTGGACCCCCCCGGCCTCTTCGTCGGCCAGGCAGCACAGCACCACGTCGCCGGCCGGCGGCCGGCCCTGGTCGAGGCAGCGCAGCAGAGCGGAGACCATCATCGCCACCCCGCCCTTCATGTCGAGGGCCCCCCGTCCCCACACCCAGCCGTCGACCAGTTCCCCGCCAAAGGGGTCGCGCGTCCAGCGCTGGCCGGCGACCGTCACCACGTCCACGTGGCCCTGGAGCAAAAGGGGTGGCGCCTCCCCCCGTCCGGGCACGCGGACGACGAGGTTGGGGCGGTCGGGCAACGAGCAGAGCAGCCACGTGGGCACGCCGCGCGCCTCGAAGAGCGTCCGAAGGTGACGCTGGCAGGGTTCCTCGTTCCCCGGTGGATTGATGGTCCGGAAGCGGATGAGCTCTTGGAGCAGTTGCGCGGGGGGCATGGTCCTCCTCGGTCGTGGTGGGCCGGCGAGACCGACGCAGAGGCCGGCCGGCGGATCGCGCTCGTGCCCGGGTGAGCTGGTCGGGACCGGGTCCTGGGAGCGCCCGCCGGCGGCGACCGGCGGTCGGCGACACGAGCCGGACGGCCGACACGCATCCGCCCCGGGACGAGCGCCAATCAGCTTACGGAACCACCTCCGGGGTGGGACGTGGTGGGAGGGTGCGGTTCAGCGGTTCAACTGATGGAGGTGAGCTCGAGCCGGCGCTGCGCGGCTTGCCACAGCCCCGGCCAGCGATCCAGGCCGGGGTCTTCGTCCAGCAACCGCTGCGCCTCCTGCCGCACCTCCGAGAGCAGCTCCGGCCGCTGCAGCGCCTCCATGGCCACGTCGGACATCCCGTGCTGGCGGGGTCCCATCAGCTCTCCCGCCCCCCGCAGGCGCATGTCCTCCTGGGCGAGGCGGAAGCCGTCGGTGGTCTGCTCCATGAGCCGGAGCCGCTCCAGGCTCTTCGCCGACGGATCGTCGGCGAGCAACAGACAGCAGGAGCGCAGCCGGCCCCGGCCCACCCGCCCCCGGAGCTGGTGCAGCTGGGCCAGGCCGAAGCGCTCCGCCCCCTCGACCAGCATCACGGTCGCCCCGGGCACATCGACCCCCACCTCGACCACGGAGGTCGCCACCAGGATGTCGCTCCCACCCTCGCGGAAGGCGCGCATGACCGCGTCCTTGTCCCGCATGCGGCCGTGCACGAGCGCCAGGCGCAGATCCGGGAAGACCTCCCGGCGCAGGCGCTCGAACTCCGCCGTGGCCGCCTTCGCCTCCAGCGTGGCGGAGACCTCGATCAGCGGGCAGATCACGAACGCCTGATGGCCGGCCCGGACCTCGCGCCGGACCACCTCGTACGCCTCCTCGCGCCGACCCGGCTCGATCACCCGGGTCGCCACCGGCGTCCGCCCGGGCGGCATCTCGTCGATGATCGAGAGCGCCATCTCGCCGTAGAGAGCCAGGGCCAAGGAGCGTGGGATGGGGGTGGCGGTCATGGCCAGGAAGTGAGGACGGCCGTGCCGGGAGCGCTCCCGCAGCAACTCCCGCTGGCGGGTCCCGAAGCGATGCTGCTCGTCCACGACAGCCAGGCCCAGGGCGGCCAGGGCGACGTCCTCCTCGATCAGGGCGTGGGTGCCGACCAGCACCGCGCAGTGGCCGGAGGCGGCGGCCGCCTTGACCCGCCGGCGCTCCTTCGCCCCCAGCCCGCTCACCAGCAGCTCCACGCGCAACTCGGGGAAGCTCCGCTCCAGGTAGGCCCGGAAGGCTCCCAGGTGCTGCCGGGCCAGGATCTCGGTCGGCGCCATGATCACCGTCTGCAGCCCGGCGGCGTGGACCATGGCCGCGGCCGCGGCCGCCACCGCGGTCTTGCCCGAGCCCACGTCCCCATCCAGCAGGCGGTTCATGGGCGTCTCCCGCTGCAGGTCGCGGTAGATGTCCCAGATGGCCCTCCGCTGCGCCCGCGTGAGCTGGAAGCCGAGCCCGGCCTTGAAGGCCTCGATCACCTCCTGCCGGTAGGGGATGGGGGTGGCCCGTTCCACCGCCATCCGGCGCCGGGCGAGCAGGAACGCGGCCTGCAGCTCCAGCAGTTCGGCGAAGGCCATCCGGTTGCACGCCCGCCGCCACTCGCCCAGCTCGCGCGGCCGATGCCCCTTACGGACCGCCTCCGCGATCGGGAGCAGGTGGTGACGGGCCAGGGCGGCGGGGGGAACCGGCTCCGTCAGCTGCTCGGCGAGCGGGAGCGCGACCTCCACCCAGGCCGCCCGCCGGCGCGAGGTCAGGCCCGCGGTCAGGTGGTACTTGGGCATGAGGCCGCCCACGCGCCGGGGGCCGTCCTCGCCCACCCGCTCGTGGTAGGGGTTCTGCATCTCGGGCAGGCGCCCGTAGCGGGAGAGGCGCACGGTCCCGGCCACCGCCAGCCGGTCACCGGCCCGGAGCTGCCGGGCGAGGTAGGGCTGGTTGAACCAGACGATCTGCAGCCGGCCGCCCTCGTCGTCCTGGAGCACCGCCTCGGTCAGATCCAGCCGGCCCCGCGGCGAGCGCCTGGCCAGGACCCGGACCAGGCGGCCGACCACGGTCGCCTGCTCGCCGGCCCGAAGGCGGGCCACCGGCACCGGCTCGCCGTACCACTCCCAGTCGTAGGGCAGGTCCAGGAGGAGATCGCCGACGGTTCGGATGCCCAGCCGGGCCAGCCGTTTCGCGTCCGCGGGCGTAACCCGGGGCAGCTCCGACACGGGGGCGTCGGGGGTCAGCCCCGCGACCGACCGTCGGGATCCCTCACGCGATCGGCCGGAACTCCCGCCCGGACCCGGCGGAGGGGATGCTCCGACGCCGGCACGGTGACCATGGCAGTCGCCGGGGCCGCCCGGTGCCGGTGCAGGCGTCGCATCCACGCCCGTCAATTGTCCATCTTCCGGCGCGGATGCGGCCGGATCGCCCGCCCCGTCCACGCCCGGTGAGGGGAGCGACGGTCGGTGCCATCGGGGGCGGTGGGGCGGTCGAGGCGGCGGTGTCGAGGCCCCGGGGACCGCAACCGGCGACGCCGCGGGCGGTGGCCGGGAGACGGGAGCGCCCGGCGGGAGACCGCCAGGCGCCCGGACGTAGGGGATGATCGTGGATGCCGCGGGGGAAGGTCATCCAGGACGGCCCCGGATCCGCCGGCGGCCAGCCGTCGATCCGTGCCCGCTTCCCCCGGCACGGGGGAGGGTGACCGGCCCCGAGCAACCGGGGCTCCCGGCCTCGAGACCGGTCGGAAGGAGGGGATTGAGGTTCGTGGACGAGGCGGGACCCCCCAGCCGGCGGTGCCACCGTCGGCCGGGTTGCGACCATCGCGGCCGGCCACGGCCGGCTCCTGGCCGCGACCGGCCGGCAGACGGCTCCGGTCGGACGGCGCCCGGGCCGGGCGCGCGGCCCATCCCGTGCTCGGCGTCCTCCACCATGTTCAATTGGACGCGCGAGCCCCCACGATTGATCGGTCGGCCGGTGCCCGGGCCGGCCGGGCCTCCGGCGTGTCCAGATCTACGAGCGCTGGTCCACGGTCAGCTTCCCCACCCCGCCGATCACCCGGAGGTCGTAGCGTTCCGAGGCCGCGGCGAACGACGGCGGCTCGAAACGCATGCTCCCCGCCACCACGCCGAGGCGCTGGCGGTCGAGCTCGACCCGGCCGGCGCCGTCGAGCCGCAGCCGGACCGGGACGCCGGCCGGCCGCCGGACCCGCAGGGTTCGGGCGCCGCCCAGGAGACGCAGGACGACGTTCCCCCGGGGCGACGGAAGGGTCAACTCGCCATCGCCGACCCCGCCCAGGAGTTCGAAGGCCTCCAGGCCGCCGGCGACGAAGTCGAGGCGCAGCTCCGAGGCCCCTCCGTTGATCCGAACCTCCCAGGGGATGGAGGCGTTGAGGGCCACCTCCACCGCACGTCGCCGCCACTCGACCCCCGGGTTGCGAAGCGGCCATCGGAGCCGGATCACGGTCGTGTCACCGCTCGTCTCCACCTCGGGCCGGGCGCCCTCGACGCGGGCGCGATAGCGCAGGGAGAGGGCGGCATCGGCGCGGATGGTCACGCTCGCCGCACCGCCCCGGAGCTCGAGCCTGCCCCGGCGGGCCGCGGCGAGGGGGGACGAGAGCTCCACGCTCCTCCCGTCGTCGCCCGCAGCCGGCCCCTCCGGGTCCCGTCCGGCGAAGCCTCCGTCCATCACGATCCTCCTCAACCGAGAACGCCCCGTGGCAGCTCTCCGCCCCCTGGCCCGGGTCGGCTCCAGCGGTCGCGCCGGGCCCGAGACCACCGGGGGAGCCCGTGGTTCGTCGCCGGGCCGAGGCCGGCGGAGCGCGGGGCTCCCGCCGGGCCGGCCGGGATCGACGGCCCCGACCTTGCCCGACGGCCCCCGGCGCCGACCCGCCGGCCCGGTCAGGACCCGTGCGCCAGATAGGGACGGAGCCGCCCGGTCAACTCCTCCAGGCGGCGCAGCGACGCATCGCGCCCGTCCGAGGGCACGTAGTAGATGATGCGCTCCACCCCGGCCTCGAGGTAGCGCTCGACCTCGGCCGGCTCGGCCGTCTCGCCGTAGACCGTGACCGGGATGGGGTCACGCCCCGCCTCCCGAGCGAGACGCTGCAGCTCGGGGATCCGGGAGAGGACGTCACCTCGATTCGGCATCCAGCCGTCGGCGTAGCGCACCACCCGCTTCAGCGTGTTGGGGCCGTTGCCGCCGAGGATGACCGGCGGATGGGGCTTCTGAACCGGCTTGGGCCAGCACCACATCCGATCGAAGTCCACGAAGCGACCGTGGTACTCCGCCTCCTCGCTGGTCCAGATCTCCTTGACCGCCTCCACCCGCTCCCGGAGCAGCCGCCAGCGCGTCTCGTAGGCGGTGCCGTGATCCGCCATCTCGGCCCGGTTCCAGCCCCCGCCGACGCCGAACAGGAACCTGCCCTCGGAGAGCAGATCCAGGCTGGCTCCCAGCTTGGCGGTGTGGATGGGATCGCGCTGCACGAGCAGGCAGACCCCGGTCCCGATCCGGAGCCTACGCGTGGCCAGGGCCGCCGCGGTGAGGGCGACGAACGGGTCCAGCGTGTGCCAGTACGGCTGGGGCAGGGGAGCGCCGGTGGGTCCCAGCGGCCGGTCGCTGACGTGGATGTGGGAGTGCTCGGCAACCCACAGCGACTCGAAGCCGCGTTCCTCCACCGCCGGCGCCAGCTCCGTCATCCTGATCCCGTAGTCGGTCGGAAAGATGGCGATACCGAACTTCATGTCGGTGCCATGATGCCGGACCGGCGGATCGCGCGCGTGGCTCGCCGGAGGCCGGGCCCGGCTCGTACCCTGAGTCCCGATGGAGGTGTCCCCCGATCGCCCCCTGTTCCCCCCCGATTCCGTGACCTGGCGCGTCAACCAGGAGCCGGCTCTGCTCCTGGCGGGAGGCCGGGCCCTGCTCATGCAGCTCGCCCATCCGGGCGTCGCCGCCGGTGTCGACGAGCACAGCGACTACCGCCACCGGCCGCTGCGCCGCCTGGCACGCACGCTGCAGCTCACGATGGCCATCTCCTTCGGCACCCGCGAGCAGGCCCTGGCCGCGGCCCGGCGCATCAACGACACCCACCGCCGGGTGCGCGGTGACGGCTACGAGGCCATGGATCCCCGGCTCCTGCTCTGGGTGCACGCGACCCTCATCGACAGCGCCGTCGTCGCCTACCGGACCTTCGTCGGCCCGCTCTCACCCGCCGAGGAGGAGACCTACTACGAGCAGGCGGAGGTCATCGGCACGCTCCTGGGCATCCCCAGGGCGCGGTATCCGTCCGGCCTCGCCGGCTTCCGGCGCTACCTCGCGGACATGCTGGAGGGCGACGAGCTCCGGGTGGACGACCGGGCCCGCACCCTGGCCGGCTGGGTGCTCCGTCCGCGGCTGCGGCTGGTGCCCGGCTTCGCCTACTGGCCGGTGGAGACGCTGACCGCCGGCCTCCTGCCCGAACGCCTACGCCGGGAGTACGGGCTCCGCTGGGGAGGGCGGGAGCGACTGGCGTTCGCCACCCTCCGGCGAACCCTGCCCGCGATCATGGCCACGCTGCCGCGACGCGTGCGCCGCGTGCCCCCGGCCCGCCGGGGGGCACGGGCCTGGACCCGAGCCGTCCAGGGGGGCTGACCATGTCGAGTACGACGGCGGGAGAGGAGGAACCACCATGGCTGTGGAGAGCAGCGCGGAGGCGACCTGGAACGGCGAGCTGACCACCGGGCGAGGAAGCGTGCGGGTCGCCAGCGGCGCCGTGGGCGAGCTGGAGCTGACCTGGAGGGCCCGGGCCGAGTCGCGAGCCTCCGGCACCAGCCCCGAGGAGCTGATCGCGGCGGCGCACGCCGCCTGCTTCTCGATGGCCCTGGCCCACGGGCTCGGTCAGGCCGGCACCCCGCCCGAGCGGGTCGAGACGCGGGCCCGGGTTGCCTTCCAGGCCGGCCAGGGCATCACCGGCATCACGCTCAGCGTGAGCGGGAAGGTGCCGGGGCTGGACCAGGCCGGGTTCCGAGAGGCGGCCGAGGCGGCCAAGGCCGGCTGTCCGGTGTCCCAGGCCCTGGCCGGCGTGCCCATCACGCTCGAATCCGCCAGCCTGGAGAATTGACCTCGAGGTGAGGGCCCGGTCCCCCGGCGCCGCCCGGAGGCAGCATCGACGGGCCCGGCCTGAGCCACGGAGGCGAACGACGAGGAGCGGCCATGACCGACGACCGCAGGCGCCTGTGGGCCCAGTACGACGCCGACCCCATCGCCGTCAACCGCATGCTCGTGGAGAGGTACCGCGCCACCGGTGGCCACCTGGGCCCTCCCTTCGCCGGCCCGGAGCGCATGCTCCTGCTCACCACCAGGGGCGCCCGAAGCGGCCGGCCTCGTACCGTCCCGGTGATGTACGTGCGCGACGGCGATCGCTTCGTGGTGTTCGCCTCCAACGCCGGCTCGCGTCACCATCCCGGGTGGTACCACAACCTGGTGGCGTGCCCGGAGGCGACGGCGGAGGTCGGCAACCGCACCCTGGCCGTGACCGCGGTCGTCGCCACCGGCGAGGAGCGTGAGCGGCTGTGGAGGTCGTTCCCCTTCCCCGAGCACCAGGAGCGGAGCGAACGCCCGATCCCGGTGATCGTGCTCGAGCCGCGGCCGGGCTGAGCGAGGATCGGGTCGCCGGAACGGCGCCGGCCATCCGGCCGGGTGTGGCGGCGGGCCACCAGCGCGCCGCCCGACCTCGACCGTGGGCGTCGACTCAGCCGTAGGTGCGCCCCCCGAGCTGGATCCAGCCCGGTTCGGGGCAGCCGCTCGAGGTGCGGGTGTGGAGGCAGTGGACCCCGATCCGGTCGGGGTCGACGTAGAGCTGCCCGTGGACCAGGAGGCGATCACCGGGGTGGGCCGGGACCCTGGGCCCCAGGTCGGTGTTGTAGTCCAGCTCGAGGGTGTCACCGACGCCGTCCGAGACCGACAGCACCTCGTGGTCGCCGCGGTCCACGGCCGGGGCGAGGACCGTGCCCCAGAACGTGACCTCGGCGCCCGAGCGACGGGCGGCGATGTCGGCGCGGAGCGCCCGGGCGTCCGGCTGGGAGGAAGCACGGTGGAGCCAGACCTGGGCCACCGCGAGCGCCACCAGTAGCAGCGCGACCGCGACCCCGACCCGCAAGATCCAGGCGCGGTCGTTCCACCGGGAGGCGGAGGGGCGGGACGGACGGGCCCGCCGCGGGAGGGCGCGGGGAGGCGCCGCTCCGGTTCGCCGCCGCCGACCCGACCGGCTCATCGCCCCTCCGGGCTCGAGCTCCCCACGCGACCATCCTGCCACGCCCGAGCCCGCTCCCCTATCCCGAGGTCGACCTCCAGGGCGTGCGGGCGCGGACGCTCCGCAGGTTGCAGATCTCGCCCTGGCTGTCCCCGGGGTCGAGCCAGAGCAGGGTGTCGAACACCGCCGCCGCCTCGTTGAGACGGCCGAGGCGCCACAGGCAGAGACCCAGACCGTGGAGCCCACGCAAGAAGGGACGGTTGTCCGCCTGGCCCCATCCCAGCACGCCGTTGAAGTCGCGCGGCAGGGCCAGCTCACCGACGGCGACGGCGGTCTGGTAGTGGATCAGCGCGGCCCGCGGGCTGCGGCGGAAGGTCAGATTGCCGAGGTGGACGTGCGCGTCCAGGCAGCGTGGGTCCCGCTCCACCAGGGAGCGGAGCAGCCCGCGGGCCTCGCGTCGACGGCCCCCGCGGGCGAGCTCCAGGGCGGTGGCGATGGGATCGCCGAGGCGGCCGTCGACGCCGAACGGCAGCACCCGCTCCAGCTGGCACTGCGGCCGGGGGCCGGCGACGATCAGCGGACGCAGCTCCGGCTCGATCGGGACGCCCGGCTCTCCCCAGTACTGCTCGGCCGGCTCCCAGGTGCCCACCAGCTGGAGGCGAAGGGGCCGCGCACGACACGCGTCGAGGAGGCGGCGTGCCGTGACCCCGTCCGGCTCGGTCTGCAGGGGATAGACCCAGCCCCGGCGACGCCGGCGGATCGGCGTCCTGAGCGCGCCGGCCCGCTCCCGGGCCCACCTCGTGTAGGCGGCCACCAGGAGCGCCAGGGGCGAGAAGGGGGGAAAGCGGACGTCGGCCAGAGAGATGGGGTAATCGCGCCCCTGACGGCGACAGATGGCCACCAGTCGCCTCGACGTGCTCCCGTCGACCTCGACGTCCACGACCACGACCTCCTCCCCGACCACGGTCGCGCCGGAGATCACCGGGAGGTGCTCGGCCACCGCCTCGCGGAAGGCGCCGAGCTGCTCCTCCTCCCCGCGCGCCCCGGCCGTGATCTCCTCGATCAGGACGTCGAGTCCCGAGTCCTCCGTCCTCACCGCATCCCGGTGGTGAAGCCGGGTGGCGTGCCCGGCCCGTCCACGTGTTCGCTCTCTCCGAGATCCCTCCACGCCACCCGTCCGCCCGGACGGGGATCTCGAACGAGCGTCGGGCTGCCCTGCACCAGAGCAGGATAGCCACGCGTGACGCCCGGCGGCTGACGCGCTCGCGGCGGCACGCCCGGGCCGATCGCCACCGGGGCCACCGGCGCCCGCGCCGGACGCGGTGGGCCCGACCCGGGTGGGCGACGGTTGACCGGCCGGGGACCCCGTGGCATTCGTCGTGGCGGCCACGACCTCGAGCCAGCCGGGCCGGTGGCCCGGGGCACCTCGGCTGCCCCTCGATGGCCACCGGCGGACGAGGGCGCACCGGTGGGCGCGCTCAGGGGTCCGCTCGATCCGACGCTCGCCACCGGCGGCGGAGCGCACCCAGGGCGATCAGGACCGCGAGCGCCGCCGGGAAGGCCAGGTAGCCCCACCAGTGAACGTGCAGGAAGCGCCCGATGCGGGCGCCGAACCGCACTCCCACCCACAGCCAGGCCGCCGCCCAGGGAGCGGAGCTGATGGCCACGCTCAGGACGAAGAACAGATACGGGACCTTGAAGAGCCCGGCGGCGACGGTGATCGGCACCCGGAAACCGAAGATGTGACGACCGATGATGATCGCCAGCGGGCCCCAGCGGTCGAACCAGCCCTCGATCCGGTTCAGCCGCTCGGCATCGAGGTCGAAGAGGGGACCGCCCCATGTGGCCAGGAGCGGCCGGCCCCAGCGGCGGGCGATCAGGTAGAGGTTGGAGGCGCCCGCGACCACGACCGCGATCAGCCCCGCCCACGCCCCCACCAGTCGGGCCGGTGAGCCGGCGAGGACGTGGCCCAGGTAGACGATGGCCACGTCCCCGGGCAGGGGAAGGGGCACGCCCGACTCCTCCACGTAGAGGAGGGCGAACACGACCGGCGCCCCCAACCGGGGCAGGGCCCGGGCGATCGCGATCCCTGCGTCCCGAACCAGGTCGGTCGTCCCCTCCTGGACGAGCGCCATCCCCAGGAGCAGGAGCACGACGGCGGCCGCTCCCGCCACCGCGAGCCAGCGCGCCCGCGGCCCTGCGTGCACCGGCTAGGTCACCCCACGTCGGGTCGCCCCGGACCTCCTGCCGCGAACGAACCACACGACGACGATCGCCAGCACGACCACCGCGCACACGATCGAGGCCTTCTCGATCGGCGACGACAGGGAAGCATAGTTGCTGCCAAGCACGTAGCCGCCCAGGGCCAGCGCCGCCGACCAGGGCAGGGCCCCAAGGAAGGTGAGCAGGCAAAACCTGGCCAGGGGGACGCGTGCCAGCCCGGCCGGAAAAGAGATGTAGGTGCGCACCACCGGCACGAAGCGGCCCACGAACACCGCCAGCAGCCCATGTCGCTCGAACCAGCGATCGGCCAGCTCGAGGTGCCGCCTGGAGATGCCCAGCCAGGCCCCTGGCCCCAGCAGGAGCCCGGTTCCGAACCGAGCGGCCAGCCCGTAGGCGATCAGGGAGCCGAGGAGGTTGCCCACGGCCCCGCAGAGGACGGCCCCCGCCAGGCTCAGGTGGCCGGCACCGGCGAGCGCTCCGGCCAGCGGCATGACCACCTCGCTGGGCACGGGCACGCCGCAGCTCTCGGCGGTCATCAGCAGCAGGACCCCGAGCAGACCGTGGGCGCTGACGAAGGAGATCAGAGCGCCGATCATCGCCAGCAGCCTAGCGCTACCGCCCGAGTCCGTGGAGGCCCGGTCGAGGCCGGGAAGGCGCGGAGGTGGGTTTCACCGGTGGGTCAGATCTCGTCGTCGGCCTTGAGGCCCATCTCGATCAGGTACCGAAGGGCCGCGACCGGCAGGCCACCGGACGGGATCCGGGCCGGCACCTCGGCCTCGACGTCCAGTGTCCGCAGCTGGTCGTCGCGGACGTCGACGTTCTTCAGCTGCGGGTTGCGTCGAAACTTCCCCGGCGCGGGCTCCACGAAGAAGGGCACCCGACCTCCGTCCGGCAGTTCGACGCCAACGGAACGGATGAGGTGACGCACCTGTTCGCGGCGACGCGCATTGATCGCTCGCCTGCGGTCGTGAAGGTCGTAGCTCATGGGCATCGCTCCCGATTCACATCGTGCCGGCATCACCGGCTGGTCTCCCGGCGCCAGGGCCGTGACCTTGGCCGAGCTGGCCCACCCCTCCTCCGCCGGCAGGGAGCGGGCCCCGGAGCCGACGGGTCGTGGACGAGGAGCGGCGGATCGGCTGTTCCTGAGGAGGGAAGGCCGCCCGTGCGGTCCGGTGCGGTGAAAACGCGCTTCCCCAGCCTACACGACTCGGTCCGGTCCCCTCCGCCTCCTCGAACGCGCCTCCGCCGTTGGGGAGGTCAGGAGCGCGACCGCCGGCTACTCGACGGACAGGATGAAGGGATAGTGCTCCTGCCCGCCGGACTGTACCTCCACCTCGAGGCCGGGGAACGCGCCCCGGATGGTCCCGGTGAGACGCTCGGTCTCGGAATCGGTCGCTTGCTGGCCGCGGTAGATCGTGACCAGCTCGTACCCGGAGGCGCCGATGCCCTCCAGCGCCGCCCTGACCACGCTGCCGTAGTCCTTGCCGCACTGCTCGAGCCGGTCGTTGACCAGGGCGATCACGTCGCCCTCGGCCACCTCGAGGCCGTTGGAGCGCGTGGCCCGAACCGCATGGGTGACCTCGATCGTCTGCACGTGGCCGGCCGCTTCGCGCATGCTGGCGAGGTTCTCCTCCAGGCTCCGCTCGGGATGGAAGGCGACGATGGCCGCGATGCCCTGGGGCACGGTGTGCGTGTCCAGCACGTGCACCGAGCGCGAGCTGAGATCCCGGACCTGACGCGCCGCCATGACGACGTTCTTGTTGTTGGTGATGAGGACGACCTCGGGATAGGCCACGCCGTCCACCGCCTGGAGCATGTCCTGGGTGCTCGGGTTCATCGTCTGCCCACCCTCGACGATGGCGTCGGCCCCCAGGCTACGGAAGATCTCGATCAGCCCTGCGCCGGACACGACCGCCACCAGGCCGATCCCGTTCGGCCGCCTCGGCGCCGGCGCCTCCGGCCGCTCGTCCCCGCCCGGCTCTCCGTTCCCCGCGGCCTCGCGGATGCGGCGATGCTGGGAGGACATGTCCCCCACGCTGAGCCGGTCCAGGCGCCCGTAGGTCGCGGCCAGCGTGATCACGCGGGAGGGTTCGTCGGTGTGCACGTGCACCTTCACCAGCTCGGGGTCGCCCACCACCAGAACCGAGTTCCCGAGGGCCGCGATCTCCTCCCGGATCCGCTCCACGTCGAGATGGCGGCCGTGGATCAGGAACTCGGTGCAATAGCCCCATCCCTCCTCGGGCAGGTCGAGCACGGCCTGGGCGGCCGGACGACTCGGCCCCAGCCGCTGGAGCTCGGACTCGACCTCCTCGAGCGAGCGCAGCATGCCCTCGAGCATGATCTGGAGGCCGTATCCTCCGGCGTCGACCACACCGGCCTCGCGCAGGATGCGGAGCTGGCTCGGGGTCCGCTCCACCGCCGCCCGGGCGCCCGCGGCCGCCGCCTTCAGGACGCTCAGCGCGGTGGCGCCGGGCTGCTGCGCCGCCGCCATGGCGCTCCGGCCCGCCTGCCTGGCCACGGTCAGGATCGTGCCCTCGGTGGGCTTGATGACGGCCCGATAGGCGGCGTTGGCGGCCTCCTCGAAGGCCTCCGCCAGCTCCAGGGGAGTCAGCTCCGCCTTGCCCTGGACGGCGTTCCCGAAGCCGCGGAAGATCTGCGACAGGATCACGCCCGAGTTGCCGCGGGCCCCCATCAGGCTGCCATGGGCGGCGATGCGGGCGATCTTGCTGACCTCGGTGGCCTGCGACTCTTTGATGTCCTCCACCGCCGACTGCAAGGTCAGCATCATGTTGGTCCCGGTGTCGCCGTCCGGCACCGGGAACACGTTGAGGCGGTTGATCTCTTCCTGGTGGGCGCCGAGCCAGGCCAGGCTGCCCAGCAACGCCTGCCGGAGCAGGCGACCGTCCACGTTCCCGGTCCCTCCGCTCTCAGAATGCTCCGTTATCTCCGTGAACCCCCTGCACGAAGACGTTGACCTCGGCCACCGGGACCTCCGTTGCCCGCTCCACCTCGAACCGGACGGCGCTCTTCAGGTTGTGCGCGACCTCGGTGATCCGAACGCCGTACTGGACGATGATGTAGAGGTCGATCGCCAGCTGCCCCTCGACCTCGCGCACCTCCACGCCGCGGTAGACGCTCTCTCGCCGCAGCAGCGTGGCCACGCCGTCCCGCAGGCCGCGCGCCGCCATGCCCATCACGCCGTAGCAGCCCAGCGCCGCGTGGGCGGCGATCGCGCCCACCACGGCCGGGAACACCTCGATGCGCCCCCGCTCCCGGCTGGCCCGGAGCGAACCCGTGGCGGAGGACTCTCTCACGGCAGGCCTCAGGTCCATGAGCAGGGCCATGGTACAATGCGGCTCCGTCGTCCAGCGGGAGCGATTCAACGATGGCCTGGAAATGCGAGATCTGCGGCAAAGGGCCGCAGCACGGACACAACGTCAGCCACTCGAAGCGGCGAACGAACCGGCGCTTCTTGCCCAACCTGCAGACGGGCAGGGTACGCATCGGCGCCCGGATCGTCCGGGCGCGCGTCTGTACGCGCTGTCTTCGCACCCACGCCGCCGGGGTCTGAGCTGAACTTCGTCGCCGTCGCCGCCGCGGCGTTCGTGGTGTGCGTGGCGGTGCAGTACCTGGGCTACGATCGCCTGCTGCTCCGCGGCCTGAGGAACCCCGAGCCCCGGGAGCGCCGCCGTGCCCTGGGACGATGGTTGGGTTTTGCGGTCGCGTGCGAGGGGCTTACCATCGGAGCTGCGATCGCGTATGCGGTCGTCTTCGGCCGCGGCCATCCCTCGGGGATGGCCTGGGCGCTGCCGCCCATCGCCGCCCTGGTCGGCATCTCCCTTCCCCTGCAACTCGCCGCCTCGCGCATCGCCCGCAGCGCCCTCCGCGAGTAAGCGGTCGGAACGGACCCCCCGGCGCCTCGCCTCAGGTCACACGGCCGAGGGAGACGTCCAGCTCCTGGGCGAGGGCGCGGAGGTCACGCGCCAGGAAGGCCCAGACCCGCTCCTGCGCCGCCGGCTCGGGAAGGAACGGCTTCCGGTCGACCAGGTCTGCGGCCAGGTCCGGCCGTTCCACCATCTCCGCGAAGAGCAGGGTCCAGGCCCTGGGCACCACCTCGCGGATCGCGTAGCCGCCCCCGCCGCAGGCCACCCACCGCCCCTCGCACAGCTCGTGCGCGAGCTCGTGGAAGCGGCGGCCGACGCGAGGCCAGATGGCGGTGGAGGTGAGCAGATGGGCCAGCGGGTCCAGGGCGTGGCTGTCGCATCCGTCCTGGGTGACCAGCACCGTGGGACGGAACTCCCGGAGCAGGGCCGGCACCACGGCCTCGAATCCGGTCAGCCATGGCTCGTCCCACGTGAAGGGCGCGAAGGGAAGGTTGGCCGAGGTGCCCCGGGCCGCGCCCACTCCGGTCTCGTCGGTGAAGCCGGTCCCCGGGAAGAGGTAGCGACCGCTCTCGTGGAGGCTGATGGTGAGCACCTCCGGGTCGTCGTAGAAGAGCGCCTGGGTGCCGTCGCCGTGGTGGACGTCCACGTCCACGTAGGCGACGCGGTGACCGCGACGTCGCAGCCAGGCCACGGCCACGGCCACGTCGTTGTAGACGCAAAAGCCGGATGCGCGCTCGCGGCCGGCGTGATGGAGGCCGCCGGCGGGGTTGAAGGCGTGGAGGGCGATCCCACGATGGACCGCTTCGGCGGCCTGGACGCTGGCCCCGACGATGACCGCCGCGCCCTCGTGCATGCCCGGGGCGATGGGGTTGTCGGGACTGTCGAACCCCGCGGCAACGATCTGCGGCCGGGGCACGTCCCGCCCGCCGCCCGGCGCGCTCAGCCGCCGCACCAGGTCCACGTAGGCGGATGAGTGACAGAGCTCGATCTCGTCGTCGGTGGCGGGACGAGGCGCCACCACCTCGGCGAAGCGGTCGAGTCCGAGCGATCTGATGAGGTCGAGGGTGAGGCGGACCCGAACCGGCTGCAGGGGATGGTCCTCGCCCAGCCGGTAGGCCATGAAGGCGTCGCCCCAGATCAGGTGCACGCGACCGGACACGGCCATACTCTACGTGGAGCTTGATCGAGGCAGATACGGTCGTTCACTCCATCGGCCAGCTGGTCACCGGCGAGCCCTCCCAGGGCGAGGGTCCGCTGGGTCTGCTGGAGGGGGCGGCGGTGGCCAGCCGGCGGGGCCAGATCGTGTGGATCGGCCCCTCGTCACGCTGGGCGGACCGCCTGCGGCTCTCACCCGAGGCCAGGATCGTCGACGCCGGCGGCTGCTGCGCGCTGCCGGGCTTCGTGGACGCGCACGTGCACCTGCTGTGGACGGGATCCCAGGCCGACGAGTACCGGGCTCGCCTGATCGGTCAGCCGTCCTGGGGGGGCGGCATCATGCGCACGGTGAGCCACACCCGGCAGGCCCACGAGGACGAGCTGCTGCGCCTCGGCCGCAAGCGACTGCGGAGCTACCTCCGCCACGGCGTGACGGCGCTCGAGGTCAGATCGGGGTTCGGCCTCGACGCCGGGACCGAGGAGCGACTGCTGCGGACCGCGGACCGCCTGGCCCAGGAGACCCCGCAGCGCCTGGCGAGCACCTTCGGCGGAGCCCACGTGGTGCCCGAAGGGATCTCGACCCCGGAGTACCTCCGACAGCTGGTCGACGACATGGTCCCCCGCTTTCGATCGCTGGCCACCTTCTGCGCCGCCTGGTGCGACCCGGGGGCGTTCACGTCGGCTCAGTGCCGCCGGATCCTGAACAAGGCCAGAGGACTCGGATACCAGGTCAAGGTGCACGCCTCCCAGCTCGCCCCCGGCGACGGCCCCCGGCTGGCGGTCGAGGTGGGCGCCACCTCGATCGAACACCTCGAGTATCTGCGTGACGACGACGCACGGCTGCTGGCCGGGTCATCGGTGGTCTGTGTGATCTGCCCCGGCACCACGGTCAGCCTGCGCCTGGCCGGAGAGGGAACGGCGCGCCAGCTCGCCGCGGCCGGGTGCCAGCTGGCCATCGCGACCGACTACAACCCCGGCATCTGCTGCTCCGAGAACATGTGCCTGATGATCGGCATCGCCTGCCAGGAGCTGGGGCTCACCCCGGAGGAGGCGATTCGCGCCGCGACGCTGGGCGGCGCCCGGGCCCTGCGCCTGCACCGTCAGCACGGCTCGATCCGTCTGGGCAAGCGCTGCGACCTGCTGCTCCTGGACGCCGAGAGCTACCTGGAGATCCCCTACCGTCTGGGCGTGAACCTGGTGCGCACCACCATCTGCCAGGGGGTGCCGGTGGACGATCTCGCACAGGACCCGGAGGCGGGGTGAGCGGAGCGTCCGCCTCCGGGCCGGCGCCGGCCCTGTTCGAGGCCGTGCCCAACTTCTCCGAGGGCCGTGACCCGGTGTTGCTCGGCGCGCTGGGCGGCGGCCCGACGGTGCTGGACGTGCACGCCGACCCGTACCACCACCGCTGCGTGGTCACGATGGTCTTCTCCGACCGGGAGCGCTTGATGGAGACCCTGCTCGAGCGCATCGCACTGGCCGTGGAGCGCATCGACCTGCGGCGCCACGCCGGTCTCCATCCCCGCGTTGGCGCCGCCGACGTGGTCCCGATCGTGCCTCTGGGCAGCGCCACCATGGACGAGGCCGTGGCCCTGGCCCGGGAGCTGGGTGAACGGGTGTGGCGGCGGCTCCGGCTCCCGGTCTACTTCTACGCCGAGGCGGCCGGGGGCCGGCGACTGGCCGACATCCGATCGGGCCGGGTGGCGACCCCCGACCTCGGCCGTCGCCCTCACCCCACCGCGGGCGCCTGCTGCATCGGAGCCCGCCCGCCGCTGGTGGCCTACAACCTCACCTTCACCGACCTCGACCAGGAGATGGCGCGTCGAGCGGTCCGAGGCCTGCGCACCCTGCCCGGCGTGCAGGCGCTGACCTTCACCCTGCCCGACGCTCGGATCCAGCTCTCGATGAACCTGACCCGTCTCGAGCAGGTCGGGGTGATGCGGGCCTACGAGGAGGCGACGCGCCTGGCCGGGCGCCCGGGAACGCCGGAGCTGGTCGGTCTCTGCCCCGCCTTCGCCGCCGGACCGGGTTGCGAGGGAGGGTTGCTCGAGGCCCGTCTCGCCGCCGTCGCCGCCCGGCGGGCCGCTGCCCGCGCGGCGGCCGCGGGCACCGACGAGCTGCGCAGGCTGGCCGGTCGCCTGGAGGCCGAGGCCGACGCCCTGACCGCCCTCCCCGCCGGCCAGGAGGCGCTGCTGGCCGGGGCCGAGCGGGCCCTGGCCCTGGCCCGGGTGCTGCGGGCGGGGAGGCTCGCCGATCCCGAACTGGCGGCCATGCTCCTGGTGGCCGCGGACGGTCTCCGCCGCGCCCTCGTTCCGGACACGACCGCCCGTCACGCCCGCCGGGTGGACCTGCTGGAGCGGGGGCTGGGGGACGAAGCCGCGACGTCGAGACCCGTGCTCCCCCCCAGAGCGGTTTCGCCGCCCTTCCCGGCATCGTTCCGGCCGGCAGATCCGGTGGGCGGCACGGAGCGGTGACCGCCCGTGCCGCCCGGTGTTCGGTCAGACGGAGGCCGCGCTCGGCTGCGCGACCGACTCGTCGTACTCGACCGACATGTCGGCGCGAGACCGCTCTCTGAGGAGCACGGTGGCGATGATGGTGACCACCGCGCAGCCCGCCATGTAGGCCGCGATCGGCAGCGAGCTCTTGTAGGCGGCGAGCAGCGCCACCGCGATCAGCGGCGCCGGGCCGCCGGCCGTGACCGAAGCGAGCTGGTAGCCCAGCGAGGCGCCGCTGTAGCGCAGGCGGCCGGTGAAGCTCTCGGCGATGAACGTCGCCTGGGGTCCGTACTGCATGTCGTGGATGGGCAGGGCGAGCACGATGGCGAGGAAGACCAGCGCCGGCATTTTGGTGTCCAGCAGCGCCCAGTACGGGTACGACCAGATGAGCATGCCGATGGCGCCGATCAGGTACATCCGCTTGCGACCCACCCGATCCGAGAGGTGGCCGAAGAAGGGCACCGTGAAGCAGGACACGAGAGCCGCCACCAGCACGAAGTTGAAGGTGGTCGACTGGGCGAAGCCGAGCACTTTGGTCGCGTACGTGAGCACGAAGACCGTGAAGATGTAGAAGGGCGCCTGCTGCCCGGTCCGGATCAGACAGCTGAGGACGATCTCGGCCCACTGCTTCCGCCACACCTCCAGCACGGGGACGCGCTCGATCCTCCGCTTCTCCAGCAGCTGGGCGAAGACCGGCGTCTCGAGGATGCCGAGACGGATGTAGAGACCGACCACCACCAGCACCGCGCTGAGCAGGAAGGGCAGACGCCAGCCCCAGTAGGAGTCCTTGCCCAGGGCCAGGGTGAACGCCTGCAACGCCCCGTAGCCGAGCACCAGACCGGCGGGGACGCCGAACTGCGGCCAGCTCCCCAGGAAGCCGCGCCGGCCGCGGTGACCCCACTCCACGGAGAGCAGCACCGAGCCGCCCCACTCACCCCCGACGCCGATCCCCTGGAGGATGCGCAGCACGGTCAGCGCGATCCCGCCCCAGATGCCGATCTGGGCGTAGGTGGGGACCAGACCGACCAGAACGGTGGCGATCCCCATCACCAGCAGGGTCGCGATCAGGGTCGCCTTGCGCCCGACCCGGTCGCCGAAATGACCGAAGATGGCGGCCCCGAAGGGCCTCGCCACGAAGCCGCCGAGATAGGTACTCAGCGCCGTCAGGGTGCTGACGGTCGGATCCTTCGATGGGAAGAACAGCGGGCCGAGGTACAGGCTGGCGGCGAATCCATAGACGAAGAAGTCGTACCACTCGATCGTGGTCCCGACCGTTGAGGCCACGACCGCACGGATCAGCTGACGTCGATTGAGTTGCTCATCGAACTGGCCGGTCATCGGTTGCGAAACGGCCATCACTCCACCTCCCCAAACTCCTCGCGCCAACCGCCGGGGTCAGCACATCGACACCGCCCCCGACGCGTCGCCAACTCCATATCACATCGCGCAGCCGATGTCCACAGGGTCGAGCCCCGCCCACCTCAGCCGTTGTCCAGACCCCTCACCCAAAGCCGGGTCCGGGGCCGAGCACGGACGCCGGGCGCCGTCGGGGGCGCAGACGGCTCCGGCCGACGTCGACCTAGACTGGAGGGATGGCGCGCGGCTTCTCCGGCTTCACCCCGGCCGAGATCGAGTTCCTTCGCTCGCAACGCATCGGTCGGCTGGCCACGGTCGGGCCCACAGGGGCACCGCACGTGATGCCGGTGATGTACGAGCTCCGCGAGGACGGCAGCCTGGAGTTCGACGCCGACGGGATCAAGCTGCGGAACCTGCGCCACGAACCCCGGGTGGCGCTGGTGGTCGATACCATGGGACCCCGGCGCGGCATCGCCGTGCAGGGACGGGCCGAGGTCATCGGCCCCGAGCGCGTGCGTCTCCGGCCCGCCCGCCGGTACCGGTGGGGGCTGGCCGAGAGCGACCTCACCTGAGGTCGCCGGCTGCGGGCCGAGCGCTCCGATCTCGGCCGGGGGGGCCGGCCCTCCCCGGCCGAGGAGGGCCGGCTCGGTGAGGTCAGGCCGGTCGGGCCTGGCGAGCGGCGGCGAAGGGCGGCGGTCCCAGGATCTCGATACTGTCACTGCGAGCGGCGACGGCACCCAGCCGCTCGAAGTCGGGCGATCGCACGTCGGACTCCGAGGAGGCGGGGTCGCTGGCCTCCCGGAAGAACGCCTCACCCACCCCCGGCACCACCGCGCAGAGCAGCCGGCCGGTCTCGGAGGTCACCAGGAGGGCGTGGGGCAGGCCGCGGGGGATGACCAGGATACCGCCCGCGCCCACCGGCCGCTCCTCGCCGTCGAGGTAAGCGAGGAGCTCGCCCTCGATCATGTAGATCACCTCCTCCAGATTGGGGTGGAGGTGCAGTGGCGTCGTCTTGCCCCGGACAACCCGGTCCTCGAACACCATGAGCGAGCCATTGGTGTCGGCGGAGCTGGCCTTGATCGTGAGCGTCCCTCCCCCGGCGAAGGCGAGGTACTCTCCCTCCCCGCGCTGGCGAACGACTGCAGTGGACATGGAAGCCTCCTCCTGCGCCCGCGGCGCCTGGCTGGCCAACGGTAAAATGAGACTCGAGTCACTGCATGGATAGTAGAGTCTCATTATGGATAAGTCAATTCCATATGAGCTGACCGGGCGAACGCGGCAGAAGTCGCGCACCCGCAACGCCTTGGTCGCCGCCGCCCGTCAACTGCTGGCCGAGGGCGTCACCCCCACGGTCGAGCAGGCCGCCGACCGGGCGGAGGTCTCGCGTACCACCGCCTACCGGTACTTTCCCAACCAGCGCGCCCTGCTGCTGGCGACCTACCCGCAGCTGGAGGCGAGCTCCCAGCTGGGAGCGGCGGCGCCGTCCGATCCCCTCGCCCGGCTCGACCTCGTGGTCGAGGCGATCACGGACCAGGTGGTGGAGCACGAGCCCGCGCTTCGCGCCCAGCTGCGCCTGTCCCTCGAGTCGCCGCCCCCGGGCCCGGAGGCGCTGCCGTTCCGCCGCGGCCGGGCCATCGCCTGGCTGGAAGACGCCCTGGCGCCGCTTCAGGGACGCGTTCCCAAGGCGGAGCTGCGCCGGCTGGTGCTGGCCATCCGGGCCACGATCGGTATCGAGGCGCTGGTCTGGTTGACCGACGTGGCCGGGCTCTCGCGTCCGGAGGCGGTGGAGATCATGCGCTCCTCGGCCCGCACGCTGGCGCGCGCCGTGATCGCCGAGACCGCCCCCGACGGCCCGCCGATGGATCCTCCCTCTTGAGTACGGCGGCCAGCCGGCCGTCCCTCCCCGTCACGCCCTTCCCCGCGATCTCCTCCAACCGTCCGGCCGGCGGCCTCAGCCGTGTGACTGCTGCAGGCGCCGGACCAGGTGCGCCATCTCGACCGCCGTCTCGGCCGCCTCGGCCCCCTTGTTGTTGGTTGGCCCCGATCGGGCGAAGGCCTGCTCCCGGTCGAAGGTCGTGAGCACCCCGAACGAGCAGGGGATGCCCGTGTCCAGGTTGACGTGCACGATCCCGTCCGCGCAGCCCTGGGCCACGAACTGGAAGTGCGCCGTCTCACCCTGGATCACGCAGCCCAGGGCCACGACCGCGTCCACCGCCCCGGACTCGGCCAGCGTCAGCGCGGCCAGCGGGATCTCGAGCGCTCCCGGTACCCACACGACCTCGGGGTCCCGGCAGCCGCGACGCTCCAGCGCCTCCAGCGCGCCGCGCAACAGTCGCTTCGAGACCTCCTGGTTGTAGCGAGATACCACGATCGCAATGCGCAGGTCGCTCGCGTCCAGGTCCTCGGGCCGTGGCTTCTCATGACTGCGTTCTCCCATGGTCGACTCTCATCGTCCATCGATCTGCCACCCGGCGACGCGCTCCGGGCGGAACATGATCGCTTACAGCAGGTGCCCGAGCTTCTCCTTCTTCGTCCGCAGGTACCGCTCGTTGTGGGGCGTGGGCGGGATCCTGATCGGCACCTGCTCGACCACCTCCAGTCCGTATCCCTCGATGCCGATGAGCTTGCGTGGGTTGTTGGTGAGCAGGCGCATCTTGCGCACGCCCAGGTCGTACAGGATCTGGCTCCCGGTGCCATAGTCGCGAGAGTCCGCCGGCTGATCCAGGGCCTCGTTCGCCTCCACGGTGTCCAGTCCCTGATCCTGCAGGTTGTAGGCACGGAGCTTGTTGATCAGGCCGATGCCACGGCCCTCGTGGTTGCCGATGTACAGGACGACGCCACAACCCTCCTCGGCGATCATCTCCATGGCCCGTTCGAGCTGGGGACGGCAGTCGCAACGCTGGCTCCCGAACACGTCCCCGGTGAGGCAGCAGGAGTGCGCCCGGAGCAGGATCGGCTTTTGGGGGTCGATCTCGCCCAGCACGAAGGCCAGGTGAACATCGTGGGTGATGAGGTCCTCGTAGGCGTGCGCCATCCAGATCCGGTCCCTGATCGGGATCGGCGTCACCACCTTGCGCTCCACCAGGCGCTCGTTGCGGCGCCGGTAGGCGATGAGGTCCTTGATGGCCACGATCTTGATCCCGTGCCGCTCGGAGAACCGCTCCAGGTCGGGCATGCGGGCCATGGTCCCATCGTCGTTCATGACCTCGCAGATCACGCCAGCGGGGTAGAGACCCGCCATGCGACACAGGTCGACCGCGGCCTCGGTCTGCCCGGCCCGCTTCAACACCCCTCCTTCGACCGCCCGCAGGGGGAAGGTGTGACCCGGCTTGGCGAAGTCCTCCGGGCGCGCCGCCGGATTGATGAGGTGTCGGATGGTGGCGCAGCGATCGTAGGCCGAGATGCCGGTCGTGACCAGGTCCCGGGCCTCCACCGACACGCTGAAGGCGGTGCCGTAGCGGCTGGTGTTGTGGTTCACCATCGGCTCGATGCCCAGCTCATCGAGCCGCGATGCGATCATCGGCGTACAGATCAGACCCCCGGCATGACGGGACATGAACGTGATGTGCTCGGGGGTGACCAGCTGGGCGGCGACGCAGAGGTCGCCTTCGTTCTCGCGGTCCTCGTCGTCGACGATGACGATGAACTTGCCGGCTTCCAGGTCGGCCAGGGCCTCCGGAATCGTCGCCAGCGGCATCAGGGACGCCCCATCCCCGGCGCGCGATGGCGGATCAGTCGTTCCACGTACCGGGCCACGACGTCCACCTCCACGTTCACCAGGGTACCTTGAACGTACCCGCCGGCGATGGTTCGAGCCAGCGTGTGCGGGACCAGGGCCACGGTGAAGGTCCCGTGGGCGTCGTCGACGCCGGCCACGGTCAGGCTCACGCCATCGATCGCGATCGAGCCCTTCTCCGCGACGTACGGCGCCAGGTGTGGAGGCAGGGCGAAGCCGACCTCGCGGCCGAGTTCCGCCTCCCGAAGGCCAACCACCCGGGTGGTGCCGTCCACGTGGCCCAGGACGAGGTGACCGTCGAGCCCTCGCTCCGGAGTGACCGGCAGCTCCAGGTTGACCCGATCCCCGACCCCCAGCCGCCCCAGATTGGTGCGCCGGCGCGTCTCGGGCACCACGTCGGCGACGAAGGCGGCACCGTCCACACGAACGGCGGTCAGGCACACGCCGTTGACCGCCACGCTTCCGCCCACCTGGAGTCGGGAGGCGGTGGCGGCGTGTTCGAGACGGAGGGACCCGGGCCGATGGTCGACCACCCGGCCGATCCCGCTAACGATCCCGGTGAACATCGCCGACGATCAGGAGATCCTCGCCCAGACGCTCGACGTGGAGTCGGTGGAGACGCAACGACTCGGTGACGGCGGCCGGCCCCCGCCCCCCCACCGCCGACGGTGCCTCCCGACCGCCCACGATGACCGGCGCCAGGTACGCGTACACGCGGTCCACCAGCCCGGCATCGAAGAAGGAGCCGTGGACGGTCGCCCCGCCTTCGACCAGGAGGCTGATGATACCCATGGACCCCAGGCGGTCGAGCAGGCCCGGCAGGTCTCGCCCCCGGTCGATCAGGAGCCGGCCCTCCCGCACCTTCGCCGTCGTCGGCGTGCGCCCCCGGGAATCGAGGACGATCTTCAGGGGCTGACGAGCACCGGGGAAACGGGCCGTCAGCGCCGGGTCGTCCCGCAGGACGGTGTTCACCCCCACCAGGATGGCGTCGTGCCGGTGCCGGAGACGGTGGGCGTGGGCGCGCGCGGCCGGGCCCGTGATCCAGCGGGAATGCCCGGTTCGGGTCGCGATCTTGCCGTCGAGGCTGGCGGCGAACTTGACACTCACGAACGGGCGCCCCGTGCTCCGGTGTTTGACGTAGAACTCGTTGAGCCTCCGGGCGCGGGCCTCCAGCGGACCCACGTCGACGCCGATGCCGGCCTCCCGCAACCGCTCCACACCCCGGCCGCGGACCCGCGGATCGGGATCGAGCATGGCCACCACCACCCGTCGAAGGCCGGCGGCCACGATCGCCTCGACGCAAGGCGGCGTGCGCCCCTGGTGCGCGCAGGGCTCGAGGCTGACATACAGGGTGCCGCCGCGGGCCCGCTCGCCGGCGGCCACGATCGCCTCGGCTTCGGCGTGTGGCGCTCCCGGCCGCCGATGGTACCCCTCGCCGACCGGCTCTCCGCGCGCGTCGACCACCACCGCACCCACCATCGGGTTGGGGCTCGTACGGTACGAGGCACGTGCGGCCAGGGCGATGGCCCGCGCCATCCAACGCTGGTCGACGATCGGCTGGGGAGAAGAACCTGGTGGTTGCAGCGTTCGCAGTATACGGATCGGCGCCGCTCACCCACATCCTTCAGCGAGCCTCGCGCCCGGCACGGGGCAGCGGCCCCCCTCAAGGCGTGGGCGGCCTCTCCCAGCGCGCCGCCCTCGACGGCATCGCACAGAGATGCCAGCAGGACAACCGAACAGGTCTCTCGAGATCCCATCGCCGGCCGGTGAGCCGAATCCTCCCCACCCTCAGGGACTGAGGAGTGGGATGCAGGCAGGCAAGCCCTCGGGCGATTAGTACCGCTCAGCTCAACGCCTTGCGGCGCTTCCACCTGCGGCCTATCGACCTGGTGGTCTACCAGGGCCCTTACCCGGTTCACCCGGTGGGAGACCTTATCTT
>Ga0209810_1000387_pt1 | contig 102022 bp, 93 predicted proteins | sample Coa_R1_7_FD_187159 | JGI IMG/M metagenome (GOLD analysis project Ga0209810, IMG submission 187159) | Surface soil microbial communities from Centralia Pennsylvania, which are recovering from an underground coalmine fire - Coalmine... | ecosystem: Environmental > Terrestrial > Soil >... | reverse complement strand
CATCGCCTACGGGTTCAAAGAACCCGAACACCTCATCGCTCTCGCACTCCTCGACCGCGGCGGCTACTGCCCACCCCTACCACGCCGGTCAGCGACCTGACCCGCCCACGGAAGCAGACGGAGAGCCAACTTATTCGCCGGTGGGGACGTCCAAGGCGGGCGTCCTCTAGCGTCGGAGCGTGGCCGACGCATCACCTCGTGAGCCAGTGAAGAACGCCGTGGTCGTGCTGCTCGATAGCCTGAACCGGCACATGCTGGGCGCCTATGGCGGCCGCGAGTTCGCCACGCCGAACCTCGACGCCTTCGGGCAACGGGCCCAGGTGTTCGATCGCCACTTCACCGGATCACTGCCCTGCATGCCCGCCCGCCACGACATCCTCTGCGGTGCTCTCGACTTCTTGTGGAAGCCTTGGGGCTCGATCGAGCTGTGGGAGAAGCCGGTGACGGCGGATCTGCGGGCGGCCGGCGTCACGACCATGCTGGTGTCGGACCACCCCCACCTCTTCGAGTCCGGTGGCGAGAACTACCACACGGATTTCACCGCCTGGGAGTACCAGCGCGGCCATGAGTCCGACCCCTGGAAGACCCGTCCCGACCCCAGCTGGCTCGGGGCCCCGATGTTCAACCGGCGGTCGATGCCGTACGACAATTCCCGAGGCTGGTTCCGTGGGGAGGAGGATTTTCCCGGACCACGCACGATGCGGGCTGCCGCTGACTGGCTCCGTGGCTCGGCGCCGGCCCACGACCGGTTCCTCCTCTTCGTGGACGAGTTCGATCCCCACGAGCCGTTCGACACCCCCGAGCCGTACGCATCCATGTACGACCCGGACTGGGAGGGACCGCATCTGATCTGGCCGCCCTATGTGAAGGGTGCGGTGACGCGGGGAGTTTTGAGCGAGCGGGAGGCGAGGCAGGTTCGGGCCTGCTACGGCGGCAAGCTGACCATGATCGACCACTGGTTCGGTGAGATCGTCAGGGCGATGGACGATGCCGGCCTGTGGGAGAGCACCGTGCTGGTGCTGTGCACCGATCACGGCCACTACCTCGGCGAGAAGGACCTCTTCGGCAAGCCGGCGGCCGTCTACAACCCGTTGGGCCACGTGCCGCTGATGGTGTGGTACCCGGGCGCCCCGCCGCGCCGGCACGACTGCCTGACCACTGCGGTCGACATCCATGCGACATCTGCGACCTGTTCGAGACGAAGCCCCGCCACCGCGTCCACGGACAGTCCCTGCTGCCTCGTTTGCGCCATGGCGTGGAGGGCCGCGAGCCGGACGCGGCGGCTGGGCCGGAGCGTGAGTGGCTCCTGACCGGCATCTGGGGCCGTGAGGTGCACCTGGTCGATGCCGAGTCGAAGTACGCCCGGGCCCCGACGGGCGCCAACGCCCCCTTGTCGGTTTACTCGAACCGGTGGTCGACCATGCCGGTCCCCGGCCTCGAGGTGCGGATGCCCGATCCAGACGATCGAGCCTGGCTCGACCGGATGCCCGGCTCGAGCATCCCGGTGATCCACCAGCCCTTCGCCGCCGGCGACCCCGTCCCGTACTGGGCTCTCGGCCGCTTCGAGGGCAATCAGCTTTTCCGTCTGAGGGAAGACCCTGCCGAGGAGGAGAACCTGGCGGGCACGCCGGCCGAGGGCGAAGCCGCCGACAAGCTGAGAGAGGTGCTCGTGGGCCTCGAGGCACCCCGCGAGCAACTGGACCGGCTGGGCTTATTGGCCCGGCCGGCGACGTAACTCATTCACCACGCCATCGGCCCGGGCGGAAGAGCCAGCCCCGGCGGGTCCCCGACCCGTCCGACCGTCTTGAGGCAACGGCGGACTCCGGCCACCGTGTAGCTCGCCCTCCGGGGCCGCGGATAGATTCGCCGACCGTATGGGGGAAGGCGCGGTCGTCATGGGGACCGTCGACGCCGACGGCCATGTGCTGGAGCCGGAGGAGGCGTGGGCCGGGCTGCCGGACCGTCACCGACCGCGGGTCGAGCGCGACGGCCACGGCTTGGAGCACGTGATGGTCGGGGACCAGGAGATCCTCGCCGCCTCACTCGGCCTCCTCGGAACACCGGGGTCCCGTATGGGCGGCCAGGAGACGAAGCCCCTGGAGGAGGCCCTGCCCGGCGGTTTCGATCCGCGGTGCCGCCTCGCCGACATGGACACTGAGGGCATCGATGCCGTTGTCCTCTACCCCACCATCGGACTGTACGCGTGGGGGATCACCGATCCGGCCGCCGCGGTGGCCGTAGCCCGTGCTTACAACGACTGGCTGGCCGGCTACTGCAGCGCAGACCGGCGACGGCTGTTCGGTGCGGCCATGGTGCCGCTCCAAGACCCGCCCGCCGCCGCCCGCGAGCTGCGCCGGGCCCACGAGGAGCTGGGCTTTCCCGCCGCCTTCATGCGCCCCAACCCCTGCCTCGGCCGCTCGATCGCCGATCCGGCCCATCAGGTGATCTGGGACACCGCCGAGGAGCTCGGCGTCGCCATCGGGCTGCACGAGGGAAGCTCGGTGACCCTGACGACCCTCGGCTCCGACCGGCCCTTCAACCCGCTGATCCTCCACGCCGTGTCCCACCCCTTCGAGCAGATGCTCGCCTGTGCCCAGCTCATGGCCTTCGGCGTGATGGAACGCCACCCGACGCTGCGCTTCGTGTTCCTGGAGGCGAACGGAGGGTGGGCCCCGTTCTGGTTGCAGCGTCTCGACGAGCAGGTGCACGGCTTCGGCGACTACTGCCCCGAGATGCGCTTGCGACCGAGCGAGTACTTCGCCCGCCAGTGCTGGATCAGCTTCGAAATCGACGAGGCGACCCTCCCCGCCCTCGCCCCCCTCATCGGGCCCGAGCGGATTGTGTGGGGCTCGGACTACCCGCATCACGACGCCACCTTCCCAGGGGCGACCAAGGAACTAAGAGAGACGATCGGACCTTTGCCGCCCGAGGAGCAGGCCCGGATTCTCGGGGGCAACGCCGTCGAGCTCTACCGGCTGCCGGCCGCACCTGGGTGAACCGACCGACGGGGTGAAGCCGTCAGCCCCAGCCCCCCAGAGTTGGCCCCTAACCGGACACATGGGAGGAACTGCCCCGGCCGTGTCGAAGTCATGCTCGAGTTGAGGGAGGGCTCGTGCTGATGAGACGGATCCCGCCAAGGCGACCATCACCGTCCTCGCCGCCTGCGCCCTCGGGGGTGGTGGGCGCTACTTCCGCCGCCCCCGCCCTGGTCCACGGGACCTTGGTGTCGTTGAACTGGGCGGTCTACGTGGTGTCGAAGCCCGAGGTGACCGCCGTCCAGGGCTCCTGCACGGTGCCCGCCGCCGGTCAGACCCCTCCGGGCAAGGTGGACACCCGGGTGGGCATCACTGCCGACAACTGGGTCATCAACATCAGGGACTCCACTCCCCGCCGGACCTTCAGCCAAATCGTCCACCACGCGTCATCGGAATCATCGGCCGAACGGATTCACGCGGCGCCGTATGTGGTGGTCGCTCCCACCCTGGCGAGCGGTACCACCACCGTCACCTTCAACAACGGCAACGACACCGTCGGCAACCTTCAACAGCTCGGCGCTGATCCCGTAGTCCTGCCCCTCGAGGCCACGCCACCGAGACTCGACAGCGACGCTGGCGGGCTCAACGTGTGCATCGGCGGCCTGACCTGCACCCGTCCCTCCAGTTAGAGATGAGCTCGTCGCCAGCGCGGACGCGGGTGGTCATAGCCGAGGACCAGCAGGGCATGCGGGGCCTGATTCGCCGGCTCCTCGAGGGCAACGAGGACTTGGAGGTGGTCGGCGAGGCCACCACCGGACCGGAGGTGCTCGACCGGGTGGCAGCCGAGACCCCCGCTGTGCTCGTGCTCGACCTCGGCCTGCCCGACCTCGACGGGGAGGTCATCCTCGACCGGCTCCAGGCATCCCACCCGGAGCTTCGCATCGTCGTCCTGTCCGGCCAGGCGTCGGGCCTCATCGCCCGGAGCCTCCGGCAACGCGGCGCCGACGCCGTGGTGGAGAAAGGCGTGTCCCACTGGGAAGCGGAGCTGGTGGCGGCGGTGAAAGGCGCGCCAGGCGGCTAAACGGGCCGTAGGGCGGCCGCCCTTCTCCGCTGCGACTTGGCTCGGGGGGGAGGACTCGAACCCCCAATAACAGGGCCAGAACCTGTCGTGTTGCCGATTACACCACCCCCGAATGGGCGAATCCCAGGCTAGCCGCCGCCCACGACGGTCCGCACACGTCCGAGGTCGGTCCTGATGCCGGAGAGGCGGGCGAATCCCACCACTCGGCCGATTGCCATCTCGGCGGCCTCTTTGGCGTAGTAGGGCAGGGCGGCGGTGCCCGCAAGGGGCGATGTGCGGGTTGGCGATACCAGTGGTTGAAGACCGAGCTCATGGGCGATGGCGGCGATGCGGGCCGAGTGGAAGGGGTCCGAGACCAGGATGACCCGCCGGTCACCGCGTTTTTTGAGCACTGCGGCCGCCTCCGCCAGCGACTGCCACGAGTTGCTGCCCCCGACCGCTGACAAGACGTCGGCCTCCGGAACCCCACGCCGCTCCACGTAGGCCGCGCTCGCCTGAGCCTCGGTGAACAAGTCGCCCGGCTGCTTGCCCCCGGTGACCACCAAGACGGGCGCGTCGCCCCGTTGCCATAGGGACACGGCATGGTCGAGGCGGGCGGCCAAGTCGGCGGAGGGACATCCGTTGTACTCGGCCGCCCCCAGCACGACGATCGCCTGGGCCGGGCGGGCATCGTCATGCCTCGACGCGGCGTAGACCTGAACTGCCGTGACCGCCAGATAGATGACGACCCCGGCAATCACGAGGGAGATCAGCCGGAGGGTGAGACGAGTCACCCGGGGCCGGCGTCCCGAATCCGTTCGAGCGCCGTCTCGAGTCGGGCGATCGTCTTCTCTCGGCCGAGGACCTCAATGGACTCGAACAGCGGCGGGCCCACACTTCGCCCGGTGACCGCCACCCTCACCGGCGCCTGGGCCTTCGCCAGCTTGAGACCTTGGCTGGCGCCCGCCTCCTCGATGACGGCCCGGATGTCGCCTGCCGTCCAGGGGCACCGCCCCAGACCGTCCCGGCTGGCGGCGAGAACCGCGCTGGCAAGCGGGTTCCGCCCCAGCGCCTTGTCCCAGGACGCCTGGTCGATGGTCGGCTCTTCGAGGAAGCAGAACTCGACCATGGAAGGAACCTCTGACAGCGTCGACACCCGCTCCTGCACGAGGGGAGCCAGCCGCTCGAATGCCACCGCGTCGTAACGCTCGGGTGACCAAGGGGCGGCTTCCAGCCACGGGGCGCACCGGGACACGAACTCCGGAGTGGATAGGGCCCGGATGTACTCCCCATTGAAGTGGCCGAGCTTCACCACGTCGAAGAAGGCCGGCGAGTTGTTGACATCCTCGAGGCGGAACTCGCCGATCATCTCCTCCACCGTCAGCGTCTCACGCCCGTCAGCCGGCGCCCACCCGAGGAGGGCGAGGTAGTTGCGCATGGCCTCGGGCAGATACCCCTGGTCGCGGTAGTCCTCGATGGCCACCGGATCGCGCCGCTTGGAGAGCTTCTGGCGCTTCTCGTTGACCAGGACGGGCAGGTGAGCGAAGACCGGGGTCGGGCCGCCCTCAAGGGCATCCCACAGCAACAGCGCCTTCGGCGTGTTGGGGAGGTGCTCCTCTCCCCGCACCACGTGGGTGACCCGCATGTCGATGTCGTCGACCACGTTGGCCAGGTGGAACAGGGGCTGCCCGCTCGACTTGACGATGACGAAGTCCTCGATGGTGGCGTTCTCGAAGGACACCTCGCCGCGCACGACGTCGCGCACGACCGTCGTGCCGGTGTCAGGACTCCGGAAGCGCAGGGCGCGACCGGGGCCCGGTTCCAGGCCGCGGTCGGCGCAGTAGCCGTCATACCCGGGGGTCTGGCGGTCCTTGGTGCGCCGCTCGACCTCGTCGCGGGTGCAACCGCAGTAGTAGGCCAGGCCGGCGTCGTACAGCCGCTGGGCGGCGGCCACGTGCCGGTCGGCCCGCTCCGACTGGCGGTAAGGCCCCTCGTCCCAGTCGATTCCGAGCCAGGTCATGGCCGAGAGGATTCCGTCCACCCACTCCTCGCGGTTGCGTTCGAGATCGGTGTCCTCGATGCGCAGGATGAACGTTCCGCCGCTCTGGCGGGCCACCAGCCAGTTGTAGAGGGCGGTCCGAGCCCCGCCGACATGGAAGTAGCCGGTCGGTGAGGGCGCGAAGCGGAGGCGGGGGACGTCGTTAGACACTGGGCCGGAGGCTACCGGGCTCCCGGAGGTGACTCCGGCGCAGATCAGCCCAGAAGGCGCTTGGAGATGACCACTCGCTGGATCTGGTTGGTGCCCTCGTAGATCTGGGTCACCTTGGCGTCGCGGAGGTAGCGCTCGGCCGGGAAGTCCTTGGTGTAGCCGTAACCGCCGAGGAGCTGGACGGCGTCCACCGCCACCGACATGGCGACGTCGGAGGCGAAGGACTTGGCCATGGCGCCGAGCAGCGTGAGCTCGCCTCGAGGGTCGCCGGTGTCGATGACGGCGCACGCCTTGTGGACCAGGGCCCGGGCCGCCTCCACCCGGGTGGCCATGTCGGCCAGCATGAACTGCAAGCCCTGGAACTCGGCGATGGGCCGGCCGAACTGGGTCCGCTCCTTCATGTAGCCGGTGGCGCAGTCGAGGGCCCCCTGGGCCAGGCCGAGCGCCTGGGCGCCGATGGTGGGACGGGAGCGGTCGAGGGTCGCCATGGCCATGTAGAAGCCCTGACCCTCGTCACCGATCCGGTTGCTCGCCGGCACCCGCACCTCGTCGAATACGACCTCGCCGGTGGGGCTGCCCCGCATGCCGAGCTTGTCCTCCAGCTTGGCCACCTTGACCCCCCACCCCGCCTCCACGACGAAGGTGGAGATCCCCCGGTGGCCACTGCCCGGATCGGTCTTGGCGAACACGGTGTAGGTGTCGGAGACACCGGCGTTGGTGATCCAGTACTTGGTGCCGGTGATGATGTAGTAGTCGCCGTCACGAACGGCCCGGGTACGCATCGACGCCACGTCCGAGCCGGCGTCGGCCTCGGACAGGCAGTAGCTGGCCTGGGCGTCTCCGGACGCGACCCGAGGTAGGTAGCGCTTCTTCAGCTCGTCGGAGCCCCACAACATCACGGGGATCATCCCGAGCTTGGAGATGAGCATGGCCAGGCTCGTCGAGCCGCAGGCCCGGGCCACCTCCTCCACCATGATCGCCTGGGTCACGTGGTCGGCGCCGGCGCCCCCGTACTCCTCCGGCAGGCCCAGCCCGGTCAGTCCCATGGCCACGCAGTCGCGGTAGCTGTCCCAGGGGAACCCTCCGGAGCGGTCCACCTCAGCGGCCCGCGGAGCGATCTTGTCGTCGCAGAACTGGCGGAGAGCCTGGCGGAACTCGAGCTGGTCGTCAGAAAGGGTCATGGGCGACATCGGCTCCCAGTCTTCCATCCCCGGTCGGCCGCCTCCGCCGGCGCCGGTTCGGCCCCGCGGCCGGGGCGCCGGTAGCCTCAGGCCCCATGACCACGACCGCCGCCGTTACCAGCGAGGAGCGCCTCGTCCGCGACCAGGTTGAGCGGCTCCTGTCCGACCACGACCCCCGTTCCACCGACGCCACCACGTTCTGGGGCGCGCAGTTCGACCTGGGCCTGGCCTGGGTCCACTTCCCGGAAGGCCTCGGGGGGCTGGGCCTCAGCCCCCGCTACCAGGAGATCGTAAGCACCGCCCTGCGGGGGGCGGGCGCGCCGAGCAACGGACTGCGCAACCCCATCGGCCTCGGCATGGGGGCACCGACGGTCGTGACCCACGGCAGCGACGCCCAGAAGCAGAGGTACCTGCGGCCGCTGTTCACCTGCGAGGAGATCTGGTGCCAGCTCTTCAGCGAGCCGGGCGCCGGCTCCGACGTGGCCAGCCTGTCGACCCGGGCCGTCCGCGACGGGGACGAGTGGGTGGTCAACGGGCAGAAGGTCTGGACCACCCTCGCCCACCGGGCCCGCTGGGGGATGCTCGTCGCTCGCACCGACGCCGACGTGCCCAAGCACCGGGGCCTCACCTACTTCGTGATCGACATGCACGCGCCGGGCGTGGAGGTCCGCCCCCTGCGGCAGATGACCGGCGAGGCCGAGTTCAACGAGGTCTACATGACCGACGTGCGCATACCGGACAGTGAGCGCCTGGGCGACGTTGGCGCCGGCTGGCACGTGGCCCTCACCACCCTCATGAACGAGCGGGTCTCCATCGGGGGCACGGTGACCCCCCGAGGCGGCGGCCTCATCGGTGAGGCGGTGAAGCTGTGGAAGTCGAAGGGGCACTCCGATCCGGCCCTGCGCGACCGCCTGATGCGCCTCTGGATCGAAGCCGAGGTCACCCGCCTCACCAACATCCGCGCCGGACAGGCGCGAAAGGCGGGAACCCCCGGGCCGGAGGGATCCACGTCCAAGCTGGCCTTCGCCGAGCTGAACAAGCGGATCACCGAGCTGTGCATCGACCTGCTCGGCCCCGAGGGGATGCTCTACTCCAGCTACGAGATGATCCGTCCCGAGGAGGCCGGACTCGGCGGGCGCGACATGTGGAAGACGTTCCTGCGCACCCGGGCCAACTCCATCGAAGGCGGCACCTCCGAGGTGATGAGGAACATCCTCGGTGAGCGGGTCCTGGGCCTGCCCGGCGACGTCCGGGTGGACAAGGACCGCCCGTGGGCGGAGGTGCCGCGCAGCTGAGCGTGCGGGGGCGCCATCCGGCGTCCCGTGGCGCTCACATCACCAGCAGAGACCGCCAGTCCGCTAGTCGCTCGCGCGCCTGGGCGGGGGTGAGGCGCAGGGTCTCCTCGCTGACGGCGTCGGCGATGACCCGCTTGTCCCAGTAGTGGTGGGCGGCCCCCTGGAACAACGGCTGGCGGAACTCGACCAGGTCGGACGGCGTGTCGCCGAGGAAGCCCCATACGCTGAAGGCCAGCTCGAGGTCGTGGATCACCGGAGCCCGGTCGAACAGCGACGCCCGGCGGAGGGCCACGCCGAGGCAGCCGGCGATGGCGTCCTCCTCGTGCTCAGCGTCACCGAGGCGGAGCTTGCCGTGGAACTGGCGGGCCAACCGCAGGGCGTAGCCCTGGTCGGGGCCGGGGGTGCCGAGCCCGGGGCCGGTCGGACGGTCGGGGGACCGGAGGTCACCGGGACGGTCCGGCTTCCAGCCTTTCGGGGCCGGCAAGCGCTCGACTGGGCGGACCTCGTCGACCGCTCTCACCGGCACGTACTCGGGCTGCGGGCTCATCGCTCCTCGGGGGCCGTGTCAGGGGTGTGGAGGAGACCGTAGACGATCGAGTCCACCAGGGCGGCCCACGACGCTTCGATGACGTTCTCGGACACGCCGATGGTCGACCACACGTCTTCGCCGTTGGTCGTGTCGAGCAGGACCCTCGTCACCGCGCCGGTGCCCTTCGTGGTGTCGAGCACCCGCACCCGATAGTCGGTGAGATGCACCCGGGTGAGCGCCGGATAACGATCCCCCACCGCCTGACGGAGAGCGGCGTCGAGGGCGTTGACCGGGCCGTTGCCCTCGGCGGTGGCGACGATGCGTTCGTCGCCCACCCAGACCTTGATGGTTGCCTCGGTGACGAGGTCGCCGTCCTGGCCCAGAACCCCGTCCGGGCTGGCCCGGTGCTCGCTGATCACCCGGAACGACTCCAGCCGGAAGAAGCCCTGCTTCCACCCCCCCGCCCGTCGCATCAGCAGCTCCAGCGACCCGTCGGCCGCCTCGAAGTGGTAGCCACGGTGTTCAAGGTCCTTGAGGGTGTCCAGGACGTCTCCCAGGGCCGCCCCCTCGAGGTCGAGGCCGAGCTCCTCGGCCTTCATGATCAGCGTCGACCGGCCCGCCATCTCCGACACCACGAAACGGGTGCCGTTGCCGACCGAGTCGGGGGGGATGTGCTCGTAGGCGTCACGGGAACGGGCGATGGCGCTGGTGTGCAAACCCGCCTTGTGGGCGAAGGCGGAGGTCCCCACGTAGGGCTGCTGCGGGTGAGGGGTGATGTTGACCAGCTCGGCGATGTGGTGTGAGACGGGCATGAGCAGCTCGATGCGCTCACGCGGAATGGTCTTCACGCCCATCTTCAGCGACAGGTTGGGGATGGCCGCCGACAAGTCGGCGTTGCCGGTGCGCTCGCCGTAGCCGTTGATGCACCCCTGAACCTGGGTGGCACCCATCCTCACGCCGGCCAGCGAGTTGGCGACGGCGCAACCACCGTCGTTGTGGAAGTGCACCCCGACCTGGCTGGAGAGCCGGGGCACCACGTCGGCGAGGATCGCCTCGACCTCGTGGGGCAGGGTGCCGCCGTTGGTGTCGCACAGCACGACGGCGGCGGCGCCTGATTCCTCGGCGGCGCGGATGACCGACCTAGAGAAGTCCGGATTGCGCTTGAAGCCGTCGAAGAAGTGCTCGGCGTCGAAGAAGACCTTGAGTCCGTGGCCGGTCAGGTACTCGACCGACTCGGCGACCATCCGGATCCCCTCGTCGAGGGTGGCGCGCAGGGCGTCGGTGACGTGGTAGTCCCAGGCCTTCCCCACGATGCACACCGCCTCGGTGCCCGCCTCGACGAGGTGTCGCAGGGTCTCGTCGGAGGCGGCCTTGGCGCCGGCCCGGCGGGTCGATCCGAAGGCCACCAGAGTCGCCGTGCTCAGCTGGAGCTCGGCCGGCGCCCGTCGGAAGAACTCGGCGTCTTTGGGGTTGGCCCCGGGCCAACCCCCCTCGATGTAGGCGACGCCGAGGCGGTCGAGCTGCTCGGCCACCCGCAGCTTGTCGTCGACGGTAAGCGAGATGCCTTCCTGCTGGCTGCCGTCGCGCAAGGTGGTGTCGTAGACATCGATCGACTCGGGCAAGTCGAGCTCTAGGTGGGCGTGCTGATGCTTACCGGACATGTTCGAGCCATTCCTTGTACCGGTCGACCTCGCCCTTCACCGTGGCGAAGAAGACCTCCTGAATCTTGCGGGTGATGGGCCCCGGTTCGCCGCTGCCAACCGGACGGTCGTCCACCGAGCGGATGGGAACGACCTCGGCGGCGGTGCCCGACAGGAACGCCTCGTCGGCCACGTACAGATCCGAGCGCAGGATGTTGGCCTCGACCACCTCGTATCCGAGGTCGCGGGCGATGGTCACGACCGACGCCTGGGTGATGCCCTCGAGGGCGCCGGCGCTAGTCGGCGGCATGATGATGCGACCGTCGCGCACGATGAAGATGTTCTCGCCGGTGCACTCGCTCACATAGCCCTGCGGAGAAAGGAGGATGGCCTCGTCGTAGCCGGCCTTCAGGGCCTCGACCTTCGCCAGGGACGAGTTGATGTACATGCCGGTGCCCTTGGCCGCCGGGGGCAGGATGTTGGGGTCATGTCGTCGCCAGGAGCTGATCTTCATCCGCACCCCGTGGGCCAGGCCCTCGTCCCCGAGGTAGGTGCCCCAGGGCCACACGGCGATGGAGACCTGAACCGGGCAGGGCAGCGGGTTGAGTCCCATCTCGCCGTAGCCGAGGTAGACGATCGGCCGGATGTAGCAGGCGTCGAGCCCGCTCGACCTCACCGTCTCCTTGGTCGCTTCGACCATCACATCGGGCGTGTAGGGGATGTCGAGCATCAGGATCTTCGCCGAGTTGAACAGCCGGCGGATGTGGTCGGTGAGGCGGAAGACGGCCGGGCCCTGGGAGGTGGCGTAGGCCCGGATCCCCTCGAACACCCCCAACCCGTAGTGCAGCGAGTGGGTGAGGATATGGACCTTGGCGTCGTCCCAGTCGACGAGCCGCCCGTCCATCCAGACTTTCTCGACCTTGGTGATCGGCATCTCAGACCCTTTCTGCGACGAGGTCGCCGACTTCGGAGGTTGACGCCCCGCCGGTGCCGGCCCGGGCGCACTCCAGCACTGCCTTGGTGATGCGGGCGGCGGCGTCGGCCTCGCCCAGGTGGTCCAGCATCATGGCCGCCGACCGGATAGCCGCCAGCGGATTGGCCCGCCCTGTGCCCACGATGTCGTGAGCGGCGCCGTGCACCGGCTCGAAGAGTGAGGGTCCGGTGCGAGCGGGGTTCAGGTTGGCCGAGGCGGCCAGGCCGATACCGCCGGACACCGCCCCGGCCAGGTCGGTGAGGATGTCGCCGAAGAGGTTGTCGGTGACGATCACGTCGTAGCGGCCCGGCGCCTCGACCAGGTAGATGCAGGCGGCGTCCACGTGGTTGTAGGCGGTCTCCACCTCGCCGAAATCCGCTCCGACCTCATCGAAGGCCCGCTGCCAGAGATCCCCCGCGAAGGTGAGGACGTTGGTCTTGTGGACGAGGGTCAGGTGGTGGCGGGGGCGTGACCGGGCCAGCTCGAAGGCGAACCGCACGCAGCGCTCGACGCCGTGGCGGGTGTTGACCGAGCCCTGGGTGGCGACCTCGTGGGGGGTGCCCCGACGGAGGAAGCCGCCCTCCCCGGCGTAGGTGCCCTCGGTGTTCTCGCGCACGACGGCGAGGTCGATGTCACCTCCGGGGCCGGTGCCGTTGAACGGCCGGAGGTTGATGTACAGGTCGAGCTCGAAGCGCAGCCGGAGGAGCAAGCCCCGCTCCAGCAGCCCAGGGGGCACTGCCGTGCTGCCGACCGGGGGGCCCACCGCCCCCAGGAGCACGGCGTCGAGGGCCCGCAGCTCGTCGAGGACGGCGTCGGGCAGGACATCGCCGGTGCGCAGGTAGCGATCGGCACCGAGGTCGTAGTGGCCGAGATCGAGCTGGACGCCCGCGGCGGCCACGACCTTCAACGCCTCAGCGACGACCTCGGGCCCGATGCCGTCGCCCCCGATGACGCCGACCCTGTGGGTGCTCACTGCCTCTCCTGTTCGCTCCTGAATTCTGGCTGCTGCCCGAGCGGCTGCTCGGCCGCCCGCACGGCGCCCATCCGTGCCGGCAAATGAAAAGCCGCCCACTACGTGGACGGCCGAGGGCGCACACCGGGTCTCCGGCGTGCGCTACACGATGACGATTACCTGGTGCGGGGCTGACACGACCCCTCCAGTGTCGCCTGCGGCGAGTTCGCAGTCAACCCGCCCCGATCGGCGGCCGGGCGCCGGCGATAGCCTGGGATCCGTGAGCGAGACGCACCTGTCGCGGTCCACCTACGAACGACTCCAGGCCGAGCTGGAGGACCTGACCACCCGGGGGAGGGTGGAGGTCGCCCAGCGGATCGAGGCCGCCCGGGCCCTGGGGGACCTGTCGGAGAACGGCGACTACCACGCGGCCAAGGACGACCAGGGGAAGATGGAGGCCCGGATCCGCCACATCCAGGCCCTGCTCAAGTCGGCCGTCCTGGTGGCGGACGACGCCGGTGACGGCGACCAGGTGGCAGCCGGGTCGGTCGTCTCCCTGCGCTACGAGGGGGACGAGGACATCGAGCGCTACCTCGTCGGCTCCATCGAGGAGCGCCACGACGAGGGCCTGGCGGTCATCTCCCCCGGGTCGCCCCTCGGCCAGGCCCTCATCGGTCGGGGGCCGGGCGACGTCGTCGAGTACCAGGCGCCGAGCGGCATCCTCAAGGTGGAGATCGTCGAGGTCGGCGGGTAGCAGGCAGGGTCAGGCGGTCGGCGCCGGGCCGGCCCGGCCCAGGGCCAGCTCCACCCGGCGGGCGGCGGCCACCACCGCCCCGGCGTAACGCCGGCCCGGCGCCCGGGTGGTGCGCTCGATCGGCCCTGACACAGACACGGCCGCCACCACCGGGCCATCGGGGCCGCCCCGCACCGGGGCCGACACCGAGGCCACGCCCTTCTCGCGCTCCTCGACGCTCTGGGCCCACCCCCGCCGGCGCACCCCCTCCACGTCACGCAGCACCGCCCCCGCCGAGCCCCGGTCGATTGGAAGGGAGGCGCCGACCGCCACGATCGTTCGCAGGCTGTGGGGGGACTCAAGCGAGACCAGGCAGACCCGGCGGTCGCCGGCTCGGACATATAGCTGGACGCTCTCGCCGGTGGCGTCGCGCAGTTCCTCTAGGGCGGGGCGGGCAGCTTCGGCGAGCGGCGGTCCCGCCAGGGCGGCCGACCCGAGACGGGCCAGGGTCCGCCCCAGGCCGAAGCGACCGTCTCCGGCCCGAGCGACCAACCCGTGGGACTCGAGGGCGAGAAGGAGGCGGTGGGCGGTGGCCCGGGGCATCCCGGTGGCCTCCACCGCCTCGCTCAGGCTCAGTGGTCCCGGCTCCAGGCACCCGAGGAGCGCCACCGCCTTGTCCAGGACGCCGACCCCGCTTACACTGTCCATAACGCGAGATCACTGTCTCATATAGTGAGATGGAGTTCAAGCCCGGCGGCTACCGACGGAGGCTGTGATGGCGACCCCCCGCACGTTGAGTGAGAAGGTCTGGGAGCGGCACGTGGTCCGCTCCGCCGACGGCGAGCCCGACCTGCTCTACATCGACCTGCACCTGGTGCACGAGGTCACCTCCCCCCAGGCGTTCGACGGCCTGCGGCTGGCGGGCCGCCCCGTGCGCCGGCCCGACCTGACCGTCGCCACCGCCGACCACAACGTGCCGACCGTCGACATCGACCGCCCGGTCGCCGACCCGGTGTCCGCCCGCCAGCTCGAGGTGTTGGCGGCCAACTGCGCCGAGTTCGGCGTCACTCTCTACCCGATGGGCCACGCCCGCCAGGGCATCGTGCACGTGATCGGCCCCGAGCTCGGCTTGACCCAGCCGGGAATGACGATCGTCTGCGGCGACAGCCACACCTCCACCCATGGGGCCTTTGGCGCCCTGGCCTTCGGCATCGGCACCAGCGAGGTGGAACACGTGCTGGCCACCCAGACCCTGCCCCAGAGCCGTCCCGGCACCATGGCGGTGACGGTGGAAGGGGAGCTGCCGGCAGGCGTCACCGCCAAGGACGTGATCCTCGCCATCATCGGCCGCATCGGCACGGGCGGCGGCATCGGGCAGGTGATCGAGTACCGGGGATCGGCCATCCGCTCCCTGTCGATGGAGGGCCGGATGACGGTGTGCAACATGAGCATCGAAGCCGGCGCCCGGGCCGGCATGATCGCGGCGGACGACACCACGTTCGCCTACCTCGAGGGCCGGCCCCACGCCCCCAAGGGCAAGGCGTGGGAGCAGGCCCTCGACGACTGGAGGTCGCTGGCCACCGACGCCGGCGCCCGCTTCGACCGCACCGTCGAGCTCGACGCCACCAAGCTGGTGCCCCACGTGTCGTGGGGGACGAACCCGGCCCAGGTACAGCCGATCGACGGGGCGGTGCCCGACCCGGACTCTCTCTCCGACCCCTCCCAACGCGAGGCCGCGGCCCGAGCCCTGACCTACATGGGACTCACGCCCGGCACGCCGATCCGCGACATCGCCGTCGACACGGTCTTCATCGGTTCGTGCACCAACTCTCGGATCGAGGACCTGCGGGCCGCCGCCGCCGTGGTCGAGGGCCGCCAGGTGCGCCCCGGCCTGCGGGCCCTCGTCGTCCCCGGGTCGCGCCAGGTGAAGGCCCAGGCCGAGGAAGAAGGGCTCGACCGGGTCTTCCGGGGGGCCGGTTTCGACTGGCGGGAGGCCGGATGCTCGATGTGCTTGGCCATGAACCCGGACAAGCTGTCTCCCGGTGAGCGGTGCGCTTCCACCTCGAACCGGAACTTCGAGGGACGCCAGGGTCGCGGGGGCCGCACCCATCTGGTCTCCCCGGCGGTGGCGGCCGCCACCGCCGTGGCGGGCCGGTTCGCCACGCCCGACGATCTCGACTGACGAGGAGGAACGGTGGAGCCAGTGAAGGTGGTGTCGGGGCGGGCGGTGCCGCTCGACCGGTCCGACGTGGACACGGACCAGATCATCCCGAGCGACTGGCTGAAGCGGGTCGAGCGGACCGGCTTCGGTGCCGGCCTCTTCTCCGAGTGGCGCGACGAGCGCGACTTCGTGCTCAACCGTCCGGAGCACGCCGGGGCGACGATCCTCGTCGCCGGCCCCAACTTCGGCACCGGCTCGTCGCGCGAGCACGCGGTGTGGGCCCTGATGGACTACGGGTTCCAGGCGGTGATCTCGCCCCGGTTCGCCGACATCTTCCGCAACAACTGCACCAAGGCGGGGCTGGTGCCGGCGCAGGTGGCGCCCCAGGAGGGTCGCCGCCTTCTCGACGCGGTCATCGCCGATCCTTCCCTCGAAGTGACGGTGGACGTCGAGCGGGGCCTGGTGTCGGTGCCGGCCGTAGGCATCGAGGCGACCTTCGAGCTCGACGAGTTCACCCGCTACCGGCTGCTGAATGGCCTCGACGATGTCGGGCTCACCCTCCGCCACGAAGACCGGATCGCCTCCTACGAAGCGGCCCGGGCGGCCTGGCTGCCGTCAGCGTCCGGCTGAGCCGCCCGCTCAGGGGGTGGTGGAGGGAGGGCTCACCGATACTGGGGCGGAGCCCAGGTCGGTGACGGCGGAGACCTTCCACTGGCCGTTGGCCTTGGTCAGGTCGACCACCAGGCGGAGCTCGTCGGCGGCCGGGCCCTTCGAGGCCGAGTTGGCGTAGGTCTGGTCGACCAGGCCGTAGAAGCTGGCCTGGTCGTTGCCGAAGCTCTGGAGGTACAGGTAGCGGATCTGGCCCCGGGTCGAGGCCTGCGCCGCCTGCAGTTGGGATCGGATCCGCGAGTTGAAGAACACCTTGGCTTGCTGGGCGAACTGGCCGGTCCCCATGGCGTCGATCTGGTTGAAGTCGCTGTCGACGGTCTTGGCGTCGAAGTTGGTGAGCAGGTTGAGGAACCGGTTGGCCACCGACTGGGCGGCCGTCTGGTCGCTGTTGCGACTCTGGAGCTCGGCCCAGGCGATGCCGAACCCGATGGTGCCGAGCATGCCGGCGGCGGCGATGACGGCCAGGATCCACAGCCGCCACCGATGCCAGAGCCCCGGTTCGTTCGTCGTGCTGGCGGGCGACGACGCCGGAGCCCCCACCACCCGCACCCCGTCGTCGGTCATCTCCTCCACCAGGCTCTCCCCGGCGGGCGCCGGGCGGCGGGGTCGGCCGGTGTGGCCAGCCTGCCGGCCAGCATGATGCCAAGCAGGACGGTCGCTCCGAGGGCCAGCGGCACGGCCGAGCCGGAACCGGTGGGGGCCGCCGTCACCGGGGCCCGGTAGGCGGCCGGTTGCGCCGCCGGGCTGGCGCCCCCTCGTACCTGGCTCTCGGCCGCGGTGGGGGGAACCACCCGGCCTCCGGGCCCGGGCGGGGACGGGTTGGCCTGGGCCGCCGCCGGCGCGCCCGAACCGAACTCGGTGTTGCATGCCGCCCCCGGCTTGGTGGCGGGGAGGTCGCGCACCTGGGCGTAGGACTGGGCCGGCGGCTGCTTGGGCGGCAGGAACAGCCGGGTGCGCAGCCAGTACTGGCTGTGGGCGGGGTCACCGGGCCACAGGCTCTTCGCCGGCCCCTGCGGGGCCACGGCGTCGACCGCCCCGAAGAACCACTCGTTGGTGCGCAGGGAGGTGTCGAGGTTGGCCAGGTTGGCCCCCGAGCCGAGGTTGGCGTTCAGGTCGGCGAAGTCGTGGATGAGGCAGGCCAGGTTCGGCAGCTGGGAGCCGACGAGGCTCTGCAGGTCACCGCCGGCCTCGGCCCCGTTCACCAGGGCGGTGGACATGTCGAAGCGGCGGTCGGCCAGCACCTGGGTCAACACCGCCGTGTTGGTCAGCGCCTGACGCAGCTCCGGGCCCACCGCCGACACCGAGTCGAGCACCGGCGGCGAGTTGGCCAGCAAGGACTTGAACTGGTCCTGGTAGCGCAGGAACTCGTCGGCGAACTGGCGGCTGGCATCGGTGATGGTGCGCATGTCCTGCCCGCGGCCATTGAGCGCCACCGCCATCTCGTGCAGCACGGTGTTGAGGTCGTCCGGGGGCACGGCGTCGAGGAGCCGGGTGGCCACCGCCACCAGCTTGCCGACGCTGGCGGGCACGCCGTTGGGGTCGACCGGCACCACAGCGCCGTCGCGCAGCGGCGGGGCGGTTCCGCCCCGGGTGGGCTTGAGGTCGACCTGCTGCTCGCCCAGGGCGTTGGCCAGGTCGACCGAGGCGACCACGTCGGACGGCACGACCACTCCGGGGTCGAACGACATGACGACCCGCACCCCGGTTGGGGCGAACTTCACCGCGCTCACCTGTCCGACGTCGACGCCGTTGTAGGTGACGCTGAAGTGCTGGTGCAGCCCCGAGGCGTCGGGGAAGATGGCCGACACCTGGGTCCGTCCCCGGAACGGGTTGCCCAGCAGGTTGACCACGCCCAGCACGACCAGGGCGACCGCGGCGGTGAGGAAGGTGATCATGTTGATGATCGTGCGCCGGGTGATCATGGGGTCCCCCCGGGGGGCGGGGTGCACGCCCCGGCCTGGCTGGTCGGGTCGTCGCCTCCGTTGGGCAACCCGCAGATGACCAGGTCGTCGAGGACCTGGACGAAGCGGTCGAAGGTGGCCTGGGCCGCAGCCCGGTTGTGACCCTGGAGATATGTGACCAGCAGGGCCAGGTCCTGCTGGCGGGCGGCGACGGCGTTGGTGGCGTCGGCCAACCCCGTCAGCTGGTCGTTCATCTGGGGCAGGTAGGACTCGAGCAGGCTGCGTCCCTGCAGGGACAGGTTGTTGAGCGATGCGAGCAACTGGTTGAAGCGGTCCGATTGCTGGGCGAGGATCGTCGTGGTGCGGGCCAGGTTGGAGACGGCCTCGGCGCCGGCCTGGGCGTCGGGCCCCGTGGCCGAGCCCAGCTGGTCGAGCGAGCTGACCAGGGCCCGGATGGTGTCGGTCTGGCCGGCGTAGCCGGCGGTGATGTCCGAGAAGCTGGCCAGCAGCTGGTGCAGCTGAGCTCCCTCGCCCCCGAAGCCCTGTCCGCCGGCCTGCACGAGGACCGCCAGCTGGTTGGCGCTGATGGGGCCGAACACCTGGGCCCCGCCCTTCACCAGCTGCTCGAGCTCGGGGACCACCCGGGTGTGGGCGATGGTGGCCCCGTCGGCGAGGAGGGGGCTGTGGTCGGTGGTGCCGGGGTCGGGCACCAGTTCGATGAACCGCTCGCCGAGAACGGTGGTGCGGCGCACCTCGGCGGTCACGTTGGCCGGCACCCGGGCCGATGACGAGACGGAGATCTCCACCCGGGCCTGGTTCCCGTCGAGGGTGATGCTCTTCACCGAGCCGATGTTGATGTCGGCCATCTGCACCGGGGCTCCGACGGCGAGGTCAGAGACGTCGGAGAAGGCGGCCGACGCCGTCACCTGCTGCCCGGCTCCGACGCCGCAGCTGCTCAACAATCCGCAGGCAACGGCGATCGCCAATCCGGCCGCCCACCGCCCGAGGCGCGACGCCCGAGGCCGTCCCAGGATGGCGACCCCGGTCACAGCATCCCTCCGATGAAGGAGAAGACGTGGTGGCCGGCCGAGGCGAAGGCCCCCACGAACGTGGCGAACACCCCGGGGGAGGCCGACGCCGACGGCAGGGCCGGCAGCGGGGGGAGGAGGGTGCTCGGGGGCGACGATGGGGTGGACGGCGAGTTCGGCGTGCTAGCCGGCGTGGGCAACGTGCCCTGCGAGAGCGTGGACTGCTGCTGGGGGGTCAGGCCGGGGATCTTGGCGACCCCTTGGGACAGCGCCTGCTGGGGCGTCAGAGTCGGGCCGCCGGACTGGGCGCCCGACACCCCGTTGAGGATGCCGGTGATCTGGCCGAGGATCGGGTCGAAGTAGCCCGAGGCCGGATCCCCGCACTTCTGCAGCGTCTGGATCTCCGCCGGCGGCAGACCCTGGCTGTGGTGGGCCAGCACCCGGCGGCAGATGCCGGCCAACCGGTCGCGGACCTCGTCGGCGACGACCATGGAGGGGGTGTTCGGCGGTGACTGGTTGTTGAGGTTGAGCCAGCGCCGGGTGGGGTCGTAGGCCCGGTTGGCGGCGGCGAACAGCTTGACGGAGGCGGACAGCCCGGTGTCGACCGAGTCGAGGTTGCGGTCGATGGTCCGGCCGGTGGTGGTGAGGACGTTGAGGTCCTGCTGGATCCCCGACAGGTTCGGCGTCAGCAGGCCCGCCAGCTGCTGGCTGGCGGCGGCCAGCGAGCTGACGGCGGCGTCGAGCTGCTGGCGGTCGGTGGCGATGACCCCCGAGACGGTGTCGTAGTCGCGGATGAGGGCTTCGATGTCCGAGGTCCGCGAGTCGAGGGTGCCGGTCAGCTGAGCCAGGGAGCCGTTCAGCTGGCCCAGCTGGTTTCCCTTGTCGGCGAGCAGGCTGATGGTGCCGGCGGCGTGCCCGATCAGGTCGTTGAGCGCCTGGCCCTGCCCATCGAGGATCTGGGCCAGGTTGGCCACGGCATCGTGGACGTTGGACGGGTTGATCTGCTGCAGGTAGTTGGTGAACTCGTTGAGGATCGTGTTGGTCTCGACCGGCACCGACGTACGCGACTCGGGGATCACGGCGCCCGGCTGCAGGCGGGGGCCGCCGGTGTAGCCGGGCTCGAGGTCGACCGACCGCTGGCCGAGCAGCTCCGGCGCCACGACGATGGCCCGCACCGAGGAGGGCACGGGGTGGGCCGACGGGAGGTTCATGGTCACCACCACGTGGTCGCCCTCATTGCGCACCGCCGTCACCGATCCCACCGTCAACCCCAGGATCTGCACGTGCGAGCCGGGGAACACTCCCTGCCCGTTGGCGAACACGGCGGAGAAGGTGTAGCCGGAGCCGCTGCCTGCGCACGACGACAGCAGGCCGCCCGCGGCGGCCAGGGCCGCCACCGCGCCCAGGAGCCGGCGGGCTCTCACCGGCCCCCCACCAGGGGCGAGAGGAGCGAGGGCAGCGCCGCGCCCGACGACGGGCCCGGCGACGAGCTGGGGGCGACGACCGGGCCCACCCGCTGGTTACACGAGTAAGGGTCGGGGCCGAGGGCGGCGTCGAGAGCCTGATCGAGGTAGCCGCACGAGCCGAGGACCTGATCGCCCCCGCCGACGAGGTTGGTGTACACGTTGGCCCAGCTGTTCGGGTACTGCTGGGCGCCGGAGTAGCCCACCGACTGGAACCCTTCGACGGCCGAGGCGAGATACGACAACCCCTGGGCCAGGTCCACCTGGTGGCGGGCGACGAGGTCGAGGTCGGCGTTCAGCGCGGACAGCAGGCTGTCGAGGCGGGCCCGGTTGTCCCCCACCAGGCTGGCGGTCTGCCCGGCGACCTGGCCCACGTTGGTGATGAGATCCGACAGAGCCGCCCGTCGCTGGGCCAGCCCGGCCAGGACGGTCTCGAGGTTGGTGACGGCGGACGCCAGCTGCTGGTCGCGGGAGGCGAGGGCGGTCGCCACCTGGTCGGAGCCGTCGATCAGCTGTCCCACCTGGCTCTTGCGGTCATCGATGGTGGCCGTCAGCTTGTCGAGCCCCGAGATGAGCTCGCTCACCTGGGTGCGCTTGCCGTTGGTGATGGTGGCCAGCTCACCCAGCAGGTCGCTCAGCTCCTTTCCGTTGCTCTGGGCGAGGAGCGGGCCGGCGGCGTTCTGCAGCTGCTGGAACTCGGTCGGGACGGTGGTGTCGGAGATCATCGCCCCGGCGGCCAGCTGGTGGCCCCAGTCGTGGCCGGCGACGAGCTTGACCGCCACCTGGCCGAGCAGCGTCTCCACCTCGATGGTGGCTGAGCTGTCATCGGGGAGATCGGTCGAGCCGTCGATGGTGATGTGGGCGTAGACGAAGTCACCCTTCTGGTCGAGAGACTTCACCTCACCGACGGGCACCCCGGCGAGGAGCACCTGGTCGCCGGCGCGCAGGCCGGCGGCGTTGGTGAAACGCAGGACGACCCCCTTGCCCCCGCCGAAGACGTTCTTGTTGAGGAAGAGGGCGGCGGCGACGAAGGTGAAGATGACGGCGAGCGAGATGGCCCCGATGACGACCGGGTTGCGCTCGGTGAACGACCGGGTGAACAACCCGACGAGGCCCGACCGGAGCCGGCCCATCACCGGCCTCCCGCAATCTGCCTAAGGAGGCCGTCGAGGCCGGTCCCCGTCGGCGCCGGGGCCGGGGCCGGAAGGGCGGGGGACGCAGCTGTCGAGGAGGACGTGCCCGGCGACCCGGGCTTCGGGCCGCCCTCCTGGTAGTTGCAGCTCTGCTGGTTCGCCATGCACTGGTAGACGGTGGCCACGTTGAACCACTGGCCGTACGAGGAGATGAGCCGGTAGGGCTGCAGGCCCTCGGTCAGGGTGGTGAGGTCGGCGTCGAGGCCCTGGCGGTTCTGGGCCAGGGTGCCGGCGATCGTGTTCAGGCTGGAGATGGCGGTGTCGAGGTTCGACCGGTTGGTGGAGATCAGCGAGGCGAACTCACCGGAGGCCTTGGAGAAGTTCTCCACCACCGAGTCGAGCACGTCGTTGCGCGACGCCAGCGACCCCGAGATGGTCGCCAGGTTGCTCACCACCTGCTGCAGGTCGGCTGACCGGCCGCCGAGGGCGCCCATGACGGCCGAGAGGTTGTCGATGACCCGGCCCACCTGGACGTTGAGGTCCCCGACGGTCTGCGAGACGGTGGCGGCGTTGTCGATCAGCGACGACACCTTGGCCTCGTTGCCCTGCAGGCCCCCGAGCACCCCGGCGACGAAGGCGTTGGCCTCGGCCGGGTCGATGGAGCGCAGGATGGGTCCCAAGGCGTTGAGGAAGGCGCCGATGTCGGCGTCGGCCTCGTCCTGGCTGGCTGGGATGGTGGCCCCGGCGGCCAGGTAGGGCCCTCCCGCGGTGGGATACAGGTAGAGGTACTTGAGGCCGAGGACGTTCTGCCACCGGAGACCCACCCTGGTGGCCGCCGGCACCTTGACGTCGCGGTTCACCGCGAAGCTCACCAGAGCCAGCCCGTGCCGGGTGGTGATCGACGACACCTGCCCCACCGTCACTCCGGCGATCTTCACGTCGTCGCCCGGCCGGAGGCCGGTAGCGTCGGTCAGCTCCGCCTGGTAGGCGGTGCGGTGGGTGAGGAAGTGGATGTTGCCGATCCGGGCGGCAAGACCGACCAGCAGGAGCAGGCAGACGACGACGTAGGCGGCGAACTTCAGGCCGCTCTTGGGCAGGCGTCGCAGCAGCCGTCTCATGGCTGCGCCCCGAGGAGAGGGGCGAGCACGTCACCGACCGTCCCCGGCTGGGCCGGCTGGGGGGTGCCGATGATCTGGCCCAGGTGGTTGGCCAGCTGCTGGGCCGCCTGCTGGGCGGAGGGGACGGCGGGTGCCGGGGCGCCGGCCTGGACCCGATCGAAGGCGGCGATCTGGGCCGAGCAGTTGAAGGGGCTGCCCGGCCCCGTGAGGGCCTGCTGCAGCGGTTGCAGGTAGGACAGACCGGGCTGGGGCGGCGCGATCAGGCCGCACACCAGGCTGTTGACGTCCGAGAAGAGGACGAAGGTCTTGAAGTAGGCGAACTTGGTTCCGTTGGGAAGGGTCTCGGGGCTGGCGCCGCTGGCGAACTTGAAGGAGTAGCGGTAGAGCCCGTGGATGAGGTCGGAGATGTTCTGCTGACGGGCGATCAGGACCCGCACCACGTTGTCGCCGCTGGTCAGGATGGTGGCGATGTTGGGGTGGTAGTACTGCATGAGTCGGCCGAGCTCGTCAGCTACCGGCGTGAATGAGTCGAGGACCTTCTGGTAGGCCGCCGCCTGGGCGTTGAACGCCGGCAGGGCCAGGTTGTTGTTTCGGGCGATGGCGTTGAGATCGTTGCCCGTCGGTGCCAGCGCCTGCGAGAAGCCGGTGAAGCTGTCGAGGGCGCGGATCTGGGCCTGGAGCGTGTCGTCGAACAGGTTGGCCAGCTTGGTGCCTTCGTTGATGCTGGCCGCGATGTTCGGGCCCTGCCCCGCGCTGGCCTGGCTGAGCTCGGAGATGACGGTGGCCAGGTCGTTTCCGTTGAGCCGGTCCAAGAGCGGATCGGCCGCGGCCAGCAGCTGGGTGATCTCGTCGGAGACGGCGGTCGACCGGATCACCCCCCCGGCGGCCAGGGCGGGCGGGTGCTCGCCGGTCGGGAAGGACAGGTCGACGACCTCCTCCCCGAAGACGTTCTTCGGTGAGATGGTGGCCCGGGCGTCGGCCGGCACCACGAATCCACTTTGGATCTTCATGACCACCAGGGCTTTGCGGTCGGCCAGGCTGATCGAGCTGACCTGACCCACCGTGACGCCCTGGTACTCCACCTGTGAGCCCTTGTGGAGCCCCTCCCCCGCCCGGGCGAAGCTGCCGCTCAGCTCGTAGCCCCCGGAGTACGCGCCGTACGCCGCCTTCACGACAAGGGTCGCCACCGCCAGCAGCACCAGGACCATGGCGGCGGCGACGGTGGCCCGGCCGCCCCGGCTCAACCGACGATCCTCGCGGTCGTTCCGCTGCCGAACATGGCGAAGGACATGAGCAGGTTGAGCAGCACCACCGAGATGATGGAGAAGCGGATGGCACGCCCGGCGGCCACGCCCACCCCCGCCGGCCCCCCGGTGGCGAAGAACCCGTAATAGCAGTGGATGAGCGTCACGACCACGGCGAACACCATGGCCTTGATGAAGGAGAAGAAGATGTCGATGGGCGGCAGGAAGAGCTGGAAGTAGTGGTGGTAGGTGCCGCTCGACAGGTAGAAGAACTTGGTCGAGATGAGGGCGGTGGCCAGGTAGCTCAGGAACAACATGGCCAGATACAGCGGGATCATGGTGAGCAGCGCCGCCCACACCCGGGTGGTGACCAGGTAGACGAAGCTGTCGACCCCCATGACCTCGAGGGCGTCGATCTCCTCTGACACCCGCATGGCCCCGAGCTGGGCGGTGAAGCCGGCGCCCACCTGGGCGGCCAGGGCGACCCCGGCGACCAGCGGGGTGATCTCGCGGGTGTTGGCCAACGAGGAGATGATGCCAGTGAACGCCTCGGCCCCGATCTGGGAGAGCCCCTGAAACCCTTCGAGGCCGACCTCGGTGCCGGTGAAGAAGGCGATGCTGCCCCCGACGAAGAACATGCCGGCGCCGACGATCAGGGCCCCGGGGCCGACGGTGATGTCGGCCATCACCGCCATGATCTCCTTGCGGTAGCGCAGACCCCTCGGAAGGCCGACGAGGATGCGGCCGTAGAAGGCGAGCTGGTGGTAGATGCCCTCGAGCAGGCCCAACGACGCGACGGCCGGTCGGACGGCCAGCCGCTGAGCCACCGGGACGGCCACTCAGATCACCTTCTGGGGGAAGAAGTTGAAGTAGACGACGGTCAGCACCGAGTTCACCACGAAGGCCAGGACGAAGACGATGACCACGGCCTGGTTGACGGCGTCGCCGACGCCCTTGGGACCGCCCTTGGCGTAGAGGCCCTTGTAGCAGGCCACCATGCCGGCGATGAAGCCGAAGGCGGCCGACTTGATCAGGGCCATCCAGAGGTCGGGCAGCTGGCTCAGCTCACCGAACGAGGACAGGAAGCTGCTCGAGGTGACGTGGATGACCCGGGTGCCGAAGAACCAGCCGCCGGCGATTCCGGCCACGCTGACGATGGGGTCGAGAAGGATGGCGACCAGGGTGGCGGCGAAGATGCGGGGCAGCACCAAGCGCTGGAGCGGGTTGACCGCCATGACCTCCATGGCGGATATCTCGTCGCGGATGCGCCGGCTGCCGAGGTCAGCGCACATGGCCGACCCCCCGGCCCCGGCGATCAGCAGGGCGGTGGCGACCGGTGCCTCCTCGCGGACCACGGCGAGGACCATCGACGCGCCCAGCTGTGACTGGGAGCCGATTTGCTGGAGGAGGGAGCCGACCTCGAGGGCGATCACCAGCCCGAAGGGGATCGACACCAGGATCAGCGGCACGGTCGTGACCCGGGCCAGGAACCAGCACTGGTCGAGGAACTCGCTGAGCGGAAAGGTGCGGGGCCGGAAGAGCCGGATCGACTCGAGGGCCAGGGCGAACATGTTGCCCGTCTCGCGCAGGGCCCCGGTCGCCTTGACCCTCGCCGACGTCGCTACCGCCATCCTTGCCTTTCCTGGCTCCGTTTGGGTGGGGGCCGACAGTAATGGGCCGGCCCGAGATCCACCCGGCGGCCTCGGACGGCCCCGGCCCGCCGTGGTCGGGGCACGACCTCGAATCCGGCGGGCCCGGTATACCCAGGCCGGGTCGGGGGTACTCTCGCCCCCACGGGAATGGCCGCCGCCGGCGGCAGGAGGTCACGTGTCCCAGAGCCCCGCATCCGGATCCACGCCCGGCGACCGCACGGCGGAGATGCCACGCGACCCCTCCGGCCGGGCCCCCGACGACCGGAGCCGGGGCGACCAGGACAGAAACGGCCGAACGCCCGAGCCGGTGATCTCCCTGCGCGGGGTCACCAAGTCGTTCGGAAGCCACTGCGTTCTGTCCGACATCACCTTCGATGTCCCCAAAGGGCGGACTACGGCGATCATGGGGCCGTCCGGTACCGGCAAGTCGGTTCTGCTCAAGAACATCATCGGGCTGCTGCGGCCCGACTCCGGTGAGATCTGGGTCGAGGGCGAGCAGATCGTCGGCATGCGCGACAAGGATCTCTACCGGGTGCGCAAGAAGTTCGGGGTCCTGTTCCAGGACGGCGCCCTGTTCGGGTCGATGACCCTGTACGACAACATCGCCTTCCCGCTGAGAGAGCACACCCGCAAGGGCGAGAAGGAGATCCGCGAGCTGGTTCACCAGAACGCCGAGCTGGTCGGGCTGATGGACCACCTCACCAAGCTCCCCGGCGAGGTCTCCGGCGGCATGAAGAAGCGGGCCGGTCTGGCCCGGGCCATGGTGATGGAGCCCGACATCGTCCTGTTCGACGAGCCCGACTCCGGCCTCGACCCCGTCCGGGTCGCCTACCTCGACGACCTCGTGCGCCGGGCCCAGGAGGAGACCGGAGCCACCTTCTTCATCATCACCCACAACATCCCGTCGGTGATGCGGACTGCCGACTACATCGGCATCCTCTTCCGCTCCAAGCTGGTGAAGTTCGCCAGCAAGGACGACATGAAGCAGAGCGACAACCCCATCATTCGCCAGTTCCTCACCGGACGGGCCAAGGGCCCCATCGGCATGGACGAGATGGCCGAGGCGGACGACACCGACCTCGAGGAGGTCGCTCAGCGCGACTGGTCGGAGATGGACGAGGAACCGGGCATCAACGAGGACATCCTGACGGTCTGACCCCCGAGACCAGGCCCTACGGGCCGATCTCGGAGGCTCGCACCTCGTTGCGGGCCTTCACCCTGATGATGCGGTTCACCGCGTTGAGGAAGGCCCGGGCCGAGGCTTCCACCACGTCCGTGGACACGCCCCGACCCGACACCCTGATCCCGTCGTGCTCGAGCTGGACGACCACGTCGCCCAGGGCGTCCACCCCGCCAGTCACCGACGACACGTTGAAGCCGAGGAGCGAGGCGTCGACGCCAGTGGCCGCCTTGATCGCCTGGCAGGCGGCGTCGATCATGCCGTCGCCCTCCGCCGTCTGCTCCGACTTCTCTCCGGTGCGAGACAGCACCACCCGGGCCCGGGGCGTGTCGACGGTCCCTCCTTGCACCTCGAGGGCCTCGAGGGTGAAGCCCTGCTCGACGTTGGTTCCGAGCTCCTCGGCGACGATGGCCTCGAGGTCGGCGTCGGTGATCTGCACCTTGCGGTCGGCCAGCTCCTTGAACCGGGTGAAGGCGGCGTTGAGGGCATCGCCCTGAACGACCAGGCCCATCTTGGCCAGCGTGTCAGCGAAGGCGTGCCGGCCCGAGTGCTTCCCCAGGACGATCTGGCGACCGGTCTGACCAACGGCGGAGGCATCGATGATCTCGTAGGTGGTCCGCTCGGCCAGCACACCGTGCTGGTGGATGCCCGACTCGTGGGCGAAGGCGTTGCGCCCCACCACCGCCTTGTTGTACTGGACGGGGTAACCGGTGAGGCGCGACACCAGCCGGCTGGTGCGAGCCAGTTCCTCCGTGTTGACCCCCACTTCGATGCCCTCGAACTGGTCCGGCCGGGTCCTCACGGCCATGACGATCTCCTCGAGGGCGGCGTTGCCCGCCCGCTCGCCGAGCCCGTTGACGCATACCTCCACCTGACGGGCGCCGGCGTTGACCCCCGCCAACGAGTTCGCCACGGCCAGGCCGAGGTCGTTGTGGCAGTGGGTGGAGATCACATAGTCGCCAGGGACGTTGTCGCGCACGTACTGGATGATCGTCCCGAAGTCCCAGGGGATGCCGTAGCCGACCGTGTCGGGGATGTTGAGGGTGGTCGCCCCGCTGTCCACCGCCACCTGCAGCACTTCGATCATGAAGTCGAGCGGGGTGCGGGTGGCGTCCTGCGGGCTGAACTCCACGTCGTCGGTGTAGGTCCGGGCGCGGGCGACTCCCGCGGCCGTCTCCTGCTTCACCTGCTCCGGGGTCATCTTGAGCATGTGCTCCATGTGGCTGGGGCTGGTCGAGATGAACACGTGGATGCGGGCCCGCGCCGCCGGGCGCAGGGCCTCCCAACAGCGATCGACATCGGCGAGGTGGGTGCGGGACAGCCCGGCGATCACCGGGCCCTGCACCGACCGAGAGATGGCCTCGACTGCCTCGAAGTCACCCTGGCTGGCCACGGGAAAGCCGGCTTCGATGTAGTCGACGCCCAGACGGGCGAGCTGCTCGGCGATCTCGAGCTTCTCGGCCACGTCGAGGGAGATGCCCGGCGACTGCTCGCCGTCTCTCAAGGTGGTGTCGAAGATGATCAGTCGCTCGGCCATCGGTTTTCCGTCCTTTGTGTCGTGCCGGGGCAACAAAAAACCCCCTGGCCCGGAGGCGCAGGAGGCGAGGCGAGCACGCTTGCGGCGCTCGCCGTCAGGTAAGGAGAAGGGTGGTGCCCACCAGAGTCATCGTGGCCATACTGGCGGAAGGCTGACAATGAGTCAAGGCGTCCACGACTACGGTGTCGGCGACCGGGGAGGGAGCGGGCGGGTGAGAAAGTCATTCAGGGTCGGCGTGCGGCTGGGGCTGATGGCGGGGCTGATCGTTGCCGTGGTTGTCGCTCTCCGCTCACGCCGTGGCACCACCGACGAAGCCACCGGCGTGCACGGCGACTGGCCTCCTGTCCGTCCGGCTGCGCCCCGCCCGGCGCAGCCGACTCGTCCGACGCCGGCCCGGCCCCCGCAGGCCGCCCGGCCCGCCGAATCGGCCCCACCCCCCGCCCGAGCCCCCGAAGCCACCCGGCCCGCCGCTCCGGCCCCGCCACCCACGAAACCGCCCGAGGCGACCCGGGCCGTCGATCCGACCCCGCCGACGCCTCCTCCCGGCCCCGCCGCCGCCCCCGGCGAGCCGGTAGCCGAGCCCGGCCCCGGCAAGCCCGCTGCCGAGTCGTTGACCTCGGCGCTGGCCACGCCGGCGCCGGCGGCCAAAGCGGCCAAGACGGCCAAGGCCGCCAAGGCGGCCGCCCAGGTGGCGAAGAAGGCGGCCGGGGCGGCCAAGGGCCCGGTCGAAAAGGCCGTGGCCAAGAAAGTGGCCAAGAAGGCGGCCAAGAAGGCCGGCGGCGAGAAGACAGCCGGTCCGGCGGGAGGAGCGGGCGCCCCATCCGGCAGAGCCTCGACACCGGACAAGGCCCCGACGGCCGAGAAGGCCCCCGCCAAGAAGGCACTGCCCAAGAAGGCCGCGGCCAAGAAGGCGGCCAAGAAAGCAGCGAAGAAGGCGGCGCCGGAGACGTCGTCGGGGAGGCCTGGCCCCGCCGCGGGCGGCACTCCCCCGGACGAGGGGGGCGCGGGCCCGTCCTCCGGCGGGACCCCCGAGACTAGCTAGCTCCGACCGGGCCCCGGAGGCCCGGCGGGCGGATCAGGGGACCGCCGCCACCCGGTGAACCTCGAGGATCCCGTCGGCCTTGCCCAACCGGTCGAGCACCTCGGCGGACACGGCCGTCTCGGTCGCCAGCACCATCAGGGCCGTGCCCCCGCTGGGCGACTGGCCCACCGCCATGTTGGTGATGCTGAGGCCGGCCTCCCCGAGGACGGTGCCCACGATGCCGATCATGCCGGGGCGGTCGTCGTTCCGTACGACCAGCATGTTGGCCGCCGGGGGCAGCTCGACCATGTGGTCGTCAACCATGACGATGCGGGGCTCGGCTCGGCCGCCGGCGACGGTCCCCGCCGTGGCGTGGCTTCCACCGCGCAGGGTGATCCGGTTCAGGTAGTCATGGGCCGACGTGCTGGTTGTCTCGCGCACCTCGACCCCCCGCTCGGCCGCCAGCTGTGGCGCGTTCACGTAGGAGACGGGCTCGTCGGTGGTCCCCCCGGCGGCGAAGATCCCCTTCAGCACCGAAAGGGTGAGTATCCGGGTGTCGTGTTCGGCCAGGGCTCCCTCGTAGGAGATCTCGAGTACCGACGGCAGCCCGTCGTGGAGGCTGGCGAACACGGCGCCCAGCCACTCGGCCAGGCGGAGGAAGGGCCGCACCGCTTCCGAGGCCTCGGCGGCGGCGACGTTGACGGCGAAGGGGACGAACTCGCCGGAGAGGGCGAGCAACACCTGCTCGGCGACGGTGACGCCTGCCTTGTCCTGGGCCTCCTGGGTCGAAGCTCCCAGATGGGGGGTCACCACCACCCCGTCCAGTTCGAACAGCGGCGAGCTGGTGCACGGCTCGCTGGCGAACACGTCGAGGGCGGCGCCGGCCACCTGCCCCGAGCGGATGGCGTCGGCCAGGGCGTCCTCGTCGATGATGCCGCCCCGGGCGGCGTTGACGATGCGCAGACCGGGCTTGGCCTTGGCCAGCAGGTCCTTGCCGATGAGCCCGGTGCTCTCCGCCGTCTTGAGCAGATGGATGGTGACGAAGTCGGACTCGGCGAACAGGGCTTCGAGGTCCATCAGCTCGATGCCGAGCTGACGGGCCCGCTCCGGGGCCACCCAGGGGTCCCAGGCCACCAGGCGCATGCCGAACGCCAGGGCCCGCTGGGCGACGAGCGTGCCGATGCGGCCCAGCCCCACGACGCCGAGCGTCTTGCCGTGCAGCTCTACCCCGCCCCACCTCGACTTCTCCCAGCGGCCAGCCAGCAGGGCGGCGTGGGCCTGGGGGATGTTGCGGGCCATGGAGAGCAAGAGGGCCATGGTGTGCTCGGCGGTGGACAGGGTGACCGACTGGGGGGCGTTAACCACCATGACGCCCCGTCGGGTGGCGGCTGGCACGTCCACGTTGTCGAGACCGATGCCGGCCCGACCCACCACCACCAGCTCCCGTCCGGCCTCGATGACCTCGGCGGTCACCTTGGTGGCCGACCGCACCAGCACGGCGTGGGCTCCCCGCACCGCCTCGATCAGCTCGTCAGGGGACATGCCGAGGCGCACGTCGACCTCGTGGCCCGCCCGGGCCAGGGCGGAAAGACCCGACTCGGCCAGCTCCTCGGTGACCAGGATCCTCGCCACTAGCCCTCCCCGAGCAGCTTGTCGATGCGGTTGACGCCCTCCTCGAGGTCGTCGTCACCGAGGGCATAGGACATGCGGGCGTACCCGGGGGCGCCGAAAGCCTCGCCGGGGACGATCGCCACCTTGGCCTCGTCGAGGATGACCTCGGCCAGCTCGAGGGTGGTCTGCGGGCGGCGACCACGCAGCTCGCGACCGAGCACGCCCGAGAACGAAGGAAAGGCGTAGAACGCCCCCTCCGGCTCGATGCAGGACACCCCGGCGATGTCGTTCAGCATCTCGTGGATCCGCCGCCGGCGCCGGTCGAAGGCGTCGCGCATCATGGCCACCGCCGACAGGTCGCCACTGACGGCGGCGAGAGCGGCCCGCTGCGACACGTTGGCCACGTTCGACGTGCAGTGAGTCTGCAGGTTGGTGGCTGCCTTGATGACGTCGGCCGGCCCGATCATCCAGCCCACCCGCCACCCGGTCATGGCGTAGGTCTTGGCCACCCCGTTCACCACCACGCACCGGTCCGCCAGCTCGGGCACGACGACCGGCATCGAGTGGAACGTCCGGCCGCCATAGACCAGGTGCTCGTAGATTTCGTCGGTCACCACCCACAGCCCGTGGGCGGCCGCCCAGGCACCGACCGCTTCGATCTCGGCCCGGTCGTAGACCGCCCCGGTCGGGTTGGACGGCGAGACGAAGAGCAGCACCTTGGTCCGGGGAGAGCGGGCCGCCTCCAGGGCGTCGACGCTCGCCTTGAACCCCGTGGTCTCGTCGGTCGGAACCGGCACCGGCACCCCACCGGCGAGGGCGATGGCCTCGGGATAGGTCACCCAGTAGGGGGCGGGGACGAGCACCTCGTCGCCCGGGTCGAGAAGGGTGGCAAAGGTGTTGTAGACGGCCTGCTTTCCGCCGTTGGTGACCAGCACCTGCCCGGCATCCACGGCCAGGCCGGAGTCGCGGGCGGTCTTGGCTGCGATGGCCTGGCGCAGCTCGGGCAGGCCCGACGTCGGGGTGTAGCGGTGGTTGGCCGGATCGGAGCAGGCGGCCGCCGCCGCCTCCACGATCTCCTTGGGGGTGGGGAAATCGGGCTCCCCGGCCCCGAACCCGATCACCGGCTCACCGGCCGCCTTGAGCGCCTTGGCCTTGGCGTCGATGGCCAGGGTGGCCGATTCCGCAACCGCTGCGATCCGTCGGGAGATCCTCTCCATTCCTGCCATGCTTGCACAGTGACCGCGCAGCAGATTCCCGATATCAAGATCCCCGCGGACCTCCTTCCTGGCGACGGGCGCTTCGGCTGCGGGCCGTCCAAGGTGCGCCCGGAGGCGGTCCGGGCCCTGGCCGACCGGGCGCTCGACTATCTCGGCACCAGTCACCGCCAGCCGGGGGTGCGCAGCGTGGTCGGCCGCCTACGGGCCGAGCTGGCCGAGCTGTTCTCCCTGCCCGAGGGCTACGAGGTCGTCCTCGGCAACGGGGGCACCACGGCGTTCTGGGACGCGGCGACCTTCTGCCTCATCGAGGAGCGCAGCCAGCATCTGTCCTTCGGCGAGTTCTCCTCCAAGTTCGCCGCCGCCGCGGCCGCCGCCCCCCACCTCAAGGACCCGGAGGTCATCGAGTCGGCGGCCGGCACCCACCCCGAGGCGGTGGCCCGCGACGACGTCGACCTCTACGCCTTGACCCACAACGAGACCTCGACCGGCGTCATGATGCAGCTGACCCGGCCCCCGGGCTCGTCCGGTCTGGTGGCGGTGGACGCCACGTCGGGCGCCGGCGGTCTGCGGTTCGACGCCTCCCAGGTGGACGTCTACTACTTCGCACCCCAGAAGTGCTTCGCCTCCGACGGGGGCCTGTGGGTGGCGGCCTACTCGCCGGCGGCGGTGGAGCGGATCGAGCGTACGGCGTCGTCCGGGCGCTGGGTGCCGGCGTCCCTCGACCTCGCCGTCGCCCTCGACAACTCGCGTAAGGACCAGACCTACAACACCCCGGCGCTGGCCACCCTGTTCCTGTTCGTCGACCAGGTCGAATGGATGCTGGGCAACGGCGGCCTCGAGTGGGCGGCCTCGCGTTCGGACGCCTCCGCCGACCACCTGTACTCGTGGGCCGAGGGGGCCGACTACGCCAGCCCCTTCGTGTCCGACCCGGCCGAGCGCAGCCGGGTGGTCGGCACCGTCGATCTCGACGAGTCGATCGACGCCCCGACCATCAGCAAGGTCCTGCGGGCCAACGGCATCGTCGACACCGAGTCCTACCGAAAGCTGGGCCGCAACCAGCTTCGGATCGGCATGTTCCCCGCGGTGGAGCCCGACGACGTCGTCGCCCTCACCCGGTCGATCGACCACGTGGTGGGCCAGCTCCGGGGCTGAGCCCACCGGGCCACCGACGGTTGGTTGGGGTCAGCCCCCGGAGACGTCCTGCGGCCGGGCCCGTCCGGCCGAGATCCACGGCATCATGGCCCGCAGCTCGGCGCCCACCTTCTCGATCGGGTGGGAGGCGCCGGCCGAGCGCAGCTCGCTGAAGCGCTTGCGTCCGGTGCGGTTCTCGGCCACCCACTCCTCGGCGAAGTGCCCTGAGCGGATCTCCTCGAGGATGCGGCCCATCTCCTGGCGGACGGCGGCGTTGATGACCCGCGGGCCCCGGGTCAGGTCGCCGTACTCGGCGGTGTCCGAGATCGAGAAGCGCATGCCGGTGATGCCGCCCTCGTACATGAGGTCGACGATGAGCTTCAGCTCGTGCAGGCACTCGAAGTAAGCCGACTCGGGCTGGTAGCCGGCGTTGACCAGCGTCTCGTACCCGGCGGTGACGAGGGCCGTCAGGCCTCCGCACAACACGACCTGCTCGCCGAACAGGTCGGTCTCGGTCTCCTCCTCGAAGGTCGTCTCCAGCACGCCGGCCCGGGCGGCGCCGATGCCGTGGGCGTAGGAGAGGGCGATCTGCTTGGCCTTGCCGCTGGCGTCCTGGGCCACCGCCACCAGGGCGGGTACCCCGCCGCCCTCCGTGTAGGTCCGTCGGACCAGGTGGCCGGGGCCCTTCGGTGCGACCATGGCCACGTCGACGCCCGCCGGCGGGGTGATCTGCTCGAAGCGGATGTTGAACCCGTGGGCGAAGAACAGAGCGTCCCCCTCGCGCAGGTTCGGGCCGATGGAGGACTCGAACACCGCCTTCTGCTCGGTGTCGGGCAGGAGGATCATGATCAGGTCTGCCTCGGCGGCGGCCTCGTCGAGGGGGAGGACCCGGAGGCCCTCCGACCGGGCCTTGTCGGCGGACGACGAGCCTTGGCGCAGCCCGACCCGCACGTCGACACCGGAGTCGCGCAGGTTGAGGGCGTGGGCGTGGCCCTGGGACCCGTAGCCGAGAATCGCCACCTTGCGGGCGGCGATCAGGGCCGGGTCCACGTCCTTCTCGTAGAAAAGCTTGGCCATCGCTTCACACCACCTTCCCGGTAACGCTGCGCAGGCGGGGCGCCTGGCGGTCCAGCTTGGGCAGGGCGACCCGGCCCGTCCGCTGCAGCTCCACGATCCCGTAGGGTCGCATCAGCTCCTCGAAGTCGTCGACCTTGCCCGGCGGCCCCGTGACCACGAGGGTGAGGGCGTCGGGGGAGACGTCGACGATGCGGCCCTCGAAGATGCCGACCAGCTCCATGATCTGGCTGCGCACGCCGGGCTCGGAACGCACCGTCATGAGGAGGAGCTCCATCTCGGTGGCTCGGGCCGGGTCCAGCTCGGAGATCTTGACCACATTGATCAGCTTGAACAGCTGCTTGGTGATCTGCTCGAGGGGCGCCGACTCGACGTCGACGACGATGGTGAGGCGGCTGAAGCGGTCGTCGTCGGTCGGGGCCACGGCGAGGGAGTAGATGTTGAACCCTCGCCGGGCGAACAGGCCGGCCACCCGGGCCAGCACGCCCGCCTTGTTCTCCACCAGCACCGACAGGATGTGGTGGCGGCTGGATGTGCCGGGCGGGGTCACCGGCCCCCCTCGCCCTGGCTCGGTCCGAGGATGATGTCGTCGTTCGAGGTGCCGGCCGCCACCATCGGGTAGACCTTCTCGCGGCTGTCGGTTCGGAAGTCGATCACCACCGGACGGTCGTCGATCTGGTTCGCCTTGTCGATCGCCGGCAGCACCTCCTCCGGGCTCTCCACTCGCAGCCCGACGCAGCCCATCGCCTCCGCCCACTTCACGTAGTCGGGCAGGTCCGGAGACAGGTACACCTCGGAGTAGCGCTCCTCGTAGAAGAGCTCCTGCCACTGGCGGACCATCCCCAGGTAGGCGTTGTTCAGGATGGCGACCTTGACCGGAATGCGCTCCGCCGAGGCGGTGACCAGCTCCTGGGCCGTCATCTGGAAGCAGCCGTCGCCGTCGACCGCCCACACCATCCGGTCGGGCCGGCCGACCTTGGCCCCCACCGCGGCTGGAACGGCGAACCCCATGGTCCCGAGGCCGCCCGAGTTGACCCAGGTGTAGGGATGGTCGAACCGCCAGTACTGACTGGTCCACATCTGGTGCTGGCCGACGCCCGACACCACGATGGTGTCGTCCGGGGTGTTGTCGCGCAGGGTCTCGACGACGAACTGGGGCTTGAGCGAGCCGTCGTCCGGATCGCGCTGGTAGGTGAGCGGGTAGCGGGCCTGCCATTCACGGATCTGGGCGATCCACCGGGCCCGGTCGGCGGGCTCGAACGACTCGTCTTGGTGGAGGGCGCGGACCGCCTTGATCAGCTCCTCGATGACCAGACGGCAGTCCCCGACGATCGGCACATCGGGCCGCCGGACCTTGCCCAGCTCGGCCGGGTCGATGTCCACGTGGACGATCTTCGCCTCCGGGGCGAAGGCCGCCACCTTGCCGGTCACCCGGTCGTCGAAGCGGGCTCCGAGGGTGATCAGCAGGTCGGACTTCTGCATGGAGGTGACGGCGGTGTAGTTGCCGTGCATGCCCGGCATGCCGAGACACAGCTCGTGGCTGTCCGGGAAGGCGCCCCGGGCCATGAGGGTGGTCACTACCGGAACGCCGGTGAGCTCGACCAGCTCGAGCAGGGCCTCGGCCGCTCGCGCCTTGAGGATCCCCCCGCCGGCGTAGATGACCGGACGCTCGGCCGAGGAGATCAGGCGGGCGGCCTCGCGGATCATCCGCCCGTTGCCCCGGGTGGTGGGCCGGTATCCCGGCAGGTCGGCCTCCACGTCGGCGTCGGTCGGCCAGTACCAGTCCATCATCTGGTTGCTGATGTCCTTGGGCACGTCGACCAGGACCGGGCCGGGTCGGCCGCTGCTGGCCAGATGGAACGCCTCGCGCACGACCAGCGGGATGTCGGCGGCGTCGGTCACCAGCCAGTTGTGCTTGGTGACGCTCATGGTGATGCCGGTGGTGTCGCACTCCTGAAAGGCGTCGGTGCCGATGGCGGTGGACGCCACCTGCCCGGTGATGCACACCATGGGGACCGAGTCCATGTAGGCGTCGCACAACGGGGTGACGATGTTGGTGGCGGCCGGGCCACTGGTCACCATGGCCACCCCGGGGCGCCCGGTGACATGGGCGTAGCCCTCGGCCATGTGGCCGGCGCCCTGCTCGTGGCGGACGAGGATGTGGCGGATGGGCGAGTCGATGATCGGGTCGTACACCGGGAGGATGGCCCCGCCCGGCAGACCGAACATGACCTCGACCCCTTCCATCTCGAGGCTCTTGATGAGGGCCTGGGCCCCGGTCAGCTTCATCTCTTCTCCTGGAACGCCGCTGGGAGTGCTCGGGAAATGAAAAGACCTCCCGTTCGGGAGGTCTCGTGCGCACGCGCTGGTGTCGGCGTGCGCTTAGGTAACGATTACGAGGATGCGGACACCGGTCATGGCGGGGCTGATAGTACACGACCGCCGTCGGATGGCAACCCTCAGGGCTCGGTGACCGCCCCCCGCTCGGCCCCGGTCACCAGGCGGGCGAACTTGGCCAGCACCCCCGAGGTGTAGCGGGGTGGGGGCGGCGCCCACCCTTGACCCCGTCGCTCGAGCTCCGCCTGGTCGACCAACACGTCGATCCTGCGCTGGTCCACGTCGATGAGGATGCGGTCGCCGTCGGCCACGAAGGCGATCGGACCGCCGTCCACCGCCTCGGGGGCGACGTGGCCGATGCACAGGCCGTGGGTCCCCCCCGAAAAGCGCCCGTCGGTGAGCAGGGCGCAGTCGGCGCCCCGGCCGGCGCCTTTCATCGCCCCGGTGACGGCCAGCATCTCGCGCATGCCGGGGCCGCCCTTGGGGCCCTCGTAGCGGATGACCACCACCGTGCCCGGCCGGATCGAGCCGGCCAGGATCGCCTCCATGGCGCCGTCCTCTCCGTCGAAGACCCGGGCTTCTCCCTCGAAGCGCGTCTGGTCGATGCCCGCCACCTTCACCACCGCCCCCTTGGGGGCCAACGAGCCGGTCAGGATGGCGATGCCGCCGTCGGCGTGGATGGGGTCCGAGAGGGGGTGGACAACCGACCCGTCGGGGGCAGGAGGGTCGAGGGCGGCCAGGTTCTCCTCCATTGTCCGGCCCGTGACCGTCAGGCAGTCGCCGTGGATGAGCCCGGCCTCGAGAAGCTCGCGCAGGACGACCGGCACTCCGCCGATCCGGTCCACGTCGACCATGTGGTAGCGACCGTGGGGCTTGGTGTCGGCGATATGGGGCACCCGACGGCCGACCCGGTCGAAGTCGTCGAGGGTCAGCTCGACCCGGGCCTCGTTGGCGATGGCGAGCAGGTGGAGCACGGCGTTGGTGGAGCCGCCCAGGGCCATGACCACGGCGATGGCGTTCTCGAACGCCGGGCGGGTCATGATCATCCGGGGGGTGATGCCGGCGTCGATGAGGCGCACCACCGCCGCCCCGGTGTCCCACGCCAGCTGGTCGCGGCGGGGGTCGACGGCCGCCGGGCTGGCGCTGCCGGGCAGGGCCATGCCGAGGGCCTCGGAGACCGAGGCCATGGTGTTGGCGGTGAACATGCCGGCGCAGCTGCCGGCCGTGGGGCAGGCGTGGCTCTCGATCAACGACAACTCCTCGGCCGACAGCGACCCGGCGGCGTGGGCCCCCACCGCCTCGAAGACGCTGACGATGTCGAGGGCGGTGTCCTCGGGCCGGCCGGCCGAGGCGTCGGCCGGCAGTCGGCCGGGCAGGATCGACCCGCCGTACAGGAAGACCGAGGGCACATTGATGCGGGCCGCCGCCATGAGCATTCCAGGCAGCGACTTGTCGCAACCGGCGAAGGTCACCATGGCGTCCAGCCGCTCGGCGTGCATGACCGTTTCGACCGAATCGGCGATGACCTCCCGCGAGACCAGCGACGCCCGCATCCCTTCGTGGCCCATAGATATGCCATCGGACACGGCGATGGTCACGAACTCGATGGGAAAGCCACCCTCGGACCGGATCCCCTCCTTGGCCTGCTTGGCCAGCCGGTCCAGGGGCAGGTTGCAGGGCGTCACCTCGTTCCACGAGGAGGCCACCCCGACCTGGGGCTTGTCCCAGTCGTCGTCGGTCATGCCGATGGCTCGGAGCATGGCCCGGGCCGGGGCCCGCTCGAAGCCTTCCGTCACCTCGAAGCTGCGGGGCTTGCGGGGGTGGGCGGGGTCGATGGGCGGCATGGCCGGACACGATAGGTCGGCCACGGGCCGGCGCCCCTCGTCGAGCGCAGCGCCACGCGCAGAGAGGGGCCGGCTCTCGCCGGCCCCTCTCTGGACCAACGGCGTGAGGGTCGCCCCTCAGCCGGCTATTGCCCTGCCGGTCAGCTGCTGACGGTTGCCAGCGCCTCGCGGCGGGTGGCCAGGAGCAGCCCGCTGCCGAGAAGCAGCGTGCTGAGGCCGATGCCGACGAGGACGCCGACGTGACCCGGACCGGTGAACGGCAGCTTCTGCACTGCCGTGGCCGCCACCGGGGCTGCCGACGTCGGGGCCGACGTCCCCGGACGGGTAAGCGTCTCACCGAGCACCGAGGTGGCCGGCGACGAGCTCGAGGTCACGCTCGGCGTGTTGCTGGTCGTAGTTCCCGACACGACCACCGTGGAACCGCCGCTACCGCTGGTGGTGGTTCCACCAGACGGGGTGCTCGCCGGCGGCGTGCACTCATGAGCCGGATTGCCGTCTCGTGACTTGCCGCGTCCCTGGTTGTTGCTCTCGCTGCTGCTGGTGGCGAAGTCGCTGCACAGGCCCTTGGCGTGAGTGTTGTTCACGATGCCGGGCGGGATGTCCTTGTTCTCAGGGACATTGCCCTCCGAGCCTGGCACCTTGCCTGCCGGGCACGACGATGTGTTGCTCGCCGAGCACTCGGAATTGCCGAGGCTGTTGGGGCCGCCACCAGGATTGCCGTTGGCGTTGGCCGACGCATTCGAGTTGCTTCCGTGGTTGCCGTTATTGGCAAATGCGGGGGCTGCAAATCCTACGATTCCCATGCCGCCCGCTAAAGCCATGGCCACTCCAAGCCGATATAGCTTTCGAGGGGTCACCGCATAACCCTCCTCCGTTGTCGCGCCCAGTGTGTGCACCGTGCACCTTGTCCAGAAGTCACGGTAACACCACCACTGGGCGTGGCAACACCTCTTGTTGGCCAAATTTTGACCTAATTTTGTGGGCTTTTCAGCCACTTCATTAGGTTCTTTTGGCAATTGTCCCCGGGCTATGACAGTGACTATCCGCGCGCGCCCCGGTGGATCATCTTGTGGCAAATCGGATCAACTACGCCGCGGTCAATCGTCGAAAGATCGACATAGCCACAACGGGTCAAGACCACTGACCGTGCGGCCGATGCAAACGACAGCGCACCTGCGCCCAACGAAATGGCAAACCCGGGGAAACCCGGGGACGCAAAGCCACGGGCCTAACGGAGCCACCGCTCCCAAGGCCGCCGGGCCGCCGAACGGGGCGATCTCCGCCTCCGTCGGGACAGGAATGGAGGAGACGGAGAATGCGCCGCCGGCTACTGGCACTGATAGGAGCGGTCCTAGCTCTCAGCGGCATCGGCGTTGCCGCCATGCCCGCGGCGATGGCCGACACCACCAGCGACGCAGCTGCTTTCGTGAACGCCATCAACCAGCTGCGGGCGTCGAAGGGCCTCAAGGCGCTGATGGTCGACTCCCGGCTGGTGCCCGTCGCCCAGGCTTGGAGCGCCCACATGGCGGCGGCCGGTTCCATCTCGCACAACCCGAACCTCTCGAGTGAGGCGCCGTCGGACTGGACCTTCCTGGGGGAGAACGTCGGCATGGGTCCGAGCGTGGCGACTCTGCAGCAGGCCTTCACCAACAGCCCCGAGCACTACGCCAATATGGTCGACGTCAACTACAACGCCATTGGAGTGGGTGTGGTCATCGCCCCCAACGGCACGATGTTTGTCACCGAGGACTACGAGTACTCGCCGTCGGTCCCCTTCTCGGTGGCCCAGCTGGTCGCCAGCACCAACACCAACCCGAACCCCTCGCAGGGTTACTACCTGGCCGACTCGGCCGGCAACGTGTACTCCTACGGCACCGCCGTCAACCACGGCTCGGCCGGCAGCATGCCCCTGGCCGCGCCGGTGGTCGACATGGCCTCGACACCGGACGGCGGCGGCTACTGGCTCCTCGGCCAGGACGGAGGCATCTTCTCCTACGGTGACGCCGCCTTCCACGGCTCGACCGGCGCCATGCACCTGGCCGCTCCGGTCATCGGGATGGCGGCCACGCCCGACGGCGGCGGCTATTACCTGGTGGCCAGCGACGGGGGCATCTTCACCTTCGGCGACGCCGTCTTCCACGGCTCCACCGGCGCCCTGCACCTCAACGCCCCCATCGTCGCCATGGCGACCACGCCCGACGGCCGGGGCTACTGGCTGGTGGCCGGCGACGGCGGAATCTTCAGCTTCGGCGACGCCACCTTCCACGGCTCCACCGGAGCGATGAGGCTCAACGCCCCGATCGAGGGCATGGCCCCCACCGCCGACGGTCAGGGTTACTGGCTGGTCGCCCAGGACGGGGGCATCTTCAGCTTCGGCGACGCCGTCTTCCACGGCTCGGCCGGCGGCAACCATCTGACCGCTCCGATCGTCGGCATGGTCGCCTCCCACGACGGCGGCGGCTACTACCTGGTCGCCCAGGACGGCGGGGTGTTCACCTACGGCGACGCCGAGTACGACGGCTCCCCGGCCGGCTACCCGCTGCCGGCGCCGATCGTCTCCCTGGCCCGCTCGTAAGCTCCCGGTCCGGCCGCAACGGCGCGGCCGGACCAGGTGGCTGCCCCTGGCTCAGCCCAATCCGGCCAGCCGGCGCAACTCGGCCACGACCCGGCCCCCGTCGGCGTTTCCCTTGGTGGCCTTCATCACCTGGCCCACTAGGAAGCCCTGGATCTTGGGGTCCCCGGCCTTGAAACGCTCGAAGGCGTCGGGGTTGTCCGCCACCACCTGCTCGACTACCGGGGTGAGGGCGTCGGCGGCCAGGGCCTCGAAGCCGCGGGCCCGGGCGATGTCGGCCGGCTTTCCGCCACTTTCGAGCATGGCGGCCAGCACCTGCTTGGCCTGGGTGGCGGTGAGCTCCCCCGCCGCCTCCATCCGCACCAGCTCGGCGAAGGCGCCGACGGTCAGCTTGGCGGCCGCCTCGAGGTTGGCGGCCACCTCGTTGGCGGCCCGGTTCACCGCCACCCGGGGGTCGGCCCCGGCGCCGATGGCCCCCAGGACGAGGTCATCGAGGCCCATCTCGACCAGCACGGCCACGTCGCCGGCGGCCACCCCCGCCGCCTCCGCCAGCCGGTCTCGGCGCTCGGCGGGCAGGACCGGCAGCGATGCCGACACTGCCGCCAGCCAGTCGTCATCCGGCGCCACCGGGACGAGGTCGGGCTCGGGGAAGTAGCGGTAGTCCTCGGACTGCTCCTTGGTCCGCCCGCTGACGGTGTGGCCGGCCGCTTCGTTCCAGTGCCGGGTCTCCATGCGGATCCGCTCGCCCGCCTCCAGCAGCTCGATCTGGCGGGCCGCCTCGTGGTCGATGGCCCGCCCCAGCGAGCGCAGCGAGTTGAGGTTCTTGATCTCGCAGCGGGTCCCGTATTCGGAGGCCCCCTCCGGCCGGACCGACACGTTGGCGTCCACCCGCAGAGATCCCTCTTCCATCTTCCCGTCGGACGCGCCGGTGGCGACGAGGATCGCCCGCAGCTCGGCGACGTAGGCCCGGGCCTGCTCCCCCGAGCGGAGATCCGGCTCGCTGACGATCTCCAGCAGGGGCACCCCGGCCCGGTTGTAGTCGACCAGCGAGTGGGCCGCCTCGTGGATGCGCCCCCCTCCCCCAACATGGGTGATCTTGCCGGTGTCCTCCTCCAGATGAGCCCGGACGATGCCGACCCGGTGCCCGTCGGGCAGCTCGAGCCAGCCCCCCACGTTGATCGGCTCGTCGTACTGGCTGATCTGGTAGTCCTTCGGCATGTCCGGATAGAAGTAGTTCTTGCGGTGGAAGACCGAGGGGCGCACCTCGCAGTGCAGGGCGAGGCCGACCCGCATGGCCAGCTCCACCGCCATCCGGTTGAGTACGGGCAGCGACCCGGGCAGCCCGAGGCAGACCGGGCACACCAGCGTGTTCGGCTCCGCTCCGAACTCGTTGCGGCAGCCGCAGAAGAGCTTGGTGACGGTGCGCAGCTCGGCGTGGACCTCGAGGCCGACGACGGTCTCCCAGCCGCCGCTCATCGCCGCCCTCCCGCCGGCACCGGCGCCGGGGGCGCCTCGCCCTCGAGGGCGGCCGCCACCCGGAACATGACCGCCTCGCCCAGCGCCGGGGCCATCACCTGGACCCCGAGGGGGAGGCCGTCGGAGGACCCCCAAGGGATGCTCATGGCCGGATGGCCGGCGAGGTTGGACGGGATGGTGCACACGTCGGACATGTACATGGAGAGCGGATCCTGGGTCTTGGCCCCGAGGGGGAAGGCCGGGCCCGGCGTCGTCGGGGCCAGGAGGGCGTCGAAGCTGCGGTAGGCCTCCTCGAAGTCGCGGATGATCAGCGTTCGCACCCGCTGGGCCTGCCCGTAGTAGGCGTCGTAGTAGCCGGCGGACAGGGCGTAGGTGCCGAGCATGATGCGCCGCTTCACCTCGGCGCCGAACCCGGCCTGGCGGGTGGCCCCGAACATGGCCGCCACGTCCTCTCCTTCGACCCGCAGCCCGTAGCGGACGCCGTCGTAGCGGGCCAGGTTGCTCGACGCCTCCGCCGGGGCGATGAGGTAGTAGGCCGACAGGCCGTACACGGTGGCGGGCACCGACGTCGTCTCCACCTTGGCACCCATACCGGTCAGCGCCTCCGCCGCCGCCTCGACGGCCGCCGCCGCCGCCGGCTCGACGCCGGCGAGGAGCTCGGACACCAGCCCGACCCGCATCCCTTCCACCCCCATGGGGATGGCGTCGAGGACCGACGGCGCCGGCCCGTCCAGAGAGGTCGAGTCCATCGGATCGTGGCCGGCGATCACCTCGAACAGCAGGGCGGCGTCGCGAACGGTGTGGGCAAAGGGGCCGATTTGGTCGAGCGAGCTGGCGAAGGCCACCAGGCCGTAGCGCGAGACCAGGCCGTAGGTGGGCTTCACTCCCACCACCCCGCACAGGGCCGCCGGCTGGCGGATGGAGCCACCGGTGTCGGATCCGAGGGCCAGGGGGGCGAAGCCGGCGGCCACCGCCGCCGCGCTTCCCCCGCTCGAGCCGCCCGGCACCCGGGCCGGGTCGTGGGGGTTGCGGGTCGGCCCGAAGGCCGAGTTCTCGGTCGAGGACCCCATGGCGAACTCGTCGAGGTTGGTCTTGCCGACGACCACCGCTCCGGCGGCGGTGATCCGCTCGACGACGGTCGCGTCGTAGGGGGGCCGCCACGAGGCGAGGATCTTGGACGAGCAGGAGGTCGGGACTCCTCTCGTGCACAGGTTGTCCTTGAGCGCCACCGGCACTCCGGCCAGGCGGCCGGGGTCCTCGCCCCGGGCGACGGCCCCGTCCACCGTCTCGGCCCGGCGCCGGGCCTCGTCGACCATCACCAGGTTGAAGGCGTGGATCTCCGGGTCGCGCTCGGCGATGGCGCCGAGATGCCGCTCGAGGACTTCGACGGCCGAAGCCCGCCCTTCGCGCACCGCGGCGGCCAGGCCGGCGGCCGGGCTGGATGCCCCCTCCTGTCCGCTGCTCAAGGCGCCTCCCCGAGGATCCGGGGAACGCGGAAACGGTCGTCTTCGGCCCGGGGCGCCTGATCGAGCACCGTCTGACGATCGAGGCTGGGCCTCTCCTCGTCGGCCCGCAACACGTTGCGCACCGGAAGGGGGTGGGCGGTCGGGGGGACGCCGGCGGTGTCCAGGGCGGCCACGTCAGCGGCGTGTTCGAGGACGGCGCCCAACTGGGCGGCGAACAGGGCGATCTCCTCCTCGGAGACCTTGAGTCGGGCCAGGTGGGCGACGTGGGCCACGTCTGCTGCGGAGATGCGCTCGGCCATGACCGGAGATGCTAGGCGGGCCGCCCGACCGCTCCCGGGGGAGTTGGGCGACCCCCGGCGGCCAGACTGGGGGGACCGTGATACGCCAGATCGTGGGCTGGCACCGCGACGAGGTCGGCGACTGGGTGGCCGAGCTGTCGTGCCTCCACAACCAGCACGTCCGGCATCGGCCTCCGTTCCAGGAGCGGCCCTGGGTGCAGACCCACGAGGGCCGGGGCACCCGCCTGGGGACCGAGATCGAGTGCCCACTTTGCGATCGGGCCGAGCTTCCCGAGGGCCTCCGGCTGGCCCGGACCGCCGGCCCCTTCGACCAGGACAGCCTGCCGGCCGGCCTGCGCCGCGACCACCGGGTGGCCGAGCGGACCTGGGGCCGGCTCCGGGTCACCTCCGGTTCGGTGGGCTTCGCCATGGGCACCGACCCGCCCGTTGAGCGGCGCCTGGAGGCCGGAGACGACCAGCCCATCCCCCCGGGCGTGCCTCACGCCCTCCGCGTGGGCGGGCCGGTGACCCTTCAGGTCGACTTCCTGGTGGCCCCCGGGCCCTAGCCGAACAGCTTGCGGGCGAACTCCACTGCCCGCCGCTCTATCTCGTCGGCCTCGTAGTCGAGGGTGGCCACGTGGTAGCTGCGCTCCAGCCACAGCCGGTCCACCGGCCCGCTGACCGAGGAGGCCAGCAGGTCGCTGGATTCGGGCGGCACCACGTGGTCCTGCCGGCTGGTGATCAGCAGAACTGGACAGGAGATACGGCCCAGGTGGGGTTCCATCTGCCGGGTCGCCTCGAAGAGGGACATGACGGCGGCGACCGGGGTGGCGTCATAGGCCAGCTCCGTCGACTCGGGCCGGGCGATGTCGTTGCCCACCCCGGAGATGGTCTGCATGCCGGCGTCGAGGGTGCCCTGCATCATCTCGACGAACGAGTCGGCCGGCGGCTGAACTGCCGGGTTGACCAGCACCAGGCCGGCCACGTCGGCGTGGTCGACAGCCAGCCGGCAGGCGAGGGTGCCGCCCATGGAAAGCCCGGCCACCGCCACCCGGTCACAGCGCGAGTCGAGGTCGTGGTAGGCGGCCTCGGCCGCGCCGTACCAGTCCTCCCACCGGGTCGGGATCATGTCCTCGATCGAGGTGCCGTGGCCGGGCAGGAGCGGTAGCTCGGTGGTGAACCCGGCGGCGGCGAACGCCTCGGCGAGACCCCGCATCGACTGCGGGCAGCCGGTGAAGCCATGGAGGACGAGCACCCCGTCGGGCCCCCCGGAGGAGGAGAACGGCTCGGCGCCGGGCAGGACGGCGGAGGGGCTCATCGGCGGTAGGGGTCCTCGGTCCCCAGCGGCTCCGACCACCAGTCGTCCGGGGCCGGCTTCCACTCCGGGTCCTCGTAGATGCAGTCGACGGGGCACGGGTCGAGGCACTTGCCGCACCCGGAGCACAGCTCCGGGATGATGATCACGTCGATCCCGTGGTTGAAGATGGCGCCGAACTGGGGCGGGCAGTGCCGCAGACAGGTGTCGCAGTTGATGCACTCGGACATCTCGATGCGCAACGGTGGGTTCTTCCACTTGGGATTCCGCTCGCGCCCATCGATGCGCTCGACCCTGGTGGCGGCAGGCACGGCAACAGCCTACCCGGGCGGCCGAGGCACTTGACCGCCTGGTCAAGAGTGGCACTACTGTCCCCCGCCGTAAGCGGAGGCGACGCGTCCCAGCAAGGAGTGATCGATGGCCAAGTACCCGTTCCTGAGCGATCAGTGGATGGAGGAGGCACGTAAGGTCCGAGAGGAGTACCGGGGCCAGGGCCAGAAGGCCCCCGTAGCGGTGAAGATGAACCAGGTCATCACCAACGTTCCCTTCGGCGACGGCACCGTCAACGCCCACATGGACACCAGCTCGGGCGAGCTGGAGATGGACCTCGGTCACATCGAGTCCCCGGACCTGACCGTCACCATCGACTACGACACGGCCAAGGCGATCTTCGTCGACGGCAACCCCCAGGCCGGCATGCAGGCCTTCATGGCGGGCAAGATCAAGGTCGAGGGGGACATGACCAAGCTGATGGCCATGCAGGCCGGCGCCCCCGACCCGACCGCCCTCGAGGTGGCCGGCAAGATCAAAGACATCACCGAGTAACCCCGGGAGTGATCTCAGGTTGCGCCGGCCGAGTCGCTCGGCCGGCCAACCGGGGTCGTCGTCGGCGTAGCTGGCGCGACCGGCGGGGTGACCCGCCGTCAGGGAAGCGGGCGTCGGAAACGGACCTCGTCCACCTCGACGCCCCAGATCTCCTCCCGCCGCCTCGATCCGTCCGGCCGCCATCCGTCGACCCGGTAGAACCGCTCGGCGCGCTGGTTGCCGACGAGCAACCAGAGCAGGCCCGAAGCGAAGCCCTGGTCGGTGAGCACGCCTCGAGCTGCGTCCATGAGGTGTCGCCCGAACCCGAGGCCCCAGGCCGGAGGGTCGACGTAGAGGGCGAGAAGCTCCCCGTGATCGCTGGCGTCGGCGTCTTGCGAAGGGCCGACGGTGGCAAAGCCGACGACGACACTGTCGTCCAGAGCCACGAGGGTGGTGGGTTGAGCCGGGTCTTCGAACCCGTAGCGCGCGGCGCGATCTTCGGGGCGCAGTCCGGCTAGGTAGTCGTCGGGCAGCAGACCTCGGTAGGCCGCCTGCCACGAGCGGACGTGCACCCCGGCCACGGCCATGGCGTCGGCGCGCCGGGCGGGGCGGATCTCCACCAGTTCATCGTAGGCAGCACAGATCGGTCCCTTCCCTGGCGTCAGGCCTCGGCCATCGCAGACTTCGAGCCGAGCGGGGCGACGCCCAGGTCGAACGAGCGGCGCCGGCCGGCCATCCCCAAGCCGCACACCACGGCGAGGACGGAGACGAGGGCGCCGACCACGTAGGAGTCGTGGAAGGAGCCCACCAGCCCGGCCGAGGACTGACGGGCGGCCTGAACCGTCTGCATCACCTGGATGCCCGCCACCACGCCGACCTGGGCGACCAGCTGTTGGGCCGCGCTGGCCACGCCCAGGTTGGCTTCGTCGACCGAGTTGGCCACCGCCGCCGCGGTGGACGGTGACGACAGGCCGAGGCCGACCCCGGAGAGGGCCAGGGCGACCAGGACCCAAACGGCCGCCGATGAGCGGCCGACGGCGGCGAACACCAGCATCGAGCCGAGCAGGACGACCGAACCCGACGCGGCGGAGACCCGGTCCCCGATCCGCCCGGCCAGGTAGCCGGCGACCGGAGCGGTCAGGGAGAACGCCAGGGGCCGGGCAATGACCATCACCCCCGCCCCCGCCACCGAGTAGCGGTACACCCGCTCGAGCAGGGCGGGGGCCAGGATGAAACCGCCCATGTAGGCGAAGTTGGCGAACAGCTGGTTGCCCATGGGGAAGCTGAAGTTGCGCCGGCGGAGGAAGCCGAGCGGCAGGAGGGGCGCCTGCGCCCGTCGCTCGGCCGCCACGAAGCCGGCGGCGGCGAGGGGCACCACGACGAAGCCGCCGACGACGACGGGCGCCGACCACCCCATCACCGGCCCGCGGTTGAGTCCCCAGAGCAGGGCCGAGACCGACACGGTGAGGGTGGCGGCCCCCCACCAGTCGAAAGCCTGGGCCTCGGCCCGCTCGGTCTCGGGCAGCACGACGAAGGCGACCACCAGGGCGGCCAGGGTGATCGGCGCCTGGGCGAGAAACAACGCCCGCCACCCGAAAGCCTGGATCAGCACGCCGCCGACCACGACGCCGATTACCGGACCGCCGGCCCCGACGAGGGACCACCAGCCCATGGCCTTCACCCGGTCCTCGTGCTCGAAGACCCGAAAGATGAGAGCCATCGAGGCGGCGCCGGCCGCGGCGCCGTCCACGCCCGAGAGGGCCCGCACCGCGATCAGCGAGCCGACGGTAGGGGCGGCGGCAGTCGCCAGCGCGCAGACGACCGCCACGGCCGTGCCCACCAGGTAGAGCCGGCGGTGGCCCCACATGTCCCCGAGCTTGCCGAGTACGGGGGCGGCGATGCCGAAGAAGAGCAGGGGCGCGGTGATCACCCAGGTGATGTCGGCCAGCGAGACGTGAAAGCCGTGGGCGACGTTGGTGAGGGCAACTGCGAAGATGGTGAAAGTCACGTTCACCGAGAACAGCCCGGCGAGCACGGTCCAGAGCACCCACCAGCGGTGGCGCCGCCCGCCGACCGGCTCGGCGCGGGGACGGAGGGCGGCCGACGCCCGCCGGCGGACCCGGCGGACGAGCGGCCAGGGAACGACTACCTCGTCGCCTCCCGACGCGCCGATGGTGAAAGAGTCACGGTCGTCGGTCGAGCTCACAGATCCGAGGTGGGCGACGACGCCCGAGCGACGTGGGGCAAGCAAGTCGAGCCCGGACGCGCCGCAGGGCCCAAGGGGGCGGCGGCACCGGCAGCGGCTGGGGAACACTGCCTCAGCAACGCCACCCCCTTGGGCCCTGCGCCATCGATAATACGTGCTCCAACAACCGTTTGGGAGGCCTAATCAGGGTCAACGCCCGAACGGGCTAGTAATTCCGGAATAGATAGATGTAAGCGCTCAGCCGATCAGGCGCTTCATCTCCGACTGGAGCTCGGCGACCGTCCAGCGCTCGTTCTTCTCGATCACCTCGGTCGGCGTCCAGTTCTGCATCAGCTGCACCTTGCCGCCCTGGACGAAGAAGACCTTGCCGGTCGCCGGGCAGTCCTCGGTGGACAAGTAGGCGACGAGCGGCGAGACGTTCGCCGGGTCCCAGTTGTCGAACTTCCCCGGGTCGTCGGGTGGCTTCACGATGTCGCCCAGCCCGGGGGTCGCCTCGGTCAGCCGGGTGCGGGCCGCCGGGGCGATGGCGTTCACCCGGACCCCGTAGCGGGCGAGCTCCTGGGCGGTGATGATGGTGAAGGCGCCGATACCGGCTTTGGCGGCGCCGTAGTTGCTCTGGCCGGGGTTGCCGATGAGTCCGGAGGTGGACGAGGTGTGCACGACCGCCGCCTTGACCTCCTTGCCTGCCTTGGACTGCTCACGCCAGTAGGCGGCCGCCCACCGGGTGGGCACGAAGTGCCCCTTCAGGTGGACGGTGATGACCGAGTCCCACTCCTCCTCGGTCATGTTGACCAGCACCCGGTCGCGCAGGATGCCAGCGTTGTTGACCAGCACGTGCAGGTCGCCGAAGGCCTCGATGGCCGAGTTGATCAGGCGCTGGCCGCCCTCCCAGTCAGCCACGTTGTCGGCATTGGCGATGGCCTCTCCTCCCATGGCCTTGATCTCGTCGACAACCTGCTGGGCCGGGGTGCGGTCGTCCCCGGAGCCGTCCATGGCGCCGCCGAGGTCGTTGACCACCACCTTGGCGCCCTCCTGGGCGAAGAGAAGCGCGTGCTCACGGCCGATGCCGCGGCCCGCGCCGGTGATGATGGCGACCCTTCCGTCCAGCGCACCCATGCGGCGCAGACTGTCAGCCCCCCTGCGGGGCGGTCAACCGCCTCAGTCAGGGCTTGGTGTAGAGGTCCACCGACGAGCCCCGGGGGACGGGGGTCCCCTGCGGGGGGTCGACGTAGAACACCTTGGCGTTCGGGGGGCCGAACACGTTGGCCACCTGCAGGCCGTCGGCGGCCAGGATGGCGGTGGCCTGGTCGACCGACTTGCCGATGATGGCGGCCGGCACCGGCACCAGGTCGGGGCCCTTCGAGACCTCCACCGTCACGGCTGACCCGTAAGGGGCGCTCTGGCCCGGCCCGGGGTCGGTGGTGACCACCTGGTCGGGGGCGACGGTGCTGCTGAACACGTCCTGACGCTGGGGGACGAGACCGAGGGACTGCAACTGCGCCGCCGCTGCCGCGTAGCTGTCGCCGGTGAGATCGGGGACCGTGCGCGGGGCGTGACCCTCGGACACGGTCAGGGTGACCAGGGTGCCCTTGGGCTGGGTTCCCTGCGGGTTCCAGTCGATGACGTGGCCGGCGGGCACCGACTCGTCGTACTGGGAAAGCACCTGATAGTCGAACCCGGCGCGTTGGAGCGCCGCCTCGGCGGCCGACTGGGACATACCCCGGAGGTTGGGCACGGCCCGCGGGGCCGGACCCCGCGACAACACGAGGGTGACCGTGCTGCCCTCCTTCAAACTGGTGCCCGGCCGGGGCTGCTGGCTCATCACCTCGCCCGCCGGCACACCGTCGCTGTATTGGGCCGGCCCGACTCGGACCTTGAAGTGGTCGGCGGTCAGGAGCGAACGGGCTCGAGCCAGGGTGGCGTCCTGCAGGTCGACCAGGCGATGGCTGGGGGTGGTGACCTTGAGAACGCCGAGGAGGAGCCAGGCGGCCACGGCAAGAGCGGCCAGGAGCCCCACGACGAGTAGGGCCAGTCGAGGGACGCGCCGCCGCCGGGGCGACGACTCGGGAGCTGACCCGCCGGGCGGAACCTCGGGGGCGACCAGCTCCGCCGCCGCCCCTCCATCTGGGCGGGCGGCGATCGCCGTAGTGGGGGCCTCGGCCACCGGAATCGCCGCCGTCGGAGGCGGCGAAGCACCGACGTCCGGCTCGGGCACGAAGATCGGCGGAAGCGGCGGGGCGCTGACGCCGAGCTCGGTCGTGTCGTCCCCGGGCCCGCCGATGATCGTGACCTCGTCGGCGGCCCGCGCCGCCGAGCCGGGCGGTGCCAGCGGTATGGGCCTCGGTTGAGGGAACCGGGCCACCACCGCCTCCAGCGACCGGGCCAGCCATTCGGCGTCGGGGCGCCGGTTGGGGTCGGGCTCGCTGGCTGCCTCGATGGCGGGCCCGAGGGGCCCCAGCTCAGGGCCGGCCTCGACCCGGCGACCGAGCCGGGCCATGAGGGTGGACACGGTGGTCTCACCGGCGAAGGGCGGCCGGCCGGTGACCGCTTCGAACAGCGACAGGGCGAGGGAGTAGACGTCGGTCCGCCCGTCGGTGGGGTTGCCCTGGGCCTGCTCAGGGGAGGCGTAGCGGGCCGTGCCGAGCAGCACCCCCGCCGGCTCGGTCCAGGTGGCCTCGGCGAGGGCCCGGGCCACCCCGAAGTCGGCGACGGCCAGCCGGCCGTCCTCGTCGAAGAGCAGGTTGGCCGGCTTTATGTCGCGGTGGGCCAACCCCCGGGCGTGGGCGTGGGCGAGGGCGCGAGCGGCCTGGGAACCGGCCGACGCCGCCTGGGCCGGGCTGAGCCGCCGCCCGGCGTCCAGGATGTCGCGCAGGCTGCCCCCGCCCATGTGCTCCAGGACGAGATAGACGAGCCCGTCGTCCTCGCCCCAGTCGAACACGGCGACGATGTGGGGGTGGCGCAGGCCGGCGGCGGCCCGGGCCTCGGCCCGGAAGCGACGCAGGAAGCCCTCGTCGGCGGCCAGGCCGGCGTGGAGGACCTTGACGGCGACCGGGCGCCCGAGGGCCCCGTCCTCGGCCAGGTAGACCACCGCCGAGGCGCCCGCCCCCAGCACCGACAAGAGCCGGTAGCGGCCGCCCAGAGCCCGCCCGACCAGGTCATCGACGCGCTGCGGGGCCACGCATCGAGGCTACCGTCGAACCCCGGCCAGGCCGGGGACGCCCTAGGGCAGCTCGCCGGTCTCCAGCAGCCGGGCGAAGGCCGCCTCGTCGACGACGGGCACGCCCAGCTGCTCGGCCTTGGTGAGCTTGGCCGCTCCGGGTGACGTTCCGACCACCACGGCGGTCGTCGACTTGGACACGCTTCCGGGCGACTTGCCCCCCCTCGAGATGATCGCCTCCTCGGCCTGCTCGCGACTCCACCCCTCGAGGGTGCCGGTGACGACGATGCTCTTGCCCGCCAGGACCTGAGGCGCCTCGGGGGCAGCGGGACCGGCGAAGTTGACCCCGGCCGTTCGCAGCTTGTCGATGACCGCCCGATTGCGCTCGGAGGCGAAGAACTCGTGCACGCTGCGGGCGATGGTGGGGCCGATCCCCTCGACGGCCTCCATCTCCTCGGGGCCGGCGGCGAGGATGGCGTCGAGGTGTCCCAAAGCCCGGGCCAGCAGGGCCGAGCCGGCGCCACCGAGGTGGCGGATGGAGAGCCCGACCAGCAGGTTGGCCAGGGGCCGGCTCTTGGACGCCTCGATGGCGGACAGCAGGTTGTTGACCGAGGTAGTGGCGAAGCCCTCGAGGCCGAGCAACTGGTCGGCGCCCAGGGCGTAGATGTCCCCGACGTCGCCGACCAGCCCCTGGTTGACCAGCTGGATGACGGTCTGCTCGCCGAGGCCCTCGATATCCATCGCCCCTCGCGACCCGAAGTGGGCGACGCGCTGCACCCGCTGTCCGGGACAGTCCAGGTTGGTGCAGAAGGTGTCCGACTCGCCTTCGAGGCGGACGAGGGGCCCGCCGCACGAAGGGCAGTTGGCCGGGAACCTCCACGGCCGGAGGCCTTTGGGCCGCAGGGAGAGGACGGGGCCCACCACCTCGGGGATGACGTCGCCCGCCTTGCGCACGACGACGGTGTCGCCGGGGCGCACGTCTTTCAGGCGTACCTGGTCCTCGTTGTGCAGAGTGGCGAGGCCCACGGTCGAACCGCCGACGAAGACCGGCTCGAGCTGGGCGAAGGGGGTCGCCTTACCGGACTTGCCGATCGAGACCATGATCCCCCGCAGCAGGGTGGTGCGCTCCTCGGGCGGGAACTTGTAGGCGATGGCCCACCGGGGCGCTTTCGAGGTGTGGCCGAGCTCCTCGCGCTGGGCGAGGCTGTCGACCTTCACGACCACCCCGTCGATCTCGTAGTCGAGGTCGTGGCGGTGCGCCTCCCAGTGGCGGCAGAAGTCGTGAACGGCGTCGATGCTGGTGAGCACGGTGATCTGCGGGTTCACCGGCAGGCCGGCCCGGCGCAGGTAGTCGAGGGTCTCGTGGTGGTACGAGCGGGCCGGCGCCCCGGCGGTACCGGCCACCGTGACCATCTCGTAGGCCCACACGGACAGGTCGCGCTCGGCCGTCACCTTGGGGTCCTTCTGGCGGAGGGAGCCGGCCGCCGAGTTGCGGGGGTTGGCGAACAGCCTCCCTCCGGCCTCGCCCTGGCGGCGGTTGAGCTCCTCGAAGGAGGGGACGGGCATGTAGACCTCGCCCCGCACTTCGACCTCGGCCGGGGGTGAGGACACGGTGAGGCGCTTGGGCACGGCGTCGATCGTGGCCACGTTGGCCGTGACGTCCTCCCCGACGCGGCCGTCGCCCCGGGTGGCAGCCCGGACCAGCTCGCCGTTCTCGTACAGCAAGGAGATGGCCACCCCGTCGATCTTCAGCTCGCAGACGTAGGCCACCTCGCCGCTGATGAACCGGTCCATGCGCTTGACCCAAGCCTCGAGCTCCTCGATGGAGAAGGCGTTGTCGAGCGACATCATCGGCACCCGGTGCTGCACGGGGGGAAACAGCGGCGAAGGGGCGGCGCCGACGGTCTGGGTCGGTGAGGAGATGTCGACCAGCTCGGGATGGTCGGCCTCGATCTGGCGTAGCTGGCGGACGAGCTGGTCGTAGTCGGCGTCGCTGATCTCCGGCTCGTCGAGCTGGTGGTACAGGACGTTGTGGTGGGCGATCTCGCGTCGCAGCTCCTCGGCCCGGCGGGCGATGTCCGACGGGTCGCCACCTGGCCCGGCCGCCCGGGCGCTCACCGGCCCGTCCCCACTCGGGCGCCGAGGATGTCGCCAGCGGCGGCCACCACGTGGAGGGCCCGGCAGGCGTCCGCCTCGCTGAAGCCCGACAGGCCGCAGTCGGCGCTGACCAGGCCGCGGGCGCTGGCGAGGGCCGGGTCGAACCGGTCGTCGCCGCCGGCGGCGGCCAGCTGGTCCCAACGGGCCCGCAGCGCCTGGACCAGCTGGTGGGCGTCGACGTCGGACGAGAGGGGACGGTCGGTCGGCAGGACACCCCAGGCGATCCACCCGCCTCGCCCGAGGTGACGGGCGGCCTGCGCAGCGTCGCCGCCGCCGAGCAGCGCCGCTGGTAGCGAGACGATGGTGGGGGCCGCCTGGGCCAGCACGGACCAGTCGGGCCGGGCGCAGCAGTGGACCCCGGACGTGCACCCGAGGGCGCCCAGGTGGCCGACGGCGGCGCCGAGGGCGCAGGCGGCCTCGGGGCGCGACCACGGGCCGACCCGCCCGTCGGACGACAACGAGAGCCGCGGCTCGTCGAGGAACACGACGATGCCGGCCCGAGGAGCGGCCCGGCGGGCCGCTCCCACCACGGCGGTGAGGGCTGCTTCGACCGCCCGAGTCGCCCGGGCCAGGCCCTCCTGGTCTGGCACGCCGGTGTCCGCCAGCGCCCACCCGACCGTCACCGGCCCGGCGACCTGCAGCTTGAGGGCCGGCGGGGGCTCGGCGGCCACCAGGTCGAAGAAGGCGTGGGCGGCGCCCCAGGCGCCGGTCGGAAGGACGGAGGGGGTCGTGTCGTCGGCGAGCCAGGGCCGCACCTGGTCGAGCATCCCCTCGCCGATGGCGGGCAGCTGGGGGCAGGCCGGCAGCTCGGGCTGGGCGTCCAGCACCAGGCGGGCGGCGGCTTCGGGGTCGTCATGGGGCAGGCCGCCGATCCCCACCGGCAGTCCGGGGCGCAGGGGCGCCGTCACGCCGTCGGCCACCACCGGCTCAGCCGGCCACCGCCGAGCCGAGCACGGCGTCGTCGCGGTATACGGCGACGGTCTGGCCGGGGGCCACCCGCCGGATGGGGCCGGTCAGATCGACCCGGCCCGCCCCGATGGTGCCTTCAACCGTGGCCCCGTGAGCCGAGGTCTGCACGCTCACCGGCGCGCCGGCGTCGAGCGGGCCGTCGACCCAGGTGAAGGGCCCCACCGGAACGGAGGTCACCATCAGCTCGGCGAGGTCCCCGACGGTGACGGTGGCGGACGCCACGTCTACGGCGACCGCGTAGCGCCGGCCGCCGTCGCCGGCCGAGCCCATGCCCCGGCGCTGGCCGACGGTCACCAGCTCCACGGCGTCGACTGTGCCGACCTCCTCGCCCGACCGGGCGTCGACCAGGCGGCCGGGCTTCAGCGGGGCCCGGGCGCCGATGAAGCCGGCCCGCCGGTCGGCGCGGCCGATGAAGCAGACGTCCTGGCTGTCGGGCTTCACCGCGGTGGCCAGGCCGAGCTCGGCGGCCCGCCTGCGGACCTCAGCCTTGGTCATCTCCCCCACCGGCAGCAGGACGTGGGCCAGCTGGGCCTGGCCGAGCATGGACAGGACGTAGGACTGGTCCTTGTCGGCGTCGCGACCCCGCAGCAGGGCCCAGCGCCCGTGGCGCTGCTCCACCCGGGCGTGGTGGCCGGTCGCCACCGCGTCGAACCCGAGCTGGCGGGCCCGGTGGAGGAGGCGGTCGAACTTCAGGTGGCGGTTGCACTCGACGCACGGGTTGGGTGTGCGCCCGGCGAGGTGCTCGTCCACGTAGGGCGACACGACCCTGGCTTCGAAGTCGTCGGTGAAGTTGAAGACGTGGTGCTCGACGCCGAGCTGACCGGCGACCCGGCGGGCGTCCTCCACGTCGGCCACCGAGCAGCACCCGGTGTCGCTGTGGCCCCCCCACAGCTTCATGGTCGCCCCCACCACCTGGTGGCCGGCACCGATCAGCTCGGCGGCGGCGACCGAGGAGTCGACACCACCCGACATGGCGACGAGCACCTTCATGGCGCGACCGTCGCCGTCTGGCGCAGCCGGGCCACGACCTTGGGCACCTCGGCCAGGGCCAGGTCCACCTCGGCCCCGGTGCTGCACCAGCCGAGGGACAGACGCAGGGCCGAGCGGGCCTCCTCCGGGGGGATGCCCATGGCCAACAGCACGTGGCTGGGCTCGAGCGCACCGCTGGCGCACGCCGACCCGGCGGAAGCGGCCACTCCGGCCTCGTCGAGGAGGAAGAGGAGCGCCTCGCTCTCCACCCCGGGTATGCGCAGATGGCAGCTGCCGGCCACCTTGTCGGCCCGAGCCCCCGTCTCCACGGCGCCGGGCACGCCGGCCACCAGCCCGTCGGCCAGCCGATCGCGCAGCCGGCCGACCCGGGCCACCGTGTCGGACCGCTGGGCGACGGTGGCGGTCGCCGCCGCCGCCATGCCGACGATGCCCGCCACGTTGTGGGTGCCGCTGCGCCGACCCCGTTCCTGGCCACCCCCGTGGATGACCGGTGCCAGCCGGGCGCCGCCCCGCACGACCAGGGCGCCGACGCCCTGGGGGCCGCCGAACTTGTGGGCGCTCACCGTCACTAGGTCGGCTCCGGCGGCCAGGGCGGCGACGTCGAGCCACGGGAAGGCCTGCACGGCGTCGGTGTGGACGAGGGCGCCGGGGGCTCGTCGGCGGACGACTTCGACGACCTGGTCGAGCGGCTGGATGACCCCGACCTCGTTGTTGGCCAGCATCACCGACACGACCGCCACGGTGCTGTCGAGGGTGCCGTCCAACCGGTCGAGGTCGACGAGGCCTCCGGCATCCACGTCCACCAAGCGTCCGCCGGTCGACCGGCAGCACTCGAGCACGGCGTCGTGCTCGATGGTGGAACAGACCATGGTGCCGCCCGCCGCCGCCCCCAGCAGGGCGAGGTTGTCCGCCTCGGTGCCGCCGGCGGTGAACACGATGTCGCCCGGATCGGCCCCGAGGGCCTGGGCCATCTGCTGGCGGGCCTCGTCCACGGCCTGGCGGGCCCGGCGGGCGAGCGAGTGGCTACCGGACGGGTTGCCGAAGCGCTCCCCCAGCCAGGGCAGCATCGCCTCGCGCGCCTCGGGGCGCAGCGGGGTGGTGGCAGCGTGGTCCAGGTATGCGGGCATCCACCCGCGAGCCTAACTAGGGGCTGGTTCAGCGATGACCCGGGGCGTGGTCCGGGCGCACACCTCGCACGGACGCGGATCGACCCGGCCGGCCACGCCCGTGCGCAGCCGGAGGAAGGCGCTCCCCTTCCACGCCAGCGACGTCCAGACCAGCTCGCCGGCGGCACCGGGCGGAACGGGTCGGGCCGAGTCCTCCGGCAGCACCTCCACCAGCTCGGCCGCCGGCCAGGTGTGCACCCCGGTGCCGCCCCGGCACTGGGCCCACAGGGCCCGGGCTCCGGGAGGCGCCCACGCCCCGAGCACCGCCCGGGCCCGGCCGGTGAGGAAGCCGGCCAACGGGTCGTCGGGCTCCTCGGCGCCCGGCCGGCGCCCCACGGCGATCAGGGTGTGGGCCGAGCGCAGCCCGTCGCCGCCTTCCCCGGCAGTGGCGCACAGCCGGGCCAGCTCGGCCTCCCGGCCCACGACGACCTCCGGCGCCCACCGGGCCAGGGCGGCGTGGCTGGCCCGGGGGCCCAGATGAACGAGGGACACCCCGGCCCGCCGAGCCCCGAGATGCAGCTGCCAGAAGGGCAGCCCGGCCCCGGTCGGCAGGATGGAGACGATCGTGTCGTCGGCGGCGAGCCCGGCGGCCTCGAGCCAGCGTCGGCCGAGCTCCGCCATGCGGTCGAGGTCCTCCGACGTGCACGCCACGGGCAGGGGTCCGTCGACCAGCCACAACAGCGGCTTGTACACCGGGTCGAGGTGCTGGCGGCTCACCGGGCCGGGGCGGCCGGTCAACCGACCCACCGTCACCCGGGCGGCGAGTCCCCGTCCCCCGAAGCGGACGACCGAGTCCTCATCGGGGGTGAGCACCACGGCGGCGGGGTCGGTGATCTCCTCGAGGGAGACGGGTGGCACCGTGGCCAGGTCGGCCCGACCCCGAAGGCGCGGCGGGCCGCCGACGGCACGGTCGAGATGACGCCGGTAGAAGGGTGAGTAGGCGTAGAGCTCGAAGCGCAGGTACTGGCGAAGAGCCCGGTCCTGCTCGGCGGCGACGCGCGCCGGGCGCTCCCGGTCCCCGAACACGGGGCAGGACCCTAGTGGGGCCAGCCGGCCGGTTACGGCACCCGTTGTGTTGGAATTGGCCAGGGCGAGTCATGTCACGGGCCGCGTCCGGGGTACCCTGGTCTTGCACGCAGAGTGACCCGAACGGGTGATGAGATGAGCCAGCTGAGACTCGACCCGCTGACCGGCCGATGGGTGGTCGTCAGCGTGGACCGCGCCCAGCGACCGGCTGCGTTCACCGCTCGGGCCCTACCGGTCGAGGCCGAGCCCAAGCGGCCCTGCCCGTTTTGCCCGGGCAACGAGGAGGCCACCCCGCCCGCCCTCGAGACCTACGGGCCGACCGGCCAGTGGCGGGTGCGTGTCGTGCCCAACCTGTATCCGGCCTTCGAGGGCGACGAGCCGATGGTGGTCACCCACCTGGGGCCGGCGTTCACCGAGGCCCCGGCCAGCGGCATCCACGAGGTGTTGGTGCTCTCACCGGAGCACGAGGTGGGGTGGGGTCGGATCGACGACGACCAGGCTGCCCTGGTTATGGCGGGCATCCGCGACCGGATGGACACCCATTCGCGGGCCCGCACGCTGCGCTACAGCCAGGCCATCGTCAACTCAGGCCGCGAGGCGGGCGCCTCCATCGAGCACCCCCACGGCCAGCTGATGGGCATGCCGTTCGTCCCCCGCGAGCTGGTCGACGAGCAGGCGGGCTTCGCCCGCTTCAGCGGCAGCTGCCTGCTGTGCACGACCGTGGACGCCGAGGAGGACGCCGGCCTGCGGTTGGTGTACTCCGACGCCCACGTCGTGGTGGTGTGCCCGTTCTGGAGCGGGTCGCCGTTCGAGATGCTGGTCCTGCCCCGGGCCCACGACACCCACCTGTACCGGGCGACCGACGAGGTGCTCGCCGCCGTGGGGCGGTCCATCCGCATCGCTCTCGAGCGCCTCACCGCCCGACTGGGCGACGTCGCCTACAACCTGGTCTTCCACTCGGCCCCCTACCGGGTGGCTGGGAACTACCACTGGCACGCCCACCTGCTCCCCAAGCTGGTCACCCAGGCGGGCTTCGAGCTCGGCACGGGCGTGCCCATCAACGTGGTCGCCCCCGAGCTCGCCGCCGCCGAGCTGCGCTCCATGGTGAGCGCCGCCTGACGGCGGCCCTTTCCGACTGACGGCTGCCGGGGCCCCGGCCGGCGCCTAGCTCTCGGGGGCCAGCCAGAGCACGCCGAGGGGCGGCAGGGTCATCTCCGCCGAGAAGGCCAACCCGTGCCAGGGGTGGTCGCTGGCCCACACCGCGCCGCCGTTGCCCACCCCGCTTCCCCCGAAGATGGTGGCGTCGGTGTTGAGCACCTCGCGCCAGGATCCGCCCTCGGGCAGGCCGATGCGGTAGCCGTGGCGCACCACCGGCGACAGGTTGGCCACGCAGGCCATCACCTTTCCGTCCCCGAAGCGCAGGAACGACAGCACGTTGGAGTCGGAGTCCGAGGCGTCGATCCAGCGGAAGCCCTCCGGGTTGAAGTCCTCCGCCCACAGCGCCGGGGTGTCGCGGTAGATGAGGTTGAGGGACCGGATGAGCTCCTGAACGCCCCGGTGCGATCCCCACTCCAACAGGTGCCAGTCGAGGCTGCGGTCATGGGACCACTCCGACCACTGGCCGATCTCGCCGCCCATGAACAGCAGCTGCTTGCCCGGGTGGGCCCACATCCACCCGTACAGCGCCCGCAGGTTGGCGAAGCGCTGCCAGTCGTCGCCGGGCATCTTGGTGAGCATCGCCCCTTTGCCGTGCACCACCTCGTCGTGGGAGAAGGGCAGGACGAAATGCTCGCTGAAGGCGTAGAGCAGCCCGAAGGTGAGCCGGTCGTGGTGGTAGCGGCGGTAGATGGCGTCCTTCTCGAAGTACTCGAGGGTGTCGTGCATCCAGCCCATGTTCCACTTGAAGCGGAATCCGAGCCCGCCGCCGCCGGTCGGCTGGGAGACACCCGGCCAGGCGGTCGACTCCTCGGCGATCGTCATCACCCCGGGGTGCTCGGAGCCGACGACGTCGTTCAGCTCGCGCAGGAACTCGATGGCCTCGATGTTCTCGCGGCCGCCGTACTCGTTGGGGATCCACTCGCCTTCCTTGCGCGAGTAGTCGAGGTAGAGCATGGAGGCGACGGCGTCGACGCGGAGGCCGTCGATGTGGAAGGCCTCGATCCAGTAGAGGGCGTTGCTGATGAGGAAGTTGCGCACCTCGTTGCGGCCGAAGTTGAACACGAGGGTGCCCCAGTCCGGGTGGGCGCCCTTGCGAGGGTCGTCGTGCTCGTAGAGGGCGGTGCCGTCGAAGCGGGCGAGGGCCCACTCGTCGCGGGGGAAATGGGCGGGCACCCAGTCGACGATCACTCCGATGCCCCGCCGGTGCAGGGCGTCGACCAGACGCCGGAAGCCGTCGGGGGTGCCGTAGCGCGAGGTGGGGGCGAAGTAGGACGAGACCTGGTAGCCCCAGGATCCACCGAAGGGGTGCTCCGCCACGGGCATGAGCTCGACGTGGGTGAAGCCCATCTCCGCCGCGTAGGCCGGCAGCTCCTCGGCCAGCTCGTCGTAGGTGAGCGGGCGGCCCCCCTCCTCGGTCCGGCGCCTCCACGAGCCGAGGTGCAGCTCGTAGACCGAGAGGGGTCGGCGGTGGAAGTCCTGACGGTCGCGCTCGGCCAGCCAGGCCCCGTCGCCCCACTGGTGGCGGTCGGGGGCGGTGACCACGCTGGCGGTGCCGGGGGGCAGCTCGGCCTGCTGGGCGAGGGGGTCGGCCTTGAGCAGAAGGTGGCCCTGCTGGGTGAGGACCTCGAACTTGTACCGGCATCCGGGGCCGACGTCGGGCAGGAACAGCTCCCACACGCCGGAGGAGCCCATCGATCGCATGGGGTGGACGCGCCCGTCCCACAGGTTGAAGTCGCCGACCACCCTGACGGCCCTGGCGTTGGGGGCCCACACGGCGAAGGCGGTGCCGTAGGCGTCCTGGTGGACCCGGCAGTGAGCGCCGAGCACCTCCCAGAGGCGGTGGTGGCGGCCCTCGCCCAGCAGGTACTGGTCGAGCTCGCCCAGGGTGGGCCAGAACCGGTAGGGGTCCTCGACGGTGATGGTGTTGCCGTCGGGGTAGTCAACCTCCAGCCGGTACGGCTCGTCGGTGGTGGTCTCGGCGGTGAAGACCCCGGCCGGATGGAGCCGGCGCATGTCGATCTTCTTGCCGTTGGCCTCGACCACCCGCATGGCCGACGCCTCCGGGCGGTAGGCCCGCACCTCGAGGCCGTGGCGGCCGAGCAGACGGTGGGGGTCGCCGTGCTCCCCCCGGATGAGCTGGTCGATCTCCTGTTCGAGCGCGCTTCTAGTCGTCGTCCCCACCTCCCACTAGTACCCGTCCGGCCTTCCTCTAACTACCTTTCTGCGGGCTGGTCCGGCCCAGAGCACCTCAGCCCCCGGTGAGCAGGCGGTCGATGGCCGCCAACGGGATCCTCGTCCACTCCGGCCGGTGGGCCCGCTCGTAGCCGAGCTCGTAGAGGGCCTTGTCCAGCTCGAAGAAGGCCAGTACGGCGTCGAAGGCCTCGCCTTGGGGGACAAGGTCCTCCACCCCGGGCGTGGCCAGGTAGCCGTCGAGGAACAAGCCCCGGTTGTGCCGCTCCCACGAGCGGCCCCGTTCCGCCAGCTCCGGTGTGGCCTCACCCCGGTCCGCCAGGGCGACGGCGGCGGCGTAGCCGAACGAGCGCAGCATGCCGGCGACGTCCTTGAGCGCCGGCCACGGCCGGCGGCGGGTCTCGAGGGGTCGGGCCGGCTCCCCTTCGAAGTCGAGCACGAACCAGCCGGTCTCGGTGCGCATGACCTGGCCAAGGTGGTAGTCGCCGTGGACCCGGATCGAGGGCCCGGGCGAGTCAAGCCCGGTGACTCGACCGGCGAGGGCGCGGGCCCGGGCCAGGTCGCCGGCCTCGAGGCCGGCCAGGCGGGGCTCGATCTCGGCCAGCCATTCCCCGGTGTCGGCGGGGCTGGTGCCGAACGCCTCGGCCAGGGCGAGGTGCAGCTTGGCCGTCATCTCTCCGAGTCGGCGCGACTCGGCGCCGAAGTCGCCGCCGGCGGCGGCGGGATCGTCGTCGTCGCAGGCGTACAGGTCGCGAAGCGAGGTGAGGGCGAGGGCCCAGCCCTCGGTGCCCCCGGCGAGGAACTCCTGGGCGACCGCCAGGTCGTACTCGTCGCGGTGCCACACGCCAAGGGGCGAGGCCAGGTGGTTGAAGCCGACCCGGTCCAGGCCGGTCGCCACCTCGACGTCGGGGTTCACCCCCCGCTGGAGGCGCCGGTAGAACTTCACGATTACCCGCTCGTCGAACACGATCGAGCTGTTGGACTGCTCGGCGCCCACCGAGCGGACGTGGGCGTCCTCGGGCAGGCCGCCTTCGACTACCCGAGAGGCCAACAGCCGCGACAGCTCCGGGTCGATGAGGGCGTCGTAGGCGACCAGAGGACCGTCGGGGCCGCTGACCGTGCCGAGGATGTCGCGCTCGCCGGCCGGCACCTGCTCGGCCTCGGGCCGCAACCCGACCAGCAGCTGATAGGTGGACCCGGCCGCGCCGACCAGCAGCCACAGCAGCGCCGGGGTGCTGTCCAGGATCGCCTCATGGTCGAGGATCTCCACAGGAGCGAGGTCCGTGTCGCCCCGCACCGCCCAGCGCTGGCGCGACAGGTACGGACCGATCAGCTCGACGAGCTCGTCAGAGGGCTTCATCCCCGCTCCCCCTCGATCAGCTCGAACCAGTAGAAGGCGTAGGGCCCGAGGGTGATGAAGTACGGCAGAGCCCCGATCTTCGGGAAGGGCACCCGACCCAGCAGCTCCAGCGGGGTGCGCTCCTCCCACCGGCCCAGCTGCAGCTCGGCCGGCTGGGCGAAGCGCGACAGGTTGTTGACGCAGAGGACCACCTTCTCGTGCCCGTCCTCGCCCTCCTCGGTCCGCACGTAGGCCAGCACCGACGGGTTGTCGACGGCGAGCACCTCGAAGCGGCCCACACCGAAGACGGGGTGCTGCTTTCGCACCTCGAGCATGCGCTTCATCCAGTGCAGGTAGGAGCTGGGGTTGCGCATCTGTGACTCGACGTTCACCGCCTGGTAGCCGTAGACGGGGTCCATCAGCGGCGGCAGGTAGAGCTGGGCGAAGTCGCCGCGGCTGAACCCGGCGTTGCGGTCCGGGGACCACTGCATCGGCGTGCGCACCCCATCGCGGTCGCCCAAGTAGATGTTGTCCCCCATCATCAGCTCGTCGCCGTAGTAGAGGATGGGGCTGCCCGGCAGGGAGAACAGCATGGCGTGGAGCAGCTCGGCCACCCGTCGGTCGTTGTCCACCAGAGTCGCCAGTCGACGCCCGATGCCGATGTTGCGCCGCATCCGGGGATCCTTGGCGTACTCGGCGTACATGTAGTCGCGCTCTTCGTCGGTGACCATCTCGAGGGTCAGCTCGTCGTGGTTGCGCAGGAAGATCCCCCACTGGGCCCCGTCGGGGATGTCCGGGGTCTGGGCGAGGATCTCCGTCACCGGGAAGCGCTGCTCGCGTCGGACCGCCATGAACATGCGGGGCATGAGCGGGAAGTGGAAGCACATGTGGCACTCGTCGCCGTCGCCGAAGTAGTCGACCACGTCGGCGGGCCACTGGTTGGCCTCGGCCAGGATCACCTTGCCCGGATGGGTGGCGTCAATCTCCTTGCGCACCCGCTTCAGGTAGTCATGGGTCTCGACCAGGTTCTCGCCGTTGGTGCCGTCGCGCTCGAACAGGTAGGGCACGGCGTCGAGACGGAAGCCGTCGAGGCCGATGTCCAGCCAGAAGCGGACCACGTCCACCATGGCGTTGGCCACGTCGGGGTTCCAGTAGTTGAGGTCGGGCTGGTGGGCGAAGAACCGGTGCCAGTAGTACTGCTGGCGTTGCGGGTCGAAGGTCCAGTTCGACTTCTCGCTGTCGACGAAGATGATGCGGGCTTCGCCCCAGCGCTGGTCGTCGTCGTTCCACACGTACCAGTCGGCCTTCGGGTTGGTGCGGTCCTGGCGCGATTCCACGAACCACGGGTGCTGGTCGCTGGTGTGGTTCATGACCATGTCGGCGATGACGCGGATGCCCCGTCGATGGGCCGACTCGACCAGCTCGACGGCGTCGGCCAGATCCCCGTACTCGGGCAGAACGGTGAAGAAGTCGCTGATGTCGTAGCCGCCGTCGCGGAGGGGCGACTGGTAGAAGGGCAGCAGCCAGATGCAGTCGACGCCCAGCCAGCTCAGGTAGTCGAGCTTGGCGGTCAGGCCGCGCAGGTCACCGGTGCCGTCGTCGTTGGCGTCGTAGAAGCCGCGGACGAGCACCTCGTAGAACACGCAGCGCTGGTACCACCGGTCGTCGATCGGCATGGCGGGTGGGGTCGGTCGGGGCCCGACCCTACAGCCGTCGGAGGTGCAGGACGTGGGCCGGCTGGTCCTCGGGGTCCAGCCTCACGTAGGGCTCTGGCCCCTGCCACGTGAAGCTCTGGCCGGTCATCTCGTCGTAGGCCTCGTAGGGCTGGTCCCAGGGGATGCCGAGCACCCCAAGGTCGACCCACAGCACCGTTTCCTGCACGTTCGACGGGTCGAGGTTGACCACCGTCAGCACCACATCGCTGCGGTCGTCGGTGTGCTTCGAGTAGGCCAGCAGGGCCGGGTTGGCGCTGTGGTGGAACACGATGTTCCGCAGTGAGTCGAAGGCGCGGTGGCGGCGACGGATGTCGTTGACCCTGGTGATCCACGGCGCCAGGGAGGCGGCCCGATCCCAGTCGCGGTGCTTGACCTCGTACTTCTCGGAGTTCAGATACTCCTCGTTCTGATCAGAGGCCGGCTCGTTCTCGCCCAGCTCGAAGCCGCTGTAGATCCCGTAGGCGGGGGTCATGGTGGCGGCCAGCACCAGTCGCATCCGGAACGCCGACAGGGGCCCGTTGCGCAGCGGACCGGAGAGGATGTCGGGGGTGTTGGGCCAGAAGTTCGGCCGCATGTAGTCGGCGGTGGGGCCGTGGGCCAGCTCGGTCAGGTACTGGCGCAGCTCCTCGGCGGTGTTGCGCCAGGTGAAGTAGGTGTAGCTCTGCGAGAACCCGACCTCGGCCAGCTTCGCCATCACCTTCGGGCGGGTGAACGCCTCGGCCAGGAACACGATGTCGGGGTCGGTCGCCTGGATCGAGGGGATCAGCCACTCCCAGAACGCCATGGGCTTGGTGTGAGGGTTGTCGACCCTGAAGATGCGCACCCCGCGGTCCATCCAGTGGATGAGGATCTGGCGGCACGCTTCCCACAGCGCCTCGCGGTCCTCCTCGCGGACCGGCCAGAAGTTGATGGGGTAGATGTCCTGGTACCGCTTGGGGGGGTTCTCGGCGTAGGCGATGGTCCCGTCCGGACGCAGGTGGAACCACTCAGGATGGTCGCGGACCCACGGGTGGTCCGGCGAGCACTGCAGGGCGTAGTCGAGGGCCACCTCCATCCCCAGCTCGCCAGCCCGCTCGACGAACGCCTCGAAGTCGGCTTCGGTGCCCAGGTCCGGGTGGATGGCGGTGTGGCCCCCCTCCTCGCTGCCGATGGCCCACGGGCTGCCGGGGGCGTCCTCCTCGGCCACCAAGGTGTTGTTGCGGCCCTTGCGGAAGGTGCGCCCGATGGGGTGGATCGGGGGCAGGTAGACGACGTCGAAGCCCATGTCGGCCACCGCCGCCAGCCGTTCCGCCGCCCCCTTGAACCCGCCCTCCGAGCGGGGGAACAGCTCGTACCACGCCCCCCGCAGGGCCCGGGGCCGGTCGACCCACAGCGGCCGGGCCGACGCCGCCGTCAGGTCGGTGGCGCCCTCCGGTCCGGCCATGGCCCGGGCGGCGGACTGGTCGAGGGCGGGGGCCAGCCGCTCGGGGGGCGGCGCCCCGGCCGAGCGCAGCTGCACGACCGCCTTGGTCAGGCGCTCCTTGTCCGCCTTGCGCCGCAGCTTGGCCGCCCGCGCCTCGAGGAGCTGGGCGCCCTCCTCCAGCTCGAGGTCGACGTCCTGGCCGGCCGCCAGCTTGGTCGTGGTCTTGTGGCGCCACGTGGCGTAGCGGTCGGTCCACGCCTCGACGACCAGCTCGTGGGGCCCCAGCTCGGCCGGGCTGATCACCCCTTCCCACCGGTCGTTTCCCACCTCATGGAGGTCAGCGACCTGCCAGTCGCCCCCGGCGGCCCGCCAGCGCACCCGGGCGGCCAGGGTGTCATGGCCGTCTTTGAAGATGTCGGCGCCGACGGTGACCGCCTCGCCGACCACGGCCTTGGCCGGGTAGCCGTTCGGGGTCGAGGGCCGGACGCCGTCGATGACGATGCGACCGAGCACCCATCAGGACTACCACCATGTGGGTGGCGACGAAACTCCGCCCGGCGTGGCCTGGAGTTACCGGCCGCTCGGGCCGGTCCGCTCGGGGCCGGCGCGCCCGGCGGCCCGCTCCCGCCTCCGGCGCGGCAACTAGCGTCTGACGGCTATGAGGGCGCTGCACAGCTTCACCGTCCGCCCCCGTCTGCCGGAGCCACTTGAGCCGCTGCACGAGCTGGCCATGAACCTGCGGTGGTCGTGGGACGCGAGAACCCGCGACCTGTTCCGCTGGGTCGACCCCTCGGCCTGGGAGGAGACCGCCGGCGACCCCGTCGCCGTGCTCGGCCGGGTGGGGCGCGAACGTCTCGACGAGCTGGCCGCCGACACCGGGTTCATGGCGTTCCTCAACGACGTCCACATGGAGCTGCGGCGCTACATGGAGAGCCGCCTGTGGTTTCAGGGACGCAAGAACAGCCCGTTGCGGGCGGTGGCCTACTTCTCTCCCGAGTTCGGGATCTCCGAGGCGCTCCCCCAATACTCGGGCGGCCTCGGCGTTCTCTCCGGCGACCACCTCAAGGCGGCCAGCGACCTCGGCGTGCCTCTGGTCGGCGTGGGCCTGTTCTATCGGCAGGGTTACTTCCGCCAGACCCTCGACGCCGACGGATGGCAGCAGGAGGTCTTCCCCGAGCTGGACCCCCACGCCATGGCCGTGCGGCTGGTGGACGGAGCCCGGGTCACCGTGGACCTGGCCGACCGCCAGCTGGTCGCCCACGTGTGGCGGGCCGACGTGGGCCGCATCCGGTTGTACCTGCTCGACTCCGACATCGAGGAGAACGGCCCCGAGGAGGCGACCGTCACCGACCGCCTCTACGGCGGGTCCACCGAGCACCGCCTCCGCCAGGAGATCCTCCTCGGCATCGGAGGGGTCCGGGCCCTGCAGGCCGTCGGCGAGCCGTGCCAGGTGTTCCACAGCAACGAGGGCCACGCCGGCTTCCTCGGCCTCGAGCGAATCCGCCAGCACGTGGTGGAGGAGGGCCTCTCTTTCGAGGAGGCCATCGAGGCGGTGCGGGCCGGCTCGGTGTTCACCACCCACACGCCGGTGCCGGCAGGCATCGACCGGTTCCCCGCCGAGCTGATCGAGCGCTACTTCGGGGGGTGGGCCAAGGAGTGCGGCATCGGCGTCGACGCCCTCATGGAGCTGGGCCACGAGCCCGGCGAGCCGCCCGACGCCCCGTTCAACATGGCGGTCATGGGGCTGCGCCTGTCCGGCGCGGCCAACGGGGTGTCCAAGCTCCACGGCGAGGTCAGCCGGGCCATGTTCTCCGGGCTGTGGCCCGAGGTGCCGGTCGACGAGGTTCCGATCACGTCGGTCACCAACGGCGTGCACGCCCCGACGTGGACCTCCCCCGAGATGTCGAGCCTGTTCAGCCAGAGCGTCCTGCCCGGATGGACCGAGGCGCCCACCCCGGCCTGGGCCCGCATCGAAGAGGTCAGCGACTACGACCTGTGGCGGGTGCGCGAGCAGGGCCGCGACCGCCTGGTGTCGACGGTGCGGGCCCGCCTCCGGGGCGCCTTCCTGCGTCAGGGCCAGAGTCAGTCCGACGTGGCCTGGACCGACGAGGTGCTCGACTCGCGCATCCTGACCCTGGGCTTCGCCCGCCGCTTCGCCACCTACAAGCGGGCGGCCCTGCTGCTGTCGGACCCCGAGCGACTCAAGGCGCTGCTGCTGTCGGCCGACCGTCCGGTGCAGATGGTGTTCGCCGGCAAGGCCCATCCCGCCGACGGCGCCGGCAAGGAGCTGATCCGCCAGGTGGTGCGGTTCTGCTCCGATCCCGAGGTGCGCCACCGGGTGGCCTTCGTCGAGGACTACGACATGTCGGTCGCCCGGGCCTTCACCCAGGGCTGCGACGTGTGGCTCAACACGCCCCGCCGGCCCCTGGAGGCGTGCGGCACCAGCGGGCTCAAGGCCAGCCTCAACGGGGCGCTCAACTGCTCGATCCTCGACGGTTGGTGGGACGAGGCGTTCAACGGCGAGAACGGCTGGGCCATCTCGTCGGCCGAAGGCGAGGCCGACCTCGAGCGGCGCGACGCCTCGGAGGCGTCCAGCCTGTTCGCCCTCCTCGAGCGCCAGATCATCCCCCTCTTCTACGACCGGGCCGACGGTGTCGTCCCCCGGCGGTGGGTACACCGGGTGAAGGCCTCACTGCGCTCGCTGGCCCCGTTGGCCTCCGCCTCGCGGATGGTCCGTGACTACGTGGAGCAGATCTACGAGCCGGCGGCCGCCATGGCCGACGGGCTCGGCGCGTCCCACCACGAGCGGGCCCGGCGGCTGGCGGAGTGGAAGTCGCGGCTGCGGGCCGGCTGGCAGGACGTCGGCATCGACTCGGTCTCGCCCGCCGGGGGTGCCACCGACGTCGGCGCCCGCCGACGGGTCGAAGCCATCGTCAGCCTGGGCCCGCTCGGCGTGGACGACGTCGCCGTCCAGCTGCTCCACGGCCGGGTGGGGCCCAACGACGAGCTGGTGTCGCCGACCACGGTTCCGATGGCCGTCGAGGGGCCGGCCGAACGGCCCGACACCCATCGCTTCGTCGCCGACTTCGCCTGCGACACGACCGGCCGCTACGGGTTCACGGTGCGCATCCTGCCGTCCCACACCGACCTGGTGTGGCCCTCGGACGTCGGCTTCTCCGTCTGGGCCTGAACCCCGGCCGCTCGGGTCAGTCCTCGCCGCCGCGGAGAGTCTCGACCAGCTCGTCGGCGGCCGAGTACGGGTCGACCCGGCGCTCGAGCACGCCGACCAGCAGCCGCTCGAAGGCGTCGGCACAGCGCTGGTACGCCTCCTGCTCCAGCCGGCGCACGACGATCTCGCGCAACTCGTCCTCGAGACGGTGACGTCGCCGGCCCTCGAGTAGACCCGACCCCTCGAGGTGGCGCCGGTGGTCGCCGATCGCCGCCCACACGTCGGCGACACCCTCACCGGTGGACGCCACCGCCGGCACGATCGGCGGCGTCCAGTCGCCGAGGTCCGACATCGAGAGCATCGACTTGAGGTCACGTTCGGTCTCGCGTACCCCCGGCCGGTCCGCCTTGTTGATCACGAACACGTCGGCGATCTCCAGCAGCCCGGCCTTGTTGGCCTGCACCGCGTCACCCCAGCCGGGGTTGACCACCACCACGGTCGTGTCGGCCGCCTGGGCTATCTCCACCTCGACCTGGCCCACCCCGACCGTCTCCACCAGGACCAGGCGGAAGCCGGAGGCGTCCAGCACCCGGATGGCCTCGCGGGTGGCGAGGGTCAGCCCGCCGAGATGGCCCCTCGTCGCCATCGAGCGGATGAACACGCCTTGGTCGAGGGCGTGGTCCTGCATCCGCACCCGGTCGCCGAGGATCGCCCCACCGGAGAACGGCGACGACGGGTCCACGGCCAGCACCCCGACCTCCTCGCCGGCACCCCGGATGGTGGTGATGACCTGGTCCGTGAGGGTGGACTTTCCGGCGCCGGGCGCTCCGGTGATGCCGACGGTGTAGGCGTCCCCGCACCGGGGGAACACCAGCCGGCTGACGTCACGGGCGGCGGGCCCACCCCTCTCCACCACCGACAAGAGGCGGGCCACGGCGGCGCGATCGCCGGCCACGGCGGCGTCGAACAGCTCCTTGGGGTCGCGGGTGCGGGGCACGGGCGGCTCTCAGCGCGACCGGGTCACGTCGGCGCCCAAGCCGGCCAGCTTCTCGGCGAAGGCCTCGTAGCCCCGGTCGACGTGGTAGGCGTCGCTCACGACTGTCTCTCCGTCGGCGACCAACCCGGCGAGCACCAGGGCGGCGCCGGCCCGGATGTCGGGAGCCTTGACCGGCGCGCCCGACAGGCGGGGGATGCCTCGGACGATGGCGTGGTGGCCGTCGGTGCGGATGTCGGCGCCCATGCGGCGCAGCTCGTCTACGTACTTGAACCGCCCCTGGAAGATGTTCTCGGTGACGATGCCGACACCGTCGGCGACCGACAGCAGGGTGACGACGAGCGGCTTGTAGTCGGTCGCCACGCCCGGGTAGGGCAGGGTGGCCACGTCCACCGACCGGGGTCGGCCCTTGGCCGACACCCACAGCCCCTCGGAGCAGTGGGCCACCCGCACCCCGATCTCACCGAGCTTGTGGATGAACATGTCCATGTGGTCCCCGCGGGCCCCCTCGACGACCACCTCGCCGCCGGCGAGCCCGGTGGCGGTCAGGTAGGTCGCCGCTTCCACCCGGTCGGGGATGGCCTCGTGCTCCACCGGCGACAGGTCGTCGACGCCTTCCACCTCGATGGTCGACGAGCCGGCGCCGGCGATCCTGGCGCCCATGCGGTTGAGGAAGGCGGCCAGGTCGGCGACCTCCGGCTCGCGCGCCGCGTTGTCGATGACCGTGGTGCCCTTGGCCCGCACCGCCGCCATGAGCAGGTTGTCGGTGCAGGTGTGGCTGGGGAACTCCAGCACGATTCGGGCCCCGGTCAGCTGTTGGGCCCGGCCGAGCACGTAGCCGTGGCGGGTCTCGAACTCGGCTCCCATGGCCTCGAGGCCCCGCAGGTGCATCTCGATCGGCCGCTGTCCGAAGTCGTCGCCACCGGGCATCGAGACCCGGGCCTCGCCGCAGCGGGCCAGCAGCGGACCCAGCACCACCACCGACGCCCGCATCTTCTCGACCAGCTCGTAGGGGGCCTCAGGGGTCAGCTCGGCGGGAACCTCCACGGTGAGGCGGTGCTCGTCGGTGCGGCCGACGTCGACGCCCATCGACACGAGGACGTCGCTCATGGTCTCGACGTCGGCGATGCGGGGGACGTTGCCGAGGGTGAAGCGGCCCTCGGCCAGGAGGCAGGCGGCCATCAGCTTGAGCACCGAGTTCTTGGCCCCGCCCAGGCCGACCGTCCCCTCCAGCGGGGGACCCGGCCTCACCACGAACTTGTCCACGTCCATGAGTATCGCCTCCCGGCGGCGGGGACCGTGACACGCCCGGGCGGCTCATACCCCGCCGACGGGCCGCCCGGGTGGCCTAGGAGGGGAACGGTGACGGGTGGCCGACGTGGCGGGCCAGGAAATCCTCGATCCGCGCCAGCTCGTCCGCCACCGTGCCCGGGTCCGACCAGCCGTGGCCCTCGCCCTCGTAGACGTGCATCTCCACCAGGCCGCCGGCGGACCGGACCGCCTCGACCAGGGTGAGGGACTGCTCGACGGGCACCACCTCGTCGTCGGAGCCGTGCAGCACGAGCAGCGGACCGCGGATCGACTGGGCGTGGGCGATCGGTGACCGGGCCCGGTAGCGCTCCTCGGCCTCGGGCAGCGGCCCCACCAGGTGGTGGTTGTAGTGGGCCTCGTACCGGTGGGTCCGCTCGGTGAGGTCGCGCAGGTCGCCCACCCCGTAGAGGTCGACGCCGGCCGCGCACAGCTCGGGGTGGGCCGCCAGCACCAACAGGGCGGTGAACCCGCCCGCCGAGCCGCCCATCACGACCAGCGCATCTGGGCGGGACCAGCCTCGGTCGAGCGCCACCCGCATGGCTGACACCACGTCGGCGACGTCGATCTCCCCCCAGCGGTGACGCAGGGCCTGGGTGTACTGGCGTCCCCAGCCGCTGGAGCCGCGGTAGTCGGGGACGAGCACGGTCCAACCGCGCGACGTGAAGAACCCGACCCGGGCGTTGAACGTCACGGCCATCTGTCCGGTGGGCCCCCCGTGGATCCACACGATCGTCGGCCGGGGCGTCGGCGGGCCCGGGGGGCGGTAGAGGCGGCCGTGGATGGTGAAGCCGTCTTCGGCCGCCCACTCCACCGGCTCGGGCTCGACCATGGAATCCTCCAGGCCGGCCAGCGGGCCCCGCATGAGGGTCACCCGCTCGGGGGCCGGTCCACCCACTCCGGTCTCGGCGCCCAGGTCGTAGCTGACCACCTGGGTGGGGGTGACGGCCCCCGAGCGGATCGCCGCCAATCGGCCCCCGGCCCAACTCAGCCCGCTGTGCCAGCCCCGGGCCAGCTCGGTGACGGCGCCGGTGGCCACCTCGGCGACGCACAATCGGCCGAAGCCCGCCTCGTTGCGGCAGAAGGCGACGCCGCGCCCGTCCGGCGACCACGCCCACGAACGCTGCCCCGGACCCCAGGCCGGCTCGCCGTGCTCGAAGGGCTCCTCGACCAGCGAACGGGCCTTGCCCTCCCCGGCCGGGACCACCCAGACGTTGGCGAAGCCGTGCCCGTCGCAGACGAAGCCCAGGTCCCCCGCCGCGCTCCAGCGGGGCTGCTGGCAGGCGAGGTCCACCCCGCCGGCCACCACCACGCTGCTCCCGCCGTCGGCATCGGCGACGACCAGGCGGGCGGAGTCCCAGGGCATGTCGGGCACGTCCCACTCGATCCAGGCCAGCCGCTCACCGTCGGGCGACCACGTCGGATCGAGGACGAAATCGGGCCCGTCCCCGCCGGTGAGCTCGACGAGCTGGTCCGGAGCCTCGAGGGGGAAGGCGACGACCCGCCGGTCGTCGACGGTGACCGCCACCCGGCGACCGTCGGGCGCCACCGCCGGGCTCGACAGCGACCCGTCGGCGTCTACGGCCACCGGCGTCGGTTGGCCGCCGGCCGCCGGCACCAGGGCCAGGCCGCCCCCCCGGGCCACGTAGAGGATGCTGTCGCCCGACGGAAGCCAGACGTGGGCTCCTCCCCCCGATGGGTGCACGCCGACCACGTCCGGGTCGCCCGACAGCACCCACTCCGCTCCCCCGCCGGCGGGCACGACGACCAGCTCCGTCTTTCCCGCGGAGCGCACCACGGCGCTGAGGAGACTCCCGTCAGGTGACAGCCGGGGCTCGGCCAGAACCCGAGAACGCGAGCAGCGCAGCGCGCTGAGCGGGGTGGCGGCGGGGGCCTGGGGCCTCGGCATCCGACGCCACGCTAGGCGGCACCGCCGGGCCGCTGACTATCGTCGCCGGCATGACCCGCGGCGAACGGGCCCCCGACCGCAACCTGGCCATGGAGCTGGTGCGCGTCACCGAGGCGGCCGCCATGGCCGCCGCCCGTTGGATGGGGCGCGGCGACAAGGAGGGCGCCGACGGGGCGGCGGTGGACGCCATGCGGGTGATGCTCGACACCGTGTCGATGGACGGCATCGTGGTCATCGGCGAGGGCGAGAAGGACGAAGCGCCGATGCTCTACAACGGCGAGCCGGTCGGGGACGGCTCGCCGCCGCTGACCGACATCGCCGTCGACCCGATCGACGGCACCACCCCGACGGCCCTGGGGCGGGGGAACGCCCTGGCCGTCATCGCCGCCAGCGAGCGGGGCTCGATGTTCAACCCCGGTCCGTGCGTGTACATGGAGAAGATCGCCGTCGGCCCCCGGGGGGCCGGCAACATCGACATCACCCGCTCCCCGGCGGAGAACCTCGACTCCCTGGCCCGGGCCATGCGGGTGCCCGTGCGCGACCTCACCGCGGTGGTTCTCGATCGCGACCGCCACAAGGACCTCATCGCCGAAGTGCGCGAGGCCGGCGCCCGCATCCGGTTGATCCCCGACGGTGACGTGGCCGGCGCCATCTCCACCGCCTGGCCCGAGTCGGGCGCCGACATCCTCTTCGGCGTCGGGGGGACGCCCGAGGGGGTGCTGGCCGCCGCCGCTCTCAAGTGCATGGGCGGCGAGATGCAGGGCCGGCTGTGGCCCCGCGACGAGGACGAGCGCCGGGTGGCGGAGGCGGCCGGCTACGAGGTGGACGCGGTGCTCACCACCGACGACCTGGTGCAGGGGGACAACTGCTTCTTCGCCGCCACCGGCGTCACCGACGGCGAGCTGCTGCGCGGGGTCCGCTACGACCAGCGGGGAGCGGTGACCCAGTCGCTGGTCATGCGCTCTCGCTCCGGAACGGTGCGCCGGGTCGAGGCCTGGCACCGCCTGAGCAAGCTGCAGGAGTACAGCCTGGTCAGCTTCTGACCTGCCCGCTACAGGCGGCGCACGAGGCAGACGGCATCAACCCCCGGCCCGAGCCAGCCCCGGGCCGGCGCCGATTCTTCGGCGAAGCCGAGGTGGGCGAGGAAGCGGTGCAGGTCACCTCCGGCGGCCACCACGGCCGACATCTGCCGGCAGCCGGCGGCGGCGGCCTCGGAGACGGCCGCCGCCAGCAGGTGGCGACCGACACCGGTGCCGCGGTGCTCCTCGGCGACCGACAGGTGGACCAGCACGGCGGCGGGCGAGACCGCCGGCACCAACGCCTCGACCAGCCCCACGGGTACGCCGCCCCGGCGGGCGGTGACGGCCAGGGTCGGGGCGGCGCCGAGCGCCTCACGGACGGGCCCGTCGGCGGCCGAAGCGACCGCCAGCTCCAGCTCGAGGCCGCCGCGGGCCACCACGGCCGGCGCCGCCAGGACGGCCTCGGCGAAGGGGACCCACCGCCGACCCGGCTCCTCGCGCAGCACGTGGACCCGGTCGACGCGCACGGTCACCCGGTAGTCGGCGAGGGCGGCGACGGCGGCCGCCAGCCGGTCGTCAGCCAGCTCGGAGGCGACCGTCACGTGGGGCACGAAGTCGTAGTCGACCGCCCGGGCCAGCGGGGGACGCATGACCGCCTCGCGCAGGGCTCGGAGCTGGGAGACCGCCGGCCCGCCCACCCCGAGGTAGGCCACCGGGGTGGCGGGCAGGAAGGTCGCCGCGGGGCCGAGGACGAGCTCGAGGGGTGGGGCGGCGGAGGCGGCGGCCCGCACGACGGCGAGGGCCTCGTCGATGCGCTCGAGGTTGACGTTGACAGGCGGGACGAGGGTCAGGTGGGGGGCGACCCGGGCCCGGGCCCCGTCGGCCAGTGCCCGGCGCAGCCCGTCGACCTCGGTGGCGACGGGGCCGGGGATGAGAAGGGCGACCGCCAGCCGGGCGCTGGGCACTTCGGGGCGGTCAGGCCCGCCCGCTCACCTCCAGACGGACCTCGGCCCGGCGCAGGGCGGCTTCGGCCTCGGGGTCCTCGCCGGCCCCCCGCTGGGCCTCCTCCTGGGCTCGCCGAGCCCGTTCGACGTCGATGTCCTCGGCCAGCTCGGCGACGTCGGCGACCATGATCACCCGGTTGTCGCGGACCTCGACGAAGCCGCCGTGCACGGCGACGCGCACCTCGTCGCCGCCCTCGAGCACGACCCGCACCAGGCCGGGCTCGATGGCCCCGACGAAGGGCATGTGGTTGGCGAGGAAGGCGATGTTGCCGCCGCCGACGGTGCGGGTGACGACCATCTCGGCTTCGCCCGAGTACAGGGTCCGCTCCGGGGTGACCAGCTCGACCTGGGTGGCAGTCAAGGTCAGCTCCCCTGGAGCTGCTTGTTCTTCTCGAGGACGCCTTCGACGCCGCCCACGTTGAGGAAGGCCTGCTCGGGGATCTCGTCGAGCTCGCCGTTGACCAGGGCCTCGAACGACTCCACCGTCTCCGAGATGGGGACGTAGATGCCCTTCAGGCCGGTGAAGACCTCACCGACGAAGAAGGGCTGGGACAGGAAGCGCTGGATCTTGCGGGCCCGGGACACGGTGATGCGGTCCTCCTCGGACAGCTCGTCGAGGCCGAGGATGGCGATGATGTCCTGCAGCTCGCGGAAGCGCTGGAGGATCTCCTGCACCCGCCGGGCCACGGCGTAGTGGCGGTCGCCCACCACCTCGGGGGTGAGGATGTTGCTGGTCGAGGCCAGCGGGTCGACCGCCGGGTAGATGCCGAGGGCGGCGATCTGGCGGGACAGCTCGGTGGTGGCGTCGAGATGGGTGAAGGTGGTGAACGGGGCCGGGTCGGTGTAGTCGTCGGCCGGCACGTACACCGCCTGCACCGAGGTGATCGACCGCCCCCGGGTCGAGGTGATCCGCTCCTGAAGCTCGCCCATCTCGTCGGCCAGGGTGGGCTGGTAGCCCACGGCGGAGGGCATCCGCCCGAGCAGGGTGGACACCTCCGAGCCGGCCTGGACGAACCGGAAGATGTTGTCGACGAACAGCAGCACGTCCTGGTTCTGCACGTCGCGGAAGTACTCGGCCATGGTCAGCGCCGACAGGGCGACCCGGAGGCGGACCCCGGGGGGCTCGTCCATCTGCCCGTAGACGAGGGCGGCCTTGTCGATGACGCCCGACTCCTGCATCTCCAGCCACAGGTCGGTTCCCTCGCGGGTCCGCTCGCCGACGCCGGCGAAGACCGACACGCCGCCGTGCTGCTGGGCGACCCGGTTGATCATCTCGAGGATGATGACGGTCTTGCCCACTCCGGCCCCGCCGAACAGGCCGATCTTGCCGCCCTGCACGTAGGGCTCGAGCAGGTCGATGACCTTGACGCCCGTCTCGAACATGGCCGCCTTGGGTTCGAGGTCGGAGAAGTCCGGGGCGGGCCGGTGGATCTCCCATCGCTCCTCGATGCCCTCGACCGAGTCGGTGTCGAGGGGCTGGCCGATCACGTTGAAGACGTGACCGAGCACGGCCGGGCCCACCGGCACGGTGATGCCCCGGCCGGTGTTGCGCACCGGCGTGCCCCGCCGCAGGCCATCGGTCGGGCGGAGGCAGACGCAACGGACCCGGCCCTCGCCGATCTGCTGGGCCACCTCGGCGGTGACGGTCGTCTGCTCCCCTTCGAGCTCGATGTCCATCTCGACGGCGAAGTTGATCTCGGGCAGCGCCTCGGGTGGGAACTCCACGTCGACGACGGGACCGGCGATGGCGACGACCCGGCCGTCCTTGAGGTCGGTGCGGGCCTGCTCGGCGGCGGTGGTGCTGGTCATGGTTGGCTCCTCGGTGGCTTCGGCCGGGCGGTCAGGAGGGGGTGGCGGTGTCGGCGTTCATCTGGGCCCGCACTCCTTGCTGGGTTCCCCGGGCGGAGCGGAGGGCCTCGGCGCCGCCGACGATCTCCATGATCTCGGTGGTGATGGCGTCCTGGCGGGCCCGGTTCATCACCCGGGTGAGCGTCTTGATCAGATCGTCGGCGTTGTCGGTGGCCGCCTTCATGGCCCGCTGACGGGCGGCGTGCTCGGACGCGGCCGACTCGAGCAGGGCGGCGAGGACCTGGGCCTCCAGCCAGCTGGGGAGGAGGCGGTCGAGGATGTCGGCGGGGTCGGGCTCGAACTCGAAGTCGACCGTGCGGCGCTCGCCCTCCGCCGACGGCCGGCCCTCGGCCTCCCCCGCCTCGTCAGCGCCCTGGTCGGCGAGGGGGATCAGCTGGCGAGTGGTGACGGCCTGGGAGGCCAACGACTTGAACCGGGTGAAGACGATCTCGACCATGTCGAGGTCGCCTTCGGCGAAGGGCGCCATCACCGTGGCCACGATGCGCCGGGCATCGGCGAAGGAGGGCCGGTCGGAGATGCCGCTGAAGTGGTGGTCGACCTGGTAGCCGCGGAAGCGGAAGTAGCTCTGGGCCTTGCGGCCGACGGTGATGAGCACGGTGCCGTGGCCATCGGCGGAATGCTGGCGCAGCAGCCGCTCGGTGGCCCGCAGCACCGACGAGTTGTAGCCGCCGGCGAGGCCCCGGTCGCCGCTGATGACGATGACCGCCGCCCGGCGGACCTGGTCGACCTGGCGGAAGAGGGGATGGGCCCGGGCGTCGGGGGCGGCCGCCAGGTCCTGCACCACCTGGCCGAGCCGCTCCACGTAGGGCCGGGCGGCGGTGATGGCGTTCTGGGCCCGCACGATCCGCGACGCGGCGATGAGCTCCATGGCCCGGGTGATCTTCCTGATCGACTGGATGCTGCGGATGCGCCCTCGCAGCAGCCGTTCCTGCCCGCCCGCCATCGATTACTCCGCGCCGGCCTGCTCGCTCGGCTGAAACACGCTCTTGAACCCCTCGATCGCCGACACGATCTGGTCCTCAGCGGGCAGCTCCTTGGTGTCGCGCACGTGGCTCAGCAGGTCGCTGTGACGGGTGCGGAGGTAGTCAAGGAGCTCGGCCTCGAAGCGGCGCACGTCGCGCACCGCGATGTCGTCCACGAACCCGCGGGTGCCGGCGAAGATGACGATCACCTGCTCCTCGACCGACATGGGGGCGTTCTGGGGCTGCTTCAACAGCTCGGTCAGCCGGTAGCCCCGCTCGAGCTGGGCCTGGGACACCTTGTCGAGCTCGGAGCCGAAGGTGGCGAACGCCTCGAGGTCACGGAACTGGGCCAGGTCGATCTTGAGGGTGCCGGCCACCGACTTCATGGCCTTGATCTGGGCGCTGCCGCCCACCCGGGACACGGAGATGCCGACGTTCATGGCTGGGCGCACGCCGGCGTAGAACAGGTCCGACTCGAGGTAGACCTGGCCGTCGGTGATCGAGATGACGTTGGTGGGGATGTAGGCCGACACGTCGCCGGCCTTGGTCTCGATGATCGGCAGGGCGGTGAGCGAGCCACCTCCCCGCTCGTCGTTGAGCTTGGCCGCCCGCTCCAACAACCGGCTGTGCAGGTAGAAGACGTCGCCGGGGTAGGCCTCGCGCCCGGGAGGCCGGCGCAGGAGAAGAGAGAGCTGGCGGTAGGCCTCGGCCTGCTTGGACAGGTCGTCGTAGACGATGAGGGCGTGCTCGCCGTTCTCCATCCAGTGCTGGCCCATGGCGCAGCCGGAGTAGGGGGCCAGGTACTTGAACGGCGCCGACTCGGAGGCGGGGGCGTTGACCACGACCGTGTAGTCCATGGCGCCGTGCTGGCGGAGAGTGTCGACGGTCTGGGCGACGGTCGAGCCCTTCTGGCCGATGGCCACGTAGATGCACTTCACGCCCTGGCCGGCCTGGTTGATGATCGTGTCGACGGCGATCGAGGTCTTGCCGGTCTTGCGGTCGCCGATGATGAGCTCGCGCTGGCCCCGGCCGATCGGGGTCATGGCGTCGATGACCTTGATGCCCGTCTGCAGCGGCTCGTTCACCGGCTTGCGGGCGACGATGCCGGGGGCCTGCACCTCCAGCCGGCGGAAGGTGTCCGAGGCGATGGGCCCCTGACCGTCCACCGGCTCCCCGAGCGGGTTCACGACCCGGCCCAGCAGTCCGTCCCCGACGGGGACGGAAAGGATCCGTCCGGTCGCCCGGACCACCTGGCCCTCCTCGAGGTGGGCGATGTCGCCCAGCACCACGGCGCCGATCGAGTCCTCGTCGAGGTTGAGGGCGAGCCCGACCACGCCGCCTTCGAACTCGAGGAGCTCGTTGACGGCGGCGTTCGGCAGCCCGGTCACCCGGGCGATTCCGTCACCCACGTCGCGGATGCGGCCCACCTGCTCGGTGGAGACTCCGGGCGTGAAGCCCTCGACGTGGCGGCGGAGAGCGTCGGCGATCTCCTGGGAGTTGATGGTCAGCTCGGTCATCTAGCTGCTCTCCTGTTGGGCGGTGGGTGCGATGTTGATCTCGGGCAGGTGGAAGCGCTCGCGCAGCTGCTCGAGGCGGTGGCGGACCGAGCCCTCCACGACGGTGTCGCCGACGGTGGCGACGAACCCGCCGAGGAGGCGGGCGTCGACGGCGTCGCGCACCTCGACGGTTCGCCCCGTGAGCCAGCCCAGGGCCGCGGCCAGCCGGCTGCGCTCGTCGTCGCTCAGCTCCACGGCGGAGCGCACCTCGGCGACCCGCCGGTCGGCCTCGGCGGCGGCCAGCTCGACCAGCCAGTCGAGGAGGCCGACGAAGTCGCGGGGGCTGCCGGAGCGGGCCGAGTAGGAGGCGAGGCGCACCGTGGGGGCCTGGGCCTTGGCCGACAGGAGGTCGCCGACCACCCCGGCCCGGGCGTCGGCGGCGATGGCCCGGTCAGTCAGCACGGCCTTGAGCTCGTCGTTGCTCTCCACGACCCGGGCGAAGCGAAACAGCTCGTCTTCGACCTCGGCCAGCGAGCCCCGCTCGGCGACCCTCTCGAGGATGGCGGCGGCGTAGCCCTCCAGCCGCTCACGGGCGGCCATCCGCCCGACCGGATCCTCCGCCTCGCGCCGGCCCGCTTCCTCCATCCGCTGGGCCCTCCGGGCCCAGGCGGCCAGGGCGGCCAGGTTGTCGGTCACCTCCGGCGCCCGGTCGGAGGCCAAGGCGAACAGGATCAGCCGCAGGGTGTCGGGACGGACCCGGCTGGCGAGGAGGTCCTCGACGACGGCGCGCCGGCCGGAGACGGGCACGCCGGGGTCGGCAAGGACCCCCCGGAGGTTCTCGTTGTCGGCGACGAGGCGGACCACCCCGGCGAGGTCGTCGACCACCTGGCGCAGGTCGCCGGAAGCGGCCGCGTCCTCGAAGACACCGTCGGCGTAGCCGCGGATGCTCTCACGCACCTAGGCGGACACCCCCGACGACGCAGCCTGGCTCTCGACCTCGGCGATGGTGCGATCCACCAGGCCCCGCTGCTGCTCGGTGGTGAGACCCTCGCCCACGACCCGTTCGACGACGGTGACGACCAGGTCGCCCACCTGCTGGCGGAGCTCCTCGGCGGCCCGCCGGGCCGAGGCCTCGATGTCGGGCTGGGCCCGCGAGACGATGCGCTGGTACTCCTGGTCGGCCCGCTGGCGGGCGTCCTCGCGCAGCTGCTCGGCGATGCGGTTGGCCTCGTCCACCAGGCGCCGGGCCTCGGCCCGGGCCTCCTCGACCGCCCGCCGGTACTCGGCCTCGGCCTCCTCGTGGCGGCGGCGGGCCTCCTCGGCATCCTCGAGGCTCTTGCGGATGGCCGCCTGCCGTTCGTCCATGGCCTTGCTGACGTAGGGCAGGACCCACCGGCGCAGGGCGGCCAGGACGAGCAGGAAGGCGATCAGCTCGACGACGAAGGTGCCGTTCGGGACGAGGAAGTTGGAGGCGAGGACCACGGCGGTCAGCCCTTGGCGAGAACGAACACGAACAGGGCCATGATGGCCAGGTTGATGAAGTACATGGCCTCGACCAGGCCGACGATGAGGAACATGGTCGTGTAGAGCCGTCCCTGCATCTCCGGCTGGCGGGCGATGCCGGCGATGGTCTGGCTACCGGCGAGACCGTCGCCGATAGCAGCGCCGATGGCGCCGCCGCCCATGGCCAGGCCGCCGCCGGCGAAGGCTCCGGCCAGTTCGACTGCCTTCTGCATTGTTGCTGGCACTGATCTCTCCTATCTGGGACTGACGACCGGACCGGGGCCCGTCGTCAGTGCGCTTCCTCGCTGACCGCGAACTCGTAATAGAGGATGGTGAGCAGGGCGAAGATGAACGCCTGGATCACCCCGATGAACATGTCGAACAGCTTCCAGCCGACGGTGATGACGGCGGTGACGGGGGCGGCGAAGACCGTGGTGGTGAAAGCCAAGATCAGGGCGATCATGATGCCGCCGGCGAACAGGTTGCCGAAGAGTCGCAACGCCAGGGTAAAGGGCTTCACCACCTCTTCAATGATGTGCATGGGGAACATCACGACCGGCGGGCGGAAGTAGTGGGCGATGTAGCGGCGTAGCCCTTTGCGGCGGATGGCGGCCGCGTTGGCCAGCACCACCACCAGGATGCCCATGGCGTAGGTGAGGTTCACGTCGGCGGTGGCGGCCGGCAGGAAGTCGGTGTTGTGGTAGACGCCGGGCAGCACCTCGATCCAGTTGGCCACCAGGATGAGGATGAACAGCGTCACCGCCAGGGGCACCACGTTGCGGTACTGGGGCCCGAGGCTCGCCTCCACCTGGTCCTGCACCGTGCCCACCAGGAACTCCCAGAAGAGCTGGAGCTTGTTGGGCACCCCGGACGTGACGCTCCGGCGCATCCACAGCCCGAGGCCGAGGACGATGGCCCCGGCCAGGCAGGTGGTCCAGATGGTGTCGAGGTTGAAGCCCAGCCCGCCGATCTTGCGGGTGACGTGGTCCCCGACGGGGATGTTGGCGATGGCCAGCACGGCGGCCCTACCCATCGGAGGCCTCGGCGCGCTGGAAGGAGAGCACGGCCTTCAGGGCGTTGACCAGCAGCAGGAGCTGGAACACGGCCAGGCCGGCGAGGACGCCCCAGCCCATGGGCCGCACGAACCACAACAGGGCGAAGGCCACCACCGTCACCCCGCCGAGGCGGCGGGCGACGCTGGTGCCGAGGACCCGGCGGCGGACCCTGCCCTCCTCGGTGGTGAACTTCAACGCCGAGTGGGTGAACAGCCGGTTGTTGAGGGCCCCGAGGACCAGCCCGACCACGACTCCGGGTCCCACCAGCGGGTAACGCAACCCGATTGAGGCGGCCACCGCGATCATGGCGAAGCCGGCGGCCGACCACAGGGTCCGGCGCACGACGGCGTCGATCTCAGCGACGTTGAAGCCCTCTAGCAGGGGCAGTTGTTCGAACACGGGTCCGTGACCTTGGGCAGGGGCAGCCACGCCGCTCGGGCGTTCACTGCCGGGGACGCAACATTCTCCGGGCCAGCCCCCAGGTGCCGGCCACCGCGGCCACCACGCCGAGAATCAACCCGACCGCCGTCAGCACCGGCGTGGTGCCGAGCTGGCTGTCGGCCAACCAGCCGAATCCCACTCCGGCGGCCACCAGCACGCCGCTGGTGGCGCCGAGGGAAAGCAGCTCCAACAGGCCCGGAGTCCGGGGTTCCACTCCCGGGGGTCCAGGTGCGCGCCCGCCCGTCAGGCGGGGCGAGCGTCAGTGTCTGGGTGGCAGGCATCGGCGCGTGGGTGTGCGGTCGTAGTGAGGGCGGGCACCGCGACGAATCCTCGCATCTGCCCGAGAGAGCGGGCAAAACGAGGGCCGCTTCAGGCCGTCGTGCGCTGGCGCAAACCTGGGTGGAACAGGGTGTAGAGGGCGACGCCGAGGACGAGGATCCCGAAGGGGATGACGGCGTTGCCCCGGTTCGAGAAGGTCGGGAAAAGCACCAGCCCGGAGAGCAGCGCCGTCCACAGCCACAGGATCACCACCGAGCGGCGGTGGCCGTGGCCGAGGCGCATGAGACGGTGGTGGAGGTGGTCCTTGTCGGCGGTGGCGGCGCCGGTGCGCCGGCCGGTTCGCCGGACGATGGCGAACAGGGTGTCGACGATCGGCACGCCGAGGATGACGAACGGGATGAACAGGGGGGCGAAGAAGAAGTAGGTCTCCCCGCTGAACTGGTCGGCGGTGCGCCCCCCGACCACCATCGTCGACGAGGCCATCAACAGCCCGAGGAAGAGGGCTCCGGCGTCGCCCATGAAGATCTTGGCCCGGTGGAAGTTGTGGGGCAGGAACCCGACGCAGACCCCGCAGGCGATGGCCGCCACCAGCGGACCGAGGTTGTCGGGCGAGAGCAACCCGGCGTTGTCCAGCCGCTCGGAGTAGACGAAGAAGGCGCCGGCAGCGATGGCGACGATGCCGGCGGCCAGCCCGTCGAGGCCGTCGCTGAGGTTGACGGCGTTGGCCATCACCGCCACCCATAGAACGGTGAGCAGGGGGGAGATGTCCGGTCCGAGGACGACGAAGCCGGCGAAAGGGATGCGGAAGTAGAAGAGGGTGACGCCGAGGAAGTAGAGGATCGTGCCAGCCAGCACGATGCCGGCCATCTTGGCCGGGGCGGAGACGTCCTTCAGGTCGTCGATGAGGCCGACTCCGAAGATGACGGTGGCCCCCAGCACCACCCCAAGGGGCCCCGATTCGCCGTGGAAGACGTCGTGGAACTGGGGGAGGAGGGACGCCACCCCAATGGCGATCAGGAACGCCAGGTACATGGCGGAGCCGCCCAGGGTGGGGGTGGGCACCTCGTGGACCCGGCGCTCGTCGGGCTGGTCGATGGCGCCGAAGCGGACTGCGAGCCTCCGCACCGGAAAGGTGAGCCCGTAGGTGGCGGCGGCCGCGACGAAGAAGACGGCGGCGTAGCCGCCCATCAGGCTCCGGTCGGGCCGAGCTCGGGGTAAGGCGTGAACTTGGAGCAGAGCACGGCGACGTCCTCTCTCACCGCCGCGCCCTCCTCGCCCTTGGACCGCAGCACCCGGGCGATCAGGGATGCGATCTGGGCCATCTCCTGCTCCCCCATGCCGGCGGTCGTCACCGCCGCCGTGCCCAGCCGCAACCCGCTGGTGACGAAAGGCGACCGGGGGTCGCCGGGGATCTGGTTGCGGTTGAGAGTGATGCCGGCCTCGTCGAGCAGCTCCTGGGCGACCTTGCCGGTGAGGTCGGGATCGAAGCTGCGCAGGTCGACCAGCAGCAGATGGTTGTCGGTGCCCCCCGACACCAGGCGGAAGCCCTCGCCGGCCAGGGCGGCGGCCAGGGCCCGGGCGTTGTCGACCACGTTTCGGGCATAGGCGGTGAACCCGGGGGCCATGGCCTCGCGGAAGGCCACGGCCTTGGCGGCGATGACGTGCTCCAGCGGTCCGCCCTGCAAGCCGGGGAAGACGGCCTTGTCGATGGCCGGGGCCAGCTCGGCCCGGCAGAGGATGGCCCCGCCGCGGGGGCCCCGCAGCGTCTTATGGGTGGTGAAGGTGACGATGTCGGCGTGGGGAACCGGGTTGGGGTGGGCCCCCCCGGCGACCAGCCCGGCCACGTGGGCGGCGTCGAACATGAACAGAGCGCCGACTTCCTCGGCGATGCGGCGGAACGGCTCCGGCTCGATCACCCGCGGGTAGGCGGTGGCGCCGGCCACGATCAGCCGAGGGCGCTCGGCCTTGGCCAGCTGGGCCACCTGGTCGTAGTCGATGCGCTCGTCGGACTCGGTGACGCCATAGGAGACGAACCGGTAGAGCTGTCCGCTCCAGTTGGCCGGCGACCCGTGGGTCAGGTGGCCGCCCTGGTCGAGGCGCATGCCGAGCACGGTGTCGCCCGGCTTGAGCACCGCCATGTACACGGCCAGGTTGGCGTTGGCTCCCGAGTGGGGCTGCACGTTGGCGTGGTCGGCGCCGAACAGGTCGCGGGCCCGCTGCCGGGCCAGCTCCTCGGCCTCGTCGATCACCCGGTTGCCGCCGTAGTAGCGCTTCCCCGGGTAGCCCTCGGAGTACTTGTTGGTGAGCACCGAGCCGGTGGCGGCCATGACCGCTCGCGAGGTGAAGTTCTCCGAGGCGATCAGCTGCAGCCCGGTGTTCTGCCGCTCGAGCTCGCGGGCGACGAGGGCGGAGATCTCGGGGTCGTCGAGGAGGGGGTCGGGGCTGGGCACGGCTCGATCCTCCCACGCGGAGGCGGCCTCCGAGTGTACCGCCGGACACCCCGCTCATTACCCTCCCGGGCATGCCGCCCGACGCCCGAACGCCCGTCATCGTGGGGGTCGGCCAGCTGGTCAGGAGGCCTTCGGGGCCCGAGCCCGGAGCCGACGAGGTGGCTGCCCTGTCCGAGCCGGTCGAGATGATGGCGGAGGCGGCCCGGGCGGCGGCGACCGACAGCGGCGCCCACCTCGACCTCTTGGCCCGGGCGGCCAGCGTGCAGGTGGTTTCCCTCCTGTCCTGGGTTTACCTCAACCCGGCGGCCCTGCTGGCCGAGCGGATCGGCGCCCGGCCGGCCGAGACCGTGCTCTCCAGCACAGGGGGCAACAGCCCCCAGATGCTGGTGGATCGGACGGCGGCGGCCATCGCCCGGGGCGAGCTCGACGTGGCGGTCATCGCCGGGGCCGAGGCCGTCTACGCCCGGGTGCTGGCCCGCCGGGCCAATGCCCCGCTGGCGTGGACCCAGCAGCCACCCGACACCGCCCGGCCGCTCACCGTCGGCGAGGATCGCCCCGGCCACAGCGACGCCGAGGCGGCGGCGACGCTCGTGCTGCCGGTGCAGTTCTATCCGCTGTTCGAGAACGCCCTGCGGGCGGCGGCGGACGAGACGATCGACGAGCACCAGGCCAAGGTGGCCGGGCTGTGGTCGCGCTTCTCGCAGGTGGCGGCGGCCAACCCCTACGCCTGGTCACCCGAGGCCCGCAGCGCCGACGAGATCGCCACCGTGGGCCCCGACAACCGGATGATCGGCTTCCCCTATCCGAAGCTGATGAACGCCAACATCCAGACCGATCAGGCCGCCGCCCTCATCGTGTGCTCGGTCGAGGCCGCCCGCTCGGCGGGCGTCCCCGAGGAGCGCTGGGTGTTTCCCTGGGCCGGCGCCGGGGCCCACGACCACTGGCACGTCACCGAACGCCACGACCTCTCGTCGTCGCCGGCCATCCGCCTGGCCGGCCGGGCCCTGTTCGAGGCGGCCGGCGCCTCCATCGGGGACGTGGCCCACGTGGACCTCTACTCCTGCTTCCCGTCCGCCGTGCAGATCGGTGCCGCCGCCCTGGGCCTGGGGACCGACGAGCCCGACCGGCCGCTGACCGTGACAGGCGGTCTCACCTTCGCCGGCGGTCCGGGAAACAACTACGTGACCCACTCCATCGCCGCCATGTGCGAGGCCCTCCGGCGCGACCCGGGCTCGCTCGGCCTGGTCACCGCCCTGGGGTGGTACCTGACCAAGCACGCCCTCGGCCTCTACTCGACCGAGCCCCCGCCCGCCGGCTACCGGTCCGTCTCCGCCCAGGCCGAGGTCGACGCCCTGCCCGCCCGGGTGGTGGCCACCGACGCCGAGGGACCGGCGACCGTCGAGACCTACACGGTGCTCCACGAGCGTGACGGCTCCCCCGCCAACGGGATCGTCTGCTGCCTGCTGCCCGACGGACGGCGGGCTGTGGCCACGGTGTCGGATCCCCCGACCCTGCTCGGGCTGGAGAAGGAGGAGGGCTGCGGGCGCCCGGTGGTCATCCGCCAGGGGCAGGCCGAGATCAGCTGACCGGATCGGCCGTCACGCCAGGGCGGTCTCGATCCGGGCCCAGGGGATGTCACCCTCGCGGATGAGGCGGACCCCGGCGCCGGTGCAGTCCACGACCGTCGACGGGGCCCCGTCGCACCGCCCGGCGTCCAGGACGAGCAGCCCCGGGAAGGTGGCCGCCACGTCCTCGGCCCGGGTGATCGGGGGCTCCCCGTGGCGGTTGGCGCTGGTCGTGGGCAGCGGGCCCACCTCCGAGCACAGCGCCCGGATCACCGGGTGGTCGGGGCAGCGCAGCCCCACGGTGGCGGGGTCACCGCCGAGGTCCATCGCCGGCCCGGGTCGGCGGCGCACGACGACCGTCAGGCCCCCGGGCCAGAAGTGCTCGACCAGCCGGCGAGCCGGCCCCCCCGCCCCCTCGTCGAGACCCTCGCCCACCCGGGCCGCCTGGCCGACCGAGGCCACCAGCACGGGGAGGGCCAGCCCCTCCGGACGTCCCTTGAGCTCGAAGATGGCGGCGGTGGCGCCGGCCACGTCGGCCCGGGCCGCCAGCCCGTAGACCGTGTCGGTCGGCACCCCGATCGCCTCCCCCGCGGCCAGGGCGGCCACCGCCCGCTGGATGGCGCCGGCGGCCGGGGGGTCACCGGCGGCGTCGAGGACCCTGGTCACCGCGCCAGGCGGCCCACCAGCGCCCGGTCCCGTCCGGCCAGGTCGGGACGGACATCGGTCTCGTATCCGAGCCGGGCGGCCAGGGCGACGGCGGGGCCGGCCTGGTGCGGGGCGATCTCCAGCACCAGGGTGCCGGGCCGGCGCAGCCAGCGCCCGGCACCGGCCAGGATCTGCTCCACCGCCTCCAGCCCGGTGGGACCGGCCACCAGGGCGGTGGCCGGCTCCCAGTCGGCGACCTCGGGGGGCAGGGTCTCGGCGGCCCCCACGTACGGGGGGTTGGACACGATGAGGTCGACCTGCCCGGCCAGTGCCGGCGGCAGGGCGTCGAACCAGGCCCCGGCCGTCACCCGCACCCGGGTGGCGGCCCGGCCGGCGAGCCCGGACAGGTTGGCCCGGGCGACCTCCAGGGCCGCCTCGGAGACGTCCGTGGCCCACACCTCGACCGAGGGGACCTCCACCGCCAGGGACAGGGCGATGGCGCCCGAGCCGGTGCCCAGGTCGACGACGGTGCGGGCGCCGGGGAGGGCGGCCAGCTCCCGCAGGGCCACCTCGACCACCTGCTCGGTCTCGGGGCGGGGGATCAGCACCCGGGCGTCGACGAACAGGTCGAGGCGGCGAAAGCCCCACGAGCCGAGGACGTACTGGAGCGGCTCGCCGGCCGCCCGCCGCTCGATCATCGACAGCACCCGCAGCCGGGCCGGGCGGGGAGCGACCACCGCACCGGGGGCGGAGGCCAGCTCGGCGGGCCCGAGGCCGGCGACCTCTCCGACGATGCGGCCGGCCTCCTGGCGCGAACCCAGCCGCTCGGAGCCCCAGGCGGCCAGGGCGGCCCAGCTCGACTGCGCCCCCGGCGCCCGATCGCCGTCGGCCGGCGCGCCGGCGGGCGACGCTGCGCTCAGAGGGCGTCCTCGCCGCGGAGCTGGCGGGACCGCTCGTCGGCGACCAGCCCGTCGACCAGCTCGTCGAGGTCACCCATCAGCACCCGGTCCAGCTTGTACAGGGTCAGCCCGATGCGGTGGTCGGTGATGCGGTTCTCCTTGAAGTTGTAGGTGCGGATCTTCTCGGATCGACCTCCCCCGCCCACCTGGCTGCGGCGCTGTTGGGACAGCTCGGCCGCTTGGCGATCCTGCTCGGCCTTGAGCAGGCGGGCCCGCAGCACCTGCATGGCCTTGGCCCGGTTTTGGATCTGGCTCTTCTCGTCCTGCATGGCCACGACGATGCCGGTGGGCAGATGGGTGATGCGCACGGCGGAATCGGTGGTGTTCACCGACTGACCGCCGGGTCCGGTCGAGCGGTACACGTCGATCTTGAGGTCGTTGGGGTCGATGTCGACCTCGACCTCCTCGGCCTCGGGCAGGACGGTGACGGTGGCCGACGAGGTGTGGATCCGACCTTGCGACTCGGTGACGGGGACCCGCTGCACTCGGTGGGGTCCGCCTTCGTGCTTCATCCGGGTCCATACGCCGTCCCCCCGCAGGGAGAACGTCACCTCGTTGAACCCGCCCATGTCGGATGGGTCGGACCCGAGCACCTCGAGCTTCCACCCCATCCGGTCGGCGTACCGGCTGTACATGTCGAACAGGTCCTTGGCGAAGAGGTTGGCCTCCTCCCCGCCCTCGGCGCCGCGGATCTCGACGATGACGTCCTTGGCGTCGTTGGGGTCCCTGGGCAGCAGGAGGACCTTGATCTGGTCCTCGAGGTCGGCGATGCGCGCCTCGATCTCGTCGATCTCGCCGCGGAGCATCTCGCGGTCGTCTCCCGAGGACTCGGAGTACAGCTCGCGGGCGGCGGGCAGGTCCTCGAGCGCCCGACGGTAGGAGCGGTAGGCGACGACGATGGGCTCGAGCTCCTTGTGGCGGCGCGAGACGTCGCGCAGCCGCCGCTGGTCGGACAGGACGGCGGGGTCCGACAGCTGGCGCACAACGTCCTCGTGCTCCTTCTCCAGCTCGGCCAGCCGCTCCAACACACTGGTCAGGCTACGGCCTTGGCCCTCGCCCGTTGTCAGCCGGCCAGCGCCCTCCACCCGGGTCCGACCGTGCGCACCTCGGCCGGCTCGGTCAGGGCGGCGGCCAGCCGGCGGGTGACGGGCAGATCGTCACCTTCGGGCACCACCACGGCCAGGCGGACGGGAGCGGTGCGGTCGGGGCCTTCGACGCTGGCTGCCAGGCGGGCGTCGGACGCCGAGGGCACCAGCTCGGGGTCCACGCCGGTCGAGCACACCACGACCAGCGGGGTCCCGTCACCGTCTCGGCCGACGGCGGGGGCGGTGGCCCGGGCCAGCAGGTCCGGCCGAGGAAGGGGCGGGGACGCGGGAGCGAGGTGGGCGGCGCCGACGAGCTCGGGGTGGTCGACGACGGCGGCCCGCAGCCACCGCTCGGGCGACAGATGCCGGGCCGGATGGGAGGGGGCGCCCTCCACCCGCCGGCGCCGGATGTCCTCGACCACCCGGGCCAGCTCCGCTTCGGGCGCCGGCGGGTGGGGCAGTCCGGCGAACAGCTCACGCCTGGCGTCGCGGTCGAAGCGACCGACGCCGATCTCGAGGACGGGGCCCCCTTCGGCGGGGACCACACGGCCCACCTCGAGGCCGCGGACCTCGGCCAGCAGGTGGCCGTGCTCGGCCACCGGGGTGGCGCCCGCCGCGGTGATGAGGCCGACGAGGTCGGCGGCGCCCGGCTGCAGCGGAGGCTCGGGCGCCAGCGGTTCGGGCTCGGCCACCCGCACGGCGCCGCCGTCGACACACCAGACCGTGGGGGGCTGGGCGAAGGCCCGGGCCCGGCGGGCGATCAGACCGGCGCCCGGGCCGGCGATGAGATGCAGCTCGGTTATCCGGTGGGCCTGGCCCCAGGCCAGGGCGCCCCCGAGGAAGCGCTCGGGGGTGTCGCACAGGACCCAGCCCCGCCGACCCTCGGCGAGGGTCGCCCCGTCGGGGAAGGCGCCGGCCCGCCGGTCACCGTCGCCCCAGTGGGCGCGGACCAAGGCGGCCAGCTTGGCCTGGGAAAGGTCGGCCCGGCCGGATGGACGCGGCCCGCTCAGCGGTGACCCGCCGGGGTTACTTGCCCTTGCGGCGGCCGTAGCGGCGCTCGAAGCGCTCCACCCGGCCCCCGGTGTCAACCAGCTTCTGCTTGCCGGTGTAGAAGGGATGGCACTCGTTGCACAGCTCGACGTGCAGGTCCTCTTTGGTCGAGCGGGTCGTGAAGGTGTTGCCGCACGAGCAGCGCACCCGGGCCTCGACGTAATTGGGGTGGATGTCGGTCTTCATTTCGCCTCCAAGTCTACGCCGGGCGTCACGCCTGCCCGCCCGGGGTCATCAGACCGGCGGAGTGGGGCCCTTGGCGATCTCGGCGAGGAACTCGTCGTTGCCCTTGGTCGTCTTGATCTTGTCCATCAACAACTCCAGACCGGCCGCCGCGCTTCCCTCGCTGCCCAGGGCGTTGAGGACCCGGCGCAGCTTCCAGACCTGCTGGAGCTGGGAGCGGTCGAAGAGGAGCTCCTCGTGCCGGGTGGAGCTGGCGTTGACGTCGATGGCGGGATAGATGCGCCGCTCGGCCAGCTTGCGGTCGAGACGCAACTCCATGTTGCCGGTCCCCTTGAACTCCTCGAAGATCACCTCGTCCATCCTCGACCCCGTCTCCACCAGGGCGGTGGCGAGGATCGTCAGCGATCCGCCCTCCTCGATGTTGCGGGCCGACCCGAAGAACTTCTTGGGCGGGTAGAGGGCGGCGGAGTCGACGCCGCCGGAGAGGATCCGGCCCGAGGCGGGGGCGGCCAGGTTGTAGGCCCGGGCCAGGCGGGTGATGCCGTCGAGGATTATCACCACGTCCTTGCCCAGTTCGACCAGTCGCTTGGCCCGCTCAATGGCCAGCTCGGCCACGTGGGTGTGCTCCTCGGAGGGCCGGTCGAACGTCGATGCCACCACTTCGCCCTGCACCGAGCGGCGCATGTCGGTGACCTCCTCGGGCCGCTCGTCGACGAGCAGGACCATGAGGTGGACCTCGGAGTTGTTGGCCTCGATGGAATGGGCGATCTGCTTCATGACCGTCGTCTTGCCGGCCTTGGGGGGCGACACGATGAGGCCGCGCTGGCCCTTGCCGATGGGGGCGAGCAGGTCGACGATGCGGGCGGTCATGTTGGCGGCGTCGCCGGGCACCTCGAGCTTGAGCCGGTCGTCCGGGAACAGCGGGGTCAGGTCCTCGAAGCGGGGCCGCTGGCGGGCCTCGTCGGGGGTCATGCCGTTGACCGTGTCGATGCGAAGGAGGGCCGGGTACTTCTCGTTGGTGGCCGCCGGGCGGCTGGCGCCTTCCACGTAGTCACCCTTGCGCAGGGCGAAGCGCCGGACCTGGCTGATCGACACGTAGACGTCGCGGGGGCTCGGCAGGTACCCGCTGGCCCGCAGGAAGCCGAAGCCCTCGTCACGCAGGTCGAGCAGGCCGCTGACCGGCACCGGCTCACCCTGGAACTGCTGCTCCTGGCCTCCGCCCTGAAGGTCGCGGTCCGGGCTGGCGCCCCGGTCGCGGCCCCGCCGGCGTCGGCCCCGGCGGTTGCCGGGCTCGGCGACGGCGCCGTCGAACCGGCCCTGGCCGCGGTCCTGGCCCCGATCCTGGCCGCGGTCCGGGCCTCGGTCCTGCGGGGGCCGGTCCTGGGTCCGGGTGGGCTGGCCGGTGTCACCCCGGCTGTCGACCGCCCCGTCGCCGTCGCCGTCGCTGTCGGCAGTGGCCGGCGCTTCGGCTTGTGCGGCCGGCGGAGCCTCTGACTCGTCAGCCGTCGCCTCCGCCGGGGTCTCGGGCTCGGACGCCGGCTCGGCCTTGGCCCGCGAGCGCGACCGTCGAGGCCGCTCGGTCTCGGTGTCGGGGGACTCGGCGCCGTTGGGCTCGCTGCCGTTCGACCCCACCACCCCGGTGACCCGGAGGATCTCGTCAATCAGGTCGGACTTCTTGGTTCGGCTGGTGGCCCGCAGGCCCATTGCCTCAGCGATGGCGTGGAGCTCGTCGCGCTCCTTGCCTTCGAGTACGGAGCGTTCGAGCTGCTGCTCAGCGCTCATCTGCACCTCTCTTGCCCCCGGGAGGGGATTCGTCGACAGGGTGGGTTGCGGCCCGCTGGTGGGGCACGGGGGTTCTCATCGCCGTCGACGCCGCGTCCCGACGCTGGCTCCAGGCCCGGCTGCCCTGAGGGCACGGCTTGAGGAGTGGGCTCGGGGGTGGGACCCGTGGGGCACCGCCCCCCAACAACGTGCGATGCGAAGCACCATGGTACGCCAGCCAGGGACGGTCGGCAACAAACCCCGGTGCCACCACCGGCCCGGCAGCCCAGCCGGTCGTCGCCCGGCGCCCCTTACAGCCCGAGTTCGGCCCGGATGGCGTGGTAATCAGGATCCACCGGCACCGGCACGTCGATCTGACTGATGGCGATGTCAGGGTCCTTCAGGCCGTGGCCGGTGAGGACGCAGACCACCGTCTCGGCCCCCGGGGGGACCCCGACCTTCATGAGGCCGGCCACGGAGGCAGCCGACGCCGGCTCGCAGAACACCGACTCCGAGCTGGCGAGGAACCGGTAGGCGGCGAGGATCTCGTCGTCGGTGACGGCGGTGATGGCGCCGCCGGACTCAGCGGCGGCGGCGGTGGCGCCGTACCAGGAGGCGGGGTTGCCGATCCGGATGGCGGTGGCGACCGTCTCGGGGTTGGCGATCGGGTGGCCCTCCACGATCGGCGCCGCCCCCGCCGCCTGGAAGCCGAGCATCATCGGCAACCGGGTGGCCCGCCCAGCCTCCTTGTACTGCACGTAGCCCTTCCAGTAGGCGGTGATGTTGCCGGCGTTTCCTACCGGTATGCAGTGCACGTCGGGGGCGTCCCCGAGGACGTCGACGATCTCGAAGGCTCCGGTCTTCTGGCCCTCGATCCGGTCGGGGTTGATCGAGTTGACGACGGTCACCGGGGCGTGGTCGCCGAGGGTGCGGACGATCTCGAGGCAGGAGTCGAAGTTGGCCCGCACCTGCAGCACCCGGGCGCCGTGGATCAGGGCCTGGGCCAGCTTGCCGAGGGCGATGTGACCCTCAGGGATGAGGACCGCGCAGGCCAGGCCGGCCCGGGCGGCGTAGGCGGCGGCGGAGGCGGAGGTGTTGCCGGTCGACCCGCACACCACCGCCTTGGCGCCTTTCTCCACCGCCTTGGAGATGGCCATCGTCATCCCCCGGTCCTTGAAGGACCCGGTCGGGTTGGCCCCTTCGAGCTTCAGGTAGACCTGGGCGCCGACCCGCTCGGACAACCGGGGGGCGGGCAGGAGGGGGGTGCCGCCCTCGAGGAGGGTGACCACCGGCGTCTGCTGGCCCACGTCGAGCAAGTCGCGGTACTCCTGGATGACACCCCGCCAGGGCCGCTCGGCGGTCACTCCGCTCCCAGCACCCGCAGCAGGCTGCCCACCCGCTTGACCGCGTCCAGCTGGTGCAGGCCGGCGACCGTCGCCTGCATATCGCGCTCGCGGGCCGAGTGGGTGATGAAGATGAGCCGGGCCTCGTCTCCCAGGCCGGCCTGTTCCATCGAGCGGATCGACACCGAGTGCTCGCCGAACACGGTGGCCACGGCGGCCAGCACCCCGGGGCGGTCGACCACGTCGACGTTCAGGTAGTACTGGGCGACCAGCTCGTCGATGGGCACCACCGTGGCCTTCTGCACGAGGGCGGTGCGGCTGCCGCCCCCGGCGCGCAGGTTGTGGGCGGCATCGATGAGGTCACCCAGCACGGCGCTGGCTGTGGGCATGCCGCCTGCGCCCCGGCCGTAAAGCATCAGCTCCCCCACCGCTTCGCCCTCGATGAACACGGCGTTGAACGAGCCCCGCACCGAGGCGAGCGGGTGATCCTTCGGCACCATGGTGGGGTGCACCCGGGCAGTGACGGCCGGGGCGCCGTTCGCCGTCACCTTCTCGGCGACCGCGAGCAGCTTCACCACGTAGCCGAGGCGGTCGGCGACGGCGATGTCGTCGGCGGTGACGCCGCTTATGCCCTCGCGGTAGACGTCGCCCGCCACCACCTCGGCGCCGAAGGCGACGGTGGCGATGATGGCCGCCTTGGCACTGGCGTCGAAGCCCTCGACGTCGGCGGTGGGGTCCCGTTCGGCGTAGCCGAGGCTCTGGGCCTCGGCCAGGGCCTCGACGTAGGTGGCCCCCTCTTCGGTCATGCGGGTGAGTATGTAGTTGGTCGTCCCGTTGACGATGCCGACGACCCGGTGGATCCGCTCGCCGGCCAGCGACTCGCGCAGGGGACGGATCAGGGGGATGCCGCCCGCCACCGACGCCTCGTAGAGGAGGTCCACCCCGTTCGCCGCGGCGACCTGGGCCAGCTCGGTGCCCACGTTGGCCAGCAACTCCTTGTTGGCGGTGACCACCGGCTTGCCCGACTTCAGGGCGGACAGGATCAGCCCCCGGGCCGGCTCGATGCCTCCGATGACCTCGACCACCACGTCGACGTCGGGTGCCGTCGCCACCGCGGCGGCGTCGTGGGTGAGCAGCGCCGGGTCCAGGTCGGCGCCCCGCTCCTTGCCGACGTTGCGCACCGCCACCCGCGCCACCTCGATGCGGAGCCCGGTCCGGGCGGTGATGGAGTCGGCCTCGGTCGCCAAGAGGTGCACCAGGGCCCCGCCGACGTTTCCGCAGCCGAGGAGCCCGACCCTGACCGGCTCGCTGCTCACGACCCCCAAGGTAGTGCGGAGCTAAACGTCACAGGCCATGAGATCCTCGTAGGTCTCTCGGCGCACGACCACCCGAGCCGCCCCGCCGGACACGAACACGACCGGCGGCCGGGGGACCTTGTTGTAGTTGGAGGCCATCGAGTGGCCGTAGGCGCCGGTGACGGGGGTGGCGATGACGTCTCCGACGACGGTGTCGGACGGCACCCGGCCGTGGCGGACGACGAAGTCACCCGATTCGCAGTGCTTTCCCACGACCGTTACCGCACGGGTCCGGTCGGCGTCGGTGGAGCGGGGCAGGAAGACCTCGTACCCGCTGCCGTAGAGCACCGGCCGGGGGTTGTCGCTCATGCCGCCGTCGACGGCCAGGTAGGTGCGGACCCCCTCGATCGGCTTGATCGTTCCGACTCGGTACAGAGTCAGGGCGGCCGCCGCCACGATCGACCGGCCTGGTTCGGCGGTCACCCTCGTCTCCTCGGGCACACCGCTGGCGGTACAGGCTCCGTGGACGGCCGCGGCCCACTCGGTGATGGTGGGCGCCTCCTCGCCCTCCACGTACGGCACCCCCAGGCCGCCGCCGATGCAAAGCTCGGGCAGAGCCAGAGGGTTGAAGAACGAGGCGAGAACCTCGACCTCACGCACGAAGGAGTCAGCCAGGAAGACCTGACTGCCGATATGGGCGTGGACACCGGCCAGCTCCACCGCCCGTGACCGCTCCAGCCGGCGCACCGCTCTCTCGGCATCTCCGGTAGCCAGCCCGAAGCCGAACTTCGAGTCCGCCTGACCCGTCATGATGTACTCGTGGGTGTGGGCCTCGATGCCGGGGGTCACCCGCACCAGCACCCGTGGGCGGCCCCCACCCAGGCGCTCCAGCCGGTCGATCTCGTCGAAGGAGTCCACCACGATCCGCCCGACGCCGACTTCGACAGCGGCGCGCAGCTCATGCTCCGACTTGTTGTTGCCGTGCAGCACCAGTCGCTCGGCGGGCACCCCGGCGGCCAGGGCCACGTGTAACTCCCCGCCGGTGGCCACGTCGATGCACATCCCCTCCTCGTGGGCCAACGCCGCCATGGCCCGGCACAGAAAGGCCTTGGCGCCGTAGGCGACGCCGTCCCCCCACGCCGTGACCGCCTCGCGGCAGCGGGCCCGCAGGTGGTCCTCGTCGTAGACGAAGAGGGGCGTGCCCTGCTCGGAGGCCAGGTCGAGCAGGTCGACGCCCCCGATCGAGAGCCGTCCGGAGGCGTCGACGGAGGCGTTCATCGGGAGCAGATGGCGGGGCAGCGGGGCGATGGCGAGAACCTACAGTGAGACGGTGCCGGACCCCGCCGAGATCCTCGCCCAGCGCCTGAAGGAGGCCATGGTGGCGGCTCTCGGGTCCGCCCTGGAGCGGGCCGATCCGGTCCTGCGCCGTTCCGACCAGCGGCGTTTCGGGGATTTCCAGGCCAACGCGGCGATGGGGCTCGGAAAGCAGCTGGGGCGGCCGCCCCGCCAAGTCGCCGAGGCCATCGTCAACCAGTTGGACGTGGGCGGGGTGTGCAGCAACGTTGAGGTCGCCGGGCCCGGGTTCATCAACCTGACCCTGGACGACGATTTCCTGGCCCGGGTGGTGACCGAGGCGGCGACTGACGCACGCCTAGGGGTGCCGACGGTCACCGAGGCGCACACCTACGTCGTCGACTACGCCGGGCCGAACGTGGCCAAGGAGATGCATGTCGGCCACCTCCGTTCCTCGGCGATCGGGGACGCCCTGGCCCGGATCCTCGGGTGGCTGGGCCACCGGGTGGTGCGCCAGGACCACCTCGGCGATTGGGGCACCCAGTTCGGCATGCTCATCGAGCACCTCATCGACATCGGTTGGGACTCGGGCGGTCGGTCGTCGATCGGCGACCTCAACGAGCTCTACCGCCAAGCCCAGTCGAAGTTCGAAGGAGATGCGGGCTTCGCCGAGCGGGCCAGGCGGCGGGTGGTGCTCCTCCAGAGCGGCGACTTCGAGACCGTGCGCCTCTGGGAGGCCCTCGTCGAGGAGTCACGCAACCATTTCCGTCGCGTGTACCAGCGGCTGGGCCTGACCATCGGCGACGGCGACGTCCGCCCCGAGAGCTTCTACAACGACATGCTCGACGGGATGGTCGAAGAGCTGGACCGCAAGGGGATCCTCCGCGAGGACCAAGGTGCGTTGTGCGCCTTCCCGGCCGGCTTCCAGCGACGCGACGGGGCGCCCCTGCCCCTGATCGTGCGCAAGTCGGACGGAGGCTACGGCTACGCGGCCACCGACCTGGCCGGAGTCAAGTACTCGGTCACCGAACTGGCCGGCGACCGGCTGGTGTACGTGGTCGACGCTCGCCAGAGCCAGCACTTCGCCATGGTCTTCGCGGTGTCGACCATGGCAGGCTGGCTCGGCGAGGGCAGGGAGGCCGAGCACGTGGCCTTCGGGAACATCCTCGGGCGCGACGGCAAGCCCTTCCGGACCCGCGCCGGCGACACGGTCAAGCTGGCGGAGCTGCTCGACGAGGCGGTGGACCGGGCTGCCCAGGTGGTCGAGTCGAAGAGCCCCGACCTGCCCGAAGCCGAGAAGGCCCGGGTGGCCGAGGCCGTCGGAGTGGGGGCCATCAAGTACAACGACCTGTCCAACGACCGGGTCAAGGACTACGTCTTCGATTGGGACCGGATGCTCTCGATCGACGGCAACACCGCCCCCTACCTGCAATACGCCCACGCCCGCATCCGCTCGATCTTCCGGAGGGGGGACGTGGCGGTGCCTGGCGAGAACGGCGCCCCCGTTCCCGCCGTCCGGCTCGGCGAGCCGGCCGAGCGCGCCCTCGCCCTGCGCCTTACCGGTTTCGGCGAGGCGACCAGCGCCTCGGCGGCCGCGCTGCAGCCGCACCGGCTGTGCGGGTACCTGTTCGACCTGGCGGCCAGCTTCACCGACTTCTACGAGAGCTGTCCGGTCCTGCGGGCCGACTCGACCGACGCCCGCGACAGCCGCCTCACCCTCTGCGCTCTGACCGCCAGCACGCTCCGGCTCGGCCTCGGGCTGCTCGGCATCGATGCCCCGGACCGGATGTGACGGGTCAGTCCTTTCCCATCAGCTCGGCCGCCCGGGCCAGCAGCTGCAGGGGATCGAAGGGCTTGGTGATGTAGTCGTCGGCCCCGGCGGCCATGCCGGCTTTGACATCGAAGTCCTGCGCCTTGGCCGACAGCATGATGATCGGGATGGAGGCGGTGGCTTCGTCCGACTTCAAGATCGACGCCACCTGCAGGCCGTCGAGCTTCGGCATCATCACGTCGAGGACGATCAGGTCGGGCCGGGCGGAGCGGGCCTTGTCCACCGCCTCCTGGCCGTCCCCGGCCATCACGACGTCGTAGCCCTCCATCTGGAAGTTCACGTGGAGGAGCTTCTGGATGACCGGGTCGTCGTCGACCACGAGGATGGTGGCCGCGGGCACCCCTCCGATCCTAGGGAGCCGACGGCGCTTATGGGCACCTCGGGTTCTTTTGCGCCACCCGTCGGGACTCCCGAGGCCTGGTCGGGTCCCGAATACACTGACCAGCCCCGCCCTCGTAGCTCAGGGGATAGAGCACCGGCCTCCGGAGCCGGGTGCGAAGGTTCGAATCCTTCCGAGGGCGCTGAGTGCGGTGGTCAGCGGCCATTTATTGGCATCCCGGGCTCCCTCCTTCGGCTGTCCCCGTGCCCGGCACGTGGTTGTCCGTCAGGGTGGAGCTGATCGAGGGCCGGGACAGACGCGGTGGCCACGCCCCGGGAGGATGGCTGCAGCCCGCAGCCACACCTTCGAGCAACTGGCCACGGCCATCGATGCCGCCGTCGCCCGCTGGGATCCCTCACCTCCACGAGTTCGGACGACAGGACGGCGAGCGCGTCGGTCGGCCCGATCCAGACCCGGACGAGGACGACGCCGTGCTGGATGACCGCACGACCACGCAGACGACGATGGGTCCCTACCTCCCAACCTCGATGCGCTTACCTTCCACCGCTGTTGCCGCACTGGGGTGCGCAAACCCACCGCTGATAAGTTGCGTCAATCGCAGAGGGCGCGACTCCAGTCCACGAGGTTCTGCTCGAGACGGATCGCCTGCTGCTCAGGCCATGGCGGGCCGACGAGGCTCCCGTCCTGCACGCCCTATGGGCGGAACGTGACCCTCGGGTTCCGCCGCACCGTCGAATTGGCTCCGACGGACGGCCCACGGTTACAGACCTCGAGGTGTGGATCCGCGCCAACCAGCCTTCGTCCTCGACCGGGTTATTGGCGGTTCAGCGGAAGGATGCTGGTGACGTCATCGGATACTGCGGGCTACTCGACAAGGGAGCAGGACGGGAGGGAGAACCGGAGGTGGCCTTCGAGCTGCTGCGCCGGGTCTGGCGCCGGGGATACGCCACCGAGGCCACCCTGGCCGTCCTGAAATGGGGGAGATCGTCTGGGTACGAACGTCTGGGGGCCACGGTCTGGGAGTGGAACACCGCTTCTCGCCGGGTGCTGGCCAAGGCAGGGTTTGCCGAAGAACGAGCGGAATTGGACCCGGTATTCGGGAACAAGTTGTCCGTCACGAGGCAACTGTGACCGTTCGCTACTTGGTCATGCCCGCCACCAGGTTGATGGTGATGGCGATGATGACGGCACCGAGCAGGTAGGACAGGAGCATGTGGCGGATGGCCAGCCGCCGAAAGACCTTCGATCGCAGGTCGGTGTCGGAAACCTGGAAGGTGAGCCCGATGGTTATGGCCACGTAGGCGAAGTCGCTGTAGCAGGGAGGATCTTGTTCGTTGAAGTCGATGGATCCCAGGCCGGCCCCGAAGTAGGTCCGGGCGTACCTCAGGGTGAAGATGGTGTGGACCAGACCCCACGAGGCCAGCACCGAGACGATGGCCAATCCGATCTCCCAGAGCTTCTGTGATCCCTTGGCATTACCGGCACCGAAGAGGAGGATGGCCACGCCGGCCAGGCTGGCCACGGCGGCGAGAAGGCAGGCGCCGTCGCTCACGGCGCGGGTGGGATCCTCGCGTCGAGCGTGGGCAGCTGTGGCCTCGGCCCCCTGGGGCCATATCTCGGCCCACGTCCAGGCCATGAAGGTCAGTGCAGCCACCACCCATCCGATCAGGGGCCCGGCGAGCCCGATGGGGGTGAAGGCCACAACCACGCCGACGACGATTCCGACGCCGGCAGCCAGTAGGGCGCGGGTCTGGGCGCGGAGGGGCACCTAACGGCCTAGTCGCAACCGAGGCCTCGCCGGAACTGCCCGCCCGGGGTGAGGCCAGAGGCTGAGATCGGCACGGACGTCATCGGGGTCCAAGCCTATGTTGGCTCTCACAGGGCGAGAGGGACCGATGCGGCCTGCCGGTATCAGCCGAGCGACGTCTGCTCATCCGAGTAGCCGGACAGCAGAGTCCGTAGCCGGGTCGCCAGCTGGTTCATCTCCTGCTCAGGGACACGCTCTTCCTCCGGGACCCCGAGCAGCTGGAAGACCCCCGGGCCCAGGTACTGCTCGGGCAGGCAGGCGTCCTTCGGGACGACGTGCACATGAACGTGCCGATGGACGGTGCTCTCGGCGAATTGGGCGACGTAGGTCTTCTGGCAGTGCAGCAGGTCGTGGAGAGCTCGGGAGACGTCGCGGACAAGGGGTCCGAGAGCAGCGGCCTCGTCGTCGGTCAGCTCTGCGACCGCCGGGACGTGGCGGCGGACGACCAGGACGATCCAGCCCAGGATCGCAGTGCTATCGCAATGGACGACATCCCACGCCCGGCTGCGCACGATGCTGTCCCACACCGGCGCATCGCCCGCATCGCGCCGGGCCAGCAACTCGCACGTCCGGCACTCAGTCACCAGGGGTGACCGTTTACGCAGAGGAGCGGACGCCGGGGAACAGACGCCTCGCCCGAGCAGAGGTTGATGCCCATCAAGTGAGGGCATAGGGGTGCTGACGGTGTGGTTTGGCCAGCCGCATGTGCAGCGAGATGGCGCCACTGGTCACCGCGGCGTACAGGCACCACAGGGAGGCGAACCCGTCAGCGGTCAGCCGGGCCAGGACCACCACCGCGGCCAGATTGGCGACACCGAACACGGCCACATCGCGGTAGCCGGAAAACAGCAACGCTCCACAGGTGGCGACCACGTACAAGCCGACGACGAGGATCCCGTAAGGGAGGTTGATGCTGTAGGACACGTGATAGGCGCCAAGTGACGCCCGCATCGGGCCACGAACCATGGCGACCAGGAACAGTGTTGAGGATCATGTGAGCTTGTAGGAGCTCGATCATCGAATTTGGGGGCTCCTGGCGTGAGTGTGGGTCTTCTAGCCGTCCCGAGGGAAGGCCCGCTCGTGGGGTAGCACATGGGTGATCGGCCCGACGGTCAGCATGATCAGCGCGATAGCGGCCTGGGCGGAGTGGAAC